>Ga0247831_1005242_pt1 | contig 16417 bp, 15 predicted proteins | sample LaCruzMarch2015__9_FD_192406 | JGI IMG/M metagenome (GOLD analysis project Ga0247831, IMG submission 192406) | Freshwater microbial communities from meromictic Lake La Cruz, Castile-La Mancha, Spain - LaCruzMarch2015_1m | ecosystem: Environmental > Aquatic > Freshwater > Lake | place: Spain... | reverse complement strand
ATAACAACATCGCTCTCATTTGAAATATTTAGTGATCATTCACTAATGGATATAATTTCTCAACATTTTAAAACCTCGCAGTTATTCCTCCCATAACTTGGAAACCTTGAACTGGGTAAGTTAACCAGCGATTGTAGCGTTGCGCAGCTAAATTATTGAATTGTAAAAAGGCAGAAACGCGCGTATTGTAACGGTATTCAAAACCTAAATTCAAATCTACTATTGTTCCCAACGCTTTGTAATACTGACCATTTTCTTGGTTAACATCTTGACCTGGGGCGTAAACCAATGCTTGTCTTCCCATTTCTAAATTTCCTTCTAAGTTCACTAAGAATTTATCGTAAAGATTGTAAGCTCCTCGAACCATAAATTGTAATTGTGGTAAATAGTCAATTGTACATTTAACAAATAAATTTAACTAAAATGAACAAAACAATCCACTGAGCGTTCTTATATTTGCAAAAAAATAATAGTTTCAAGAAATGGCAATTACAATTACTGACGAATGTATCAACTGTGGGGCGTGTGAGCCAGAATGTCCAAATAACGCGATTTATGAAGGTGGTGCAGAATGGAAATATTCAGATGGAACCTCATTGAAAGGAATTATTACAACTTTAGATGGTGACGAGATTTTAGCAGATCATCCTTTTGAGCCTGTAAATATGGACGTTTATTTTATTGCCCATGAAAAATGTACAGAATGTGTTGGTTTCCATGATGAACCTCAATGTGCTGCTGTTTGTCCTGTTGATTGTTGTGTTGATGATCCTGAATACAGAGAATCAGACGACGAACTTTTGGCGAAGAAAAATTTCATGCATTTATAATTCATTTTCTAAGCAGAAAAGAAAAATACCTCTTTTTCTTTTATTCCTTTTTTTTCTTACAAATTCACTTGTATCAATTGCGCAAGTAGAAGACTCATCGCTTTTTTTAAAAAGTAATTTTGCTGTCAAAAATGTCAATGTTTACTTTATCCCTGTTGATGTTAAAATAAACAAAGACTTTCAAAAGGAAATTGAAACGGCATTTAAAAAAAGTAAAATTTATCTAAATACATACGTTCTTCCAATTTATCGAAGAGAAAAAGAAATCGAAACTGATTTTTGGTCAAACCCTCCAACGGATAGCATGCGTTTTTCTCGTGAAATGAAAAAATTTCGAGATAATTACTTCAAAAGTTTTCCGAGCAAAGACCCAAATGCAATCTATATTTTCGTCATTAAAGGATTTAACAATCAAAGTGTTAACGCTTATTCTGTTCCAACTAAAGGAATGATTTTTATTAGAAACACAAATGATTCAACGTTAATAAAAACAACGGCTTATCACATCGGATCTTCATTTGGTTTGCAACAATCTACAGACTCAACGAATATAATGTTTCCAACAAGTGGTTTTGATTTGACTTGGGAACAATGTTTACAATTGCGTAGGAACCCGATCACTTTTTCCCTTTTCGATGATTATGAATTCGTTCGAACAAATAACGGTTTAAACGCATATTATTTTTGGAAAGAGGAAAAAGACGGTTATTTTCAAGTGGATAGCCTTAATCCTCCTAGCAGAATCATCCGACCTTTTAAACGCAATTATCAGCTTTATTATGTAAAAATTGACAACATTTTCTTTAATCCTTTATTTAAATATTTTGGTAAAACGTTCTGTTTAATGCACATTTTGGCGGTTGTTTTTGCTCTTATTTTGGTGTTCATTATTCGTCGGAAAGTAAATAATCGATTAAAGGAAAAGAAAGGGTTTTTCAAGCGTCAATCCCTGCGAAGTTTGAAATGGATAGCATGGATTTCTTCAATTGCGTTAGTTTATTTTGCTTTTTGGTTAGTTGATTGGTATTATCTAAACAGTGTTTTAAAAACGCATCGACTTAAAGATTTCAAAGGTTATACAATTGCTGACCTTTTTATAAAAATGAACGAAAAAGATTTATTTGCTAAAGAATATAACAAAACCGTTTCAAGCTATATTTTCCAGCGCAGAAACCAAGATTGGTATGTTTTTAAACGCGATAAAGTTTTGTATTTCGATATAGAGAAAATAGATGGTATTTTTAAAGCAAAATTTGTTAGTTCAAGCAATCGTTTGGAGTTGACAACCAAAGATTTAGTGCATAGTGCTAAAAGTCATTACCTTGTTTTCAGAGATAAAGATAGCACTGGAAAAATAGTGAATGAGCGTGTTTACAATCATTTGGGAGTGGATTTAAGTAATCGCTTCAAAATGTCAGACCCAGCCAAAAGAATCTTGGTTTTTGTGAATGGTTATCGACCTGTTTCAATCAGTAATTCATTGGAACAAAACATAACGGATATTCAAAATAAAGGAACAGAATATCCGAATTCTAAAAATTACCTTTACAGCTACGACCGTTATAATTACTGGAGACCTTGGAATGCAATTGATTTATTATTTCAATATCGCATCAATCCTGGTGAAGTTTGGTATGCCGATGGTCACCATTCAGTCTCAACTTCCAATCACGGCTCATTGGTGAATTTCACAACCAACTCAGGAATTTACCCAAAACCTTGTAAATCAAAGAAAAAACACACGTGTTACCAAACAACAATTGCTGGAAACAAGAAAGTTAAAACCTTGGGCTTGTTAGCTACAAAACCAAATATTGATGGTTTTAAATACCGAAGAAAAAGGGGTAGGATTGCAGGAAAAAACTTAAATCAAATTTTGAATGAACTTCCGAATCAATCGAAAAATGACACTTTATACATTGTTTCTCACAGTATGGGTTATGCTTATTCTCTTGGAATTATAGAAGAATTACGCGGAAAAATTCAATTTGGAGCTTGTTATATTTTAGCACCAGAAAACGCTTCCTCTGGAAAAATTATTCAAAAAGAATGGCGAGAAGTGTGGCAATATGGTGCAAAGCTTTCTGGTCCTGGTAAAAATAAACCGTGTCATCAGGATGGAGTTGCTCCTCAAGTTGCGGTGAAAGGTTTAAGTAATCAAAACCGCGTTTATTTCCCGAAAAATCAAATCCATAAAATGGGCTATTTCCAAAGTCATTTTATTGGTTATTTTACTTGGGTTTTAGCTATTCCTGAAGGCGAAAAAGGACATATAAAACAACACTGATTCGAATCAATCACTTATAAAAATTCATTTCATCAACATACTTTCTGACAGGTTCTGTAAGTAGGTAACGAACATCCTTCCCCTCTTTAATTGATTGGCGAATAAAACTTGACGAAACTTTCATTACTGGAGCTTCTTCGCAAAATTCAACGTTTTGATGCGATTTATAGTCGTTTATAAGGTCTGCACTCATTGCAACCACTTCTAATTCTTCTTGCATTGTCAATACACGTGGATACACATAAATCTTATGCTTTTCCATAATTACTTCATGATTGAACCATTTATGAAACGTGCGCAAGTTATCCTCGCCCATAATCAATGAAAAAGAGTCGTTAGGATATTTTTCTCTTAAATAAGTAAGTGTTGTTATAGTATAGCTTGGTTTCGGAAGATTAAATTCGATATCGGAAGCTCTCAATTTTGGATTATCATCAATCGCCACTTTTACTAAGGCTAAACGGTGAAAGTCTGCCAATAAAGTCGATTTGTCTTTCAAGGGATTTTGAGGAGTTACAACTAACCAAACTTGATCCAAATCGGTGTATTCAGCCATAAAGTTTGCAATCACCAAATGCCCCACATGAATCGGGTTGAATGTCCCAAAATATAATCCTATCTTCATCTTTCTATAAATTCAATGACTAATCCTTTAGCTTTTTCGATTGCTTCTTCCAACAAATTGTTTTCGATAATAACATCAAATTCAGTTGCTCGTTCTAATTCTTGAATCGATTTTGCCAAGCGAATTTGGATTTTTTCTTCACTATCTGTTTTTCGATTGCGCAAACGTTCTTCCAAAATTGCAAGACTCGGGGGTTGAATAAAAATGGCTAATGCATGTTTGCTGAAAATCTTTTTTAAGTTCAAACCTCCAATTACATCCACATCAAAAACAACTGTTTTTCCAGCTAACCAAATTCGTTCAATTTCACTTTTGAGCGTACCGTAATACATATCAGTATAAACCTCTTCCCATTCTACAAATTCCTCATTTTGAATTTTAGTCCTGAATTCCTCAGCTGTTAAAAAGTGGTAATCAACACCATCCATTTCTTCACCTCTTGGTGCACGACTACAAGCAGAAACAGAAAAAGCAAGTTGTGGCATCGAACTTAATAAAGCATGAACGATGGTTGTTTTCCCTGCTCCTGATGGAGCTGAAAAGATGATGCATTTTCCTGTACTGTTTTCACGCATTTTACAACGTATTCAAAACTTGCTCTTTTATTTTTTCGAGCTTGTCTTTCATTTCTACTACAATTTTCTGCATTTCTGCATGATTGCTTTTACTGCCTAATGTGTTGATTTCACGACCAATTTCTTGAGCAATAAAACCTAATTTTTTTCCTGAAAGTGGTGTAACCATTGTTTCTAAAAAATAATCCAAATGATTCGCTAAGCGCATTTTTTCTTCAGAAACATCTAACTTTTCAATATAAAAAATCATTTCTTGCTCCAAACGATTATCATCCATTGATTTTGTTTCTAAATCTTTAAGTGCTTTACTTAGTCGTTCTTTAACAGTTACAATTCTATCTTGTTCATAATCTGCTACACGATTCAAAAGGCTTCTGATTTCCTCAATTCTAGTTGTAAATTCCAATTCCAAAGCTTGCCCTTCCGATTTTCTGAAATCTTGCAATTTCTTGCATGCTTCAATTAACAAATGCAACAAAAATTCTTTTTCTTCTTCTGAAAGTTCAGGTGTTTGTTGATTTAGAACCTCAGGCATTTTCAAAACCAAAGCTAAATAATCAACAGGTTGTTCACCCCATTTTTCGTTTAAGGACTTTAATTCGTGGTAATATTTTGTGGCTAATTCGTGGTTAATCAAATCGTTTGAACCGTTAACAGCGCTTTCAATATAGATTCCTAAATCTACTTTTCCACGGTCTAAATATTCAACAACTATTTTGCGAATTTCTGTTTCCAATTCGCGATAAGCAGGTGGAATTTTGACATTCAAATCTAATCCCTTGCTATTCAAAGAACGGATTTCAATGGAAACTTTTTTTGATTCGTAAACTCCGGTGCTTTTGCCGAAGCCTGTCATAGATAGAAGCATTTTTTTGAATTGAGATGTGAAAGTTGAAAGTGAAAAGCTTAATCTAATAATAAATCTGCGTCAATGCCTTCGTTTTGGTCTTTGATGAAAAGGGCAATTTCACTGATTATCTGCTGTTTTTTAGGTTCTTTTTCCGCTAAATCTTCGGCGTAGTCTTTAAGGTAAAGTTGCGCTTCCAATAACTGATGTTCTTCAAAAGGACCGCTTAAGTTTTCAATAATCGTCAGACATTCCAATGATTGTAAAAAATCGCCTTCAGTGGCAAGGGAAACAAATTCTGCTAAAGTTTCGCTAAAATCAAGTTTACTATTCCAAATTGTTGTCAACAATTGCTGACGAATACTTGGGTCGTTTTCGTTGCGAATTGCTTCTACCAAATCTTCTGCTATTTCTTGATCCTGAATATTAGCGATTAACTCAAGAATTGCTTTTGTAAGTAAAGCGTCTTTTTTATAAAGTACTTCAATCAAAGACGGCAAAACACTTTTATCACCAATGGTTTCCAGTATTTTTAGAGCGGCTAAGGCTTTAACTTGCAAATCGCTTTTTAGATCTGCAATTGCCTCGCCAATTTTTAATTTCGTTTGCGCTTTTGTCATATTTTGAATAAGCTACAAAGATAGTGATTTGAAGTGAAAGAGGAGTAGTGCAAATTTTCTAGCATTTGAAATTGTTAAAATTAAAAAATGAATTTAATAGCTTAAATGCCTCTTTAAGCACTTATTCGAAATAGTTTCACATGTACTTTTAATGTATTTTTGCGCTATGGATCATGATTTAGAATTACGTTTTCAACAATTAAAATTGCATATTGAAAAAGACTTTGGCGGAGGAATGGATGTTCAAGCCTTATTGTTTTTGATAGGTGTAAACGAGCTTGGAATTGGATACAAAAACTTTACAAAACAAGAAAAAACGGATATATTACACATTGCAGTTTGTACCTTGTTGGAACCCTATGGATACTACGAATTTGTTGGAAAAGACGAGGATGAATGGCCACATTTTAAACTATTAAAAGAACTTCCAACTTTAACCCACAACGATCAACAACATTTAATCAAAGAGGCAATGTTGGATTATTTTGTAGCAAATGACTACTATACTGAAGAAAAGTAAAGTTTTTAATCTAATATTCTTTTAATCAATTCTCGCATACCATCGCTTGCGTTAGCTTTGATTTTTACAAAATTTGAAGGAATTTCAAAATCATCAGCATTAGGGTCAATAACATAACATTTGCAATTATCTGGAGCAAGATGAACCAAACCAGCAGCGGGATAAACTTGTAGAGAAGTTCCAATCACAACTAATAAATAAGCTTCTTGAATAATTTTTGCAGCATCATTTAAAGCAGGAACCTGTTCGCCAAACCAAACCACATGTGGACGCAAGCGGTAACCGTCTGTACATTTGTCGTTTACCGTTAATTCCCAACCATCAATCGGATATAATTTTTCTTCTTGCTTTGGACCTGAAGACTTTGCAAGACGAATGTTTCCATGTAAATGCAACACGTTTTTTGAACCAGCACGTTCGTGTAAGTCATCAATGTTCTGAGTAATTACTTGAACTAAAAAATCTTTTTCCATTGAAGCGATAAGTTGATGGGCCAAATTTGGAGATGCCTCAATAACTTGTTTTCGGCGTTGATTGTAAAAATCTGATACTAAATTAGGATTCTTTTTCCACGCCTCTGGGGTGGCAACATCTTCAATATTAAATTGTTCCCAAAGCCCGCCAGAATCTCTGAAAGTACTGATTCCACTCTCTGCACTGATACCGGCACCTGAAAAAATTATTAATTTTTTTTTCATAAGTTAAACTTATTGTTAAATTTACACTAAAATACTAAAAATTTAACCATGAAAAAACTTTTACTTAGTCTTGCGATATTCGCAGGAATTTCTTCAGTAAAAGCTCAGTTGCCTGATGGAAGCATTGCACCTGACTTTACTGTCACTGCTTATCAATCTTGGCTATCTGCAGCCGGTATGAATAGTAACGGAACTTATAAACTGTATGATTATCTTGATGCTGGATATACCGTATTTTTGGATGTATCTGCAACTTGGTGTGGTCCGTGTTGGAATCATCACTTAACTGGTGCATTAGATGAGCTTTACATTAACCACGGTCCAGCAGGACAATTAGGTGTTAGTGCTTCAACTACAGATAACGTTATGGTTATTTGGTTAGATGGAGACGGAACAACTGCTGATGCTACAATGTTAAATGGTAATGGTGCAATTGGTAATTGGATTGAGCCAAATGCTACTTTAGGACAAATCCCATTCCCAATGGCAAACCCGATAGCAGCAACCGCTACTCAAATTAATAATGGCTATGATATTGCTTACTATCCTACAATTTATAAAATTTGTCCTAACCGTGTAGTTACTGAAGTTGGTCAATTAACTGCAACTGAATTTTACACAACTGTTGGTACATGTCCTCCTCCAGCTTCTGCTGTTGCTGACGTTACAATGATGTCTTATGATGCTGATACATATATTTGTACTGGATCTTCTCATACGCCAGAAGTAACTATCCAAAATAACGGTACTTCTAACTTAACGAATGCTACTGTTACAATTACACAAGGAGGAAACACAGTTTCTACAGGAACATATACTGGTAACTTAGCTACTTATGGTATTGCAACTATCACTTGTACTCCTATTACAAATCCATCCTCAGGTGCAATGATTGCAACAGTTACTACATCTGGTGACGCACTTTTATCTAATGGTGTGATTAATACAGCATTAACAGTTTATACTGCAGCTGCAGCTCCATTAGCACAAGATTTTACAGCTACAAATTTCCCATATTCTGAATACAAAGTTAATTCTGCTTCAGGAAATAATTGGGAATACAGCACTGGTACAATGAAATATGATTGTTACAATTATTCAAGTGGAAGCACAGGAGAATTATCTATCGAGCCTGTTAATCTTTCTTCTTTAACTGATCCTTCATTATCTTTTGATGTTGCATACAGAGGTTATACTGCTGCAACTCCTGAAAATGATAAATTAGAAGTATTTGTTTCAACTAATTGTGGAACTTCTTGGACTTCTGTTTATAATAAACAAGGAGCAACTTTGTCAACTGGAGCTGCTCAAACCGCTTCATTTACGCCTGCATCTGCTGCAGATTGGAGAAATGAAACAGTATCTCTTTCTGCATTCGCTGGTCAAACTGAGGTTTTTATTAAATATGTAGGTACTTCTGATTTCGGAAATAATCTTTACATTGATAATATTAATATTTCTAGTGCATCTGGTATTGGTGAGAACGAATTAGTAAGTTTAAATGTATATCCTAACCCAGCTTCTACAGTAGTAAATGTTTCTTTTGAAGCTAAAAATGCTGATTACGCTGTGAAATTAGTTGATTTACAAGGACGTGTAATTTCTAATCAAAATTTATCAAACTTAAATGGAACACAAGTAATTTCTATCCCAACTGAAAATGTTGCGAAAGGAAGCTATGTTGTTTCAATCACATCAAATGGTATGACTTCAACTAAATCAGTTGTTATCAAATAATCCATTCAACTAAATTAAGAAAGGCTGTTTCGAAAGAAGCAGCCTTTTTTTTGTCCTTAAAAAACAGAATGTTTGTTATCAAACGAGAGTGGAAAATAAATTTCTTTCATTCTATTTTTGAAGTAATTTTGCACATGCCTCAAAACAACGATACAATCTGTGCTTTAGCAACTCCTAACGCAATTGGTGCTATTGCCATTATTCGTGTTTCTGGAACTGACTCAAAGCAGAAAACAGAACTATTCTTTAGTAAAAAATTATCCGAGAAAGCTTCTCACACTGTTCATTTTGGACTTTTCAAATCGCAAAAGGGTGAAACAATTGACGAAGTATTAATTAGTGTTTTTGATAGTGGGAAAAGTTTTACGGGAGAAGAAAGTGTAGAGATTTCTTGTCACGCTTCTCCTTATATTCAGCAGCAAATTCTAGAAACTTTAGTAAGTGCTGATTGTCGTTTGGCTGAGCCAGGAGAATTTACGAAGCGTGCTTTTATGAACGGAAAGTTAGACTTGTCGCAAGCAGAAGCTGTGGCGGATTTAATTGCCTCACAATCTAAACAAGCACACCAAATTGCCCTTCGTCAATTGCGAGGAAACTTCTCTCACGAACTACACGATTTACGTGAAAAACTAATTCATTTCGCCTCTTTGATTGAACTCGAATTAGACTTCGCAGAGGAAGATGTGGAGTTTGCCGACCGAACACAATTGAAAGCTTTAGTGGCAGAAGTGTTACAAATTGTGAAGCGTTTGGCTCAATCTTTTGCCCTTGGAAATGCTCTCAAAAACGGTGTTCCTGTGGCAATTGTTGGAGCTCCAAATACAGGAAAAAGCACTTTACTAAATCAATTGTTAGGTGAAGATCGCGCAATTGTATCAAATATTGCTGGAACAACGAGAGATGTCATCGAAGAAACATTGAACATTGATGGAATTCTTTTTCGTTTAATTGACACAGCTGGAATCCGCGAAACGACAGAAACAATCGAAGCGTTGGGCATTGAACGTTCGCAACAAAAAATAGAACAAGCGAGCATTGTTTTATGTATGGCAGACTCAAGCAACCCAGAAAATGTGGCGCAAGTTCAATCTTGGCAAACGGAATTAATCAAACTTCATCCTGACAAAGAGGTTTTATTAGTGCTGAACAAAGTTGATATCAATAGCATTGAAATAGAAAATAGCATTGCGATTAGCGCCAAAATAGGATTGGGAATTGACCAATTGAAAAGCAAACTCGTAGAACTCATCATTGGAACTTTTGACTTACAAAACGAAACAATTGTTGCCAATGCGCGCCATCACGAAGCCTTACTGAAAACAGCAAGCGCACTTGAAAAAGCACAATACGATTTAGACAACGGAACAACGGGAGATTTCATCGCAATGGACATTCGAGAAGCGATGCGCCAACTCGGAAATATCACAGGTGAAATTCAAATTGATAAAGACTTACTTGGGAATATCTTTAGCAAGTTTTGTATCGGAAAGTAAATTTTCTACGCCACCCTCTCTTCATACAAATACTTCTGAAACTCGATAAAAAGTTTGCTAATATCTCCGACGTTGCCTAAAACTTCTTTGGCATCTTCTAAAGATTGATATTTGTTGGTTAACAGAATTGGGAGTTTTTCTTGGTCGAGTTCTTCCACGCCAGTTTCAACGTATTTGCTCAGAACAAACTCAATAAACTCTTTTTGATTATCGTTTAGAATGGCAAAAATGGTTGCTTGTGATGCTGCAACACGCTGTTCTCTGGTTAATGAGTTATAGTTACCATTGAAGACATATTCTAAAACATCAAATAAATCGCTTTTTTCCAAATTCACTAATTGCTGAACGATTAATAAATCACTTTTCGGAAAACCAGCCACTTCAAGTTGCTCCAATAGTGATTTGCGAGTAATTGGGGTGCTCCAGATTTTTCTTAGTTCCTCTTCATTTTTGAAAAGGTTTGGTAATTCTCCGAATAGGTTATTCAAAAACTGCTCTGCTGAAATTGGTTTGCCGTCTGCGCTCCAGAACGAAGTTGCAATCATTGATTGTATTTCTCGTTCCTTGCCGTCTTTCAATTTTATTTTAACCTTTTGCCTTTTGTTACAAGAGCAATTGTATTCACCACAAATTTCACAAGGTGGTTTTGGTGGTTTTTCGCATTTACAAGGACTTTGACCACAAACATTACAAGGCGGTTTTGTCTTGTCTGTTGGTTCAGGTTCTATTGGTTCTCCATCCCATTCAGGATCAGCAAAATGATGAAAAGCATCTACATAATCATAAATGGTAAAAAACTCTTTGCCGTCAAACAAACGTGTGCCACGACCAACGATTTGTTTAAACTCAATCATTGAGTTAACTGGACGCATCAGAACAATGTTGCGAATGTTTCTTGCATCAACTCCAGTCGATAATTTTTGCGAAGTTGTAAGAATGGTTGGAATTGTTTTTTCGTTGTCCTGAAAGGTTTTTAAGAACGTTTCACCTATTTCACCATCATTGGCTGTAACTCTAACACAATAATCTGGATTTGAAGACTTCTTGTATTGATTTACTAAATCGCGCACTGCTGCTGCATGTTCTTGAGTGGCACAAAAAATAATGGCTTTTTCATTTTGATTCGCCCCGTCCATGAAAATTTGAACACGTTTTGCCTCCCTTTCTTTGATTTCAATTATGCGATTAAAATCCGATTCTTTATAGGTTTTTCCTTGTTCTATTACGCCCTCAATTATTTGGTCATCGCTTGTGTAGATATAATCGTCCAACGTTGTCTTGATGCGCTTAACTTTAAATGGCGTTAGGAAACCGTCGTTAATACCTTCTTTTAATGAATAGATGTACACTGGTTCCCCAAAATACTTGTAGGTATCAACATTGTCTTGTCTTTTCGGAGTAGCTGTTAAACCCAATTGAACCGCAGGAGAAAAATAATTCAAAATTGCTCGCCAATTTCCTTCATCATTTGCACCACCTCTGTGACATTCGTCAATGATAATGAAATCGAAATAATCGCTTGGATATTGACCAAAATTAAAACTTTCAGAAGCATATTGAACACTTGGTTCTGCTGCTAAAGCAATTGTATCAGGCTCTTCTTTTTTCTCTACAACTTTTGCATTTGTCATAAAGGTTTGAAAAATGGTAAAGAAAATACTACCATTCGTAGGTACTTTACCGTTCTTTTTTATCTCACTTGGCTTAATGCGAACCAAAGCATCTTCTGGAAATGCCGAAAATGAATTGAAAGCTTGATTTGCAAGAATGTTTCTATCTGCTAAAAATAAAATACGTGGTCTCCTTGCTGAATAATTATCACTTTTGGCTGATAAATTCCATCTTGTTTGAAATAATTTCCAAGCAATTTGAAAAGCAATTGCTGTTTTTCCAGTACCAGTTGCAAGGGTCAATAAAATACGATCTTTCCCATTTGCGATTGCCTCAATGGTATTTCTCACAGCAATTTCTTGATAATAGCGCAATTGCCAAGAGCCGCTTTTATCCTCAAAAGGAACATTTGCAAATTTCTCTCTCCACTCATTTTGAACAGCAAATGTTTTATTCCAAAGTTCTTCAGGTGTGAGGAAATCGTTAACCAATCCTTCTGCACCTGTTTTCATACAAATGCTATAAATCTCTTTGCCATTGGTTGAATAGGTCGTTTCTAACTTTAATTTATCAGCATATTGTTTGGCTTGCGCAACGCCTTCACCTACTCCGAGTTCATCACTTTTGGCTTCTATAACCGCAAGTTTAATCCCTTTGTAAACCAATACATAATCGGCAATAATCTTTTTTGAACGACCTCCGCCTGTTTGAATTTTACCAGCAGTGATGTTGTATTCACGAAGAATTTTAGAATCTTCGATGACACCCCAACCACAAGCTTTTAGCTTAGGATCTATTAGTTCTGCTCGTGTTTCTGCTTCGTTCATAGTCTTTTTATTAAAGCCTCTTTATTTAATTCTCTTATCTTAATATAATGTGTTGGTATTCAGTATTTTGTGTTTTAAATATAATTCTATAAAGTAAATTCTATAAAGCAAAACATCGTTTTCTTACACTTTTTGCTTTATAGAATAGTTAGCCCATCTTTTTACGCCATCTATCAATAATAAATCATTCGTAACCATTCTTTTTAATATTCTTTTTACAGTATGTTCATTGATTTCCACACCAATTCTTTGATGAATTTCACCAAATCTACTATTTGGATATGCTGTTAAATCTTTAAAAATCAATTCTTCCAAACGATAATCTTCAATATTTTTAAGATTAGTTTTTCCTTTAAAGTTGATTTTACGAATAAATTCAGGATTAACAGAATATTGAGTGCCTTTACCTTTACCTGTTTTTATAACCAGCTCGAAATCAATAAGTCTTCCTAACCAATTTCTTAGACCAACCTCTTCATTTTGATTTAAAATACTTGATATTTCAAGTGCCGTAAAAGATTGTTGTTGTGCCAATAAGCCTAAAGAAATAAGTTCTTTTTGCTTTAATGAAAACTCATTACTTGCTTTATCCATTAAACGAACCACTTCCTTACTTACAAATTGCTTTTTGACAATAACAATAACACGTTCATCCGTTTCTTTAACTTCTGGCAATGGTTTACCTGATCCTAACAACTTAGCATAAACCAAATCAAAGCCACTTCCTTCTTTTTCCATTAAACCTAAATCATAGAAAACCTTAGAAAGTTGCTCGTTTCTTCTTATTGATTGACTTAGAATATTCTTTGGTGTCACGCCAAATGGTAATCTACCCGGACTATGAATTTCGGTTCTATCAGTATAGATATTGATGAAAATATCTCCTCTTGTAGTATAAGTGCGATGCACCAAAGCGTTAACAACAAGCTCTCGAACAACTTCAATTGGAAAAAAGGGAATGTTTTTTCGAAACATACCTTCTGAAATCTCTGTGCTTTCTTGCCAATCAGGTACATCAAACAGTACTTTATCCAGCAATTCTTTGGGATTATCGAAATAATCATCTAAAGATAGTTTCCATATTTTTTCATCATTTTCATCATACCTGATAACTTGTATTGCAGGCGCATACAATAATGAAGCCCTATCGTTTCTTTTACCAATCCATAAAATCCCCAAGTTGGTTAAAAAACCATTTTTCTGAATAAAATAGAAATCTAATATTTCTTCATCACTCATTTCTTTGATAAATCGGCTAACCCTTTGTGAATTTCTGATGTCTTTTAAAAAGATTCTTCTTTTTTCTTCATCAAATTGAATACTTGAAACTTTTTTTGAAGTCTGAACTTCCCAGATGAATGCATTCTTTTCAGCTGCCAAACGTGCCATTTCATCTGGAGGAATTGATTTGCATTCATCATGTACCCTAACATAATACTTGCCGTCCGTAGTAGAAGCAATTGTTTGTGAATTTCGGAAAACTTGTAACTGAATAAATTCAGAGTTATTTTCAGCTTTTTCAATTGTAACAGCTACACCGATATTTATTGTCTTTTGGGTTATAATTTTTTGAATGACATCAGGAAGATTTCTATCTGTAATTTCCTGTTTTTCAGGAGGAAGAGACTCTTTGTCTTCGATACCAATATAGATAAAGCCTCCTTGTGCATTTGCAAAGGCAACACAGTCTTTTGCAAGTTCATTCCAATCGGTATTTTTACCATTTAGAAATTTGAGAGACTTCTTATCTATGTTTTTGTTTTCTTCCATTTTACTTACTTGTTTTAGCTTCAAATTATCAGCTATGCTCGTGTTTCTGATTCGTTTATACCCTTGTGTTTTCAAACATCGGGTTACATTTTAAAATAAAAAAAGCTTCTGCAAAGTGCACAAATTTTTCACCCAAATCTCTTGGAATTAAGACATTAAATCTTATCGTATTCTCCTTTATCCATTCTCCCCAAATTGTATCATTAATTGCTCCAACCATAGCATGAAATTCAGGCTCATTTTGTAGGGACTTTGCCAGAGTGCTACCGTTAGCATTAACAGAATAATGTTGAGATTGGTATCTTGCATTTGAATTTGGTCCAGCTTTACCAACTTTCAAATAAATATTGTTCCATTTGAAAATATAGACTGCTGCTGTATTAACTGGTAATGCGCAAGGAATATGAGTTTGATTACCAGCATCCCATTGCAGCAGCGCCAAATCATTTGGGTTTACATTGAATCCTGCTAAAAGTGCAGCATTGCATAAATCTTCTAAACTTTGTTGTGTTATCATTTGTGATGTGTTTTTTCAGTTTCTAACTCCCCACTAAATGCCTTTTGCAAAACCGATTTTTTCAACTCCTCTAAATCATTTATTTTTTGCTGATAAATGGCTTCTAATTTCTTTGATTCAGATGAAAAGTCATTTAATTTTTGCACTATCTTATTTTGTTCCTTGATTGATTTAGGAAATGGAATTACAACTTCTCTAATTTCTTCTAAGTGCAGATTAGGAACACCTGAACCTTTTAATCTCTTGTTAAATTGTTTTTTAGCGACTGGTGAATTGATGAAATACAACATAAAATCAGGCGTTACTTCGTCTAAAACTCTTATGTGTGCAAGGCTAACATAAATATCAAAAACTAAATCTCTGTCAACCATTGCTGCAACACCTGTTGTTCCATTTTTTGCCAATAGTATATCTCCAACTTTTGGGGCAACTCGTTTGTGCATTTCGAGGTGTTGTTTCTCATCAATATATTTAATATTATCCCAGTCAATTTTACCACTTGTTACATTTTTAGATGAAAGAAAAATAACACCATCATCAAAATATTTTGGTGTTTGATGAGTTCCGTCTGTAATTTTTGCACAAACTTCTTTCAAAGTTTTTTCTTCCCAACCTTCCCCATTGTCTGAATCAGGATTTTCAAGATTTGAGAATTTTAGGATTTTTTTCTGATTGCTTTTCAAATCCTGTTCATCTTTTAATCCTATTAATCCTGATTCAGACATTTTCCCTTTTTTCTCAAACACACCTTGCAAATAACTTTCAAAAAGTTCTTTGGCGTTTTTGAGGTTTTGTTCGGCATTGGCTTTTGCTTTTGCTATGGCGGCAAAGGCTTCATCTAATATGGCTACGATGCGTTGTTGTTCGGGAAGAGGTGGATAGGGAATTGGGATTAAACTAATTTCTGATGTTTTTAAAGAAGGATATGCGATGTCTTGCATTAAGTTTCTTGCATCAATTGTTGTCAAAAAATACAATAAAAATCTATCGTCTATTATTGAATTGTTTCCTTTGATAGTTGCTAAATGGCTTGACACATAACCATCAATTTCCATCATTACTCTGTGGTTCAAAAAAGTAGAAGCTCCACTTTTTGGAAAAAGAATAGTTCCTTTCTTATAAAGTTTTAAACCTTTAACTCCATCCTCATTTAAATAATCATTACAAAATCTAATAAATCCTTTTCTAATCTGTCCAACATCAGATGTTCTTATAAATGGATAGATACCATTTTCAAATAATTCTTCTTTTTGTGGCGCAGAATTACCAGAACTAACAACAGCAACCTCCCCTAACTTTTTTATTTCCCAACCTTGTTTCATATCAATTCCAAAATTGAGTTTAAAATCTCAGCACTTTCTTCGTCCAAGGCTTTCATTTCTTCTAAAATTTCTTGCGGTTGGCGTAAGGCAGCTTCTTCTTTTTTGTTTGGGTTTTTGGCACTTAGGTCAAAGGTTTTT
>Ga0247831_1005240_pt1 | contig 16421 bp, 12 predicted proteins | sample LaCruzMarch2015__9_FD_192406 | JGI IMG/M metagenome (GOLD analysis project Ga0247831, IMG submission 192406) | Freshwater microbial communities from meromictic Lake La Cruz, Castile-La Mancha, Spain - LaCruzMarch2015_1m | ecosystem: Environmental > Aquatic > Freshwater > Lake | place: Spain... | reverse complement strand
TTCTGGAGATCCTCGACCTGCGCTTCGAGTTCCTGCATGCGCTGCTCGGACATCTGCAGGGCATGGTCCTGGACCAGCACCGACTGGACCAGCAGGTAGGCGGCATCGGGGTTCTGGCGGACGGCCTGGCCGATCAAGGCTTCGGCGTCGCGATCCTTTTCGACTGGGCCCTGGCTACGGATGCGGTCGAACAGACCTGTGATCAGCTGACGCTCTTCGGAGTTCATCGTGTCCTCTCCCTCGCGGGCGTTGTTGCGGCGGCTGAGATGTAGGTATCGCCCAGCGCCGTGCAATAGGGGGTGTGGCACCGCCACACTGTTACCCTCGGAACTTTTTGGCGAGTTGCGTAAACGGCACCGGGGCTGTGGAGCGCAGGCACGCGACTGCACACTATACCAGAGCGGGTTCTATAGCACGGCACCGCGGGCGACAGTATAATCTATAGCACGACGCCGCGAGCGGCGGCATCCTCTATAGTACGGCGCCGCGAGCGGCGACTGGCCAGATGCATTCGACCTGGCCCCTTCCCTCGCCCAGCCCTCGCACGCCTACATACCAGTCGTAAAGGTTTACGGTGGGATCGCAGTGTCCGGGTACCAGTAGCAGCTTCTCACCCGGATCCGGCCGTCGACCGTCGGGCGCCACCACGAGCGTGCCATGCTCGTCCGATGGCTGCTGGTAGGTGAGGTCGCCACGCTGCCAGATCGTCGGCATGCCTGAATCGTTGCCGAGCGCCTTGTGGCCGGCGTCGACGATCGCGCGGTTGCCTGCAACCGCGCTCATCACGCTCGCGAGTACGAACAAAGCATGCTCGAAGCGCGGCAAGAGGTTGCCGGGGTCCGGCTCGTTGCGCGCATAATCTGCGTCCATGAAGACGTAAGAACCTGGTTGCAGCTCATTCCAAAGCCCGCTGGCTGCCTCGTGCTGGAACGTGCCGGTACCGGCGCCGCCGATCGTGCGGGCGACCAGTCCCACCGCTGTCAAGCCTGCGAGAGTTGTGCGCACGCCCTCGCCCGCGTCGGCGATGGCGCGTCGGCGTTCCTCAGGACTGCGGAAGTGCTGGGCCGTGCCGAAGTAAGCCTGCAGGCCCCCGAATGTCAGCCATTCCGATGAGGCGATCCGCTGTGCGAGGGCAACTGCCGCAGCGCCCGGCCTGACGCCACAGCGCTTACCGCCGACGTCGATTTCCACCAACACCTCGATCACCGAGCCGAAACGGCGGGCCGCTGCTGCAAGTGCATCGACGTTCTCGGCAGCGTCGACGCAGACGCCGATCTTCGCCTGCCGGGCAAGCGCTGCCAGCCGGTCGAGCTTGACAGAACCCCAGACCTGGTTGGTGACCAACACGTCCCGCACGCCGCCCTCGACAAGAACCTGCGCTTCCGAGACTTTCTGACAGCACTGACCGACCGCGCCAGCCGCGATCTGGCGGGCCGCGACCAAGGGCGACTTGTGCGTCTTCGCGTGCGGTCTCAGCCGCATCCCCGCGCGAGTTGTAAAGGCTGCCATGGCGGTGATGTTGCGTTCCATGGCGTCGAGATCGACGATCAGCGCCGGGGTATCGACCTCGTACAACGGCGCTCCGGCTCTTGCAGGCGGTAGAGAGGGCATCGGCAACCTCCTGGGAACAACGTTCGAGACCCTAAGCTGCTTCGGCGCCGGTTGAAACGGGCGTCTTGTCTGCATGGCGCCACAGCAGCACGTGACCGGCCATGCAAACGGACATCACGCGTAATCGCGAACGGTCGCGGCGCTGCGTTAGCGGAAAATTCGGAAACAGCGTTTAGCTTGGGAATTGAAGTTACTTACGACACCGCGCCGTACCAATTTGGATCAATATCCAACCATCCCTTGATTACATTCGCGTATCGACAAAACCGACCTACATACGCATCGAATTGCACTCAATTTTGGAAGCACCTCTAAAATCCTTTCATGAAATATGGACCCACTGAACATTGGGAGTGGGAGCCACAAAAATGAACCTGAAGAACCTTATCAACCGCGCCCGGCGCTTCGAGCGTGAAGAGAACGGCAGCGTCGCCATCGTCTTCGCGCTCACTGCAACCGCAGTGTTCGGGGTCGTCGGTCTCGCGGTCGACTATGGCCGTGCCATGTCGATGCACGCGCGTATCCAGCAGGTGGCGGACGCCGCCGCGCTGAAGGGCGCTCTGATCCTGAAGAACACCAACGACGAGGCGAAGGCCAAGCTCGGTGCCGAGACGCACTTCAATGCGTTGCTTTCGGACAACGGCATCGCTTCGCTGGCGACCGCCGGCCAGGGTGGCTCGACGCCGCCCTTGCAAGTGACTACCTCGATGGCCGACGGCTCGGTGCGCGTGGTCGCCAGCAAGTCACTGGAGACCTACTTCATGGGTCTGATGGGCGTCGCCGAGATCCCGCTTTCGATCGACACGGTCGCCTCGACAGCGGTAAAGAATCTCGACGTCGGCATGATGATCGACATCACCGGCTCGATGGGCTGGGCTGACAATACGATCTCGACCTCGGATTGCAGCGAGGCCGACGGCACTCGCCTCGGCGCTGCGCGCTGCGCCTCCAAGGACTTCCTCGACATTCTGATGCCACAGGGCGACAACGCGCGCATCAAAATGGCGATCGCGCCGTTCTCGCAGTACGTCAAGCTTGGCCGCTCACGCGCCGCCAGTCTGACCGGCCTGCCCGAGACCCGCTCGGCGCAGAACTGGAGGGTTCGCACGTCGAACAGCTCGAAGAGCGGCTGCAACCTGGATTCAGGTAGCAACGCCTGGTACAATAAATCTGGCTGCTACAGCACCCAGACCTATTACAACGGCTCGCAGCCGAACACCGCATCGAACTACAAGCGTTCGACTGGCAACGCCTGGACCGAATATCTGAAGTCTTGCATGGCCGAGCGCAAGAACCGTGATGCGAGCGACAACAGCCCGGTCAACGGCGACTGGAATCCAGGTTACCAGACCAGTTCGTCGGATACTTGCACGCCGAACTCCGAGGTGATGCCGCTGACCTCGACGAAAGCAACAATCACGTCGAAGATCGACAGCTTGACGACACCAACGGGTGGCACCGCGGGCCACATCGGCACCGCCTGGGCCTGGTATACGATCTCTCCGAACTTCGCCTCGCTCTGGCCAGCGTCATCGCAGCCGGCAGCCTACGACGATCCGAAAACCCTCAAGGCCGTCGTGCTGCTGACAGACGGTGACTACACGATGCACAACTCGGTCTCGGGCTGCGATGGCCAGAATTCCTGCTCACCGGCCCGGGCGGACGCCCGTTCGATCTGCACGGCGATGAAGGCCAAGGGTGTGATGGTGTTCGCGGTCGGCTTCGGTCTCGCCGGCTCGCAGACGCAGCTCACTCCGGCACAGGTTGCCAGCCTGCCAGAAAGCGATGGCCGAAAGGTGCTCGCTGACTGCGCCGGCACCGGTCGCTACTTCTTCCCCTACGACGGCACGCAGCTTCGCGAAGCGTTCTCGAGTGTTGCTACCTCGATGAAGGCCGTCCTTGGCGAAGTCCGTGTGGGCGACTCCTCGATCGGGCAATGATCTGCAGCTTTCACACGGCAACTTCAGAAACAACGAGAAGGGCGGGTACCACGGCACCCGCCCTTCTCATATTCAGCCGACCAAAGCAAAAAGGGGCCGCTTGCGCGACCCCTTCGAAGCCTATCGGTCGAACCGTTAGGCAGCCTTGGTGGCAAAGGTGAGGGTAGACTTGGCCTCCCCTGAACTCGCCGACGACTTGATAGCGATCTTCATGTAGCGAACACGTCCGGCAACCTTCGCCTTCTCGATACCCAGTTCCTGGAATTCGCGGCTGAAAGTGGGAAGAGCAAGCGGCTCCTTCTGCTGTTCGTCACACCAAGTGCAGTAGTCCTCGTAGAGTTCGGAGACGGTAACAGTGGATCCCTCCTGGGATTCTATACGTTCATTGCGGAAACGCTCGACGTCACTCTCAGGCGGCCCGGCGAGGCGGGCAGGCGCCGACTTGTTGTCGTTGGCGCCGAGGCGCGGTTTGGCAACCGCGACAGGAACCGCGACGTGTGTCGCGTCCTCGATGGCAGCTGGCGGCTCGATGGCCGGCAGCGGCGGTGCGGCATAGGCCTGAACCGAGACCATAGCCGGAGCGCGGGGGGCCACAGAGTCGTGGATCCGCCACTGACTAAAGGCGATGTACATGCCAAGCCCTGAACCGACTTCCAGAAGCAGCGCGACGAAGACCGTGAGAGCGGTCTGCACGTGCTCGACCTTCACACCCGGCAAGATGATGCCAGCGAGAGCGGCGAGAACGGCGGCCTGCGGATCGGCAGATGCATGCACGACGCCTTCCTGCTTGCCCATCTTCGCCTGAAGCTCGGCGATGCGGGCCTCGAGCCGAAGCGCCTCTTGAGCGGCTCCATGCTCGGACTTGAGCGCAGTATACTGGTCGCAGAAACCCTTCGACTGCGCACCCTTGATCGCGGTGCAGCCGTTGGACCAGGACCAGTAGCGCTGTTTGGTGACACCATCCAGCTCAGCCTGAACAGTTGCCAGTGGCCTATGCTGCGGCACCCAGCCCAGCTGGCTCTTGGCGCGCTCCAGGTCGGCCCGCACGTCCTTGTGGGACTGCGCATCGACGGCACGTTGACCCGTGGTATCGGCACGGTTCAAAGCTGCATGGCCGAGCGCTGACGTCAGTGAGTAGGCCGTAACGACCAACCCCACCACCGCAGCGGCTGCTGCCTGCGCCCACATCTTGCTTCGCCATGCCGCGAAGAAGAAGAAAGGCACCAGCGCCTTCATCACGTCGGCAGCGGCACTTGCCGAACCGTAGATCAAACCGTCGAACTCGGTTTTGCCGAGTTGATATCCGAAGCGCCAGTTCATGGCAGCCGACACGGCGAGTAGAACGCCGGCCGCCAAGACACCTAGCACGCCCAGAGCATGTCTCATTGCCCTCTCCAGTTTTTGGAACCCGCGACGCACAACCTGCAGGTACATTCTCAGTCGTCACGAGAAACCCGATCGCAACGTCGCCACACTGACGACGCCAGGCATCCTCGATGATCTCGCTGACATCCCTTTTCTGTGAGCCCCACGACCTTCCCCAAGGTCGACGGCAGATCAGGGGAGCAAAATCACGAACACACCCGCTAGCAACCTACGAATCGGCAGACCGGCAGCCATCGCCGCTAGATACTGCCTGTGCAAAACACCGACCTGCTGGTGACATGTCCGGAGGCTACGCGAAACCGCCACACCGCTCTCGCAAACAAGACACTACCCGATTCGTGGAGAAAAAATAATAGTTACATGCCGGTAGCTTGCTGGGTGATTTGCGGTGCCAAATTTGCAACGGTCAAGCAACGCAGCGGACGAGCTGCGCCCGTTGAAAGCGTCCATGATGTCCACCGTTCAGCGGGTTCTAAGTGGGTCGATTGCCCCGCTGCGCAATTCGCACAGCCGCGTTCCGCAGTGCCGGACGTGGCGCGTACTTTACTCTGTAGGCTGGCGGCTCGACGTGCACGACACGGCGGCTTGCAGCCCGCCGCTGCATGGTCGTTCGTCAGACGTCCGTTGCACTATAACGTCGATGACTGAAATTTGTCCCGCCTTCGGCTCCCGGCGTTCATGCCTTCGTGATATAGCTTCGGCAATCTTGGATGTAACATTGCTGGCAAATCGGCGATCCGGCCCGTTTTGGGCATCCGGTTTGCAACCAGTCTACCGGTCGGTCGTTGTTTCCCTAGAGCTTGTGCGCCGACCGGTGCTGAGCGATCTAGCGTTGGCGTTAAGCTTGGTTCGTAATGGGTAGTTCGTCATGGGTAGGTTGATCGGTCTGATCTGCGTTGCAGTCGGTTTTGGGTTTGCGATCGAGATGATGCCCGCCGGCTTTTACGATCGCGGCCTCGCGCTGGTCGGTCATCCGACCGTCAGGGCAGCTGAGGCGATCGACGTGCGTATCGGTCCGTCTGTCGCATCGGCTCCGGCGACACCTGCGACGGATCTGGCGCGGCAGCCGCGCGTCTTCGCTCCTACGCGACCGCTCATTGCAAACGCTGTTCTGCTGGCGCCCGCGTCCGATCATGCAGACGCTGCAGCTGCCGCACGATCGCCCACCACCGCCCCCTCCGACCCGACAGAGCTCGCTCGCCTGCTACAGATCGAATTACGCCGTGTCGGCTGCTACACAGGCGACATCGACGGCAGCTGGGGCACGGGTTCTAGGCGTGCGATGCAAGCCTTCACCGAGCGCGCCAACTCAACTCTGCCGATCGACGCGCCTGACCTCGTCCTGCTTGCCCTCGTGCGTAATCATGGCAACGCCACCTGCTCGGCAGAGTGCCCTGCCGGCCAGATGATGTCGTCGCGCGGCCAGTGCGTGAAAAATCCTGCAGACGTGCAGGCTTCTGCAGTACCCGGTGGGTGGCGGCCCGTGGTCACGGTCGAGAGTCGAACTGTTGCAGCAGCCCCCGTCCAACCGATCGAGCCATTGCGCCAGACGACCGTGCGCCGCGTAACGGTTGCGCCTGCCCCGCAACTTGTCGCCGGCCCAGTCGAAGCGCAGCGGGTCGAAGCACTGAGCGGCACTCCTGCGGTGAGCCCCGCACGCCGCGATATCGACTGGGGCAGTCGCATGAGCGTCGGCGCCGGCGTCGGCGTCCCGGCGATACTGCCGCAGCCGCAAAGTTCGATTTCGACCTCGCCCGCACCGGCGGCCCTGACGCCTCCGGCATCGCAAGCCGTAGACCGCAGCGCGCGCAGTGCTCGACAGGATCGGCCGGTCGCCCGGCCAGCGCCGCGCCAGGTTCAACGCCCGGCCTCCATCGATCGGCCGCGCCCCGCATCCAGTTGGCGCCGGGACGCCTTCGCCTCGCGAAACTGATTTGATGGCAAGCGGGAAGGCGTCGCATCCACGGAGCGTGTCAGCCGGGACTTGACGCGCCGCGCGTCGATACGCGGCGGTGTTCACAGCCTCCGCCAACTGTGTCACTCGTGGTGGGGTTTCCCACCGTCGAGGACCAGCGAGCCGATGTCCGAGCCGAATAGCGCAGGCTCTGTGCCTCCCTCTCCCGAAATCGCCGCGCACTCGTACCACGATGGGCGAGGAGTGCGCCGGATCCGCGCTATCGCGATCGGCGAATGCATGGTGGAACTTGCGCGCGGCGACGACCAGCGCTTCGGCCTTGCCGTCGGCGGCGATACGTTCAACGCCGCCGTCTACATGGCGCGCGCCGGCTGCACCTGCGGCGCCGGTCTCAACGTCGCCTACGCAACGGCACTCGGCGACGATCCCTATAGCGCCGCAATCGTCGCTGCAGGCGAAGCTGAAGGGCTCGACATGTCGCTCGCGCCGAGGCTCGCCGGCCGCATGCCGGGCCTGTACCTGATCGAAACTCAGGCCGGCGAACGATCCTTCTGGTACTGGCGCGACCGCGCGCCCGCCCGCGAGGCCCTCGAAGGCGAGGGCGGCCAACGCATCATCGAGGCGATCGCCACTGCCGACCTCGTCCTGTTCACTGGCGTCACGCTGTCGCTTTATACGCCGCGCGGCCTCGACTTGTTGGCCGAGGCGCTCACCGCTGCGCGCGCGAACGGCGGAATTGTCGCTTTCGACAACAACTACCGGCCCCGCGGCTGGGCCGGCGACGTCGCACGCGCCCGTGCGACCTTCGCCCGCTTCTGGCGGCTGGCGAGCATCGCGCTGCCGACCTTCGACGACGAACAGGCCCTCTGGGGCGATGCCACACCCGCCGCGACGATCGCCCGCCTCGCAGCACTCGGACCCGCCGAAATCGTCGTCAAGAACGGTCCGTCCACCGCCCTCGTGCAGGCGGATGGGGTTTGCGTAGGGGTCGACTGCCCCGCCCCGGTCGCGCCGCTAGACACCACCGCCGCCGGTGACAGCTTCACGGGTACCTATCTCGCTCACCGGCTTGCCGGAACGCTGCCGGCCGAGGCGGCTCTGCACGCCCACCGCGTGGCCGGCATCGTCGTCCGCCACCGTGGCGCGATCGCCCCGCGCGCAGCCTTCGAGGGCGTCTGAACGACGTTTTTTTGGTTGCACACACCGTATTAAGCGTGCCCGGCGTAGGGTGCTCCACTTGGATAGATCACGTCATACGAGGGGGGCCTCATGCCACGCGATTCTGTTTCGCCATTCACGGCTGCTGCCGTCGGGCTCGGGCTGGTAGTCGTGACCGAAGCACTACTGCACGTGACCCACACCTTGCACTTGCAGATCTATGTGATCGGCGTGATCTGTCTCGCCGCAGCAGTGGCCAAGGGGATCGGCGCGATCGCGGCGCCGCCAGCTTTGCGGCACGGTTCCCGTGCGATGGCGATCGCTGCACTCGTCACGGCGGGCATCCTGGCACCGGTCGCGGCGCTGCGTGGCTACGCGCTGCTTGTCGGCATGGCCTGAAGCACTGGCCGGCGAGCGGTCAGGTGCGTAGCGCCACCGCGTCCCGCGCCAATTGCGTTATCTCCTCGAAGCGCCCGGCGCGCACCAGATCGGCCGGCGCCACCCACGAGCCGCCGACCGCTGCCACATTGCCCAGCGCCAGATAGCTCCGTGCCTTCTCCGCGTCGATACCGCCCGTCGGGCAGAAGGCGAGGTCGGCGAGCGGGGCTGCCAACGCCTTCAGCATGCAGATGCCACCGACCTGCTCGGCCGGAAACAATTTCAACACGCGATAGCCGAGGTCGGCCAGCGCCATCGCCTCTGACGCCGTTGCCACACCCGGCAGGAACGGCACGCGCCAGCGCTCCGCCGCTTCGGCCAGTCGCGGCGTCATGCCGGGCGAGACGAGGAACCGGGCACCAGAGGCGATCGCCTGCTCGCCTTGCTCGGGGGTGAGCACCGTGCCGGCACCGACCAGAGCGTGCGGCAAGGCCTCGACGATATCGCCGAGCGCTGCAACCGCATCAGGCGTACGCAACGTGATCTCGAGCGTCGTCAATCCACCCTCGACCAGAGCGCGGGCGAGCGCCACTGCGTCGGCGCGGCGCGCAATCGTGAGCACCGGTACCACGGGGGTGCGCCGCAGCGCCTCGGCGAGGGCGGGATTGAGCCTCGACTGCATGCTGGTCACTCCATGTCTGCGGTTCGCGAGACGCTTCCAACGACGGCGCTCGTCGTCTCGCGCCTGATCCAATCGATGAACCCTTGGGAGCCGCCTGCGACCGGCAGCATCAGAAACGCCGGCTCATCGTAGGGGTGGCGGGCGCTGGCCTCCGCGATCACCTGCCCGGCGAGTGAGGCGCGTGTCTTGATGATGAGTACGCACTCGTCGTCCTTGTGCAAACGCCCCTGCCAGCGATAGATGGACGTCATGGCGGGCAGAATGTTGAGGCAGGCCGCGATCCCGCTCTCGACCAGTGGCGTGCCGACCGCCTCGGCCACCACCACACTCGGACAGGTTGCATAGACCAGAACGACGTCATCGTGCTTGCCCCGATCTTGCTGAGCCGCGTCGTTGTCGTCCACTCGCGTCGGCCTCCGCACCTTTGCGCCCTGTGAGCCAACCAACATGCCAGAGCCTGAGCGCGATTTCGAGAGGCCAGCCGAAGGGTCAGAGCGCCGCTTCGACCGCATCGCGTTCGTCGCCAGCGACGTCCCCGAGGCGCAGGCCGCGTTCGCGCGGCTCGCTGCACGCTACGGTAATGTCACGGTCGGCCGGCCGGACGTGGTGGTCGCGCTCGGCGGCGATGGGTTGATGCTCGCCACCTTGCACGCCCATCTCAATGACGGCGTGCCGATCTATGGCATGAACCGTGGCTCGGTCGGCTTCCTCATGAACGAGTACCAGGAAGACGATCTGACCGTCCGTCTGGCGCGCGCCGAGATGACGCGCATTCATCCTTTGCGCATGCTCGCCGTCGACACCAGCGGCACCCGGCACCAGGCGCTCGCCATCAACGAGGTGGCGCTGTTCCGGCAAACGTATCAGGCCGCCAAGTTGCGCATCACCATCGATGGCAAGGTACGCCTCGATGAACTGCAGGCCGACGGCGTGCTGGTCGCGACACCGGCGGGTTCGACCGCCTACAACCTTTCCGCCTATGGCCCGATCGTGCCGATCTCCTCGCCGCTGCTCGCCCTGACCGCGATCAGCCCGTTCCGGCCGCGCCGCTGGCGTGGTGCGCTGTTGGCCAACACCGCACGCATCACCATTGACGTGCTGGAGGCCCCGAAGCGGCCGGTCAGCGCCGTCGCCGACAGCAAGGAAACGCGTTCCGTCGTTCGCGTCGAGGTGGCGGAGGCCCGCGACATCGATATCCTCATGCTGTTCGATCCTGGCCACAATCTCGACGAACGGATCCTGACAGAGCAATTCCGCTACTGAGGTGTGTCTTGTCCGTCACCGCCAACGCCACCATCTCGGCGGTGGCGCGGCACGAGATGGACGCGAGCGCCGCGCTGGGGGCCTGATGATCGAGAACATCGCCAAGTCGATCGTCGCGCTGGTCAGCGAAAACCGGGCGCTCATCGAGGTCGCCCTGTTCGCGTTCGCGTTTTTCGAGTCGATCATACTTACGTCCTGGCTGATCCCCTCGACGATCATCTTCATCGGCATAGGTGCATTGGCTGGCGCCGACGGGGGAGCTCTCGCCTCGCTCGTCGTAGCGGGTGGCCTCGGCAGTTTCGTCGGCGACCTCGCCTCCTACGCGCTCGGCTGGCGGCTGCGGGGCGAGCTGCCGCGCATGTGGCCGATCAATCGCCACCCAGCCGTCCTGATGCAGGCCCAAGACGTGTTTCGCCGCTATGGCCTGCTGGCGGTGTTCGCCGCCAAATTCGTCGGCCCGCTACGTCCGATCGTGCCGATGCTGGCCGGCACATCCTCTCACCGCCTCGCGCACTTCGCCGCCGCCAGCGCCGTGTCATCGCTGGTCTGGGCGGTGGTCGTCCTAGTGCCGGCCTATTACGGAGCGAGGGTGGTGGCCGGCTAGCGCACCAGCGCGATCCACCTAGCGCCGAATGCCCGGCGCGGTCGCGTAGGTCAACACACCGATCGCGTCGCCTGCGCCGAGATGGCGCTCGAGAATGCCAGCAAGTTCCAACGGCCGCGGTGGTGTTGTGCGGGCAAGCAAGGCGAGTTCCAGTTCCATCTCGGCCAGGCGCGCCGCCGAGGCGATGACTACGAACGTGTCGCTGCCGAACGGCGGGCTCGCCTCGAAGCGGAACGTCATCTGGTCTTCGCGCGCCAGCGGTGCAAGGGTACCCGGCGGGTTCAGCAGTTGCAGCACGCCATTGCCGGTGATGTTCGCGAGGATCACGTGGCGCCCATAGAGGCCCCCGGCAGTAATTGCGAAGGCCTCGCCGTCAGCCAGCGCGCGGCCACGCGGGCTTATAGCGAGCGCGAGAGGATTGCGCGCCGCGAGGGCCGCGAGTTCGCCGTGCGCGCGGAACCGGTCGACCGCCGCCTGCAGCCCCTCGCGCGCGACGGCGTAGGCGAGGACGTCGCCGCTCGGTGTCAGCAGGTCACCCGAGCGGGCGTCGAACAGCAGGTGCGAGGCGCCGGCCTCGCCGCGTTCGACACCATGACCTGCCGGCGTTTCGAGGACCTTTTCGGGCCCGGCCGGGCGCCTCGCACCGCGTTCGCTCTGCGTGAGCCAGGACGGCGGCAGGAACGCACCGGGGACGACTGTTTCGGGTTTTGCGGTGACGATCGGCCGGGCCCCGGGGTGTGGGCGATTTCCGATCGACGCGGCCGCAGTCGCCGGCCGGGCACGATCGTGGCGGAACAGTACGTCGCCGGCTGCCTCACGGCGCCACGGCTCGGTGACTGGTGTCTGCCGCTCGAGGCTCAGCGTGCGAACGAGGTCTTGGATGTAGGTCATCAGGGCGTGGCGCGTGGTGCGCCCCTCGCGATCGGCCGCCGCCCCCGACAGAGCCCGGGCGAGGGCATAGCTCGCCGCGCCGCGCAGCGTGCCTTCGCCGCCGATGGCGAGTTCGGGCGTCAGCGTCTTGGCGTCGACCGCGCCGATGAAGAGCAACCCCGGGATCTGGGCTGCGGCTTGCTCATCGGCCTGCCACTGGCGCTGCCGAAGCTCACCCGTGATGCCGTCGAGCCCCTCGATAAAGTAGTGCCCCGGCCCGGCCTCTGCGGCGCGCGTGACGCGCTTGACGCCACGCACGCTGAGGCGGCCGGCGCGCGGGTCGGACGCTTTTGTCATGCCCCCGCCATGGCAGCTGTCGGCAAGGAAGATCACACCGGCCCCCTTGTCCGAGAGGCTTTTCAGCCAATCGAACATCTGGTCGTCGACGATCCGTTCGCCGCCCCCGTCCGGCCCGAACCCATGCAGCACGAAATATTCGTCCAAGCCATCCGGTTCGCTGCCGGCGACCTGCTCGATATCCTGCGTGCCATGCCCGGCAAAGCTGACGACGACGAGGTCGCCGAACCGCGTGCGCGCGATCAGATCCTGCATGGAGCGCGTGACAGCGGCGCGGGTCACCTGCGCATCGAGCAATAGCGTGACGTCGGCGCTGCCCGACTTGCGTACTGCGGCGGCGATATCGGTTGCATCAGCGACCGCGCCTTCGAGGGTCGGCATTACGTCTGGATGCTTATAGCGGTCGATGCCAATGGCGAGGGCGCGGACCACGCCATCGCTGCGGGCGGGACGCAAGCGGTCGGCATAAGCTGGAGAAGGGACGAGGATGCCCACGGCTACGAGATTGAAGATCAGGCAGGTGGCCGCCGTGAGTCGGGCCGACACTCCGAGGTACTGCAGACCGATCATTGTTCGCCCCCCTGCCGCGTCCACAATGGGCCGAAACCTGCTCTAGCGCCGCTTACGTCTGCGCCTGCCGCATCGCAGGGCCACCATGACCGGCAGCCTGTCAGCGGCGCTTGCCCCCATCCACCTTGGCGATCATGCGCTCGATGAAGGTCCGCGACTTGCCGCCCTTTTTGTCTGCCTCCTTCAGCCACGCCGTATGTTCGCGCTGGATCGCGTCCCGCAACGGCTTGGTGAAACCGATCTTGTCGCTGTCAGGCGGCTCTTTGGCGGAATTCTTCGCCTGCCGTTGGACGCGTTCCCTGCAGCCGAGGCGCCTTTCCAGCCAGTCGAACTGACTGTCCGTGGGTGGCTCCGGCCGCGTCCAGTTCCACACCATCACCCAATGGTCCTGCGGTTGCAGAACCGCGTCGCCGCAGCGCAGTTCAGGCTTCAAAAAGTCGATGTTGACCCAATGAACCTTCGAGCCGTCGCCATAATCGGCGCGCAACTGGCGAATCTGGTCCTCGGTGATCACACTCGACCGGCCGATGCCGGCGGCTGCTTCCTCCTCGTAGATCTTCATCAGATCGAAGGCCGCCCAGGCCCGAACCTTGGGATCGGCATCCTGGCTGTCGGGTGCGGCTTGATTGACCCGCTCGATGGTCTCCCACAGATAACGTACGGCATAATCGCGAGACTGCGGGATGGCCTGAGACGGGTCGTCTTTAGGAAAACCGGTGCGATAGAGCCGCGCCAGTTGCAGGCCGGCGCGCGGATTGCCGCGCGCGAACGCCGAGAGGTAAAGCTGGCGAATCTCGGAGGCGCCACGGTCCGGTCGGCCTGCGATGACCGGACGGAACGGAACGACGCCATCGCGGATCAAGTCGGCGAGCCGGCCCTGGGGCACCCTGAGGCCGGCTTCGGCAGCGAGCCGCCAGTAACGGCCGGCGGACTCGGGCTGCGGCGCCGGCAGACCGCTGCCATCGGTCATCATCTGCGCGAGTTGCTCCTGGGCCCGCGCGTCGCCTGACTCGGCCGCCCGCGCGAACCAGATGATGGCACGCGAGTGATCCGGGCTTCGTCCGTGCCGATAGAAGTAGCCGATCCAGTACATCGCCTCCCACGATCCGCGCGAGGCGGCGATCTGGAGCAGGTCGACGGCTCGCTTCTCGTTCTCTGGCACGCCGCGGCCCAGCCACAGAAGCTTGGCCGTCTCGATCAGCGCGGGTACGAACGCGCGTTCGGCCGCCTTCGAGAGGTGCTCGAACGCCTTGGCATAGCGCTGCGTCTGATCCTCGAGCTTAGTGCCGTCGGGATCGACGCGCACGCCGAGATCGCCATTGAGGAACGCCATGCCGAGATTGTACTGCGCGATCGTGTGATTGAGGTTGGCCCCGCGCTGGAGCAGCTCGAGCGCCTTCTCGCGATTGGGCGCCTGGGGCACCGCCGTGTTGCCCTTGATCGCAAAGAAATCGCCCGACTTGTGCATCATGGCGAGATCGTTGAATGCCGCCGCATAGCCGAGTTCGGAAGCGTAGTGGAAATAGCCCGATGCTTTGGCCAGCGCGTTCTGACGAAGCGCCGTGTCCTCGCTCACCGCCGCGATCGTCTGGTGCACCCGACCGGTGAGATAGTAGAGACGTGGCACGCGCACGTTCTGCACCAACGCGCTCTCACAAGCCGTCCGCACCTTGTCGAGGTCAGCGAGAATCGCGCCGCGGTCGACGTCGCCGGACATGGCGCGCAGCACCAGCCCTTGCAGACGATCGTCGGTTACTTCCACCGTCCGGTTCGGATCGTGCGGCGAAGTCGCGACCACTTCGCAGAACTGCAGTGGGCTTTCGGGATCGGGGCGTTGCTGCCTCGCCTGCGTGCCGACGCCAACAGCACCAGCTCCAAGCGCCTCGAGCTTCAGGAATCGCTCGATCTGCCGGGCGATGGCGGGGCCGCATCGAGCGAGCTCAGAGCGCTTGAGTTCGAGCACCTCGCGACCGAGGCTGCCGGCAGCGAGCGCCCCGCGCAGGCGCTCGATCTCGGCCGATGCCGTTTGGCAGATCTGGTCGCGATGGTCGCGGGCATCGAAGCTCGTGAAATAGAAATCGACGTTGAGATTGTTGGCGACATAGTCCGGGATCTGCGGCGCGCCGAGCTTGTTCGAATAGTCGCGGACGGCACGCTTCACGTTCAGCGCCAGCTGCTCCAACGGGTTGCCCGGCACCCCGATCTCGCTCAACAGCACTTTGGTGAACAGCGAATTGGTGCGCTTAGACTTGTTCCCAGCTTCGTCGTCGTCGTCGTCATCGTCGTCGGACTTGGCGCGCCGCTGCCCCTTGCGTGAGGCGCTGCCCGGCGCCTTAGAGGCTGCCGTCTCCACGACAGCGATCGGCTCGGGACTATCGTGAGAGATCTGGCCGACGCCGGCAGAGTAGAGTCGGAACGTGCCGCGTGCCGTCTCGGTCGGCAATTGGATACCGCCGTAGAGCGGCGTGGCGCCCTTGGTGCCCGCAACAAGCGTCCGGCATGCGTCGGCAATGATGATCAGCACGTCGGGCCGGCGCGCGAGGATCGCCGTCTCGACGTCGCGCTCGCTGACCGCGATCTCGCCGAGCCATTGTTCATATCGCCGGGTCCGCTGACCTCCGCTCTCGAGTTCGCGCGATTCCGCGTTACTCAGATCCTTGAAGAAGGCGACCTCGCTCTTAGCGCTCGGCAATAAGAAGATGTTGCCCTTGCTGGCGATATGATTGCCATGCCCCGAAAAATAGAAAAGGACCTCGTCGCCTTCCTGCACGCGCTGCAGGAAGGCCTGCAAAGCCTGCTCGAAGGCAGCCTTGTCAGCGACTTCTTTGTCGGTCAGCACCGTGACCTCGTAGCCCTGTCGCAGCCCTTGAAGTGCATCGCGCATCGCGAGGCTATCGTGAACCGGCGCCTTCAATTTGCGCAGGCCGCTCGCCTTGGTATAGGCCGCGACCCCGACGACGAGGGCATGCCGCTTCTTGGCGAGGGCCTCGGCAGCTGTGACAGCGGTAAAGACGAGACCGAGCGCCACCAGACAGCCCGACCACGCGATCGCCCTGAACGTGGCGGCGCGGATCACTGCGGGCCATCCCCCAGCCCACCTGAGCACTGTCGGCGCCACCCTGACGCTGCCGCACACCGACGCATCCGACTGTTCGATTGGCAACGCCACATGACCCTCAGCGAGTTGCGCAAACACCATGAACGCCTCGGCACCACGTGCTCAGTTCAAGTCAAAACGTCTTGGCAGGCCCTCACGCGTTCGACCGGAACGCCAAGCGCCCCGCCTTGATCAGTTGGACCAGATACGCGCTGACAGAGGACGCCAGTCGGCAGCATCGAACATCGCGCACCGTAGTTACTGGCGCGGTTGAACCAGGATCGGTTGCAGCAAGCCCGGTGCCGGCAACGGCGACCGGCCGTCCGAACCACCGAGCGTCTCGTCGATATCAGCGCGGGCTTGCAACGGCTCGAGACCCTGACCGACGACTGCCTTCGCGAGCGCCTCGACCTTGCCGAAGCAGCGCAACTTGACCTGATCGATCAGCCTGAGCCACGCGTCCTGCTGGTTGAGCGAACGCCCTACCGGAGCAATGCCGGCCGCTGCCGACGCCGTCTGCGGCAGTTGCGCACCGCGAACCGGAGACCCGCCGGCGCTTTCCGTACCTGTGCGGATGACGTCGATCTGGA
>Ga0247831_1005235_pt1 | contig 16440 bp, 13 predicted proteins | sample LaCruzMarch2015__9_FD_192406 | JGI IMG/M metagenome (GOLD analysis project Ga0247831, IMG submission 192406) | Freshwater microbial communities from meromictic Lake La Cruz, Castile-La Mancha, Spain - LaCruzMarch2015_1m | ecosystem: Environmental > Aquatic > Freshwater > Lake | place: Spain... | reverse complement strand
CGCCCAAGCCGGGTAATCCTGATAGACGTAGTGGCGCATGTTGTCCGGCTTGGTGATGCGGATGGGCAACCGGTCGTACTCGCGCTTCGTGAACCGACGCTGAGAGCGGTAACCGCCCTCGTAGTTGCGCTCGACGTAGGCGCCGCGCTTCCACTTCTGTTTGCCTTTGTGGCGGCTTGCAGCTTCAGCGGTCGCGGACACGGCGACGAGGGCTGCGAGAGAAAGAACCAGGGTACGCATGGGGCCTCCTTACTGGCCGATCGACCAGCTTCTGTTAGACCTGAAATGGGGTCGACCTCACGTCCCGCCAACCTGGCTCGCCGGATCGTGAACCGGGCAGCAGAGGTCAGCTGAGGTTGAAGCCCGCGTAGCCGCGCCGCGCGACATCCTCGCAGATCGCGCGGTAGTGCTTCATGCCGCCGGTGTAGGGCATGAAAACGCGCGGTTTTCCGGGCACGTTAGCGCCGAGGTACCAGGAATGGTCGACGCCCGGCAGCAGCGTCTGGGCTGCTGCGCGGGCGACCTCGCCGCCCCAGTCTTCGACAGCTGCTGGCGTTGCCTCGATGGTGCCCGCGCCAGCTTTGCGCAAGGTTGCGATGCACTCGGCTATCCACTCGACATGATGCTCGATCGCCGTCGGCATGTTGGTCAGCACCGACGGGCTGCCCGGCCCAGTGATCGTGAACAGATTCGGGAAACCTGCCACCTGCAATCCGAGATAGCTTTTCGGACCTTCGGCCCAGGTCTCGGCGAGCTTCACGCCGTCACGTCCGCGAATATCCATTCGGAGCAGCGGTCCGGTCATCGCGTCGAAGCCGGTGGCGAACACGATGATGTCGAGCGCGTGCTCGGTGCCGCTCTTCAGGCGGATGCCGGCTGGCGTGATGCGATCGATCGGGTCGGCCTTGAGATCGACCAGCGAAACGTTGGCGCGGTTGAAGGTTTCGAAGTAGTCGGTATCGATCGGCGGGCGTTTGGCGGCGTAGGGGTGGTCGATGTCGGAGAGGATGCGCGCGCGTTCGGGATCATGCACCACCTCGCGGATTTTACTCTTGATGAATTCGGCGGCCGTGTCGTTCGCCGCCTTGTTCGCCACGAGATCACAGAATTCGGCGCGGAAGCGCAGCCCGCCCCGTTGCCAGGCGGCTTCGTAGATCGCCTCGCGCTCCTCGTCGGTGACATCGAACGCCGAGCGGTTCTCGATGACGAACGGGTGGCCGTTCGGCGTCTCACGCATCACCCGACGGATCTCGTCGAAGTTGTCGCGCACGTAAGTTTTGAACTCGGGCGACAACGGCCCGTTGCGGGCTGGCACCGAGTAGTTGGCGGTACGCTGGAATACGGTGAGGTGGGCGGCGGTTTCGGCGATCACTGGCGCGGACTGGATGCCGGTCGAGCCAGTACCGATCTGGCCGACCCGCTTGCCCTCGAAATCGACGCCTGCGTGCGGCCACTCGCCGGTGTGGTACCAGCCGCCCTGGAAATCATCGAGACCGGCGATGTTCGGCACGTTGGCGGTCGAGAGACAACCGACTGCGGTGATCACGAAGGTAGCCGACAGCCGCTCGCCGGTGTTGGTGGTCACGTGCCAAAGCTTCGCTGCTTCGTCGTAGGCCAGCGACGTCACGCGCGTGGCGAAGCTGATGTCGCGCTTCAGATCCAGCCGGTCGGCGACGTGGTTGAGGTAGCGCAGGATCTCGGCCTGCCCGGGATAGCGCTCCGACCATTCCCAGCTCTTCGCGAGTTCGTCTGAGAACGCGTAGCAATAGCCGTGGCTTTCGGAGTCGCAGCGCGCGCCCGGGTAGCGGTTCCAATACCAGGTGCCGCCGACGCCGTCGGCCGCCTCGAGCACGTGGACGTCGAGGTCCTGGCGGTCGCGCAGTGTGTGCAGCATGTAGAGGCCCGCAAAGCCGGCGCCGATAATCAGCGCATCGTGCCGCCCGCTCTCGCCGCGTGCCGGTGCTGCCGCCTGTCCAGCCATCGCCTGCCTCCGTGAAATAGGCTCGCCGCCACATCCACCAAGCTCGAATGCAGGGCCGTTGCTGTCAACCGACGCATGCGCCTAAGTGCCATGCGGCGAGGTTGGGCTGTCAGGACGTAGCCGCCGACTGGCGCACACACGCGAAACCCCGCCCGGCGCGAGCCAGGCGGGGTCCACGATTTCAGCCAAGCGGCCAGAAATTACTTGCAGCCGCAGCTGTGAACTGTCCGGTTCGAGCCGGGCATGGTCGAGCGCGAGGTCGAGGTCGAGGTCGAGTAGACCGTGCGGCCCGGACCCATTGCGGTGCGGCTGACGTTCTGACGAACGTTCTGCACGACGACGCGATGGTTCACGCGCGTGACGGTGTTGACCTTCGTGACGAGGCGAACGTTGGTGTGCGTGTGGATCTTGGTGATCGGGATCACGCGCGTAACGTTCACAGTGCGCTGAATCACGCGACGGACGTGGGTCTTCGTCACGTTGTTCACCTTGGTCACGTTGCGGACCTTGGTGACGTTCTTCACGCGGCGAACGACGTTGGTCTTGTAGACCGTACGGACGTTCTGCTTCGTGACGACCTGCGTGCCGCCCTTGCAGTTGGTGCACTGGGCTTCGGCGGCGAGCGGCGAAGCGACGATGGCGACGGCGGCGGCCGCTGCGACGAGAGCATACTTCATCATGGTAGTCAGTCTCCCACTCCACTGGATTAAACGGTCTTCCCTCAAGAAGCCGACGCCACTGGTACGCGAGAGGCTTCGCCGGAGGAATGGGGGCAGCACTGAAAAATTACATTTAGTTAATGATCACCAGTGTCTTACCGACAAGTGTTTATGCCAAATCTCCGCTTGTCGATCGGCCCTCGCTCAAGGCCGCGGCCAACCACGGTTCTGCCGCGTCCATGCCATGCTTGTAACAAACCCACTGCGCACGTTGGAGGAGAGGAAACTTCATCCGGCGTCGCCGAGCGACCCGGGCCGACCTCGGGGGACTTTTGTGTTCATGCGTAGACGCCGGCATCTCTCGGCTGTCCTGTTCGCCTTGTTGGGCTGCGGTCTCGCGGCCATTGTCGCGGCGCGGTCTTCGAGCGCAGGCAACCTCTATTTCAAGCCGCCGAAGGGCGACACCAGTTGCCATGGGCAGGCGGTGCGTGACCTCGAGCTGTTTTCGCCGCGCGGTGCACAGGTGTTCCACGCGCTCACCGATCGCTCCATGTTCTGGCCGTTCCTGACTTGCGACAACGTTGCGCTCGGCCTGTCGACCGCCGTGCACGAGGGCGTCCATGGCCTCACCGAACAGCTCGACGGCTACCCGTTGGTGCACGGCGGCGTGCTCAAGCGCCCGCATGAGGTCGAGCGGTTCGTCGCGCCCAAGGTGATCGCGCGCCGCTTCCCGCGCGACAATGTTTTCGTACAGAACTATCTGGTCGCGGGCGCCGCCTCCTCGGCCGATACGCTTCTGTTCCTGTTCGATGAACTCAATGCTTATACGCACGACCTGCACACCTCGATCCGCATCCGCACGCTTCCAGGCGGCGATACCGAAGTCGATCACCGTGACGGCCTCGCCTCGCTGATGCGCTTCCTGATGCATTATGCCGACGAGGCGCGCCTCAACCATCCCGATACGTGGCGCGGCTTACAGACACAGAACGTGGGTCACGTCGTCCGGACACTCTGGACGCAGGCGGAGAAGACGCTTGCGTCAGCCTGCGGCATCCCCCGCTTCGGCGGCGAGGATCATCGATATGTCGCAGAGATGTGCGACCCGGCGAAGTCGGCAGCACTCGGCGATCTGCTCGGGCGCCGCGTCGCCTGCCATCGCAAATGCCTGCAAAAGCAGGACGACGCCGCCGAGCCGCGCTTCGAAGTTGCCGACGCATCGGGGTTTGGCAGTACGCGCGAGGCACGCGCGACTTCAGTGGCCGAGGTTTCTCGTCCGATCGCGTCCAGCACAACGCGCCGCCCGACACGGTGGCCAGTCGTCATCACCCGTACCGAGCCGGTGCTCATCTCGGTCAAGACCGGCGAAACCTCGCCGGCACGCTTTGCCAGCCCTGCGCTGCTGGTGCCACGGCTGATCGCCGCACCGATACTGGTGCGCAACATCGAACAACTGGCGACGGTGTCGCCGGTTCAGCCATAGAAAAACGCGTCGCTGCTGCCGACGATCTTCGGATCGGGTTTGCCAACCAGCTCGGCGTCCTTGCCCTCGTAGTCGATCGCCGCCAGCACTGTGCGGATCGCCTCCAGCCGCGCGCGGCGCTGGTCGTTGGCGCGCACTACGGTCCACGGCGCGGCGGCGGTGTGCGTGAAGCGGAACATCTCGTGCTGTGCCTCGGTGTAGGCGTCCCATTTGTCGATCGCCGCGAGATCGACCTCGGTCAGTTTCCAGCGCTTCAGCGGGTCGTGCCGGCGTTCGTGAAATCGCTCGAGCTGTGTCTCACGGCCGATCGTAAGAAAGAATTTGAACAGCCGCATGCCGTCGCGCACCAGTAGGTCCTCGAACGCGGGTACGTCGCGCATGAAGTCTGCCAGCTGGTCCTTGCTGCAGAAGCCCATGACTCGCTCGACGCCTGCCCGGTTGTACCAGGAGCGGTCGAACAGCACGATGTCGCCACGCGTCGGCATATGAGCGATGTAGCGCTGGAAATACCATTGGCCGCGCTCGGTCTCGGTCGGCTTGGTCAGGGCCACGGCGCGGGCGTGGCGTGGATTGAGGTGCTGCATGAAGCGGGCGATGCAGCCGCCTTTGCCTGCGGTATCGCGCCCTTCGAACACGACGACCAGCCGCCGGCCTTGCGCCTGCGTGTCGATCTGAAGTTTCACCAGCTCGATCTGCAGGGCGACGAGTTCTTCCTCGTACGGCTCGCGCTTCAGCTTCTTGTCGTAGGGGTAATCGCCGGCCGACAACGCACGCTCTGCGATCTCCTTCGGCAGCTTTTCGGCGTCGATGTCGAAGGCCGGCACTTTGCTGCGCGTCGTCGACTTGCCAGCCAGCCCGGCTGCGGTCGTCTTTCCCGATCTTGCCATGTCGTTCGCTTTCCTCGTCCCGCGTCAGCCAACTGTCATGTGCCGGTGGCACTCTGTCCAGTGTGATTGCGTCGGTGTGCCGTTCCAGACGGGCTGGCTCGGCTTTGCGCGGTGTTACGGGGGCGTCGCAGTCGCCTCGTACCGAGGTGGTCAGCCACTCCGCGACTCTCCAATGCAGGCGGGGCCGGTGTAGGTTGTGATGAGCGGGAGCGGCGACGGCGTCGACGACCGGGACGGGAGTGGCGATGAACAGCGATGATTACGTGCGCCAGCGCCTCGAAGGCTGGCTCACCCGCCGTCAGGGCTTTGACACAGACGGTGCCGAAGGATTCCGCGCCGCTGGTGGTGATGCGTCCAAGTCGGCAGCGGGCACTTCGGCGCCTCAAATGCGCATGCCGACGACAGGCGGCGGAGATCGCATGGATACTATGATCGGGACGACCGAGGCGATCGCCGGCATCACCCGGCTCATCGATGCGATGCCTGATCCTGCGATGCTGATCGATGTCGCGGGCGTCATTTTGCACTGCAATACCGGCGTCATCGATCTGTTCCCGCGCGTCCGCGCCGGCCAGCAGCTCTCGCAGGCGACCCGCGCGCCGGAGTTGCTGACCGCAATCGACAGTGTGCTCGACACGAACGAGCGTGCCGTCGTGCAACTCGTCGATCGGGTGCCTGTAAAGCGTCGCATCTCGGCGATCGTCACCCGCGTCTCCGCGGAAGCCGAGGCCGTCGGTGCGCTGGCGCTGCTGATTACTTTCCGCGACCTGACCGACCAGGAGCGCCACAACCAGATGCGCGCGGACTTCATCGCCAACGCCAGCCACGAACTGCGTACCCCACTCGCCTCGCTGCGCGGCTTCATCGAGACGCTGCAGGGGCCGGCCCGCAACGATTCCGCCGCCCAGGACCGCTTCATTGCCATGATGGCCAACGAAGCGAGTCGCATGAGCCGGCTGATCGACGACCTGCTGACGCTGTCCCGTGTCGAGATGCGCGCGCATCTGCCGCCGCGCGGCATCGTCGATCTCAAGGAACTCGCCGAGTTTGTCGCCGTCACGCTGGAGCCTCTCGCCGAGACCGACGAGATCAGGCTCGAGGTGAAGGCGGAAGCGGGCAGCGCCGATGTGCGGGGTGACCGCGAGGAATTGATTCAGGTGCTCCAGAACCTCGTGCACAACGCCATCAAGTATGGCCGGCGTGGTGGTCGCGTTGAAATCCGCATCGCGGCACTGGCGGCCGTCGGCAACCGCCAGCGGCTCGCTATCTCGGTCAGTGACGACGGCGTCGGCATCGCCGAGCACCACCTGCCGCGCCTGACAGAGCGCTTCTATCGTGTCTCGACGGCGGCCAGCCGCGCGCGCGGCGGCACAGGCCTTGGCCTCGCGATCGTCAAGCACATCGTCTCGCGCCACCGCGGCGAGCTGGAGATCACCTCCATGGTCGGTGAGGGCTCGACGTTCCGGATAATCTTCGACGCCGCTCCGCAGGGCGACACGAAAATCGCGACATCTTGGAAATAACGATAACTTTCATTCGGTTGAATAGTCATAAATCCACAGCGTTGAGTCGTTAGGAAAGGCGGGTGGCGCGTGATGCGCTGCAGCGGGGGCTATTGATGGCGTCGACCAGGCCACTCCCCGATCCGTTTCTTCCAGTTCCATGGAGAGCAGAGTGAACACGAAGCTCGTTGCCATCACGGCATTCGCGGCCGGCGCCATCGCGCTTGCCGGCGCCGCCAGTGCGCGCGACCAAATCCGCATCGTCGGCTCGTCGACGGTGTATCCCTTCACCACCGCCGTCGCCGAGCAGTTCGGCAAGTCGGGCGCAGGCAAGACCCCGGTGGTCGAGTCGACCGGCACGGGCGGCGGCATGAAGCTGTTCTGCGCTGGCGTCGGCGTCGGCCATCCCGACCTGACCAACGCGTCGCGCGCCATGAAGAAGGGCGAGTACGACGAGTGCCAGAAGAATGGCGTTAAGGACATCGTCGAGATCAAGGTTGGCATCGACGGCCTCACGATCGCCCAGTCGAAGGCCGGTCCGGCCATCAAGCTGACCATGGAGCAGGTGTTCCTGGCGCTCGCCGAGAACATTCCGGGCGCAGACGGCAAGCTGGTCGCCAATCCGCACAAGAACTGGTCGGATGTCGACAAGTCGCTGCCGAACATCAAGATCGAAGTGCTCGGCCCGCCGCCGACCTCCGGCACGCGCGACAGCTTCCACGAGCTGTTCATGGAAGTCGGCGCCAAGGCTATGGCCTCGCTCAAGGATATGCAGAAGGCTGACGCCAAGGGCTTCGAGAAGCTCTGGAAGTCGATCCGTAAGGACGGCGCCTTCGTCGAGGCTGGTGAGAACGACAACGTGATCGTCCAGAAGCTCGAAGCCAACAAGAACGCGTTCGGCATCTTCGGCTACTCGTTCCTCGAAGAGAACCTCGCCAAGCTCAAGGGCGTCGCCATCGACGGCGTTTCTCCTGAGTACGATCCGATTGCTGCCGGCAAGTACAAGGGCTCGCGTCCGCTGTTCGTCTACGTGAAGAAGCAGCACGTCGGAGTGGTTCCCGGCATCGACAAGTTCGTTGCCGAGTACGTCTCTGCGAAGGCAATGTCGAAGGACGGCTACCTCGCTCGCAAGGGTCTCGTCTCGCTGCCGACGGCCGAGGCTGAAAAGGTCCGCGCCAACGTCCTCGCCATGAAGACCCTGACCGCCGACATGGTGAAGTAAGCTCGCTTTTGCCTGGGCGGCTTGGTATCGCGCACGGCGCATCCAAGCCGCCTGGGATCTCTCTCGATCAAATTCATAAGTCGACCGGGCCTGCTTGCCGACGTCGGTGCGGCGTTTGCAGACCTGAGACGATCACGATCTTCCACTGTCCAGACCAAGCCCGGTTCAACAGGTGTTTTCCATGGCGGCTACGTACTTCGTCACAATGGCTGCCTTGGTGTTGGCCGCCTTCTTCATAGGGCGCACCCGGGCCGCAGCGCTGACCGCAGGCAACCAGGTCACGCGTGGAATGATCCACTCGTTGCCGTCGTATCATGGCCTCTATGCCGCGGCCCTCGTGCTGTTGCCCATGCTGGCCATCTACGCCATCTCGACGCCGCTGCTCGCCTCGCTCGCCTCACGCAGCGCGCTCGACGCCTTCCCGCCGGACGTGGCGGCTGACGCTCTGAAGCGCGGTGTCGCGCTGCGCGATGTCGGCAACGTTCTGCGCGGCCAACATGGTGGCGCGGCAAGCCCGGCGCTGACCCAGGCCGCCGCGAATTTCGCAGCGACGATGTCTTACGGAAACTGGATCACGTTCGGCGCTGGTCTCGCAGCGGCCGCACTTGCCCTGCTGTTCTCCGTCGGCCGGATCAGCCCTACCTTCCGCGCCCGCAACAACTTCGAGCGGATCGTGATGGGCCTGCTAATGCTGTGCGCGCTCGTCGCAATTCTGACGACGATCGGCATCGTATTCTCGGTGTTGTTCGAGACCTACCGCTTCTTCTTCGACACTTCTCTGAAGGGGCGGCCGACCGTCACCGATTTCCTGTTCGGCACGGAATGGAACCCTCAGGCGGCCCTGCGCGCCGACCAGGGTGACATCAAGACGGCGTTCGGCTTCATTCCGCTGCTTACCGGCACGCTTCTTATCACCTTCATCGCCATCTGCGTTGCTGGTCCGCTCGGGCTGTTCACCGCGATCTACCTCTCCGAGTACGCCTCGCGCTCGGTGCGTGCATACGCCAAGCCGATCCTCGAGATCCTCGCGGGCATTCCGACGGTTGTCCTCGGGTTCTTCGCGGCCCTGACCGTTGCCCCGCTGATCCGCGGCTGGGGTGAAAGCCTCGGCCTCACCGTCGCCTCCGAGAGCGCGCTCGCAGCCGGCCTGGTAATGGGCATGATGATCATCCCGTTCATCTCGTCGCTCTCCGACGACGTGATCAACGCCGTGCCGCAGTCGCTGCGCGACGGCGCTTATGCGCTCGGCGCGACTAAGTCGGAGACGATCAAGCAAGTGATCCTGCCGGCGGCGCTGCCGGGTATCGTCTCAGCCTTCATGCTGGCGATCAGCCGCGCCATCGGTGAGACCATGATCGTCGTCATGGCGGCGGGTCTTGCCGCCAACCTGACGGCCAATCCGCTCGACGCGGTGACCACAATCACCGTGCAGATCAAGACGATCCTCGTCGGCGACCAGGAGTTCGACAGCGCCAAGACTTTGGCTGCCTTCGCGCTCGGGTTCGTTCTCTTCTTCGTGACCTTGATGCTCAACATCATCGCCCTCCGCATCGTCCAACGCTACAGAGAGCAATATGACTGATGTCACCACCGGCGGCGCCGGAGCGTTCTCGCATCGTCTGGACTTCTCCACTACGGAAGCCAAGAACAGGATTCGTGCGCGCTATCGCAGCGAAGGTCGATTCCGCAGCTATGGCATGATCGCACTCGGCGTGACCGCGTTGTTCGTGGTCGTGTTGATCGGCGACATCATCGTGCGCGGCGTGCCGGCCTTTACCGAGCACGTTGCGCGGATCGATGTACCGCTGAAAGCCGAGGCTTTCGTCGGCAGCGACGGCAAGGTGAGCGAACTGAGCATCCGCGGCGCCGATTACTTCCCGGTGACCCGTGATGCCCTGACCGCCATCATCCCCGGTCTTTCGCGTGCAAACGAGCGCACGCTGGCGCGGCTGCTGAGTTCGGGCGCCGCGGACGATCTGCGCTCGAGGCTCGTCGCCGATCCGACGCTGATCGGTAAGACGGTGTCAGCGCCACTGCTGCTCTCCGACGACGCAGACATTTACCTGAAGTATGCGAGCACGGCGATCACCGAGCGGCCGGCCCGCGGCGCGGCGACGCCGAGCGACACGAGTGGCGAGATCACCATTCTCACTTCTGCCAACGACTTCGCCGACGAGGTCGTCGCCGTGAAGGCGTCGCTCGAACAGCGCGCCAGTGGGTTGTCGCGGGAAGCCGAGCGGCTGCGTCGCATCGGCGGTGCCCAGGTAACCGAGCGGTTGGCCGACCTCGACAAGCAAGTTGCCGAACTCCGGGAGAAGAACAACGCGCCGAGTTCTGAGATCACCCTCGACGACAAGGTGGCGAGCGTCCTGGTGTCGATCGCCGGCGGCATCGTTAAGCTGTCTAAGTTGTCCAACTCCGCCGTCACCGGCGACGTACTGATCCCGCTGTCGTCGAGTGCCGAGGCCGCACCCGGATCGTGGAAGATCGTTCGGTATGCGACACCCGAGAGCAATCGTAAGGTGACCGACGTCGAGGTCACGCTGCTCGAGCGCTTGCGGTCGTTGGGCAAGGTCGAGAACCAGTTCGCCTGGCGCTTCCTGACCACTGGCGACAGCCGCGAGCCGGAACTTGCCGGTATTCGAGGCGCTCTCGTCGGTACGGCTTTCACGTTGTTCGTGACGCTGCTGCTGAGCCTACCGATCGGCGTGCTGGCAGCGGTCTATCTCGAAGAGTTCGCGCCGAAGAACTGGATCACCGAGATTATCGAGGTTAATATCAACAATCTGGCCGCGGTGCCTTCGATCGTGTTCGGCCTGCTCGGGCTGGCCGTGTTTCTCAACTTCTTCGACCTGCCGCGCTCGGCACCGCTGGTGGGTGGTCTGGTGCTGGCGTTGCTGGTGCTGCCGACCATCATCATCGCCTCGCGCGCCGCTTTGAAGTCGGTTCCGCCGTCGATCAAGGAGGCGGCACTCGGTGTCGGCGCCTCGCATCAGCAGGCGGTGTTCCATCACGTTGTGCCGCCGGCTATGCCGGGCATCATGACCGGAACCATTATCGGCATGGCGCACGCGCTCGGCGAGACGGCGCCCCTCCTCATGATCGGCATGGTCGCGTTCATCGTCGACGTCCCGGGCACCCTGACGAGCGCGGCCACCGTGCTGCCGGTGCAGATTTACCTCTGGTCCGATCTGCCGGAAGCAGCCTTCAAGGCCAAGACGGCCGGTCTCATCATCGTGCTTCTGGCCTTCCTGTTCCTCATGAACGGGGCTGCCATCTGGTTGCGCCGCCGCTTCGAGCGCCGCTGGTGATACTGAACATAACTTCGCCAGCGCGCGCCACGGTATAACGGCACACTCGAAAGCCAAGGATATCTGCCATGGATATGTCGATGCAGAAGACACTTCCCCAGTCGTCGAAACCGGTGCTCGACGCGAGCGCTCCGCCGAAAATCAAGGCGCGTAAAGTCAACGTCTACTACGGCGAAAAGCGCGCCATCCAGGATCTAGACGTCGACATCCCGCGGAACGCGGTGACCGCCTTTATCGGCCCGTCGGGTTGCGGCAAGTCGACGTTCCTGCGCTGCATCAACCGCATGAACGACACCATCTCGATCTGCCGCGTCACCGGCGACATCACCATCGACGACGGCAACATCTACGATCGCAGCCTTGATGTGGTGCAATTGCGCGCTCGCGTTGGCATGGTGTTCCAGAAGCCTAATCCGTTCCCCAAGTCGATCTACGAGAACGTCGCTTATGGTCCGCGCATCCATGGTTTATCGCGCAGCAAGGCCGAGCTCGATGAGATCGTCGAGACAAGCCTCGAGAAGGCGGGTCTCCTGAAGGAGGTCAAGGATCGTCTGCAGGAGTCCGGCACCGGCCTGTCCGGCGGCCAGCAGCAGCGCCTGTGCATCGCCCGCGCGATCGCCGTCGGCCCCGAGGTGATCCTGATGGACGAGCCGTGTTCGGCGCTCGACCCGATCGCCACCGCCAAGGTCGAGGAACTGATCGACGAGCTGCGCAAGAACTTTACGATCGTCATCGTGACACACTCCATGCAGCAGGCAGCACGCGTGTCGCAGAAGACCGCGTTCTTCCACCTCGGCACGCTGGTCGAGTTCGGCGATACGCCGCAGATCTTCACCAACCCGTCCGACAAGCGCACGCAGGACTACATCACCGGCCGCTTCGGCTGAGCCGATCTTTCAACGCAGCTATTCAGGGCGGCGTCCGCCGGGCGCCCGCGACGCGGGACGAGTGTCGTCCCGCCAACCAGAGACAGGGACCATCATGCCCGACCAGCACACCGTTCGCTCCTACGAGGAGGAGTTGCGCCTCCTCGACAAGAAGATCGCTCAGATGGGCGGCATCGCCGAACTCCAGCTCGGCCAGGCGATCGACGCGCTCGAAGCGCGCGACCCTGCTCTGGCCGATCAAGTCATCTCAAAGGATGCCCAGGTAGACGCTCTGCAGCGTGACATCGAGGAGCAGGTGATCACCATGATCGCCCGCCGCCAGCCGATGGCGGACGACCTGCGCCATATCTTGGGCGCCATCCGCATCGCCAGTGATCTCGAGCGCGTCGGCGACCTCGCCAAGAACATCGCCAAGCGCACGCTGGCGATCTCCTCCGAGAATTTGCCCAAGACGTTGCTGTACGGCTTGAAGCACATGGCCGAGCTGGCGCAGCGCCAACTGAAGGACGTCCTCGACGCCTATGCCGATCGCAACAGCGACGCCGCCCGTCTCGTATGGACGCGCGATGAGCAGATCGACGCCACGTACAATTCGGTGTTCCGCGAACTGCTGACCTACATGATGGAAGACCCGCGCAACATCGGGCTTTGCACCCATCTGCTGTTCGGCGCCAAGAACCTCGAGCGCATCGGCGACCACACCACCAACATCGCCGAGACGGTGCACTATCTCGTCAAGGGCACCACGCTCGCCGAGAACCGGCCGAAGGGCGACAAGACCAGCTCGACGCTGCTTCCCTGAGTGGTTGCCAATCAAGCCGGCCGGCGCCCGCGCGCGCCTGCTGGCATGCATGAGGATCGACGTCGATGTCCGCCAAGGTTCTGATCGTCGAGGACGAACCGCCGCTCGCCGAGCTGCTCCGTTACAATTTGGAGGCGGAGGGCTATCGCGTCTCCCACGCCGAAACCGGCGAAGACGCCGAAATGCTGGTCGCCGAGGAAGGCCCGGACCTCATCATCCTCGATTGGATGCTTCCGCAAGTATCGGGCATCGAACTCTGCCGCAGGCTGCGCTCGAAGGGCGAGACGCGCTCCATTCCGATCCTGATGTTGACGGCGCGTGGGGAAGAGAGTGACCGCATCCGCGGCCTTTCGACGGGTGCCGACGACTACGTGGTGAAACCGTTTTCGCTGCCCGAGCTGATGGCACGCGTGCGGGCCATCTTGCGCCGCGCGGCGCCCGGCCGCATCGCGGACGTACTGAAGTTCGCCTGCTCGAATTCCTGATGCAGAGCCAGGGGCGCGTACTGTCGCGCACCCAACTGCTCGATGGGGTGTGGGGCCGCGATAGCTTCGTCGATGAGCGCACGGTCGATGTGCACATCGGCCGACTGCGCAAGGCACTGATCCGCGGCAAGGAACGCGATCCGATCCGCACTGTGCGTGGCGCCGGCTACATCTTCGGCGATCGCCAGAGCGCCTGACAACGAACTCTGCAGAAAAGACGAAGGCCGGTCCTCCAGGGACCGGCCTTCGGGTCGTGCAGGGTTCAACAGGTGCTCAGGCGTCCTCGCCAACCTTCGCTTTAGTTGCCGGCGCAGACGTCAGGTAGGGCCGCTGCTCGCCTGCCTGACCATCGCGCCGAGCGCGTGACTGCGGTGGCTGAAAAGCGCGGCGGGCATGGAACTCGCAGTAGGGCAAGCCTGCCACCTTGGAGCCGTTGCAGAAGTGGAAGTCGGCGTTCTGCGGGTCGCCGATCGGCCACCGGCAGCATGACTCCGTCAGCATCTGCAGCGTCTTGCGCTCGGCGAGCGGGATATCGAGTTCTGCCGCTGCCGGCACGAACGGTTCGGCATCGGGCTGGTAGAGATTGCGGAAGTTCGGATTGCCGAGCTGGGCAAAGCGCGGTTTGGCCTGCCGCTTGGCGGCAGCAGTACCGACGCGAGCCCGGGGACGGGCCGTCTTGATGCGCGTGGTCGCGGCGCGGCCAGACAGTCCGAGCCGGTGCACCTTGCCGATGACGGCGTTACGGGTGACACCGCCGAGGCGACCGGCGATCTGGCTCGCGCTCAGGCCCTCGCCCCACAGTTTCTTGAGAGATTCGACACGTTCATCGGTCCACGACATGCTTGTGGCTCCCTGCAGAATCGAGCGATTGGTGTCGTCCGGCGGACGACATCACGACCGGTCTGAGCAAGCCTCGGATGGGACGCGCGAAAACGCGCGGCATCCGAACGCCGAGGCATTCGACCGGGAACTGACGCTGAACTGGTTTGGACGCGTTACAAGCCGGCCACAGTCTCGGCCGGCCGCATGAGCGGATGGCGGATAGAGACGCTGTGGACCGGGCGGGCTGCGGCAGGGATACTGACACGTCACCTGCGGCACGGACTGGCCGAGCCCCGCTAAAATGAAGTTAACGCAGGGGCGGCCCTCGGAACAAGTCGAATGGATGGTCACGGACCCGTTGACAGGAGTCACGTGTCTCGTTCGCAACAATCGATTCGCGTTCGCTGTATGTTTGCAATGCAACTGGTTGCTGCACTGCCGCATAACCGATCCAAGCCTACGGCTGCTGCGATCGGGGTCGACCGGCGGCTTGGCCTAGGGTGCGTGGCACCCGAATTGTTGACACGATGGCACACCCGGAATATATTGAGAACATCGTAAGCCGCCCGGCCAAGGCGGCTTTTTTGATTTGCCGTCGCTTTCGAACAAGCGGCTGGCGGGTGCGCCGTCGGGGGCGCCGCGAGGTGTAGAAGATATGAATAAGGCGTTGCACGCTGCCGCGTCCGCGAGCCCGTCCGGGCAGGGGCCATCGCCTGCTGTGATGCCCACCTATGCGCGACAGAACGTGGTGTTCGAGCGCGGCGAAGGTTCCTGGCTCGTTTCGACGACCGGCGAACGCTATCTGGATTTTGCCAGTGGCGTTGCCGTCAACGCGCTCGGTCATTGCCACCCGAAGCTTATCGCCGCATTGACCGAGCAGGCCGGCAAGGTCTGGCACACGTCCAATCTCTATCGCGTCGCCGGCCAGGAACGGCTGGCCGAGCGGCTGATGGCGCTGACCTTCGCCGACAAGGTATTCTTCTGCAATTCGGGGGCGGAAGCCTGCGAGGGCGCAATCAAACTCGCCCGTCGCTATCAGTTCGTCACAGGCAAGCCAGAGCGTAATCGTATCATCACGTTCGCCGGTGCCTTCCACGGGCGTACGCTCGCGACGATCGCGGCAGCCGGCAACGAGAAGTATCTCGAGGGCTTCGGCCCCGACATGCCAGGCTTCGACCACGTGCCGTTCGGCGATCACGACGCCCTCGAGAAGGCGGTGACGGCCGCGACGGCTGCGATCATGATCGAGCCGGTGCAGGGCGAGGGCGGCACCCGCGTGGTTCCTACCCAATGCCTCCGCGGCATTCGCGAGTTGTGCGACAAGCATGGCCTGCTGATGGTGCTCGACGAGGTGCAGTCGGGCGTCGGGCGCACCGGCAAGCTGTTCGCGCACGAGTGGGCTGGCGTCACGCCCGATGTCATGGCGATCGCCAAGGGGATCGGCGGCGGTTTCCCGGTCGGCGCGTTCCTCGCCACCGACAAGGCGGCGCAGGGCATGGTGCCCGGCACGCATGGCTCGACCTTCGGCGGCAACCCGCTCGCTATGGCGGTCGCTAATGCGGTGCTCGACGAAGTGACGGCGCCGGGCTTCCTGGACGCCGTCGAGGCCAAGGCACTGAGGCTTCGCCAGCGTCTCGCGCGCCTCATCGACGAGCATCCAGATGCGGTTCTCGAGATCCGCGGCAAGGGCCTGCTGACCGGCATCCGTATGAAGCCGCCGGCTGGCGACGTGGTCAAAGCTGCAACCGCCGAAAAGCTGCTCACGGTCGGTGCCGGCGACAACGTCGTCCGCATGCTGCCGCCGCTCAACGTCACCGACGAGGAACTCGAACTTTCCGTCGAGCGCCTGTCGCGTGCCGTCGCCGCCGTCAAGGCAGCTGCGGCCGTTGCCCGGCCATGAGCCGCCCCCATCAATTCTAGACGGAGCGTCCGCCGCGAGATGGCCATTCGCCACTTTCTCGATCTCGATTCGATCGATCCGAGCGCGCTGCGTTCCATCCTCGACATGGCGCGGGCGATGAAGAAGGCCGGCAAGCGCACGCCGGCCAATCTCAAGCCGGCCGGCATCGCCGATGCGGTGCTGGTGATGATCTTCGAGAAGCCCTCGACGCGCACCCGCGTCTCGTTCGACGTCGCCATGAGGCAGCTTGGCGGCCAGACCATCGCGCTCAATCACACCGACCTGCAGATCGGCCGTGGCGAGAGCCTCGCAGACACCGCGCGCGTGCTATCGCGCTATGTCGATGCGATCATGATCCGCGCGAACAAGCACGATACGCTCCTACAACTCGCCACGAATGGCACGATCCCGGTGATCAATGGGCTCACCGACAAGAGCCACCCCTGCCAGGTCGTCGCCGACCTGATGACGCTGGAAGAGAGCCACGGCAACGTCGAGG
>Ga0247831_1005232_pt1 | contig 16442 bp, 14 predicted proteins | sample LaCruzMarch2015__9_FD_192406 | JGI IMG/M metagenome (GOLD analysis project Ga0247831, IMG submission 192406) | Freshwater microbial communities from meromictic Lake La Cruz, Castile-La Mancha, Spain - LaCruzMarch2015_1m | ecosystem: Environmental > Aquatic > Freshwater > Lake | place: Spain... | reverse complement strand
GGGGGGGAGTGGGGGGTCATTTTGGGATTGTTTTACAGTTTTTCTTTTGGATGGAGGGGGGCGGGGGGGAGAGTTGGTGTCACTTCGTTTTCTTTTGGTTGTTGTTGATTTTTGCGTACCACCAGCAACAGTATTACGAATTATAGAACCTATTTTGATATTATATTTATATTTCCAGGTACCAATACGTGTTGCCGTAAGAGAACAATTATCAAATCCAAAAAAACTCATAAACGAATCTTTTAACTCAAGGGTATTGCCATTATCTGGAAACTTGATATCTTTTGATTCAATCGGTGAACGTCCAGCTGGGTCAATGACTTCGGTTGCAATGTTTCCTACATATCTAATTGGGTTTTGAATAAAATATTCAGGATTTAACCCGGATTCTTTAAAAACAACACGAGTATCTAAAATAGGGTCTAATGTACTGTCTTTTGTTTTTTTCGTCCAAGAATATTTTTGTCGAATTTGTTCTGTATATGTATTAAATTCACGTTCCAAAGTATTTAATACCTCAAATGTTAAACCAAAATTATCATCATATATTATAACAGCTGCATCTGTCGCAGATGTGTGTATTTTAGCATCTTTGACACAGTCTAAATATCTAATATATTTTTGTAATGTTGTAAAATGAACATCATTAAGATTTTGCTTTACTTTTGGTTTTTTAATATTTCCTATATTTTCGACTCCAAGAAAATTGGAAGTAGGGACATTAATATTTGAAGAAGCATTTTGACTTATTACAATTTTTCCTGTATTATTTCCTGTAGAATTTTCTTTATCATAGGAAACAGTAATATAACTACTCATATAAATACTATATATGATTACCTGATATTATTTAAAAATACAAATTTATTCTTTCCATCTATGTAATATATGACAACTATCAAAGAAAATAATCCATACATATACAGTAAATATTACTTGTCTTATTGGATTTTTGGATGGGCAATAATATATATTGTCATTGACTGGGGGTTTAACAAACATCATTTACAAACCGTTGTTCCTACGTTTGCCCGTTCCTATATCCAACTATTTCTTCAAAACTGTAACCCGACCATTGCATTAGTAGTGGCGGTCATTGTGGGTATTTATTTATTTGTATTGCTATTTTATCGTATAATTATCAAAGAACCTTCTTTGATAAATATGAATTTAGACAAACGAGGGGCGGAGGCGGGGGTAAGAAAATTGGACGATCGTAACAAAGTAGGTAAGGTGATATTATTTTTATATTTTACAGTGATTGTTATTAAAACCATACCTATTTATTTTTTAAGACACGCCCCTATTAAACCGGTAAGTAATATAATTGCATTGATAACAGTGATATTGATTTATTATTTTTATTTGGCTATTAATGGAATAAATATGTATGAATTTTATAAAAGAACAAACGAAAACTCATTTAACGGAAACACCCCGTTTGTACATCAAATATTACAACAAATAAAATAGGGGAGTACAAAGAGTTATGATGGGGTATATGAGGGGTGCAAAGGGTATATGAGGGGTGCAAAGGGTATATGAGGGGTGCAAAGGGTATATGAGGGGTGCAAAGGGTATATGAAAGGGTATATGAGCAGGGTTGTCGGGTGGGTGGGAATATTTTTGTATGACAAATGTTTATATATATATATATATATCTACGATACCGATGCCTATATCTGAAAGAAAATATCATATCAAAAACGTTAATACAAAGGGTTCTACAAAAGCCGTGAAGAGAAATCCATCAAGTAAAACCGGCGTTTCAATGAATAAAACAAAAAAGTATCAAAAAAGAAAAGAGGATAAATTTGTTGAATATAAATACGAATACGGTTATGGTAAAATTAAAGGTATAAAAATATACAAGCTTTCTACCCAAGCAAATAAATGGGTAAAAGCTCTATTGAAATCAAACAAGGTACCTAACAATTTTAAAAGTCAACCAAAAAGACTGAAATATTATTTAGAATTATTTGAAGTAAGTGAAGAAAAAGACATAAAAAAGTTTGTAGTTGCGGATTTATTAGATGAAGCTGAACAACAAGGTAAATTTGTAGAGAATACACCCCCTATTATAGAAATGAAACATATTTACGCCGCGTTAAAAAAGAAACAAAATTATGCGGTCGCCATTAATGACCCGGAGGAGGATATGACTAGTAGCGAACAAAAATATCAAAGTGTACGATTTTTTTAAAAACGCCGGGTTTTGTAAAAAGGAATTATATGTATTTAATATAATAAATATATATAACAATGCCAGTAACCGAAAAACGTCAATGTATTAAGAATGCCACTACAAAACGGTGCCGTAAATCCCTGAAAAAGGACGATACGTCCAAAGACTGTAATTATTTCAGGGATACTAGTAGATGTAGAAGAACAAAAACAAAGAAAAATGAGTTTATTGTCTTTACTATTCTAGGAAATGATTATCAAATATCTTCGTATGTGTTGAAATGGATAAACGCATTGAAAAAGTCGAAGAAAATACCTAAAAATTTCGAAAAACATCCAGAAGAGTTGAAATATTTAGTGGAGGGGTTAGAAATCAAGGGGGAAAATGATATGAAAGACAAGGTAATTAATGAAATATTAGATATGGCAAAATTCGCCGCAATTGATGATCGGGAAACAATGGATGATATTATACAAATAAAACACGTTCGGTTTGTATTGAAAATGAACGAGGATGTATCCTACGCAGTAAACGGGAAATAAAAATCATATATTGTTATCATCGTGTTTATTTTTAAATATTTTATAAAAGGTAAAATATTTAATGTTTTGGTTGGTTTAATGTTTTATTTAATATTTTAATTGTTTGGTTTGGTTTCAATGGTTAAACAACCACAGCTGGAACCGCCTCCACCACGGGCTTACGAATAAAATGATGCTTCATAAACTTTTGCAGATTAAAATAGGTAAGGACATCATCCTTCTCCAACTTTAAAAGAGTCGATAGCTTATCATCCGCATTAATCTGTCTTCCATTCTTCAAATCCTTCAAACTATTAGACTTGATATAGTTGTTAATCAGGTTGGTTACGGCAGTTCTAGCCATCTCTGTTCCCGACTCCTTTCCAAGGAAACTAGCAAGCTCGTCGCTAATAAGAGTAGGACGAATAAACCCCGATGGTTGTCTATTTCCAAATCTCTTTTGCTTCTTTGAAGTCGCCTTGCTATTTGCCTTCAACACCTTAATAATCGCCTTCTCCAACAGACGACGCTTGTTTCTTCTCTGTTGCTGGATTAGCACCTCCTGTTGGTCTAGACTGGCCAACTCGGCCAAAAGGGAAACAATGGTAGTATCGATTAATGGCTGGGATACTACGACTGGCTCCACCACCACCGCCGCCTCATCCACCACCACTGACTGTTCCTTATCCGCTGAAGGGGTAGAAGAAGGGGCAACGGCCTCCACTGCAGAGGCAACTGGCTCCTTCTTTGCCCTCTTGGCCTTCTTGGCAGGGGCAACTACCTCCGCCTCCACCTTTGGCTCCACGGGGGCAACTACTTGCTCATTCACGGCTGAAGAAACAGGAGCGTTTGTGTTCTTATTTGATGCAGTCTTTGATGTCATTCTAGCCATTGTATGTTATTATACTATCTATTACAAAGTCTTTTTATACTCTTTAACGCACATTACAACTATTGCTAAATATTCTACACCATTTACAGGGGTTAAAAAGAAATACTCCTTTTTAACCATTTTTAGGTAAGTCATTATTTCTTTTATTAATCCACTAAAAATCCATATTGACTACGTGCCTCCGGTGAAACATAGGTCAATGCCGTCAATACGTGTAAACACCCGATTTTCCTATATTCCACGTCTAAAGAAGTCATTATTATATTTTCAATAACGTCTAAACATCCTATACAAACCTCTTCCTCGGTTATTTGGTCGTATGGTTTTCTAAAAACGGAAGAGGAAGTTGTAAAGGGGTCTCCCAGTGGACAAATACTGTTTTTAATAAATACCGGTATTTGTGCACGAAATGACCATAGTTCCCGTAATTGTGAATAAAATATATAGTATTTACGTTTGTTCAACTGTAAAAACCACGTCGAATTTGTATAGTTGCCTAATTGATCAATATACATAAATAACTCGTTTATACGAACATTCATGGGTTGTTGTTTAAATATAGTAATTGATGTTCGAACCGCATCCAATTCTTGGGTGTTGGTAGAAGTAGGAAAGATGGAAACATATACATTATTTAAACTGTCTTCGGTTGGACGTGCAGTATCGTCAAATGTGCGGCTACGCAAAGACCGTGCGGTGGTCGTGGTGGTGGTGTAGCTTGTGGCGTGGGTGGAAGGGGTGGGAGGGGTAAATAGCCTATTTATTTGTGCATTACTGGGGGACTTGAATGGAATTATATTATCTATTATGTTGTCACTTGTAAGCGTTTCTTTGAATAAAATAGATTGTATTTGATAATGTTTAAAAATGTTTTGTACGGTTTCAATCGTAAAGTTTGTACGGTTGTACGGATTTTTAATAGTCCCGTTTTTTTTATATAATGTAATCAAAGAACTTATATTGAATCCGTAGTAAAAAAAGGTAGGTTCAACCGGCTTGATATTAGTCCCACCATTGACCATATCCTCCTTGTTGCCCCCGCCCTCGCCGACATTATCCCCTTCCTCGCCATTAATACCACCCTTGTTGTTGCCCCCGCCATTGCCCCCGCCCTCGATTGGTTGAACGGGTTGTTTTTTTATTGTTGGGGATATTTCTTTGACAATAAATAAAGATTTGGTGGGTATTTCTAGCAATGGTTCTAATGTATAAAAGTCGGTTTCATTGACGCATTTATTAATTATGTTATATACTCCTTTTCCTCCTTTAACGAGGAAAAAATGACGGACTAGAAATCCACGATATATACGTTGTATTTTTATAGCATTCACGTATTTTACAAAATACTCGTCGATTTTAGTTATACAATCCTGTTTTGTTTTTACTCCCTTGATTTTTATATATTTTACTACTTCACGTAATTCGGTTAATTTGTATTCGTGGATTATACCTTTAATAGTAGTAAAATATTCTATATAATTGAAATGAACCGGATTTGGGGGTTTGGTTTTTTTGGCGGATTTCTTTGATGATGGGGGCGTATTTTCTGGTTTTGTGGCGGCGAGGGACGTCGGGATGTCGGCGACGGTCATTCCCTCTTTTGTTTTATTATTTATTTCCTCCTTTGTTTCATTATTCATTTCATCACTTATTATAATAGAATTATTTTTTTGGTTCATCATTAATTTGCTTTTTGTTAGTATCTATATAATATCTTTAGACAGTTGAATTATAGGAAAACATTCATTATGGTATAAAAAAAATACGTACCTTGTTGTATTTACAGGGCTACACCCGTAACAAAACCGTCGCCACCACCGCAAACACCTTACTATCCCCCCCCCCTTCCAATTCCCCTTCCCTTTTCCCTTTTAATTATATTTACACTATAATACATATTTACACACTATAAACATAGACATCATTATTGCTTTCCATATTTACACATAGACTCACATTATTATATATACATATTTCTATTCTTTAACGATTGCTATGTTTTATATTTGGTTCAGTCACCATTTGTACCTTTTTGATATAATTTTTACTTCTTTGAATACATTCATCATATAATTTATCCTTTTGAGAAGCGGGTGTTTCTTTGGACGTTTTAATATACACTTTGATGGTTGAGTATTGAAACATTGTAACAAGGGGTCAAAGAAGGTCAAAGAAAGTCAAAGAAGGTCAACAAATTACGATTGAATGAAATAGAACGGGTTGTAAGTATTTTGGTTTTGAATGAATGAATGTATATTTTAACAAAAAAATACAATCAATTTTCCTATTTCTTCAAATTACAATTCTATCAAGCATAGATACATTCAATATCATATAATTCTGTGGTGGAATTCCAACCACCAAACATATATCTTTGGCTTTTTGTAAAGTAATGGTACTATCTAAACACCCCGCTGTAGGGAACCTACGGTTCCCCTACGACCCCTCCCTTTTTCAACCCGCTGTAGGGGAACCGTATGTTCCATACAGATTTTAAATATTTTATTAAATATAAACTATTTAAGGAGGTTGAAACCACGAATGAAAGAAGGGTTCTGAAATGGGGAAAAGAAAAAGGGGTTAGAAAACGTAGAAAAGATGGATGGGGGGTGTGGGTGCGTGAATTTCCTAGACAACGACACCTATTTAAACGGGGCGAAATGGTAACCCACCAGTTACACCTAAACCAATACCGTAACCTGCACCAGTTCTTGCTGCCTGTCCAATCGAAGGAGCAAAAATATCTAAAATGGCAAAAGTAGCGGCGGCGGAAAGACCCACGACCACAATCTCTTCAATACGTAGTCTTTGTTTAGGGATGGAATAAGCAACTATCGCAATAACTAAACCGAGAACCAAGTATTTAATCGCTCTTTTTAATAACTCATTGAAGTCAAGTATTAAGCCGCTCATTACTTATATTATATATAAGTAAATTATAATTTATTTAAATTCCTAAACATATTTATTGTAGGGAACCGTAGGTTTCCATTTACCTACAAGCTCCTTACAGTCGCTTTCCGGTAAATAATAAAATACTACAATCTCCTTACAGTCGTTTTCCGTATTTTCCCATACGACCCCTCCCTTTTGTAAAGCGAATTGAAAAATACGAACAATTTGTAGGGAGGTAGTGGTGGAATTCTTTCCATAAAAGGTTAAAGAAAACGAATATATAGAATTTATAATGAGTTCTTTCAACCTAGAAAAGCCCCTTTTAAAAAATGGTAAAAAAAACCCCAAGTACGTGGATTTAATGACGGAGGACAAGACAATTCCCGGCCAAAAGTATGGCTGTTTTTCTTTCATTTGTCCGGAACATATTTTAAAGAAGCGTGAATTATTTTTATTTGAAAGATTTGTGAAAAACTGGGATATGTCTAAATCTATGGAAAAGTTTAACGAGTTTAATAATTTTTTAGCTTTTAAATATAATTTGAATGTGGAAAAGGTTATTGCGGATTTCAATGATTTTGTCAAAGAAGAGGAGGAGAATATTAAAAAGGCTTCTTTGATTGAAGACGATTGGAAAAACTTTTTAGACAAAAACGAAGAAACACTCAACGCAGAGTTTAACCGTACGAATCAGTTTCAAACAAGTGTTCGAGGGTTCAAGGCGAGGGGGGCGTTTTCTACCCAGGAGGAGGCCGAAAATTATGCTAAATCTTTACGGGAGGAGGATGCCGATTTTGACATTTTTGTTGGACCGATTGGTGTATGGATGCCGATTGATATGCCAGCCTACAAAGCGGGTAAAACCGAGTATCTTGAGCCTACTCTTAACAAGTTGTTTGAAGAGAAACATAAAAACGAAGAACTTGCAAAGAAAGAGTTTAATGATAGAGTGAAGGAGTCGAAGAAAAAGGCGATTGAGGAAAATATCAAATTGGCCTCTGTTTCTGGAAACAAGTTGACCCAGACAATTGACGAGGAAGGCAATTTGATTGGTGTCAACAATATGGACTTTAGTGACAGGGAAGCATTGGAACCACCCGTGTAAGGATGCGATATATATCTCCATACACACCACACCAGACCCGCTACACCACCACACCAGACCCGCTACACACCACCACCATACGCACCACACACCAATTAACCATTTTTAATAATTTATACACATAATTAAATATTTTACCTTTTATAAAATATTTAAACCGTATACCATCTAAATTATTCGTATTTTTTTTGGTTGTTCGCTCGTCCGTGTTTTTCAATTTTTTGAAAAGCTTCCTATGGTCGCTTTCCGAAAAATAAAAGAAACACTACCTTGCTACACTTGTTCGTGTTTTTCAATAGTGTACATTCACCTCTCGTTGCATCTCATTTCTTTCCGCCCGGTTACTTTTACCAATCAAAAATAGGATATAGAAAATTAACACAGCATATACAAAAATAGGAAACAATACCAAGATCCAAGAAATAATACTAAACCCGCTTTTGCAAATAAGGTTTAAAATCCACGTCCAAAATAACGCAAATATAAAATGCAAAATTGACGCAATGATTGTTTCGGTGGAAATAATCAAAGAAACGACAATTGATAATATTGCTAACGCTAAATATATTTTGGAAGGTAAACAAAAAGAAGAAATGCTAAATTTCATTTTTAATAAATGTATATATTTAACGAATATTTTACCAATATATTTATTGAAAAACACGGACGAGCGTAGCGAGGTAGTGTTTCTTTTATTTTCCTACAAGCGACCGTAGGAAGCTTCTAGGAAAATTATATTGGTAGTTATTTTTTTGTTTATTTTTCTTGTAAATTTAGTATTTTTAGTAATTTTAGTATTTTTTCAGTGGGTACTGCTAATTCCATATTAATAATATATTTTGTACCTTCTTTTTTTAAAATCCAATCATTATCTTTACAAAGTCTTTTTACTTCAGCAAGTTGATTCTCTGTCATCATTTTTGTTATATGAAATTTATTATTAAATTTTGTTGGTGATGTTTTTTTTTTAGACGTAGATTTATTACCTTTTCCAAATGGATTATTTGGAACAACCAACTTACTATAAACGGGTTTAGGGTCGGCTTCAGTAGCGGCTTCAGGTAAATGATGATGTTCTTCTTTATTTGGGGGTGCTGTTTTATATTTTTTGTTACCTGGTCCTTTTTCAACTTGTCCTATTTTAAAAATTTCAGTAAATTGCTTTATTTTATTACTGTTTGCTCTATATCCGCCTTCTATTATTGGTATTCTAACAATATATTTTTCTCCTTCTTTTTCAATTCTCCAATTGTATTTTTTACAAATTTTAACCATTTCATTACGCTCTTCTTTTGTTGGTTCTTTTACAATAAAAGTATGATGTATTTCTGGACTATCACCATAAAGGCTACTAATTACACTTCTATCACTAACTGTTACAAATAATTTAGGTGTAGGTTTTCTTTTACTAGTAGTATTAGCGGTTTTTGATGATGTATTTGAATTCGGGGTTGGAATATTTTCACTAGTATCATTGATTGGGTATATTTTACTAGTTTTTCTATTGTTTAATATTTTTGCTTCTGGCTTTTTTACTGGGTTTGATGTTTGCATTATATATAATTACTGATAAATACTGACGTGTGTATCGATGTAAAAAAATTTATTTACCGGAAAGCGACTGTAAGGAGTTTGTAGGTAAATGGGAACCGTAGGTTCCCTACAACACTACCTCGCTACGCTCGTCCGTGTTTTTCAATTAATGATTTTAAATATTTTATAAAGTGTAAAATATTTAAAAAATTGTAAATGTTATTTTACCTACAAACACTCCCTCTTTTGATTTCCAGTAAATAACAAACGAAAGGTCGTTTTTTATCGCATTCTCATATATCTAAATCCAACCGGACGGTTTTCACTCGGGGGTCTTGATAAAAGTGTCCTGCTCATAACAGTAAGGGAAAGAGGTAACCCACGAGTGTTGTAAGCAATTCTTTCCCAAGAACTCACTCCCACCGTTGGCAATAATCCCGCTTTGGAGGGACCTCCACCACTATTTTGGTTAATAATACTCGAAACGTATCTAGCTCGTTTTGTTCCATTCATTAAAACCATTTTATAATATTTCTATATATTATATTATTTAATTTTCATAGAATTTCATAGATTTTCCCTATAGTCGTTTTCCGTAATTTTCAAGTGTTTATATTTTATTCCAACCCGCTCTTTGAAAAATACGGCCAAGCATATCAAAGATAATATTTTTTTATTTTCCTGAAAAACACATTTTGTAGCATTTCTCAAAGGTTGGACTGATTTGAAAGGGTTTGGGTAGGGTTGGACTGAATGGAATATAAAGATTAAATAAAATTGAATATACAAAATTGAAATAGTTATATATAAGCAAATCGCCTAGTAATAATTATATCGATTCTTTTGTAGTATTCGTTTAATACCTGCTTTTGGTTTGTTGTTGTTTTATTGTTGTTTATTCAATTCACAACCTCAACCTTTCATTTTCGAACTTTCACTTTTACTCTTAATATCGATATTTTTTGTAATTAGAAATGTTCAAAGAAATTATCCAGGATGATGTGCGTATTGAAAAGACTACCAACGGGACAGAAGTTTTAATATTCGACCCTTACAATCCATTAAATACACTTATTCAAAAAACCGAAATTGAAACAATTCTTTCCAATTACGGAATAAATACACAAATCCATAATTACCAACTTTATAAACGAGCGTTTATTCACCGTTCTTATACGAGACACCCCTCTTTTGAAAACGAAGCAAATACAATCATCATTTCTCCTAAACCTGATACTTGTTTGCCCCTTTTCACCAAATCCAACGAAAGGCTCGAGTTTATCGGGGACGGGGTGTTGGAATGTGTAACAAAGTATTATCTATATAAACGTTTTCCTAAAGAACAGGAAGGATTTATGACGGAGAAAAAGATTGCCCTGGTAAAGAACGAATCGATTGGACGTATTGCCTACGAGATGGGATTACATAAATGGTTTATTCTTTCGAGACACGCCGAAGAAAAACAGACGAGGGTCAATTTGAAAAAGCTGGGGTGTTTGTTTGAAGCGTTTATTGCTGCTATTTTCTTGGATTTTAATAAAATAGAAATCAATGACGAAGGGGGGTGGTTCAGTAATGTGTTTTCTACTGGACCGGGGTTTCAAATGGCTCAAATATTTATTGAAACTGTCTTTGAAAAACACGTCAACTGGATGGAGTTGATTATGAACGATGATAACTATAAAAACATTTTACAAGTGAAAATACAGAAAGAGTTCAAGGTGACACCGGAATATATGGAGATTTCGCAATACAGTAACGAAATTGGTTATAATATGGGGGTGTTTTTGTGTTTAGGACAAACGGTACACTCTTTGAAATATACCGATTCAACCCCGGTATATAATTATACGTCTTTTCGTGAAATTCACGAAGAGATGACGACAAACGGGCGGTTGTTTATTTTGCTAGGGGAAGGCAAACATAGAATTAAAAAGAAGGCGGAACAGTTGGCTTGCGAAGTCGCCGTTTCCAACTTGGCGGATTTCGGGAGTTTCAAAGAGTAGGGAACCTACTGCAGGGAACCTACGCTGTAGGGAACCAACGGTTCCCCTACGACCCCTCCCTTCCGGTATGGGGTTTATATTATACAATTAAAAACCATCCTTGTGGGTTTATGTATATATTGTAGGGAACCAACGGTTCCCCTACGACCCCTCCCTTCCGGTACGGGGGTAAATATATTAAAATATATTTTTGTGTGTTTTGTAAAGTGTTTATTTTATTTTTCAAAAAGGAGAGTAGAAAGATTATATGAAAGTTGTAGTAAGAATTATACAATTGAATGGGTTAACAATTCATTCAATTTGTGATATAATGTAGGGAACCAACGGTTCCTCTACGACCCCTCCCTTTCGTTATGGGGTTTTGTATTGTTTTGTGTGTTTGTGTGTTTTGTATGTATTTTTTCTTTGAAAATTTGTATATTACTGTATATTTTTTTATACAATAATATAAGTATATAATGCAAAATGTTATTGAAGGGTTTAAAATAAGAAAAGACTCCAATACAAAACAAAAAAATGGAGTCAAATTAGGTATTATTTCATTAAATACTAAAATGAACAATTCACAACAACAACGAGATAACCTTTTAGAAAAAATATTAAGAAATAAACAACATTCCGGATTAGTCATTGACATCCCTCTAAATAATACACCTATCGAGGGAGTGGACGGGTTGGACGGGTTAGATGAGTTGGATGAGAATATACAATATGAACCTATTGCCCCGGTTAAAAAACCCATTCCGGAAAAAGAACCCGTTCCTCCACCACCCCCAAATGAAGAAGAAGAAAAACAAGAAGACCTCCAAACAGCTATAGCCCCCTCATCTATACCATCATCAACTATAGCCCCTACCCCTCCTGTTAAAATTCCTAGTTCAACAAAATCAAAGAAGAAAATAAAAATAATCGACAAAACACCTATGGAAACAATCCCTGAAAATAATGAAATATCTCTACCGGTTGTTGTTCCTCCCGCTGTCCCTGCCCCCAAAACCCCACTGGAAACAATCCCCGAAAATAATGAACTATCTGTACCGGCTGTTGTTCCTCCCGCTGTTCCTACCCCCAAAACCACCACAAAGAAAAAATTACTCGTGGTGAACCCTTCCTCCCGTCCAATAGTAAATCTTCAAAACGAAATGGTGGAAAGGCTCCCCCCCACTAAAAACCAAAAAACAGTCATTCTTAAAACATCCCGTTTTTATTTAAATAACCGTAAACTATTTTTAAAAAACTTTGACGACATCTTTAAAAAATACAAAAAGGAAATCGAAGAAGCCGACAAAAAAGACGTTTCGTGTGATTCAAAGAATGAAACCCGTGATTTATTTGTCCATCAAAAAATCGTAAAAGACTATTTAAACTTACATACTCCCTATCGAGGATTACTATTATATCACGGCCTAGGTTCCGGGAAAACTTGCACCTCCATCGCCATCGCAGAAGGGATGAAAATACCGGAGAAACGTATTTTCGTGTTAACCCCCGCTTCTTTGAAAATGAACTATTTTAGCGAACTGAAAAAGTGCGGGGATGAACTCTATAAAAAAAAACAATATTGGGAATTTGTCAGTGTAGAAGGCCAACCCGAATATTTGGCTATTTTATCCACCGCCCTTTCCCTTTCCCCCGAATATATTACTCAAAATCGGGGGGCGTGGTTGGTGAATGTAAAGAAAAAGTCGAACTTTGAAACCCTTACTACCGACCAACAAAAACAAATCGATGCACAAATCAACAAAATGATACGTGCAAAATACGTGGATCTCAATTACAATGGGATGAATTATGACAAACTACAGGCATTGACCGAAAGCTATACTATCAATCCGTTTGACAATTCCGTCGTGATTGTGGACGAAGCCCATAATTTCGTTTCACGAATTGTAAACTCTTTAAAGAAAAAGGGGAAGAAACAAGACATACCCGCGCCAAACAACAAACCCGCATCGATTAGTGTTGCATTATACCAATATTTAATGAGTGCGATAAATGTAAGGATTGTATTACTTTCTGGAACACCCATTATTAATTATCCCAATGAAATAGCCGTATTATATAATATTTTAAGGGGGTATATAAAAACGTGGACGTTTCAAATTACCGTGGGGGAAGGGTTCAAAGACCGGGTCAATAAAGAAACCATTACCAATTTCTTTGACAAAGGGGGGCTTAAAACATTTGATTATGTTGAATATAGTGGTAATAAATTGACCGTTACCCGTAATCCATTTGGATTTATCAATTCCAAGAAAACGACCGATACAACGAGTAAAAAAGCCACCGATACCACAAGTAAAAAGACCTTCGTTGCAAAAACCAAGAAAGTAACGGACACCCGACCAGTTGCAGCCCCCGCCGAACCAACAGCCCCCGCCGCACCAACCGCCGAACCAACCAAGAAGGATAAACCAAATACAACCCGTAAAATTAAAAAGGTTTCTTTCCAACCAGCCGAACCAACCAACCTTGTTGTAGGAGGGGGGGTAGAGGATGAATATAATGGGGTATATTACGATGACCCGGCGGAAACAACCTATGATGGACAAGGCAATATTACCGACGACAGTTTTCAAACAACCATAACTTCTATTCTTTCAAAGAACGGATTATATGTTCCGGCCAACGGAATTACCATTGCCTATAATAAATGTTTACCAGACAACGAAGACGACTTCTTTACCACTTTTGTAGATATGGAAAATACTAAAATGAATAATGAGGATGTATTTAAAAGACGTATTCTAGGATTGACTTCCTACTTTCGCAGTTCTCAAGAAAGACTACTTCCCCGTTTTATTCCTTCTTTGAGAAATGTTGAAAGAGACGGGAAACAAACCACCGAACCAAGTGTATTCCATATGATCTATTGCACAATGAGTAATTACCAATTTAAAAAATATATTACTATTCGTGAAAATGAAATCAAACAAGAAAAGGATGCAAATAAACAAAAAGCCTTGAATTTAGCCAAAGGGGTTTTTATTGAAAATAGTACCTATAGAATTTATTCACGAGCGGTTTGTAATTTTGCCTTTCCTGACCCCCCCGGGCGTCCTTTTCCGAATAAAAAGGAAGAAGTAGAAACCAAAGCGGGGGAGGAAGAAACCAAAGCGGGAGAGGAAGAAAAGGATAATATTGAACAAGAACAAGAACAAGAAGAGGAAGAGGAAGATTTGAATGGAATGGATTTACAAAGTAAAAATAACTATTTAATGAGAATCAAAGAAGCAATGAAAGCGGTCAATACCCCCGAATATTTGAGCGAAGCGAATCTGGCTCAATATAGTCCTAAATTCGCCGAGTTTTTACATATTTTCGGGGCTGGAATAAATACGGAGGATCCGGAAAATAACCCTGTCGATACAAAAGGTTGCCATTTATTATATAGTAATTTTAGAACGATTGAAGGAATCGGTATTTTACGGCTCGCCCTTATTCAAAATGGGTATGAAGAGTTTAAAATACGAAAAGCGTCCAATGGAATTTGGGAAATCGTAAGCGATTCTATTATCGGGGGCAGTTTTTCCAATACCTCCACTTTCAAACGGTTCGTTCTTTATACCGGAACGGAAACGGCGGAAGAGAAGGAAATCATTCGTAATATTTACAACGGGGACTGGGAATTGGTTCCGTCTTCTATCGCCACCGTTTTAAAAGGGGTCGGCTACAGTGACAATATGTTTGGGGAAGTCATACGACTATTTATGATTACCGCCAGTGGAAGTGAAGGTATCAATTTGAAAAATACCCGGTTTGTTCATATTATCGAACCCTATTGGAATTTAACCCGTGTAGAACAAATTATTGGACGTGCAAGTCGTATTTGTTCTCACGCTTCTTTGCTCGAAGAGTTTCGTACAGTAAAGGTATATATGTATGTTTCTGTATTTAATAGTGAAAATACTATGGAGAATGAAATGGAACCGTCGGGAGTTAAAAGGTCGCAAATTGATATAGTGAATGAAAATGTGGTTCTTTCCCAAAAGGAAAGTAGTCGGCTGAATGAAAGTGTCAAACTGACCACCGATGAGTCATTGCTTGAAATATCCACTATTAAAAACCGAATCAATTCTCAAATATTAAAGGCGGTCAAAGAAACTGCTATTGATTGTAAACTATATGATAAATCGCATTCGAGTCAAGGACTGACGTGTTATAATGGCTATGGAATTGTGAAAACCAACAATTTTGGTTCTTTGCCTTCTATTCAACAAGATATTGGAGAAAGAATGGAACAGAATGTAGAACGGGTTCAAACGAGACTTGTGAAAGTGACTATTAAAGGGGAGGCGTACAAAATGAATGTGGAAACGAATGAACTTTTCAAAGAAGTTGGTGAGGGGAAAAACAAAGAATTGGAACCAGTCGGGCGGTTGAAAACGACAGTTAATGGGCAAGGTAAAAAGGAGTATATAATTGTAGGGAACCTACGGTTCCCCTACGACCCCTCCCTTTTGTGAAGCGGGTTGAAAAACACGTAGAAGAACCCGTAGAAGAAACCGTTGAAAAAGGGAGGGGTCGTAGGGGAACCGTAGGTTCCCTACAAAAGTATATAAATAATCGGCGTTTGAATTGTTAAAAGGTGTAAAAAATATGAACGAAGAAAATAACGTATTAACTATAAAAACCGTTCAAATCCAGCCTATACGCAATGTTTTTACCGCAATCAAAGATATTTTAGCAGACAGCACAATTACTTTTACCAAAGAAGGTATGAAGATAATCAATTTCGATAAAACACATACCATATTGGTGGATGTTTTTTTAGAAGCGAGTGAATTCGAATATTACGTTTGTAAACCCGAAAAAATAGTGATTTGTGCAAATACCCTACATCTTTTTCGTGTCATCAGTACCATTTCCAATGACGATACCCTAACAATTTATATAGAAAACTCCGATTACCACGAGGGGGTAGTAAGTAATTTGGGGTTTCAATATGAAAACGGAACGATACGACAATGTTATAGTCAAAAACTGCGGCTCATTGAACCCGACCTGGAGGAGTTGGTGATTCCCTACGTTGTCTATACCACTGTCATTAATCTCCCTAGTACGGATTTCCAAAAAATTATACGTGATTTGAATTGTATTAGTGACCGTATAGAAATATGTAGTATAGGCAAGGATTTGATATTTACCGCCGAAGGTCCGTTTGCAAGTTTGAAAATCTACCGTTCCGCCCACGATGAACATATGGAATTTATTAAAAACCCGAGTGATGTATCCACGGTGATACAAGGAATGTTTAGTTTGAAATCGTTGTCGCAGTTTATTAAATGTACCCCCCTTTGTAATA
>Ga0247831_1005222_pt1 | contig 16466 bp, 13 predicted proteins | sample LaCruzMarch2015__9_FD_192406 | JGI IMG/M metagenome (GOLD analysis project Ga0247831, IMG submission 192406) | Freshwater microbial communities from meromictic Lake La Cruz, Castile-La Mancha, Spain - LaCruzMarch2015_1m | ecosystem: Environmental > Aquatic > Freshwater > Lake | place: Spain... | reverse complement strand
AGGATCGCGAGCATTTCAGGCGTCGCATTGGCCTGTGTGCGATAGTTGTAGCGATACTTTCTTGCCTCGAGGATCGACGCGGCCCCGCAGTCCCACATGAAGTTGAGGACCTTGAGATCCTCGGCCACGGGCACGAGTTGATTGCACGACCCCGACGAGATCGACGCGAAGGTCACGTCGACCTTCTCGTCCTGCACGACACGACGGTAGTTGGAGACCAGCGCTTCGCCACCCGCTCCCTCGTCGATGAAGGTCAGCTTTACAGGCACGCCCGCGATGCCGCCCTTTTTGTTGAGGCTCTCAACTATCATTTCGGCCGCCGCCTTGCCCGGGACGCCGAAAACGGACGCGGGCCCGGACAGGAAGGTCGTGACGCCTATCTTGATCTCGGCCGGCTTGTCCTGTGCCTGGGCAACACCCACCAGCAGGGCTGCTGCGGCGAGCACCGCCGCTGTTCTACTCTTGAGACGCATGCGCTTCCTCCATGGATTTTATTTGTTCTGCAGGTTCCCGTCGTGCCGGCGGAGCAAGGCGACGTGCCCTCGATGTGCACCAAACGACGCCCACTGTCGCCAGTGATCCTCCTCACTGATTATAATGTAGGTTTTTCACGCCGATATCTCGACATGATAGTTATGGCAACTATGCAGCGTGCGCTTACCAAACGAACTTCAGGCGCTGGACAGGGCTTGCTATTGGGCATCAGAGGGATGGTGTCTCAGCCCACCTTGGCACGAAGCTCGGCAACGGTGCGCAACCGTTTCGGCTGACCAAAGATGCATGGTCCCAGCCTCGATGCCCCTTTGTGCCCATTGCCACGTCGCCGATGCCCGCCGTAGGCGTCGACGAGCTACGGGATCGGCTCGATCCTTCGGGGAACCGACATCGTCGACAGTCGCGCCGTGAGCCCATGACGGGCTGATCGTCTTGTGCAGAAGCCGCAGCGGTTCGGTGTTGCGTCGCACGTTCTGGCTTCCGCTCAATCCTTGCCGCTCCAGTGCACGATGGACAGTTCCAGCGTGCGAAAGGCGCGGTCGAGGGCGTAGCCGAGTGTGGCCATGATCGCGACCCCGACCAGTACGACGTCGGTCGCCAGATACTCGGACGCCGTGAGGGCCATCCAGGCGATGCCGTCGGAAGTCGCGGTGAGTTCGGCTGCGACCAGCATCGTCACGCCGATCGAGATCGACATGCGGATCGCCGTGAATATGCCGGGCAGGCTCGCCGGCAGCACGACCCGCCAGAAGATCGTCCACGTCGACGCACCGAGCGCTTGGGCGGCCTGGATCTTCTTCTGGCTGACCGAACGCACCGCCTGCATAGCGCCGATCGCGATAAGCGGCAGGACAGGTGCGCTGATGACGATGATCTTCGACAGATTGCCGATACCGAACCAGATCAGGAACAACGGCAGCAGCGCAAGTTTCGGGATCGGCCGGATCGCCTGGATCGGCGGCTCGAACACGGCACGCACCGGCCGCATCATGCCCATCAGCAACCCGAGCGGCACACCGATGAGGATGCAGACTGTGAACGCCATCGCGAACCGATAGAGACTGACCGAGACGTGGTGCAGCAGAGACTTGCCCTGATACCCCTGCTCGGCGAGCCGAACGAAGGCATCGCCGACCGCTACAGGCGACGGCAGGAAGATGGGATTGACGAGCGGCGCCCAGAGGCCCGAGCCTGTCACCGCCGTCCACAGCACCAGCAGCGTCAGAAAGGTGCCAGCCGTCAGGAGGCTGTCGCGTCGGTCTGCACGCCGCGCGAGCTGCGCTTCATCGACCAGTTCGCCACCTTCGTAAAGCTGATCGCGCGGGCTCACGCTTCCACCTCGAGGCGCTGCGCGCGTTGCGACTCCGACCTGAGCAGGCCGAAGATTTCCCGCCGCGCTGCGACGAACTCCGGCGTCGCCGAGACAAGCGGGTCTTCGTGCTCGCTGAAGCGCACCCGAAACGCCGCCTTGATGCGGCCGGGCCGCGCGGTCATCACGACGATATGCGTGGCGAGGAACAGAGCTTCCTCGATCGAGTGCGTGATCCACAACACCGTCTTGCCGGTGGTGCGCCAGATCTTGGCGATTTCCTCCTGCAGCAATTCGCGCGTCTGCTGATCGAGTGCCGCAAAGGGCTCGTCCATCAGCAGGATCTCGGGGTCGTTGGCGAGTGCTCGCGCGATGCCGACGCGTTGCTGCATGCCGCCCGATAGCTGATAGGGATACTTGTCGGCGAATGCGGCGAGCCCGACGAGGTCGAGCAGCGCGCGCGCCTGTTCACGCGCCGGCGCGGCCGATGTGCCGCCGGCGCGCGGGCCGAAGGCGACGTTTTCGAGCACGCTCATCCAATTGAACAGCGCGCCCTGCTGGAAGACCACGCCGCGCTCGGCGCCAGGCCTGGTGATCTGCCGTCCATCGAGTTCGACATGACCCGCAGATGGCCGCTCGAAACCGGCGACGATATTCAGCAAAGTGGTCTTGCCGCACCCGGACGGCCCGACCACGCAGAGAAAGTCGCCGCGCGCCAGCGAAAGGTTGGTTGGCGCCAGCGCCTCGATGGCGCCGGCGCCGCTGCCGAAGGTCTTGCTCAAGCCGGCAACGACCAGCTTTGCGCTGGCACGTCGCTCGGGCGTGTCGAGATCGATCGGCTCAATCGTCATGACGCAGTGTGCATCCCCGGCCCTTGGTCAGTCCGACGCCGCGAGCATCCCGCGCTGATGATCGGGCTAGATCATTTTCGCGACGAACGAGCTGTCCACGAACGTCGAGAAGTCGGCTGGCAGGCTCGGCAGCTGACCCGTGTCCTTGAGGAACTGCGCCGTGTCGTTGATCGCTTTCACGATGCCGGAGGATTTCGAGCCGGGCGGCCCCATCCAGGTGTCCGTCAGCATTTCCTTCGGCGTGATGGTGTGCGTGGTGCGCGCAATCGTCATGACCAGATCAGGTGAGATCTGCAGGAACGGCGCCATGACCTCGGCGACCTTTTCCGGTGCGCTACGATAGATGCCGTTGATGCGATCGATCTCTTTCAGATAGGCGAGCACGAGATCGGGATGCTTGTCCTTGAACTCGTTACGGCACAGGATGCCGTCGAATACGAGCGTGCCACCGGCCGCCAGATCGCCAGTCTGGAATATGATCGTGCCGCCGTCCTCGGCGAGCTTGCCGAGCACCGGGTACCAGATATAGGCCGCGTCGATATCCTTGCGCTGCCACGTGGCGATCAATGCGTCGGGCCGCAAATTGACGAGTGTGACGTCGGACGCCGAGAGCCCGACGCTCTTCAACGCTGCCAGCACAGCGAAGTGCACCGACGTGTTGAACGGGCAGCCGATCCGCTTGCCCTTGAGGTCCTTGAGGCTCTTGACCCCACTGTCGTTGCGGACGACGAGGCACTCGCTGTCCTTCACCACCTTGTGCATGTAGACCATCGTGACCGGCATGCCTTTGGCCATGCCGACGATCATCGCGCTCGAGCCGATGTTGCAGAGATCCATGCTGTTGGCAGCCATGGCCGTCAGGATCTGCGGGCCGGCCGCCACACTGATGAACTCGAGCTTTGCCTTGGCGCCCATGGCCGTCTGCATGGAGCCGGTGGCCTTGGAGAAATTCTGCTGATTGGCCGAGGGGAAGTGCCCGAGCATGGCCTTTACTTCCTGCGCCGCGGCCATGCGGGGCAAACCGAGTGTGCCGGCGGCGAATGTCGCCAGACCGAGGTTGGCACCAAGAAGCGCCAGATCGCGACGGGTGAACTGCACTTTGTCACTCATGATGCACTCCCTCTTTGGGCTGAAGGCGTTTCGAGAGGCTGATGGCGGCGCGACGTGAAACTCGAAAGTCGAACGGATTGGGGGCAAACGGCTTGCGAGACGGCAATCTGTGAAAACTCTGGTGGGTGATCATCTGGGCCATGCGCGATCCTTTCGCGCCACGGGTGATAAGGCCCGACCTTCATCCGACCGGCCGAGATCGCGCTCGATCGAGCGGGCGGTCGCCTTGAGTGCGGGGACCGTGGCGGCGACCCAGTCACGCGTCGTACGGAACGACGGGGCGGCGACACAAAGGGCTGCTGCGACCTGATCGTCCGGCCCGAGAACGGGCACCGAAACACCGCCGACCTCCAGGCGCCATGCGCCGCGGCAGAAAGCGTATCCCCGTGGGCGAACGCGGCGCAACTCCGCGAGCAGTTCGTCGCGCGTGGCGAGCGTGTTCGACGTCGGCTGCACGAGCTTGGCTGGCAGCAACTTGAGCACGACGTCCTCTGGCAGGTGCGCCAGGAACGCCAGTCCCGAAGACACGCAGTGCGCCGGCGTGCGGTCGCCGATGTTGGAATGAACGCGCACGGCACGAGGGCTTTCGACGAGCTGGACGCACACCATCTCGGCACCGTCCAGAACGCCGAGCGAAACGCCATCCGCGATGTCGCGAACCAGCTGCGCCATGTGCGGGCCGGCTATCCGTCCGAGCCCGGTCGGACCGGCGGTACAGCCGACCTCCCACGTGCGCAACCCGACGGCGTAACTCTGGTCGGCGAGCCGGTGCAGGTAGCCGCGCTGCTGCAGCGTGGCGAGCAGGGTGTGCACGCTCGACTTCGACATCGCGATGCGCTCCGCGATTTCCGTCAGCGTCAGGGGGCGGCCGGCGCCGGCGATACATTCGAGTACGTCGAGCCCGCTGTTCAGGCCGGAGCGCCCGCGGGCCCGGAGGCCGTTCTGTTTTGTCGAAACAGACTTTTGCATTGACGAACGTTAAAAGGCGATGCGAATCACTGTCAAGCATGAGTTTTGCCCACGAGCGACAGGAGGCATCAATGCGGACGCGCTTGCCGGACCAGGGACGAACATTCGAGTCCGTGATGGGGGATCTCCGGGAATTCAAATCATCCGACTGCGACTGGCAGCACGGGCGCGCGCCGCTGTACGTGTTCAAGGCAACCGACGAGGCCTATGAGATCGGCAAGGCCGCTTTCTTCGAATACTTCACCGAGAACGCGCTCGGTGCCCGGCGGGCCTTCACCAGCGTGAAGCGCATGGAGCAGGAGGTCGTCGATATGGCGCTCTCGCTGTTCAATGCCCCCGAAGGCGCTCAAGGCTTCATGACGACGGGCGGCACGGAAAGTATCATCCAGGCGGTGCAGACTTGCCGCGACTGGAACCGCGCGCGTCGCGGAAGTGGCAGTCACCGCGGCAACATCGTGCTCCCGGAGTCCGGCCACCCGGCCTTCGACAAGGCCGCACGCTTGATGGATATCGAAGTCCGTCGTGCTCCGGTGGCGTCGGATTTCAGGGCTGACGTCGCAGCGCTCGAGGCCCTCGTCGACGACGATACGATCATGATCGTCGGCTCGGCGCCGTGTTTCCCTTACGGCGTCATCGATCCGATCGCCGAGATCGGGCAACTCGCCGCGCGGCGCGATATCTGGATGCACGTCGATGCCTGCGTCGGCGGCTACATGGCGCCCTTCGTGCGCATGATCGGGCGGAATATTCCCGAGTTCGATTTCGCAGTAGCCAACGTCAGTTCGATATCGGCAGACCTGCACAAGTTCGGGTTCTGCCCGAAGCCGGCATCGACCGTCTTCTACCGCGATGCAGACAAGGCGGCGCGCCACGCTTTCGATTTCGACGGGTGGCCCAACGGCCGCTTCCTCACCTCGACCATCGTCGGCACGCGCCCGGCTGGCGGCGTCGCGGGTGCCTGGGCGACCCTCAATTTCCTCGGCGTCGAGGGCTACAAGCAGATCGCCCGCGAACTGATGGCTTTCGTCGACGCCTACAAGGCCGGCATCGCGGACATCAGGGGCCTCGAAGTGCTCGGTGAGCCACACCTGTCGATCGTCGCCTATGGGTCGAAAGACGTCGACGTGTTCCGCGTCGCCGAGGTGATGTCTGAAAAGGGCTGGCTGCCCGGTCTCGTGCAGAAGCCGAAGGCGATCCACCGGATGATGTCGATGATCCACGCACCGGCCTTGAACGAATATCTGGCGGACGCGCGGGCGGCTGTTGGGGTGGTGCGGCAATCCGAAAGCCGCGAGGCCGGCATCAAGGCGACGTATTAGGTCGCGGCCGATGCCCCGGGCCGGTCACGAAAAGTCGCGAGCGCCCCGACGAGCTTGCAATCATTTGCGATGATTGCCCCCAGCAACGTCTTGCTGCCGCAGTCCGTGTTGGGTAGCCTCTGTCGCTATCAGGGGTAGCCCTCGACGAACAGGACACTCGACAATGCCCGTCCGCATCTCCGCCATGACCCGCCGACAGGCTCTCGGCACGATCGCTGCGGCATCCGCTCCCCTGATGATGCCAGGCATCCTGAGAGAGGTCGGCGCGCAGGGCCTCGACAAGGTCTCGCTGCAGTTGGATTGGCTGGCCCAAGCGGAGCTCGGCGGCTTCTATCAGGCGGTCGCAACGGGGCTCTACAAAAAGCACGGTATCGACGCCGACGTGCGCATGGGCGGGCCTCAGCAAAATCCGTCGGCATTGCTCCTCGGCGGCCGTGCCGACGTGATCGTCGCCAACTCGGTCGAGGCGATCAACTACGTGCGCGAAGGGCTGCCATTCGTCTGCATCGGCGCGATCTTCCAGAAGGACCCCGCCGTACTCATTTCCCATCCCGGCGTCGGTCACGACACGCTGGCGGCCCTCAAGGGCAAGCCGATCCTCGTCGGTGCGGCCGCCCGCAACAGCTTCTGGCCGTTCCTGAAAGCCAAATTCGGCTATACCGACGACCAGCTGCGCCCGTACACCTTCAACATGACGCCGTTCCTCGCCGACAAGTCCGTGTCGCAGCAGGGCTTCATCTCGTCGGAGCCTTACGCGATCCAGAAGGAAAGCGGCGTCACGCCCGTCGTCCATCTGATCGCGGATGCGGGCTACGAAAGCTACCAGACGACTCTCAATACGTCACAACGACTGATTGCCTCGAAGCCCGACGTGCTCCAGCGTTTCGTCACGGCGACGCTGGAAGGGTGGGCCGAATATGTCAAGGGCGGGGAGGTTGCCGCACCTGCCAATGCCCTGATCAAGAAATTTAATCCCGACATGAGCGACGACAAGATCGCGTTTGCGCAGAAGGTGATGAGCGATAGCGGAATCGTCCGTTCGGGCGATGCTTTGAAACTCGGCATCGGCGCCATGACCGAGGCGCGGTGGAAGCGGTTCTACGAGCAGATGACGAATGTCGGTGTTTTTCCTGCCGGCCTCGATGTCGCCAAGGCCTACAATCTGCAATTCGTCAATAAAGGTATCGGCGCTTGAGCGATGGTACTGCGCCGTTTTTGAAGCTGCGCTCCGTCAGCAAGCAGTTTAGCCGAGGTGCGCTCGTCCTCGACAGAATTGATCTTGGCGTCGCTTACGGTGAGTTCATATCCGTGCTCGGTCCCTCCGGTTGCGGTAAGTCCACACTGCTTCGGATCATCGCCAATCTTCTGCAGCCGACCGATGGCGCTGTCATCTGGCGCGAGCGGATCGTGAACGCTATTCCATCGGAGGCCTCCGCCGGCCGCGGTCATCGCAAAATCGGCTTCGTATTCCAGGATGCGACGTTGATGCCGTGGGCCAGCGCACTGGATAATGTCGCTCTACCCCTCCGCCTCGACGGGGTCGACAAAGCCGAACGTCAGGCCCGTGCCCGCGTCATGCTGGAGCGGGTTGGTCTCGGCGACGTCGCACATGCCTATCCGCGCGAACTTTCTGGCGGCATGCGCATGCGGGTCTCGCTCGCACGCGCCCTGGTGACGACGCCGGACGTCTTGTTGCTGGACGAACCGTTCGCAGCATTGGACGAGATCACACGCAATCGGCTGACCGAGGAACTCGCCGGCCTTTGGGAGAGGCTGCGCTTCACGGCCGTATTCGTCACCCACTCTGTCCTGGAATCCGTCTACCTGTCGCAGCGCGTCGTCGTGATGGCGGCGCAGCCCGGACGCATCCATTCCGAAGTCGTGATGCCCGTCGCGACGCGCGACGAAAATTTTCGCGTGTCGAACGATTATCTGGCCGCGTGCCGGCTGGTCTCGCAAGAATTGAAGGCGGCAATGCAAAGATGAAGGTGCGTCGGATAGTGCCGGATTACGCCGCCAGGACGGGTGGTCCCAAAATACTCGGGGTTCGCGCATCCCGTTGGCCGGGAATTCTCGCGCCGATGGTTGTCGGTGTCCTTTTTCTCGCCACCTGGGAAGTCTCGGTCGCTGTTTATCGGGTGCCGACTTACGTGCTGCCGGGACCGCTGCTGATTGCAAAGACGATCGTCAGCGATTGGGACACGTTATCGGGCGCGCTGTTGGTGACGTTGCGAATCACCTTTGCGGCGCTGATTGCCGCCGTCGTCCTGGGCATCGGCCTTGCCGTCTTGTTCACGCAGTCGAAGTGGCTCGAAATGGCGCTCTTCCCTTACGCCGTGATCTTGCAGGTGACGCCCATCGTGGCGATCGCACCGCTCATCATCATCTGGGTTGGTGATGTGACTCTGTCGCTGCTGGTCTGCGCGTGGATCGTCGCGTTCTTTCCTCTGCTGTCGAATACCATTCTCGGGCTCAATTCTGTCGATCAGAACTTGACCGATCTGTTCCGCATCTACGGCGCCTCACGGTGGCAAACTCTGCGCCTGCTCCGTTTGCCGGCGGCCCTCCCCTACATGCTCGGCGGCTTGAGGATTTCCGGCGGCCTCGCGCTCATCGGCGCTGTCGTCGCGGAGTTCGTGGCCGGTTCGGGAGGCACAGCATCGGGGCTCGCCTACCGCATTCTGGAATCAGGTTACCAGCTCAAGATCCCGCGCATGTTCGCCGCCCTCACACTGATCTCGCTCAGCGGCATAGCGATCTTCCTGGCGACAACCTGGATCTCGCATGTGCTGCTGCACCGTTGGCATGAAAGCGCCATGCGCAGCGAGACATGACGTGAGTCGATTGCGTGACTGGCCGAAGAAAGTGCGCCTGCCGAGGCACACGACGCGAAGGCTTGGTCCGGTCGAGACGCTGTAACGACGGGACAGCAGGGAGTGTGGGTGGCGATTGCCCACCCGGCAAAGCCGTGCTTCGGCGCCGGCCAATACCCTCCGCTCTTGACGCAGCCCCGTTCTGGCAGGCAGGGAAGATGCCATGACCCAGACACCGCGCAAGCCGCCCCGCATCGAGGATCTCGTCAACGCCGCGCGCAATGCCGCCGAAGGCGGCAACCTGCCGCTCGCGCATGCCATTCTCGGCGACGTCGTCGCCCGCGAGACAAAGAACGTCGACCACCTGATCACGCGCGCTGTGATCGGCATCGAGATCGAGGAGATCGACGCGTCGGCCGTCGATCTGACCAAAGCGCTGCGGCTTGCACCGCAAAACGATGCCGCCGCCTGGCACCTCGCGCGGCTGCTGACGCGGTTCCGTCTCGACGATCCCAAGGGCCTCGACCGCTTCGGGTTGCGCGCCGCCCTCGGCAATGAACAGATCGCCCACCAGCCGATCGTCGGCGCCATCTTCGACCACCTGTTCCTGACCGAGCCTTCGCTGCAGCAGGCGCTGATCGCTGCGCGCGCCGGCATCGATACGGCCGACGAGGCGGCGCTCGTCGAGGCGGCGCGTGGCCTCGTGCTGAAGCGCACCGCCGATGGCCTCAAGGACGACCTGCTCCTCGCGGCGCTTGCGCGCGGTAAGGTTCTCAGACCCGAAATCGAGCGGCTGCTGACGGCCGTTCGCCGTGTTCTCGCGCTGGAACTCCCATCCGAGCGCCTCGAAGACCGCCATCTGTCGGCGTTCATGGTGGCGCTAGCCGAGCAGGGGACAGCCACCGATTACGCATGGGCAGAAGCCGATGGCGAGGCGGCACTGATCGACAAACTCGTGATCGACCGCGCGGCCATCGCCGCCGGCGACTTCGAGGCCTGCCGGCAACTGCTGGTGAAGTGCCTCTACCGGCCACTGTCAGCCGTGTTCGAGCAGCCGGCATCGGCGCTGACACCGGCGCTGGCGACGGGCGTGCGCCCCAAGCCGCTGCGCGATATGCTCACCCGCCGCCTCGCCGAGGCCGAAACGATGGCACAGCTGGCTGCCGGTATCGCCACGCTAAAGCCACTTGCAGACGCCACCTCGACGCGGGTCGCCGGCCAATACGAGAAGAGCCCCTATCCGCGCTGGCAGTCCATCACGAAGACGCCACCGGGCATGATCCGGAAGGCTCTCGAGACCTATTTCCCGGCCGAGCGGTTGGCCTACATGGACAAGCCGTTCGACGTGCTGTGCGCTGGCTGTGGCACCGGCCAGCACGCGCTGCAATCGGCGTCTGCGCTCGGCCCCGATGCGCGCGTGCTCGCCATCGACATTTCACGCGCGAGCCTAGCCTTCGCCAAGGCCAAGGCCGCCGAACTCGGCATCACCAACGTCGAGTTCATGCAGGCCGATATCCTCGATGTCGCAACGCTCGGCCGCCGGTTCGACATGATCGAGTGCGTCGGCGTCCTCCATCACATGGCCGATACGTTTGCCGGCTGGCGGGCGCTGCTGCCCGCGCTGAAGGCGGACGGTATGATGTACGTCGGGCTCTATTCGCGTATTTCGCGGTCGAACATCGCCGCGTTGCGCGAGGATTCCGCCTGGCCCGGTCCCGGCTGCTCCGACGCCGCCGCACGCACCTATCGCCAGACGTTGCTGCAACGGTTCTACACCGGGGCTGTGAACGCTCCGGGTGCCATCCTGGTGCAGTCGCGCGATTTCTACGCGCTGAACACATTCCGCGACCTCGCCCTGCACGAGAGCGAGCGGACCCACTCGCTCGGCGAAATCGCGGCCTTCCTCGCGTCCGAGAACCTCGAGTTCCGCGGCTTCACGCTGGAGCAGCCGACCTTCCCGGCGTTCCGGGCGTTCGTCGGCGAGGCGGCGAGCGCGTGGCCCGGCAAGCTGGTCGACTGGGCACGCTACGAGGCGGAAAACCCACGCACGTTCGATGCGATGTATCGCTTCTGGGTGCAGCGGCGCCAGGCCTGAGGGGGCAATCCTGAGGCGGTGAGCCGCGCTGACGAGGCCGCGTCGCGCGGTCCGCAGGCGATCTGTTAACCCTGTCGCCTAAACCTTTGTTCAGTTTGCTCAGGCTCCATGGGGCGTCCGACGTCAGCCGGAGCCATGGCCCCTTGCATCAGCATCGAAAACTGCATCACGCCGACGGCTCGTCGCCGGCCGACAACGGCCTCGCGCCGGCAGCCATGGCGTCGGCCGAAGCGTCCGTGAGCAGGCGGCCCGTCCGCGTTCTGTCTGCGGTGTCGCTCGGCGCCTGTGGTGTCTGTCTCGCAATTCTCGGTCGGCTCGTCGCACCAGCCGCCACCGGTCTCGGCGATGTTCTGCTGGCGCTCGGCCTGATCGCGACGGCCCTCGCGCTCGGCCTGCTCGCGCAGGAGAGTCGGGTGCCGGCAGCTGGTCATGCCGGGGCCGGAGCGGGTGGCGACGAGCGGGTCACGCGCGCCCGCCGCGACAGCATCGACGACCGCATCGAGACGCTGGCTGATGCCAAGTGGCAACTCTCCGAGCGCGAACGCGGCTATCGCGACCTGCTCGACGCGCAGGAGGACGTCATTGCGCGGCGCAACGCCGCCGGCCGCATCACATTCGTCAACCGCGCCTTCCGCCGCGTGTTCGGCCTTGCCGCCGCCGACACGCCCGATTCAGCGTTCCGCGTTCACGTGCTCGCCTCTGAGGCACCCCTGCCGGGCGATGCGGCCCACCGGATCGAGCAGGTCGAGACCGCGGCTGGCCCGCGCTGGTTCGCGTGGAGCGAGCACGATGTGCCGGGCCACGGCGGGCGCGGTCGCGAGACCCAGATCGTCGGCCGCGACGTCACGGCCGAACGCCAGCACGCCGCAGCCCTCGCCGACGCGCGCGATCAGGCGGAGGCGGCGAGCCGCGCCAAGTCGCGTTTCCTCGCCGCCATGAGTCATGAAATCCGTACGCCGATGAACGGTATTCTCGGCATGGCCGAACTGCTGCGCGAGACGCAGCCGACCGGCGAACAGCAGAGCTACGTGGAGGCGATCGACCAGTCGGCCAAGACGCTGCTCGAACTGATCGACGAGATCCTCGACTTCTCCAAGATCGAGGCCGGCCGCCTTGCCTTGCGCTGTGAACCCTTCGCGATCGAGGCGACTGTGCAGAGCGTCGTCGAGCTGATGGCGACGGCGGCGCACGAGAAGGGCCTCGAGATCGCCTGGACGCTGGAGCCCGAGGTGCCGCGCCTGCTGCTCGGCGACGAGATGCGTGTGCGCCAGATCCTGCTCAACCTGGTCTCCAACGCGGTGAAGTTCACCGAACGGGGCGGCGTGCAGGTCGCGGTGTACTGCGCGGCCGGCGACGGCGACGAGGGCCCGGCGCTGGTCGCGATCGAAGTGATGGACACCGGGATCGGCCTCGCGCGCGAGGCGGCCGACACGTTGTTCGCCGAGTTCGAGCAGGTCGAGCAGCGCCATTGCGGCGCTGGTGGAACCGGCCTCGGGCTCGCGATCTCGCGCCGGCTGGCGCGGGCCATGGGCGGCGACATCGTCGTCGCCAGCCAGCCCCGGCTCGGCTCGACGTTCACCGCGACGTTGGCCCTCGCGGCGGCGGCCGGGCCCGCCCACCCTGCCGGCGGGCGTAGCGTGGTCACCGCCGACCTCGCCGGGCGCCGCGTGCTGCTCGCCTTCGGCCGGCTGATCGAGCGGCGCGCGCTCGCCATCATGCTCCGCCACGCTGGCGCGATCGTCGACGAGGCCTCCGATGCCCGCGCCGAGGCGGAGCTTGCCGCCGCCCGCCGTCGTGGCGACAGCTACGATCTGATGGTGATCGACGCCGAGGACGGCGCCGAAGAGGCAGCTGAAGGCCTCGCCGAGGCGCGTGCGCTTGCCAGCGAGCCTGGCAAGGGACCGCGCGGCATCGTGCTGGTCGATGCCTGCGGACGGCGTGGCCTCGGTCCGTTCCGCGCTGCGGGCTTCGACGGCTACGTGGTGCGTCCGGTGCGCCCGCGCGCGCTCGCAGCCCGCCTTTCAGCGGTTAGCGCGGAGCGTGTCGAAGGTGGTGGCGCCAAGCCGCTCGACGGCCACGATAGGAGCCTCGCAACGGGCGATCGATCGGACGGAGAACCGCGCTCGCTCGCCCCGCGCGCGCACGTGCTCGTCGCCGAGGACAATCCTATCAACGCGCGGCTTGCCGAGACGATGCTGACCCGCGCCGGATGCACGGTGCTGGTCGTCGCCGATGGCGCCGAGGCCGTCCGCCAGGTCGAGGCCGGGCGCGACGGGGCAATCGCGCCGTTCGACCTCGTGCTGATGGACATGCACATGCCCGAACTCGACGGGCTCGCCGCCACACGCCGGTTGAAGGCCGCCGCCTATACAACACTCCCGGACGGGAGAGTACGCCTGGCCCTGCCGCCAATCGTCGCCGTCACCGCCAATGCCTTCGAGGAAGACCGCCAGACGTGCCGCGATGCGGGCATGGACGACTACGTTGCAAAGCCGTTCACGCGTGCCGATATCGAGGCGGTACTCGCCAAGTGGGTGCGGCGCGGCGGCTAGTGTAGCGCCTTTGACGTTTGGTCTCCGCTCGCAGCTGGTCACGTCACCAAACGTCAAGGGCAAAAGCTACACTAGGAACATGAGCTTGCTCGTGTTCCTCTTGGCTCCGACATTTGCTCTCTGCCCCGCCGCGAGGGAAAGCAAATGTCGGAGCCGGAACACCAGTCGGCCCCAGTCGATCGAAGGAGGCCGCATCAAGGCAATTCCCTCGGGCGCAAAGCTGCATTAGGTTCCGCCTCGGAGTGCTACGGCCACTGGTAGGGGCGTACCGAACACAGGCTGGACGGTGAGGGCGTACCCGGCGGGGTTGTAAGCCCCTGCCGGACCGGCCTTATCGACCGCCCGCCTGGGAGAGACTGCTCGATGACGATGCGCCAGCGCGGCCTTCTCGACAGACTGCGCGCCAGCCGGCGAATGCGGGCCGTGCCGCGTGGGCTGCGCACGCTCGGCGCCTATGGGCTCGCCACCATGCGGGCGGGCGTAGGCCTGCCGTTCGCCAAGCGCCGCCTGCCCGACAAGGTCTACGGGCGCATCGGCACGCTGGAGGTGCGCCTTGCACGCACCCGCAGCGACGTGCGCCGCGCCCAGCGGCTGCGCTATCAGGTGTTCTACGAGGAGATGTCGGCGCGCCCCTCGCTCACCGCCAAGATGCGCCGGCGCGACGAGGACCATTACGACGCCATCTGCGACCATCTTCTGGTCGTCGACACCGCCATCGAACCGGCCAAGCCGCGCCATTGGCCGCGTCGCCACAAGCCGCGCGTGGTCGGCACCTACCGTGTGCTGCGCCAGGAGATCGCGCAGCGCGCCAAGGGCTTCTATACGCAGAGCGAGTACGACATCGCGCCGGTCGTCGCCCGCCACTCGCCGAAGTACAAGTTCATGGAACTCGGCCGCTCCTGCGTGCTGAAGCCGTATCGCAACAAGCGCACCGTCGAACTGCTGTGGCACGGGCTGTGGACCTACATCCGCGAGCACAAGATGGACGTGATGATCGGCTGCGCCTCGTTCGAGGGCACCGACCCTGACGCGCACGCGGCGGCGCTGAGTTTCCTCCACCACGAGCGCCTCGCCCCGCCCGAGTGGCGCGCCCGCGCGCACGACAAGCTGTACGTGCCGATGAACCGCCTGCCGCGCGACAAAGTGGATGCCAAGGCGGCGCTCAAGGCGATCCCGCCGCTGATCAAGGGCTACCTCCGCCTCGGCGCCTGGGTCGGCGACGGCGCCGTCGTCGACCGCCAGTTCGGCACCGTCGACGTGCTGATCGTGCTACCCGTCGAGCGCATCGACCCGCGCTACTTCGAGCACTTCGGCGCGCCGGACGAGGTCGGCAGCCGGGTGGCGGTGGATCGGGATTAGGGGGTGGGTCGTAGCAACCGTCTTGATCACGCGCCGATCAAGACGGTTGCTACGGCTGTGGTTGCTTGCGCATCGCGTCCAATTACTGACGATGTCCGTTGTTCCAGCTCCGACGGTTCATCCTCTCCGACGTCATCCCGGCGTCATGGCGAAGCTGCCGATTCAACCAAGATCCTTCGAGCGACGCACCAGATCGGTAAGGTTCGGGTTGTTAGCCTTAGCCTTGCCAAGGGCGTCGAGCTTTGCAAGGAGTTGCCCAACCGAACTTGGCTCGTGCTGCCTCAAGCGAACCAACCAAACAAACAATATAGCAGCGTAATAATAGGCAACATCTTGCCTATCTAAGTGACTTTGAGAGGTGAACTCGGCATCGTCAAAAATTTCCCATCCGACGTTAAGCTCTTCCTCCGCAACATCTTCGAGCACATGAAAGCAGCACTGTAGCTGTTGCAACATTAATTTCATCAGATCGGGTCGCGCGTTTGCCAAAACTCGAATGTCCAAGTAGAGCTCCCGAGCGCCGATCACACTCGTCTTTCTGCGCTCATCGAGAAGCATGCTCGCAGCGGAGCATTGGTCCACCACCACCGCATCAATCCCTGTGTGAGTCTCCGCGAGCGCGCGAAGATCTGCATAAAAGCTCACCGCAGTATCGAAGGCACTTTCTCGCGTCAATTCAAATAGATATAAAGCGGCACGGGAAAGCTGGATTGCGATTTGCTCGTCGTCCGGATGATCGTCATTTAGATATTTAATGTCTTGATAAATACCTTGAGCCGAGCCGAGGTCGCGTTCCCCGATTGGCTTCACAAGTTCGGCTGCAATGGCTGCCAGGATAGATAGCGAAGCGCGCCCGCCGGCGTGCCGTCGAAAAAAATGCTTTAGTTCGATGTATATGCGTAGTGCCAATCCCTGGTCGCGATGTCTTCCGACCGTGAGTGATGAAATTAAATTTTCGCCTGCGACGCAGAACTTGTAAGTAATGTTTTCATTGTTTGCGTTCGCCTCAGCCAAGCTCGCAATCTCTGCGTAGCAGGCAAGTGCTGGCTGAGGCAAGTAGTCCTGCGTGCTGTTGAGCGAGCTTAAATGATCGTTCAAAATGAGCAGAGTTGCTTGAGCCAACTCTTCGTGTTGGCAGAATGCTTCTGGCGCAAGCTGAAACTGACTTCGGAGTTTGGTGTATTTTGTGAAGGCATCGTCAAGGTTCATTTTTCCGACTCATCACGGCACCAAGTAACGGCTCATCCGACCGCCAGAGCATTTTGCATCTCTGCGATCATTTTCACCATATCCGCATCGTCATTGGCAGCACAAGCTCTGTAGCGAGCCGGTGCAGCTGACCGACCGGGTTGATATCTGAGCCACACCACCTCTCCCGCCCATCCTCAATATCCCCGCCCCTTTTCCCCATGCCATCATCCGTCTCACGACCCCCGTCTGACGGGCCTGGAACTCGAGCTGGGAGTGACGGAGGGGGTCGACGCGCCGGGGAAAGCCGTCTGCCTTCAGTGGGGCGGCGGTGCGGCGGCTTGATTGCGCGTGCTTGCGCACGCGGATCAGGCGACGGCGGAGGTCATGGAAGACACTCCGGCGG
>Ga0247831_1005220_pt1 | contig 16469 bp, 14 predicted proteins | sample LaCruzMarch2015__9_FD_192406 | JGI IMG/M metagenome (GOLD analysis project Ga0247831, IMG submission 192406) | Freshwater microbial communities from meromictic Lake La Cruz, Castile-La Mancha, Spain - LaCruzMarch2015_1m | ecosystem: Environmental > Aquatic > Freshwater > Lake | place: Spain... | reverse complement strand
TGATGGCTTTTAGCTTGCGCGAACCCGAACAAAAAGCGCGGCCCCGCATGCTTACCATGAAACGTCGCGCGCCTGCGTCCCTGACCCCAAGCAGGCTGGCTCGGGGCCAAGGCGACATCGATGCCGACCCTTTGTAGGGCCAGCTCGACCAAACCGGCCTTCCAAGCCAAATAGGGGCCTTCAGCCCAATGCTGCAGCGAACAGCCACCACAGACGGTAAAGTGGCCACAAACAGGCTCCACGCGCTCAGCTGAAGCCTGCATGACTTTCACAAGCGTCGCACGGTCTCCGCGCTGGTTCGCCTCAACTTCTTCGCCGGGCAGCGTGAAAGGGACATGGACCGCACGATCTTGATCGCGTGAAACGCCATCGCCGCGTGCGCCAATATGCTCAATGTTGAGCATGAGTGTTTCCTGAATGCTTTTGTTCATATCTGCTCATGCGCCGTTCAGGGAGGAAGTTGCAAGTTAGCTTTCACAGAAGGCCTGCAGCTATCCCCCATCTATCCCTTGGGTCTTCTCTGTAAAGGAGCATCGTGATGCGTACATTGATTTTCTCAAGCTTGGCTGCAACGCTGGCCCTTTCAGCCCCTGCCATTGCTTCTGCCCAAACCTATAACAACACTTACCCCAATTATGGCGCTGTCCCACAAGAGTGCCAACAAAGCTTGAACAACAACCGTTTGGCCGGTGGTGCTATTGGTGCGGTTGCCGGCGCGGTGTTGGGCAAGCAGATTGCCGGACGCAATGCCCGCAAAGAGGGCACGGTTCTAGGTGCCGTAGTTGGTGCGGTTGCTGGTTCGCAAATCGCCAAGGGCCGTGTTGCCTGTGACGACCAAGTCTACCGCGGTTACGAGCCTAGTCAGCGCCAAGAGCGCCAAGAAGGTTATCGCAATCAAGGCCCTCAAAGCTTTGATTATTCCAAAAATGATCGCTATAGCGACTATCGTCCAAGTCGTCGCAATCACCACCGTAACGATGATCATGCCTACCGAGCCACCTATACCCCCCCTAACGTAAGCCGTCAGGAATGTGGTTGGGGCGAAGCCGCCCTGCGCCGCCCGGATGGCCTTTATGAACGTCAACAAGTGTGGATGTGCCGCGACAGTCGTGGCGAATGGCAAGTCGCAAACTAACGATTTGCCCTGTTAGACAAGCCGCTTCCCTGTTAGGAGGGAGGCGGCTTTGTCTTTAAGAAAACATTGCAACCAAACTGCCACTAAGCCTGTGATTTGTTTTCCCTGTTTTGGTGAAGACAAAGGCCAAGCGGCTAAATATTTGGCACAGTATTATAATCCGTCGAAAGAATTTCGTCGAGTTTTGATTCGAACGTCCCAGAAAAGGACTTGAACATGCGCAATGTTTTACTTGGTTTGGTGCTATCAGGCTGGTTCGCAAGCCCCGCACTGGCCCAATGCGTCTCTGTCGCCTGCCCCGGCTCGCCTGGCAGCAGCATGATGAGCTCAGGTAGCAGCAGTTCAAATTCGACCAGCGGGTCGTCCTCCATGTCACAGCATGAAGTCGCCCAAACTGTGACTATTACCCCCGACACGACAGATACTTTAGCGCGAGAAGAAGTTGTGCGCGAATCAGGAGCGCACGGGAGTCATCACGCTCAACATCAAGAACACACACGAAATGCCTATCGTCATGGTTATCGTCATGGTTATCGCGATGGCTACCGGAATGGTTATTCAGATCGCGCCAGACCCAAAGGACTCACGACAAAGTCGCGCACCCGCCCTGCAGTTGCTCCTGCAAGCCATCGCAGAGCCAAAAACAAGGCCAAGCGCACGCAACGCTCCGCCGCCAGTTCTTCAGCTTGGGTCCATAGCAGCCGGCCTTTCGTCGATACCGTCAAGGATCGCGCTACCAGCTATGAAGCGGCAGCTAACGGTTCAGCCATTTCTTTAGCGAGCGAGAGCAGTGCGTCGAGCAGCTCTTCATGGTCTTCCTCCTCCTCGATGAGCAGTTGGTCAAACCAGGGCGGCATGACTTCGTGGCCTGCGCCAGCCATGCCAATGCAACAGGGTGGTATGATCTGCGGCTGGAGCGTCCAGACCATCACCACGCCCGACGGGCAGACATTGCCGCCGCAACAAACTTGGGTGTGCCAATGCCCGCAAGGCTGGCGTCCGCCCGGCTATTGATCGCTGTTTGCTGATTATTGACTTTTTGGGAGACGATTATGCGCCAACCTATCCAGACGATCTTGATCGCAAGTCTGTGTGCGACCACCCTTTTAAGCGCAACCCAAGCTTCAGCGCATGGGGATAAACATCGCTCATCGATGCCGCGCGCGATGGGCCAGCCGGAGAGTTTTTCTGGCTCTTGCGCTGAAGCGAAATCGGGTTCACGGGCTGCAGGCGGCATGATCGGCGCGGTCGGTGGCGGCATTGCTGGGAAAGCGCTGGCTGCCGCTGCTGTGCAGCCTGAGGGTATCGTGTTGGGAGCTGTTATTGGGGCCTTTGTTGGTTCGCAGATTGGCGGCTCAAACGTCACATGCCCCGCCGAGCTTAATCAGGAATTGCGACCTCACACGGGGTATTTGCCTGTGCCAGAGCCAAAACACGCTCCGACGGCCCGGCGTGTCGTTGGTGGGGATTGGTATCAGCCTTCACCACATTCCTATTATGGGCGCGAGCGACGTGGACCTTTACACGCCGCCCCAGCGGACATTCCACGTCCGGCACAAGTGCCGCGGGATTCCTATGTGAGGCAAGCGGGCCCTGTAACTGGCGGCATGCACCCTAGCAGCTTCCCACCAATGCCTTGCGTGGTGTGCACCCGTTAAGGGTTTAGTCTTAGCCTTCCCGACGCGCGTGGAGCAGATACTCCCGATTGCCATCGCCACCAGCTATTGGGCTTTCGATCAGGTTCAGAACCTTAAAGCCGCATAGGCCGTTTAATTCTTGACGGACTTCTTCCACAATGACTGCCGCCACAGCGGGATCGACCAAGCCGCGTTTACCTACGCGCGCCGGCCCTGCTTGAAACTGCGGCTTCACCAACGCCACCAGATCAGCCGTTGGCGCTACCAACGGCAGAACGGCTGGTAAGATTTTTTCTAGCCCAATAAAGCTCACATCGATCACGATGAGGTCAGGCACAGGCTCGCCTAAATCGTCAGGTGTTAAGGATCGGGCATCTGTGCCCTCAAGGGAGGTAATGGCGGGATTGCCGCGCAAGCTTGGGTCCAATTGATCTCGCCCGACGTCGACGGCAACCACGTGGGCCGCCCCGCGGCTAAGCAGAACTTGTGTAAAGCCTCCGGTCGAAGCCCCGATATCGAGCGCATAGCGATAGGTCGCCATAATGGCGAAGGCATCTAGAGCCGCGATTAATTTCAGCCCAGCGCGCGAGACCCAATGATAGGCCAGCTGCGCGGTGAGTGGGCAATCGGGCTCCAAGAGTTCAGAAGGCTTAGCGATGACGCGGTCGCCCGACCGAACTAGGCCAGCTTCGATCGCTTCGCGCGCTTTGGCTCGGGTGGCGATCAGGCCACGTGCCACCAATAACAAATCTGCTCTCATTCGTTCCATGGCCTAGGGCCTATCCTGCGCAGCTTCTTTTGACCACCCCGGGAGCACACCCTAGCCCAAACAAAAACGGCGGGCCCAAAGACCCGCCGCCCCGCTTCAATTAGGGTTTAGGCCCTAGTCGAGTTTATGTGGTAATTCATTGGAAGCAGGTTCATGACCCGTCACGAATTCACCCTTGGCGAGTTTGGAGTTCCACATCCCATAGAGGAAATAAACTGCGGTTGCGCCAATTAAGAAGAAGAAGAAGAACTGCAGCACGCGCTGTTCCACAGTAAAGATCAAAGCCACGCACGACAAAATGCCGAAGACTGGCAGAATCGGGTAAAGTGGCACTTTGAAGCCGCGTGGCAGGTCCGGACGGGCCTGACGCAACCAAATCACCGAGATACACACGATGGCAAATGCGGCCAACGTTCCAACCGAGGTGACATCGCCCAATACGTTGATGTCGAACATGCCTGCGGCGAATGCCACGAGCAATCCGACCACAATGGTGTTGATCCAAGGTGTTTGGAACTTAGGATGCACCCGCGCGAAGATCTTCGGCAATAGGCCATCACGAGCCATCGCGAAAAAGATCCGTGTTTGGCCATACATGAGCACCAAGATTACCGATGTAAGACCGATAATCGCTCCAGCCTTAATCGTCATCGCAAACCAAGCCCATTGTGGCCCCATGGAGTCCACAGCCACAGCGACTGGATCAGGCACGTTTAGTTCTTTGTAATTGACCAGCAAGGTCAAAACAGCCGCTACCAACATGTAAAGGACGGTACAGACGAGCAAAGAACCAATGATGCCAATCGGCATGTCTTTCTTGGGGTCTTTCGCTTCTTGGCCAGCGGTCGAGACCGCTTCAAAGCCGATGTAGGCGAAGAATACGATGGAAGCGGCGCGGAAAACACCTTCCCAGCCAAACTTCCCTTCCCCCTCGTTCTCAGGGATGAACGGCACCCAATTCTGCGACAATTCAGGTAGATGGGTCAGGACCTTATAACCGCCGATCACGATGAAGGCGACAATCACAGTAACCTTGATGGCCACAATGACGTTGTTGACTTGCGAGGACTCTGAAATCCCGATCGTCAGCAAACAGGCGAGAACCAACGTGACCAAAAATGCAGGGACATTGAACAATGTCGTCAAGGTCGTGCCATCTTTGAGGGTGGTTGTGTGGTTCATCGGCCCGGTGAATTCAGGCGGGATTAGCAAGCCAAAGTCACCTAAGAGACTAACGACATACCCAGACCAGCCCACGGCCACCACCGAGGCGGCAAGCCCGTACTCAAGCAGCAAAAGCGCACCCATGATCCAAGCAGCAAATTCGCCCAGTGTGGTGTAGGAATAAGTATAGGCTGAGCCTGAGACAGGCAGGGTTGAAGAAAGTTCTGCGTAGCATAAACCGGCGCAGGCACAGACCAAGCCTGCCACTACGAAGGACAACATCACGGCAGGGCCAGCGTGCAAGGCTGCAGCATTCCCGGTCCGAACAAAGATACCCGCCCCGATGATGCAGCCAATGCCCAGAAGCACCAGATTGACGGGCCCTAAGGTCCGCTTCAACTCACTCTTTTCGTTCTCGCTCATGATCTGAGCGACCGATTTGCGTGCGAAAATTCGACTCAGTCCAGTCGCCGCTTTGGTTTCAGCCATTTAACCCCCCTTAAACAGGTTCATGTGGGTGCGACACTTTTGGGTCGCTTTCTCCCTCGTGACCTTACGCTAGTGCCCTCTATCCAGATTGGCAACAAAACAACGTGCTAATCGCCACTTCTGCTGCACTCTTGATCGGATTGAAGCACGATGAGGTGCAAGTGGGCGCGGATGATGTACGTCGCGTGCAGAGGTTAGGTGCACGAAGGCCCATTTAGCGCTACATGACGCTCATGAGCAATTCTTCAATTTATGAGGGTCTAGGCACCCTCGGCCAAGACGTTCGCGGTTATGCCTCTCCCGAAGAGGCTGTGCTTGAGCGGGTCGCCAATCCTCATTTAGGCACCGCCTATATGGCGCGCTTTGTAGCGCCTGAATTCACCAGCCTATGCCCTGTCACAGGGCAACCTGACTTTGCGCATCTGGTCATTGACTATGTGCCGGGTGACTGGTTGGTTGAGAGTAAAAGCCTGAAGCTATTTCTAACCAGCTTTAGGAACCACGGCGCGTTTCACGAGGATTGTACCGTCGCAATCGGCAAGCGCTTAGTTGAATTTCTGGCACCAGAATGGCTTCGGATCGGGGGCTATTGGTATCCTCGTGGCGGCATACCGATTGACGTATTCTTTGCTACGGGCCCCGCACCAGAGGGTGTTTGGATTCCCGATCAAGGTGTGCCGCCCTATCGAGGACGTGGCTAAGTGACTGCCCTGATCGACGCTCGCGAAGCCAATCACCCGCACTACCGATTGGAGCTTCAAGAGGCCGCCCAATCGCGGGCTTGGGAAACACTGGCCAGAGCTGCGGCAATGATAGAGCCCGGGATGAATGACCTCGACGGCAAAGCGATTGTCGATCAGGCAATTATGGATAGTGGCGCAGAAAGGCTTTGGCATGCCAGCCAAGTTCGCTTTGGCCCCAACACACTTTTGCCCTTTGGCGAAACGCCAGCCGCCCCGCATATTCTAGAGCCCAATGATCTCTTCTTTCTTGACATTGGACCGTGTTATGAAGGTCATGAAGGCGATGTCGGTGCCGGTTTCACCTTGGGCCGCGTCCCCGCCTACGAAAGCTTGATTGAAGATTCCAAAGCAGTCTTCGCAGCGGTCAAGGCGCACTGGATCGAAACCGGAGCTAACGGGCCCGCACTTTATGATTTTGCTATGGCTGATGCCGCCAAGCGGGGGCGTACCTTGGCATTAGAGGGGGCATCGGGCCACCGGATTGGAGCCTTTCCCCACCGGGTTCATCATAGTGGAAAACTCAAAGCCTTTGGCAAAACCCCTTCGCCCGCGGCCTGGATACTTGAGATCCACGTCGTCGATCACGCCTTGAAGGCAGGGGCATTTTACGAAGATATGCTCTAGAAGCGCTTGGCCAGCCCGAAAATCTGAAATCGCCGAGATGGAAATCAGGGCAAAAACGCGTCCATCAAGACTTTGTTAACCATGCCAAGCCATCCCATAGCAGTGCGAAACTAGAATTGGTTTTTAACGCACTGAGTCGGAGAAGCTGACGATGAATGCCCCAGAAGTCCTTGATGTGGCCCGCGACGCGATCTGGCTAACGATCGCCATGTCAGCACCAGTCATGCTGGTTGGTTTGGCGGTTGGCTTGGTAATTGGCTTGCTGCAAGCGCTCACCCAAATTCAAGAACAAACCCTAGTGTTTGTGCCGAAAATCCTAGCCATCTTCGCTGCCCTTTTGCTGTTTTTGCCCTTAATGGGCGGCATGCTGGGCGAATTTATGACCCAAATGATGGCCAAGGTTGCGTCTGGCGGCGCGGGCTAAGGGGCTCCTCGGATGGAACTGCTCCCCCAGACAGTTTGGGTGATCGGCCTTGTCTTCGCGCGGGTTGGCGCCTTGATGATGTTAGCACCCGGTATTGGTGATCAATTCGTGCCGGCGCGAGCCCGCCTGATGGTTGCGCTTTTCATCGCTTTTACCTTAGCCCCCGTCGTTTCAGGTAAGATCGCGCCCCTGCCATCTGATACCGCCGATATGTTCCTTGCCATTGCGAAAGAAATCCTCATCGGCTTGTCGCTGGGCCTGACAACCCGCATCTTGTTTTCAGCGCTTGCCACAGCTGGCGCGATTGCCGGGATGCAGACTGGTCTTGGTATGGCCATGGCCTTTGACCCCTCGCAGCAACAGCAAGGCGCGGTGTTTGGCACTTTCTTGGCGCTACTTGGCACTGCCTTGGTGTTTCAAAGCGACGTCCACCATCTGTTTATCTCTGGTGCTGCCAAAAGCTTTGATAATTTCTTGCCTGGTGCGCCCCTGCCCCTTGGCGATATGGCCCAGTTTAGCCTGCGTGCTTTCAGCCAAGCCTTTTCCCTCGCCATTCAAGTTACGGCCCCTCTTTTATTGTTTGGCATCGTGATCAACGTGGCTTTAGGCATAATCAACCGGGTGGCACCTGCTATTCAAGTGTTCTTCATAGCTCAGCCAGTCCAAGTTCTTTTGGGAATTATGCTGTTTGCGATTACTGCTGGGGCGGGTATGTTGGTGTGGCTTGAAGCCATTGCTGCGGCCGGCCGGTCCTTGAATTGAGGCGGCCCGATGGAAGAAGATGAATCGCAAAAAACCGAAGCCCCCAGTCAGTACAAACTGGACGAGGCCAGAAAGAAGGGCGATGTTCCCAAATCGCAAGACATTGCGACTCTGTTTGTCTTAACCGCAGGCATTGCGGTTCTTTTGACCCTCGGTCTCCAAAGCGCGCAGGACCTCGCGCGCTACATGACCGTTTTCATCGAACGTCCAGAGCAATTTGCGGTTGATGGTGGCGCGCTACAACGCCTCAGCTTCGATGTCGGCTCCAAAATGGTCATCTTGTTGAGCGCCACGATTGGCGCAATTTGTGTAGCTGGGCTGGCGGGCCATCTCGTGCAGTCGGGCTTGTTGTTCACCGCTGAGAAAATGATCCCCAAGATCGATAAAATTTCCCCGATTGCAGGATTTAAACGCCTGTTTGGGGCCGAAGCCTTGATGACCTTTGGCAAGACCGTCTTGAAATTGATCGTTATCTGCTGGGTCGCTTACGCAATCTTGGCCCCGCACGCCCGAGAAATGCCAATTCTGGTTGCGATGGAGCCCGCGGCCTTGATGCCAGTCTTGGTCAAAATCCTTTTAGAACTCTGCTTTGCTTTGATTGGCATTATCGCAGTAGCCTCAGTCGCAGATTACGCGATTCAACGCTTTTCATGGATCAAACGTAACCGAATGAGTAAACAGGAGCAAAAAGACGAGTACAAAAAACTGGAGGGTGACCCGCTGATCAAAATGAAGGTGCGACAGATCCGGATGCAGCGTGGACGCAATCGCATGATGGCCAAAGTGCCTGAAGCGACCGTGATTATCACCAACCCAACCCACTTCGCGGTGGCCTTACTCTATGTGGCTGGCGAAACCCCTGCGCCTATCTGTGTGGCCAAGGGTGTGGACAACTTAGCTTTGAAAATTCGTGAGATTGCAACGGCTTCAGACGTACCCATCATCGAAGACCCACCTTTGGCCCGAGCACTATATGCCAGTGTTGATCTTGAGGAGACTATTCCAGCCGAACATTATCAAGCTGTAGCAAAAATCATTGGAGTGATTTTGGGTGTAGCCGCGCGGCGCAAATCAGGTGATTCTCTCCAGAGTCGAGTCCAAAACGCTGCCTAGGCGAAACTTTGGAACGATTTGGGGCAGAGACGCATGGCTGGACTTTTGAAGATGTTTTCCCGGTCGGAATCACATGACTGGCTGGCAAGTATGGATGGACCTGCCGCCCTCTTCACCCGATCAGGACGCTTTGTTGCAGGCAACCCTGCCTATGATGGCATCTACCGACCTGTGTCGATTGACCCTCTTCTAATGAGCTTGCTCGACCAAGCCTGCGCGTTTAGGGCCTCGAAGGCGGTTCGCCGTGGGACTAGCTTGGATGAAACACAAGGCCAGGTGCGTGTCCGCGTCAGCGCCATCGGTGACCATGCACTGGTTCGACTGACCGCTGTCGAAGGACCGGCCCAGCCACCGGAAGACTCTCTCGAAGCATTGGGATCTGCATCTCAAGGTGCACTTGCTGTTCAAACCGCATCTTCGCTGTTGACCGGCCTCGCACGGTTGATTGCCGAAGCCCCCGTTGGCTTTGCCCGCTTGGACCGGCGCGAAGCGCGTCAGGCAATTATTCAAGAAGCCAATCCCGCCTTTGTCCGAATTGCAGGGGCTGGCAAAGGGGCGAAGCTTTCAGACTTGGTTGCATCCGCCCATGCTGATGATTTAGATCGACTAGAAGTTGGCGGGCAGCGACCAATTGAGCTGGATATCGCCAATTCCGGCGGGCAGACTTGTGAAGGTTGGCTGTTAGAAGACGAGAATGATGGCGCTGCCCTCTTGCTAGTCGACGTCTCAACCCGCCGGGAGATGGAACATCGCCTCGCCCAGACCAGCAAAATGCAAGCCGTCGGGCAAATCGCAGGCGGGGTTGCCCACGAACTGAATAACTTCCTTTTGGTCATCACATTGAATTGCGACGCCCTGCTGGCGCGCCATCCCGTTGGTGACCCCAGCTATGGTGAATTGCAGAGCATTCAGAACACCAGCGCGCGGGCGGCAGAGCTTGTCAAAATGCTTCTGGCCTACGCGCGCAAACAGACTTTCCGACGCGACGTTTTGGATGTCGGGGCCGTTCTAACTGAGTTTGCAGTTTTGATGCGGCAGGTCTTAGACGAGCGCATCGTCTTTGAAATCACCCATGGCCGCGACCTGCCCAATGTGCGCGCTGACAAGCAGCAATTGGAAACCGTCTTTATGAACCTCGTCACCAATGCCCGCGATGCGGTGTTGATGTCTGGTAGAGGCAAAGGCTCCGTGAACGTCCGCACCAAGCGCGCGACGACACAGGACGTGCGAACGGCACTCAAGGGCTTGAGCATTGCCGATATCGAAGATTGCGATTGGGCCATGATTTCAGTGACCGATACGGGAACTGGCATGAGCCAGGACATTGCCACCAAAATTTTTGAACCCTTCTTCACGACAAAGGAACAAGGAAAAGGCACCGGCATTGGCTTGGCTACTGTCTACGGTATCATCAAACAATCTGATGGCTTTATTGCTCTCGATTCGGTTGAGGATGAAGGCACGACGTTCCACGTCTTCTTGCCGGCCACCACAGCCGATGAAGTCAGTGACGCTATGCCAGCAGCGCAAGCCCAAGTTGCTGAAGCGCGGCCGATGGATTTGGCAGGTCGCGGACGAATCTTGTTGGTCGAAGATGAAGAAGGCGTACGCAATATTGCAACCCGCCTTCTGATGCAGCGAGGCTATCAGGTTACCTCGGCGGGGGACGGCGAAGAAGCGCTGGAAATTCTTGAGAATGACCCCAATAGTTTCGATCTAGTCCTGTCCGATGTTGTCATGCCCGGCTTGGATGGCCCAGGCCTCCTAAAAGCAGCCAAGCCTTACTTGGGTCATGCCCGAATTGTCTTTATGTCTGGCTATGCAGAACAGGACTTTGCCCAGACCTTGGAAGACGAACGCTCCATTTCCTTCTTGCCAAAGCCATTTACGCTGGCACAATTGGCAGAACGGGTCAAAACAGAACTTGCGGCGGCCTGATACGTCATAATCGGGCGTATTTGTTTTAAAAGAGTAGATTAATCCACTTTGTTCCACTTGTGTTCTGAGAACATATCAGATACAAAACCTTCATGACGTGACAAGGTCTGGTTTGCACACAGCTCTACTGAGCCCATTGTGCCGATGCAGGCGGGAATCGTGAAAAGGGGTTGAAAGATGGCTACTCAGGCTTCAAATGCAGCGCTTCGCTTGGTGGAAAAAAACGATATGGACAAAGAAAAAGCTCTCGAATCGGCCCTCTCTCAGATTGAGCGTGCCTTTGGTAAAGGCTCGATCATGCGCTTGGGCGAACAAGGCGCAGCGGTTGAGATTGAATCTGTGTCAACCGGTTCTCTTGGGCTCGACATCGCCCTAGGGATTGGTGGCCTGCCACGCGGTCGCATCGTTGAAATTTATGGGCCTGAAAGCTCGGGTAAAACCACGTTGGCGCTACATTGTATCGCTGAAGCGCAAAAAAGTGGCGGGGTGTGCGCCTTCGTCGACGCCGAACACGCGCTTGACCCAATTTATGCCCGCAAGCTTGGTGTGGATTTGAGTGATCTGTTGATCTCTCAGCCAGACACGGGCGAACAAGCCCTCGAAATCACCGACACTTTGGTGCGCTCCGGCGCGGTCGACGTTTTGGTAATCGACTCGGTCGCTGCGCTGACGCCAAAGGCTGAAATCGAAGGCGATATGGGTGACAGCCTACCTGGTCTGCAAGCCCGCTTGATGAGCCAAGCTTTGCGCAAATTGACTGGCTCCATTTCGCGCTCAAAGACTTTGGTGATCTTTATCAACCAAATCCGCATGAAAATCGGTGTGATGTTCGGCAACCCTGAAACCACAACGGGTGGGAATGCACTAAAATTCTATGCTTCGGTGCGTCTGGACATTCGCCGCATTGGCCAGATTAAGGACAAAGAAGATGTGGTGGGCAATGTTACCCGCGTCAAAGTCGTCAAGAACAAGGTCGCCCCGCCATTTAAGCAGGTGGAGTTCGACATTCTCTATGGCGAAGGCATCTCCAAGCAGGGCGAATTGATTGATCTGGGCGTTAAAGCCGGGATCGTTGAGAAATCTGGCTCTTGGTATTCCTATGACAGCACCCGGATTGGCCAAGGCAAGGACAATGCGCGATCCTTCTTGAAGTCAAACCCTGAAATGGCGGCTGAGATTGAACATAAGGTGCGCCAGAACGCTGGCATTCTCGCTGAAGTCTTGGCAGGTGAGCCTGTCTCTGAAGATGGCGAGATGGACGATATGTAGGTTGACCTGAAGGGCGGTTTCCACCCTTCAACGACGAAACCAAAGACTTTGGCTGTCAGGAATGCCTAAGGGAGCCGCAGAATCTTTATAGCAGGATCAAGCCTAGTCGGTTTGGTCCTGTTGCGTCTTGGGCAATGCGGCCGAAGTCCAAACCCTCAAGCCGCTTTACGCACCACAATCATATAATTCATGCTTGTATCCGACCCTAAGGACCAGCGATCCATCAGAGGATTGTAATTGACGCCAATCGGTTCATCGAGGCTCAGCGCCGCTTCCGGCTTTAAGGCTGCTTGAATTTCAGATGGCTTGACCAGCTTGTCGTAATCATGGGTGCCCGGCGGCAACCAACGCAAGATTCGCTCGGCCCCAATTATCGCCAGCGCGAGTGCTTTGGGCGTGCGATTGATCGTCGCGACAAACATCAGGCCACCGGGCGCTACCAATTGCGCAGTATTCTTTAGAAAAGCTGCTGCATCGGCCACATGCTCCACCACTTCCATGTTGAGCACAATATCAAACGGGCCAGCACCAGCGGCCAGCAATCCTTCCGCGGTGCCGTAACGATAGTCGATCGAAAGCCCTGTTTGGGCCGCATGGGTCATGGCCGTTTTGATATTGGGTTCGGTTGCATCCACCCCGGTTACAGCTGCGCCCAAGCGTGTCATCGGCTCGCTCAAAAGGCCGCCACCACACCCAATATCAAGTAATTTCAGTCCCTTGAGGGGTGAGTCAGAACTAGGTTTCAAACCAAAATGGGCTTCTGCTGTCTCGCGAATGAAGCGCAGCCGCGTGGGGTTAAATTTGTGCAAAGGGCGGAACTTGCCATAAGGGTTCCACCAGTCCTCAGCCATGGCCGCAAACTTGGCCACTTCTCCCGGGTCGATCGAAGGCGAGTGTGGCGGTATCTCCATCGTGGCGTCTTGGGTGGCTCTGGGCATCGGGTTCAACTCACCTATGTGACAGTTTGCAACATGCAAAAGGATTGACCTTAAGACTTCATAAAGCGATGAGCGCGCGCGTCGAGAGCCGTGGTCTGTTTGTAACTGCGGATTTCTGCGTCTAATGGAATATCTAAGGAGCAAAGAAGCATGTCGCGTCTGGTGATGAAGTTTGGTGGAACCTCTGTGGGAGACGTCGAACGTATCCGCCGCGTTGCGCGCTTGGTGAGTGCTGAGCGTCAAGCAGGGCGCGGGATTGCTGTGGTCGTATCGGCCATGTCAGGCGAAACCAATCGTCTAGTCGAACTTTCCCGTCAAGCTGGGGAAGGCCTGCCCCCAGAGTTATTCGATGATGAGTATGATGTTGTAGTCGCCACAGGCGAACAAGTCACAACGGGCCTTCTCGCTTTGGCTTTACGTAGCATGGGGATCCCGGCACGCTCCTGGCAAGGATGGCAAATCCGCGTTGCTTCCAGCTCTGCACACGGTTCCGCCCGGATATCAGATATTGATGCCGAAGACGTGGCAGCCGCCATTGATTCTGGCGAAGTGGCGGTGATCCCGGGCTTTCAAGGCGTGACCGAAGAGGATCGCATTACGACTTTGGGTCGCGGTGGGTCTGATACCTCCGCAGTTGCCGTTGCTGCCGCCCTGAAGGCTGAGCGCTGTGATATCTATACCGATGTGGACGGGGTCTATACGACTGACCCCCGCATGGTACCGAAGGCCCAGCGGCTTGAAAAAATCTCTTATGAGGAAATGCTCGAAATGGCCTCACTCGGGGCGAAAGTCTTGCAAACGCGTTCGGTAGAATTGGCGATGGCCAAACGTGTGCCCGTCCGCGTGTTGTCGAGTTTTGTAGAACCCGGTGAGCCAAACCCTGGAACTTTGGTCTGTGATGAGGATGAAATTGTGGAAAAGCAAATCGTGTCGGGCATCGCCTATTCGCGCGACGAAGCCAAGGTCTCGCTGAAAACCTTGCAGGATCACCCCGGCGTCGCCGCCGATATCTTTGGCCGCTTGGCTGAGGCCAACATCAATGTGGACATGATCGTGCAAGCTCCGTCGCGTACTGAAGGGGCAGTCAACATGACTTTTACCGTTCCAGAGCGGGAAGCTGATCGCGCTATGGCGCTGATGAGTGCCGCGCAAGAGCAAATTGGCTTTGAACAGGTTGAAGTCAAAAAGGACGTCTCAAAAGTGTCCGTCATCGGGGTTGGCATGCGATCACATGTGGGCGTTGCTCGCATCATGTTTGATGCCCTGTCAAAGAAGGGGATCAATATTGAGAACATCGCAACCTCCGAGATCAAGATCTCAGTTTTGATCGACAGTTCTTATACGGAATTGGCTGTTCGCGCGCTGCATACGGCCTATGGGCTCGACGCTGCCTAAGTTTTGTGCAGCTTCCAGCACAAAATGCTGTCGCTTTGAAGGACAGCTTATCCCTTCTCTTGTATGGGGAAGGCGACTTATGGTGTGGTCCTGCGGCAGCGGAGTGTCACACCGCACCATTTTGAGGAAGTGAATGAGCCCTGTTTCTTCTGGCAATGCGGGAGGGTCACGCGTCTTATTGCGTCGCCTACGCGATGTCATGGTACAGGACGCCGACACCCAAACCCGCTTAGACCGGATCGTCGCGCAGATCGGCACGACGATGGTAGCGGACGTGTGCTCTATTTATCTGCGGCGCTCAGACGGGTCGCTGGAATTGTTCGCCACAGAGGGCCTCTCACGCGATGCAATCCACCGCACAAGGATGAAGGCAGGCGAAGGCCTAGTTGGCCTAGTGGCTGAAGGGGTCGAGCCGATCAGCTTGGCAGACGCGCCAAAGCATCCCCGGTTTTCCTACCGCCCAGAAACCGGCGAAGACCCGTTCCAATCTTTCATGGGCGTGCCAGTGCTGCGGGGTGGCCGGGTTGTGGGGGTGTTGGTGGTGCAAAACCGCTATGCGCGAACCTATGAAGATGACGAAATTGAAGCGCTACAACTCATTGCGACGGTGCTAGCTGAAATCGTCTCGGTCGAGGACCTAACAGGGGCCTTGTCGGAATTCCAAATCAAGCCAACCACGCCGGAAACGCTGAAAGGTAAAGCCTATTCACGTGGACTTGCCTCGGGTCAGGCACTACTTCATGACCCGGATGTTGAGCCAACGCGCTATTTGTCTGACGATCCAGTCGCAGAGGAAAAAAGGCTCAACGAGGCTTTGATCAAATTGCGTGCAGGCTTAGAAGCGCTGCTGGCAGGGGATGTGCAGACCTTAGGCGGCACTTCTTTTGAAGTGCTGGAGACATTTAACTTGCTCAGCCAAGACCGATCTTGGGAACGACGGCTGCGCGATGGGGTGAAAAATGGTCTAACCGCAGAAGCGTCGGTGGAGCAAGTGCGCTCCGAACACCGCGCCCGCATGTCTAGCGCTAAAGACGGGTATATTCGTGACCGTCTGCACGACCTTGAAGAGCTGGATAATCGCCTGCTGCGATACCTGTCAGGCGACGCCGGTGACCGCAAGGAAGCACCAGAGGATTCTATTCTGGTTGCGCGCGATATTGGCCCTGCAGAGCTCCTCGAATATGGCCGTGGGCGTATCAAAGCCATTCTTCTAGAAGAAGGCTCCCCCTCCTCCCATGCTGCGATTGTTGCCAAGGCAATGGGTGTTCCCATGTTGGGCCAACTGCCTAACCTGCTGTCGCGGGTTGAGGCTGGCGACATGATAATTGTCGACGGCAATGAAGCCCAAGCCTATTTGCGGCCTGACAAGATGGTCTCAGCGGCGTTGCAAAGCCGGTTTGTAGCCCAAAGTGCCGAGCAGAAGTTATTTGCGGCCAGCAAGGATCTGCCGAGCCAAACCCTAGATGGCCAGACAATCCAATTGCTTCTAAATGCCGGCCTAGCCATTGACTTGGAGCAATTGGAAACAACGGGGGCCAGTGGCGTAGGTCTTTATCGGACCGAGTTTCAATTCATGATCGCGGACTCACTGCCCCGGCTCGACGCACAAACCGCGCTTTATACTGAAGCGCTGGATCTCGCCAATGGCCGCCCCGTCACCTTCAGGACCCTTGATCTTGGTGGCGACAAGGTCGCGGCTTATATGCCAACCGAGCGCGAGGAGAACCCCGCCATGGGCTGGCGGGCTGTCCGAATGGGCCTCGATCGGCCGGGTTTGTCGCGCTATCAGTTGCGGGCCTTAATACGGGCAGCAGAGGGCCGCCTCTTACGCGTTATGTTCCCGCTCGTAGCAGTTGTGGATGAGTTTCACCGCGCAAGAGAGCTCCTCGAAAAAGAATTGGCATGGGCCCGCGCCAATGGCCGACTTGGGCCAACGAGAGTGGAAGCAGGCGCGATGATTGAGGCCCCAGCTTTGGCTTGGGATACAGCCTCGATTGCGGAACATGCTGACTTCTTGTCCATCGGTACTAACGATCTGATGCAGTTCTTTTTCGCGGCAGACCGTGGCA
>Ga0247831_1005219_pt1 | contig 16474 bp, 17 predicted proteins | sample LaCruzMarch2015__9_FD_192406 | JGI IMG/M metagenome (GOLD analysis project Ga0247831, IMG submission 192406) | Freshwater microbial communities from meromictic Lake La Cruz, Castile-La Mancha, Spain - LaCruzMarch2015_1m | ecosystem: Environmental > Aquatic > Freshwater > Lake | place: Spain... | reverse complement strand
GGCGGCACGATCGCACTCACCGTCGGCCGGGTCGATGCCGTGTCCGACCTGTACGTCCTGCGCGGCGACGAACTGGTGCGCCTCACCGACTTCGGCGACCGCTTCCGCACGGCAGCCCAACCGCAGACATGGGAACGCTTCGCCGTGCCGACGGCCGACGGCACCACGCACGTCGACGCCTGGATCATGCGGCCCGCCGGCTTCGACCCGGCCGTGCGCTACCCGGTGCTCCTCAACGTCCACGGCGGCCCGCACACCCAGTACGGCGAGACGATGTTCGACGAGGCCCAGTTCCAGGCGGCCGCCGGTTTCGTGGTCATCATGTCGAACCCCCGCGGGTCGTCGGGCCGCGAGGAGTCGTGGGGGCAGGCGATCCTCGGCGTGCACCACCACACCAGGCCGGGCAGCGGGTGGGGCGGCCTCGACGTCGACGACGTGCTCGCCGTGCTCGACCACGCCCTGGCCACCTACACCTTCTGCGACGCCGATCGCGTCGGCATGCTCGGCGGCAGCTACGGAGGGTTCATGGCCACCTGGCTCGCCGCACGTCACGGCGAGCGGTTCAAGGCCATCTGCAGCGAGCGAGCGGTCAACAACATGCTCAGCGAGGAGTGGTCGAGCGACATCGGCTCCATCTTCCGCACCGAAGTCGGACCCAACCACCTCGACGACCCAGCCGCCTACGAGGCGTTCTCGCCCGTCCGCTGGGTGCGCGACATCGAGGTGCCGATGCTGCTGATCCACAGCGAGAACGACCTGCGCTGCCCGATCAACCAGGCCGAGGAGCTGTTCATGGCGCTCCGGCTGCTCGGCAAGGAGGTGGTGTTCTACCGCTTCCCCGGTGAGGGCCACGAGCTCACCCGCAGCGGTTCACCCGTCCACCGAGTCCAGCGCGCCGAGATCATCCTCGACTGGTTTGCCGACAAGCTCAGCGCCCCAGCGCGTTTGTGAACTTCGTCCCGCATGCGGTGCGGGAGTTCACAAACGCTGGGGTCAGCCCTGCAGCCAGACGTCGATGAGTTTGCGGGCGATCGAGATGCGCGGCGGGATGTTCGGCAGCTCGTCCTTGCGGTACCAGTTCGCCTCGACGATCTCGGACGGGTCGCACTCGATCTCACCGCTCTTCCACTCGGCGGTGAAGCCGATCATCAGGCTGTGCGGGAACGGCCACGGCTGGCTACCCCAGTAGCGCGGGTTGCTGATCTCGACCCCGACCTCTTCACGCACCTCACGGATCACCGACTGCTCGAGCGACTCGCCGGCCTCGACGAAGCCGGCGAGGCAACTGAACATCGGCGCCCGGAACGCCACGCCACGGGCCAGCAGCGCCTCCTGGTCGGGCCCGGGCTCGCCACGGGTGACGAGGGTGATCATCGCCGGCGCCAGCCGCGGGTACGCGGGCAGGCCGCACGCCGGGCACTTCATCGACCGGTCGGTGTCGGACAGCACGGTCGGTGTGCCGCACCGCCCGCAGTAGCGATGGGTGCGCAGCCACTCGGTCAGCTGGACGGCGCGGCCGGCGATCGCCCACTCGATCTCGCTCGCCCGACCGAAGTACGAGAACAGATCGGTGGCTGCGCCGTACGACGGATCCTCCCCGTGCGGCACGTCGACCGCCCACACCCCCTCGTCGCCGTGCATGCCGATGAAGTGCGTGGGAGCCTCGTCGATCTCGACGCGGTCGGACACGAACACGGACGAACCGATCACGTGGATGTATCGGTGCACCACCACGTCGGCGTGCGGGCGGAGTGTGGGCAGGAACTCGGTCACACCCGCACCGTAGGCCAGCACACGCACCGGTTGCGAGGAAGTCCGGCCTGAGGTTGCCCCCTCGGCAATGTGGGGCCGGACTTCGACTCACACGCTCTGCGTGCCGCCGCGTAGGCTCGGCGTATGAGCAACATCGTGATCGTCGACGCCGTCCGCACCCCCATCGGCAAGCGCAATGGTGGATTGTCCACCCTCCACCCGGGCGAGCTGCTCGCCTCGGTCCAGAAGGCGATCATCGAGCGCTCTGGCATCGACCCCGCCGAGATCGGCCAGGTCGTCGCTGGCTGCGTCAGCCAGGTCGGCGAGCAGGCGTTCAACATCGGCCGCACGGCATGGCTCAGCGCCGGCCTGCCGATGAGCGTGCCCACCACCACCGTCGACACCCAGTGCGGCAGCAGCCAGCAGGCCACCAACCTCGCCACGGCGCTGGTGGGCAGTGGCGTGGTCGACGTCGCCCTGGCGTGCGGCGTCGAGTCGATGAGCCGCATCCCGATCGGTGTGGGCGGCAGCAAGAACCTCGGCCTCGGTGTGCCGATCCCGAAGACCTACTTCGCCCAGTACGAGATGACGTCGCAGTTCGAGGGCGCCGAGCGCATCGCCGACAAGTGGGGCATCACCCGCGACGACACCGACGCGTTCGGTTTCCGCAGCCAGCAGCTCGCTGCCCAGGCGTGGAACGAGGACCGCTTCTCCGGCCAGTACATCACCGTCGAGGCCCCCGACCGCAACGAGGACGGCAGCCTTGCCGACACCTTCCACACGGTCAGCCGCGACGAGGGCCTGCGCGAGACCACCATGGAGAAGCTCGCCAGCCTGAAGCCCGTCGCCCGCGAGAACGGCGTGCACACCGCCGGCAACTCGAGCCAGATCAGCGACGGTGCCAGCGCCGTGCTGCTGATGACCGAGGAGAAGGCCGCCGCCCTCGGCCTGAAGGCCCGTGCCCGCATCGTCGACACCTGCCTCGTCGGCGTCGACCCGGTACTCATGCTCACCGGCCCGATCGATGCCACCGAGCGCCTGCTCGCTCGCACCGGCCTCAGCATCGACGACATCGACACCTTCGAGATCAACGAGGCGTTCGCCTCGGTCGTCCTCGCCTGGCAGAAGGCCGTGGGCGCCAACCCCGAGAAGGTGAACCCGAACGGCGGCGCGATCGCCCTCGGCCACCCGCTCGGCGGCACCGGCGGCTTCCTGCTCACCAAGGCGCTCTACGAGCTCGAGCGCACCGGCGGCCGCTACGGCCTCGTGTCGATGTGCTGCGGTGGCGGTCTCGGCACCGGCACCATCATCGAGCGCATCTGACACCTCGGCGATAGACACGGGTCGGGTGAGAGTCCCACCACGACAGGCCTGCCTCGTCCTTTTCTCCGTGCTCCTGCTCGGGTGCCGCGACGCTGGCACGTCTGCGTCGACGGTGTCTGGCCCCGCGCTCACCACCTACGCCCCCAACGCCACGCTCGTGCGCGTCGTCGACGGCGACACGATCCAGGTCGAGGTCGACGGGCAGCGCGAGAAGGTGCGGCTCATCGGCATCGACACGCCCGAGACCAAGAAGCCGAACTCGCCGGTCGAGTGCTTCGGCCCGGAGGCATCGGCGTTCACCACGTCGCTCCTCCCCGAAGGCACGCCGCTGCTGCTCGAGCGGGACGTCGAGGCCCGCGACGACTACGACCGTCTGTTGGCGTACGTGTATCGCGCCGACGACGGGCTGTTCGTCAACCTCGAGATCGTGGCGCAGGGCTACGCGAACCTGCTGACGTTCCCGCCGAACGTCGCGCACGTCGACGACTTCGTCGCTGCCGCACGCGCCGCCGAGGCAGCCGACCTCGGTCTGTGGCGCGCCTGTTCGGGATAACGTTCGCCCCGATGACCTCGCTCGCCGAACGCCTCGGCCACCCTGCCGACGCCAAGCTGCTCATCATCTCGTGCGACGACCTCGGCTCGTGCCATGCCGCGAACGAGGGGGTCTACGCAGCGCTCCGCGACGGCGTCGCCACGTGCGCATCGATCATGGTGCCCGCCCCGTGGGCCCGCCACGCAGCCGCCAACTACCAGGGCGACGACATCGGCGTGCACCTCACGCTCAACTGCGAGCACGACATCTACCGCTTCGGCCCCATCACGCACGCGCCGTCGCTGCTGTCGGGCGAGGGTGGCTTCCCCCGTGACGTCCCAGACCTGTGGGAGCACGCCGATCCGGCAGAGGTGCTGCGCGAGTGCCGCGCCCAGATCGAGCGCGCCATCGCCTGGGGCATCGACGTCACCCACCTGGCCCCGCACCTCACGAGCATCACCCTGCGGCCCGAGTTCTTCGACGTCTACATGGAGCTCGCCGTCGAGTACCGACTGCCCGTCCGCCTCCCGTCGACGATCACGACCGACCAGGCGGGCTTTCCCTTCCGCCAGCTCGCCGCAGACGAGGGCGTGGTGTTCCCCGACCACTTCGACCACGACTGGCGCGCCGGCAGCCGCGATCGCGTCTACGACGCGGTCAGGAACCTGCAGCCCGGCGTCACCGAGGTCCACGTGCAGCCGGCCATCGACACCCCCGAGGTGCGGGCGCTCACACCCCAGGCCGACGCCTGGATCGACGACCTGCGCCTGGTGACCGTCGACCACGGCCTGCGCGAGCTCATCCGCGACAGCAGCGCCGTGCTGGTGGGTTACCGCGCCCTCAGGGACGCGATGCGAGCCGGCTGATCGCCGACGCGGCCTCGCCGCTGCGGAGCACGTCGAACAGCACACCGGTGTGGCCGGACGCCTTCAGCTTGCCCTGCATGAACGCCACCGACGGGTCGAGCGCTGCATCGGCCGCAGCGATGGTGATGACCAGCTGGGCGTCGTCGGGCCCCTCGACGGCCTCGTCCTTCTTGCCGAACGCGACTCGGTACTGGACGCTCATGACTCGACGCTCACGACGCGGCCAGGAACCTGATCGCGAACGCCGACGAGCATGTCCGTCTCGAGTTCACCCTCGGGCGGGGACCCGACCAGCGACCGGGCCAGAATCCAGTCCTCGTACGGATAGACCTCGGCCAACTGGTGGTCCTCGAGCCCGAACCACCACGGCTCGGTGGGGTCGACCTGGGTGGCGTGCGCCCGGAGCGAACCGCTGCGCGCCCAGAGGTATTCGCCGACGTCGAGTCGGGTGGTGATGCGATGGTCGGCGTCGGGCCGCTCGAGCCAGGCATCGTCGAACGGTGACTCGCCGCGCAGGCGGATCATGCCCTCGTGCACGGCGATGAGCCGGGCCTTGCTCCACGTGGAGTAGTACAGCTTGGACGGCTGCCAGGGCTCGCCCAGCTCGGGGTACCAGCTCGGGTCACCGGCACGTTCGAACGCCGGGATGCTGATGTCGTGCACTTTGAGGTGGTCGGGGTGCGGGTAGCCACGCTGGTCGTCGCCGTAGGTGACGATCACCTGCGGACGCTCGACGCGGATGACCTCGACCAGTCGGCCGACCGCCTCGTCGAGCGGTGCCTGGTGGAAGCAGTCGGGATGGTCGTTCGGCTCGGTGTCGGCCATGCCCGAATCGCGGTACCCGAGCATGACGACCCGCGAGAACCCGATGACCTCGGCCGAGCGGCGCAACTCGTCGGGCCGCAGCTCGGCCAGCGTGGCCTTCTCCTGCTCGGGGGTGAGGCCGTGGAAGGGCTGGCCGGGCTCGCGCAGGTGCGGGTTCTGGAGGTCGCCCTCCTCGCCGCCCGTGCAGCACACGAGCACGGTTCGGACGCCCTGCTGGGCGTACATCGCGAGCGTGGGGGCACCCTTCGACGCTTCGTCGTCGGGGTGGGCATGCACAGTGAGGATGCACAGCGGCGAATGGGTCACACGGCCTACCTTACCGACCTATCTCCGATGGCCCCGGTCCCTCCGACGTAGTATCTCCCTCATGCGTCTGCGGGCCGCTCTTCTTGGTGGCGCCATGGCCGCGTGCCTGCTCACGGCATGCAACGACGACGGCCGCGAGCTGCGGCCGGCCACCCCCGACCAGATGGGCAGCGTTTCGACGATGGCGGCACCCACGACCACGACCGCCGTGCCGGGCGTGTTCGACACGCTGCCGGGCGAGGCATCCGTCACGTTGTCCTCGCCGACCCTCGTCGCCCCCTTCGCCGATGGTGGTCAGATCCTCCCCCGCTACACCTGCAGCGGCCCGAACGAGTCGCCGGCGCTCAGCTGGTCGGGCGCCCCGCCGGAGGCCGTCGAGATCGCAGTCACCATGACCGACATCGACGCACCGGGCTACGTGCACTGGGCGATGTCCGGCATCGACCCGCTGACGGCGGGCCTGGGCGAGGGCGTCGTCCCCGAATTCGCCATCACCAGCATCAACAGCGGCGGCACACCCGGGTACACCGGCCCGTGCCCACCGGCGGGCGAGACCCACACCTACGAGATCACGGTGCACTTCCTGCTGCAGCAGACCGAACTCGCCGATGGCGGTCCGGGCGCCGATCTGCTCGCGTTCATCGACGGGGCGACCCTCAGCAGCGCGTCGGTCACGGCCACGTACACGGCAGGCCCGGCATGATCCAGGATCCGTCGTTCGGGGCCGCACCGGTGCCCTCGGCCGGACGACTGAACGACGGGGTGCTCCCGTCGCTGCCGGTGGCGATCTTCCAGGCCGACCGCGAGGGCCGGCTGACCGCTGCCAACATCTCGTTCCGTTCCCTCGCCCTCGCCGGCCAGGTGCCGTCGTCACGTACCACCCCGTGGTCGAACGCCCACCCCGGAGACCGCGCCCGCGCCGAGGCCGCATGGAGCGATGCTGCCGCACGCGAGGTCGACTTCAACATCGAGTTCCGTGTGTGGCACCGCGACGGCCGCCTCCTCTGGATCCGCATCGCGGCCAGCCCGCTGCGCGACAGCATGGGGCGGGTCCACGGCTTCGCCGGAGTGGCGCTCGACGACACCGAGGCCATCGGCAAGCGACTCCTGCTCGAGCGACTCTTGGGTGTGGTCGAGCCATCGGCCGATGCCGTCGTGATCCTCGATCGCAATGGCGTGCCGGTCTACATCAACCACACCGCTCGTGCGCTGTTCGGCATCGACGAGTCGGTCGACCTCATCCAGGACCCCACGGTACGGACCCTGCTGCAGACCATTCGAGATCAGGTGCCGCGCGAGTTGCTCGTGTCGACGACCACCTCGCAGTGGACCGGCGAGGTCGGCTTCCGGGGGCCGGACGGCCTCGAGCGCATCCTCGACGTCGACCTCGTCATCCACCGCGACGACGAGGGTGTCATCGACTACTGGGGCGGCGTCATGCGCGACGTCACCGCTCGCAACCACATGCAGAGTGAGCTCATGCGGCAGGCGACGCACGACGCACTCACCGGGCTCCCGAACCGCATCCTGCTGCTGCGCAACGCCGCCGATGCGCTCGAGCGAATCCGGGGAACCCGGGGCCACGTGGCGATGCTGTTCCTCGACCTCGACAAGCTCAAGGACGTCAACGACAACGCCGGTCACGACGTGGGCGACGCATTGCTGTCGCAGGTGGCCAACCGGGTCGCCCACGCCACGCGGCCCGACGACGTCATCGCCCGCATCGGCGGCGACGAGTTCGTCGTCCTGTGCAACGGCAGCATCGACGAGCACTCGGCGCTCGAACTGGCCGAGCGCATCCGCATCGGCCTCAGCGGGAAAATGATGATCCGCGGCGTCGAGGTCGACGTCACCGTCAGCGTCGGCGTTGCCCTGGCGAACGCCGCGCAGATCGAGAACGTCTCGTCCCCCGACGCAGCGCTCACCCTGCTGCGGCAGTCCGACGTCGCGATGTACACCGCCAAACGGCGGGGCCGCTCTCGCGTCGAGTTGTACACCGAGGCGATGCGAGCCGAGGGCGCACTGCAGCGCGATCTCGCAGCCGACCTCGAGCGGGCGCTCTCGAACGGCGAGATGACGCTCGCCTACCAGCCGATCATCTCGACCCACAGCGGCCGGGTGGTCGGCGCCGAGGCCCTGCTCCGCTGGGACCACCCGGAACGCGGCCGCATGCTGCCGGCCCAGTTCCTGCACCTGGCCGAGGAGTCCGGCGCAATCGTGCCGATCGGCGACTGGGTCATCTCGCGGGCGTGTGAAGACACGAGCGCCTGGCTGGCTGCCGGCCTGGTCGACCGCACCTTCAGTGTCCACGTCAATGTGTCGCCGCGACAGCTCCAGGAGGGCACCTTCGTCGAACGCGTCCTGTCGATCCTGCGCAGCATGGATCTCAGCCCCACCCAGCTCACGATCGATGTCGACGAGGCGACCCTCAGCGACACCAACGCCGGCACGAGCCGTGCGCTGCAGGCGCTGCGACGTTTCGGCACCCGGCTGGCACTCGACGACTTCGGCACCGGCATCTCCTCACTCACCAAGCTCCGCGACTGCCCGGCCGACGTGCTGAAGCTCGACGGCACGCTGGCCCGCAGCCTCGGTGCCAACGGTGACGACGACCCGATCGTTCGGGCGATCATTCAGCTCGCGCATGCTCTCGACATGCAGGTGGTGGCCGAGTGGGTCACCTCGGCCGAACAGCTCCACCGTCTGCGCATGCTCGGCTGCGACATGGTGCAGGGCCACCTGCTCGGCGAACCGGCTGCCGCCGAGATCTTCGCCGACCGCGTTGCCAGCGGCCGCTGACGCAAGCAGTCAGGCCCCGGAGGCCAGGATCCCGAGCGCAGACGCGGTGGCCTGGTCGACCACCCCGCTCGCCGTGAGCCCGCGCGCTGCCTGGAAGGCGATCACCGACGACCTGGTCCGCGACCCGAACTGGCCGTCCGACACCGTGGAGTGGCCGGCGGTCGTCAGCGCCTGTTGAAGGACCACGACGCGTGCACCTGCAGCACCGAGGGCCAGGTTGGCCCAGACGACGGTCGCCCCGACGGCGCCGTTGACATCGGCGATGAGGTGGGTCGGCGCCGAGCTGAACAGGCACACCTTGCCACCGACCCCCACCTTCGCGATCACCAGGTTCGCCACCGTGGTCCCCGCCGAGAAGTTGAGGTTCGAGGCCGACGGCAACGAGCCACCGCAGGGGTACGCGGTCACGTACCCGGCAGCCCAGGGTTCGGTGACCGTGACGTTGAGAGCCACAGCACCTGCGGTGGTGGGCACACCGCCACGGCCGGTCACCTGCACCTCGGTGATCGAGTTGGCGCCGACAGCGCCTGCGCCGCTCGAGGACCCGTCGACCGTCGGCTGGCCCGGCCGGGTGTCGAGCAACCGGGCCGGCGCGAGGGCAGCGACGGTAGCCGCCGACCCGAACGTCGCGTTCGCATCGGCGATCACATGGGCGGGAACGGAGCTGAAGATGCAGACCTTCCCACCGACGCCGAGCTTGGCGATCACGAGGTTGGCAACCGTCTGCCCGTATCCGACGTTGAGGTTCGAGGCCGACGGCAGAGCGCCGCCGCACGGGAAGACGGTCACGTAGCCCGCGCTGGCCGGCTCGGTCACCGTGATGTTGAGTGCTGCTGCCGATGCATCGCCGGCCACCCCACCGCGGCCGGCCACCTGCAGCTCGGTCACCGACCCCGCAGCGACGGTTCCGGCGCCGGCGCCGAGGCCGTCGACCGTCGGCTGCCCTGGGCGGGTGTCGAGCAACCGGGCAGGTGCCAGGGCGCCCACGCCGGCGCTGGCCGGGAACGACGCGTTGACGTCGGCCACGAGGTGCGCAGCCGACGAACTGAACAGGCACACCGTCCCACCGACCCCCACCTTGGCGACCACCAGGTTCGCGACGGTTCCGCCCGCCGGGAAGTTGACGTTCGAGGCCGACGGCATCGGGCTGCCGCACGGGAAGGCCGTCACGTACCCGGCACCGGCCGGCTCGGTGATGGTGAGGTTGATCGCCACAGCGGACGCGTCGCCCGGCACGAAGCCGCGACCGGTCACGAGGAGCTGCGTCACCGAGCCGGCCCCCACCTTGCCGATGCCGCTGAACATGCCGTCACCCGTCGGTTGACCGGAACGGGAGTCGAGCAGACGGATGGGCGATTGGGCACCGAAAGCGGGGGTCACCAGCGGACCGGTCGCCCCGGAGGCCCGCCTCGCGACGATCGCCTTCGCAATGGCAGGGGTGCCCCGGAACTCGAAGTGCATCGTGTCGCGCAGCACGCTCGCCCGCATCTGCGTCGGCGAGGTGCACCCGCCGCCCCAGCCATAGCCACCCCAGTACAGGCCCCACCGCTCGGCGGTCTTCACGACCCACATCGGGATGTCGGTCTTCAGTGGCGTGGCGCACGCGGTCGCACCGTTGACGCCGTAGTACGTCAGTTCGGGGTTCGCCGTGGTGTTCATGTCGACAGCCAGCCCGTAGGCGTGGTTGGAGAGCTGGTTGGAGGTGAGGCCCTCGCAGGTCTTCAGGCTGTTCGAGGTGCAGCGGAAGGCGTACATACCGAAGTCGTTGACGACGTAGCCCCGCGCAGTGATCTCGCTGAGGAACCCCTCGAACAGCGGGTAGGCGTCGGGGAACCCCCTCACCTGGCCGATGCCGATCCTTCCGATCGAGCGGGAGCTCCTCACGAACTGCGACTCCCAGGCGGCCAGGGCGGGCGAACCGTTGTACGCCCAGCCGAGCCAGCGCCATCCCGCAGGCGGGAAGGTCGTGCCGCCGATCACCAGCACGCCCAACGCTCCGGCGGTCGCATAGTCGACGATGCCGGTCGGGGGCAGCCCCGACGCGGTCTGGAAGGCGATCACCGAGGCCTGGGTGCGGGCCCCGAACCCTCCGTCGGCGACCGTGACGTACCCCGCACTGGTGAGCGCGAGCTGCACGGACACCACGAGCGAGCCCGAGGAGCCGATGCCCAGGTCGGTCCAGGTGGGCGTGACCGCACCGTCCGGCGACGGGAACGGGGCGGCAGGCCAACCGCGGGCGTCCGGGCGCCCGGACCCGTTGACGAGGCAGCCCTCGACCGCACCGGCGGCGAGCTCCGCCGCGCTGCACACCGGCGGCATCGTCGGCTGGGTCCACGGGGCGCCGACGGAGGGGCGAGGTGCAGCGACGGCGTGGGCCGACGCGGCCGGGCCGGGTCCGGCGACCGTGACGGCGAGCGTCGCAGCGAGGGTCGCAGCGAGCACGGTGAGGACGGCCGGAGCCGGACGTCGGGATCTCATCGAGAAGGGGTATCGACCCGTTCGACCCGAGACATGAAGCGACCACCACGGTTGGTCGGCAACTTGACCAACACTTGCCCGATGGCGGGCCGCGCACGCCCCGGAACCGGCTAGGGGTCGGTACCCAGGCGCCTACTTCATGCTCGTGTACCTGCGGTCGTTCCAGCGCACGGGCTCGGGCCAGGAGGCCACGCTCGAGTCGACGACTGCGCACACCGTCTACAACGGTGTCATCATCGGCGTCGTGATCATCGCCCTCGTCCTCACCGCTCTCGGCGTATGACCGACCAACACCCCCACGACGCACCGGTCGACATCGACATCGTCCGCGACCGCGACGTCACGATCACCTTCGAAGACGGCGAGGTGTGCACCTTCCCCGTCGAGGCGCTCCGCAGCGCGTGCCCGTGTGCCGGCTGCCGCGGCCAGCGCGAGCGCGGTGAGGTCGCGTGGCCCCGACCCGGTGTGCCGAGCACGATCAGCATCCGTCACGCCGAGCTCAACGGTGCCTGGGGCCTGTCGATCGATTGGAGCGACGGGCACTCGACGGGCATCTACGCCTGGTCGACCCTGCGTCGCTGGTGGGACGCCGGCATGACCGGTGGCATGGTCGTCGACCCGGTGCGCGCACCACACCCGGACAACCCCGCTCGCTAGCCTGCCGTCATGTCGCTCCCGCCTCCCCCGCCGCCTCCGGCACCGGTGGCCCCCGAGACCGTGCAGGTTCCTCGCTGCTACCGCCACCCCGACCGCGAGGGCGGCCGCCACTGCACGCGCTGCGGCAAGGCCGCCTGCAACGAGTGCCTGGTCCAGGCTGCCATCGGCTCGCAGTGCGTCGACTGTGCCAAGGCGGGCCGTCCCGACGCCGCCACCCGGGCGCGCTACTGGAACGCCGGGCAACCGATCCTGGTCACCAAGGTGCTCATCGCGATCAACGTCGCCGTGTTCGTGTGGGTTGCCGTGCAGGATCCGGGATCGTTGTCAGGCCGTGGTTCGATCACCGAGGCGCAGTTCAACCTCGGACTGAACGAGGCCTTCCTCACGAACGGCAACCACGAGTGGTACCGCCTCATCACCTCGGGGTTCCTGCACTTCGGCATCATGCACATCGCGTTCAACATGTTCATGCTGTTCCAACTCGGCAACCTGCTCGAGCGGCCGCTCGGCCGGCTGAAGTTCACGCTGCTCTACTTCGCCAGCCTGCTGGCCGGGTCGTTCGGGGTCCTGCTGCTGAGCAGCGTCGCCGGTCACGGATCCATGTCCATCACGGGTGGGGCATCCGGCGCTGTGTTCGGCCTCATGGGTGCAGCGGCGATCGGCATGCACCGTCGGGGCGTCAACATCTTCAGCACCGGCCTCGGCACGACGCTGCTGCTGAACCTGTTCATCACGTTCGCGATCCCCGGCATCTCGATCGGCGGCCACCTCGGTGGCATCGTCGGTGGCACGATCTGCGGTTGGCTGATGCTGGCACCGCACTGGAAACCGGTGCCGCCGTGGGCAGGGTGGGCCACGCCGGTGGCGGTCATGGTCGTCTCCGTGCTCGGCAGCGTGCTCATCGTCTGAGGCTGGGGTGGCAGGCCCGGGCACCGGCCCGGTCAGCCCTGCGCGAGTCTGCCCCCGGTGGTGTCGACGGCGTTCGAGACGGTCAGCGTCCGCGGCCCGAGCAACTTGTTCATGAGGTGCTCGCCGGCGCGGATGGGCGCGTACTTCGGCGGGTGATCGGCCGACGTGCACGTCGGCAGCGCCTCGACCAGCGCGTCGTGGTTGCCGTCGTGGAAGAACGCCACCGACCGGCGCGTGCGCACCTCGGACGGGTGGCGGGCGGGCGGCAGCACGCGGTGGAGCGTCGATCGCCACCGGTCGTTCGTCCAGGTCGCAGTGAGGTCGCCGAGGTTCACCAGCAGCGCGCCCGATGACGGCACGACGTCGTGCCACCGGCCGTCGGGGCCGATGATCTGCAACCCCGGCACCGGGTCGGCGTACAGCACCGTCACGATGCCGTAGTCGGTGTGTTCGCCCATGCCCACCTGGCCGGGGGCGGGCTCGGGGTCGCCGGGCGCCGTGCGGTAGTGGTTCACCCGGATCGTGTCGGTGGAGTGCGTCGTGAACGGGTGGAAGAAGCCCTCGGGCATGCCGAGCGCCACGGCGAAGGCGTCGAGCAGCGTGTCGGCCACCCGACGCGACTCGGCCATGTACGCAACGAGCGCCGGGCGTAGCGACGGGGTCTCGGTGGGCCAGATGTTCTCGGCGAAGAGCCGGTGCCGTTCGACGGCGATGGCCGGATCGGTCTCGTCGACCACGTCGGGCCCGATGTTGAACGCCTCGAACAGGTCGGCCGGGCGCTCGACGCCCACGCTGTAGGCGAGCCCCTCCTGGCCACGTGCGGCGTAACCGCGGTTCACCTCGGGCCGCGGCGGCGCGTACTGCCGCTTCACGGCCTCGGGCTGCTCGAAGAAGTGGGCGGTGGCGGCGAGCATGTCGTCGATGACCGGAGCGGGGATGCCGTGGCCGACCACCTCGAAGAAGCCGATCTCTCGGCCACCCCGATCGATCTCCTCGGCGACGCTGCGGTCACCGGCGCGCCAGGCCGCCAGATCGATGACGGGGACGAGACGTGACACGCCGTCAGCGTACCGATGACCCGCTGACCCGAGCCGACCGGCGCGGCAAGCGACCGGGCGGGCACCAGCGCCCCCGAACCGCATCACACCCCTCTGTCATCGTGCGGACATGGCAACTCGCACCAACGCCAACCGCACCACCGGCCCCCGCCCCGAGCAGCTCACCCTGCTCCCGGCGTCGGACAAGCCGATCCAGTTCCGCCTCGACCGACGCACCCGCGAGCGCGGCCTCGCCCAGATCGCGGCCATCCGCCGCCAGCTCGCCCAGCAGGCCGAAGGCCGCTCGTGGAGCCAGGGCCAGGCCGCCTGACGGCCGTCGTTCTCCTCAGCCGGCGCTCGGCGCCAATGACCGCACGGCGTCCCAGTGCTTCAGCTCCGGGTCGAACGGCATGATCGCCAGCGAGCTCGTGGTCACGCCACGGTCGAAGTAGCGCTGGATGGTCGCCCGGCACTGCTCGGGCGAGCCGTGGACGATCAGCTCGTCCACCAGCGAATCCGGAATCGCGGCCAGGGCGGCCTTGCGGTCGCCTGACTGCCAGGCATCCCACATCGGCTGGAGCTCGTCACCTCGGCCCAACCACCGGTGGAACTCGGCGTACACCGGCACGTTCAGGTAGGCGGCGATCGCGAACTTGCCCGCGGCGCGCACGGCCTCGGCGTTCTCGCTGGGGCAGCAGAAGATGCGGGCCACCACTTCCTTCGGCACGCCACCGGCTGCGTCGTTCACCACACCGACCACCTTGGTGACGTCGTCGGGCGACAACCAGTTGATGATCACGCCGTCGCCCTCTCGAGCGGCGAGCTTCAACATGCCCTCGCGCAGGGCGGCCACCAGGATCGGCGGCTGCTGCTCGGGCCGAACGCCGAGGCGGAAGCCCTGCACCTCGAAGGTGTCGTAGGACTTGTTCACCTTCTCGCCGCTCAGCGCATCGCGCAGGAAGCGGACGACGTCGCGCACCTTCTTGTACGGCTCAACGAACGGCACCCCGTTCCAGCGCTCGACGATCACGTTGCTGCTCGAGCCGATGCCGATCGCGAAGCGCCCAGGCGCAGCGTCGGCCATCGACGCGACGCTCTGCGCGAAGCAAGCGGGCGAGCGGGTGTACGCCGGCACGATCGCTGTGCCGAGGCGCAGGCGCGGCTCCCACGCCGCGGCCAGTGCCAGCGGGGTGAAGGCATCGGCGCCGTCGGACTCGGCCGACCAGATGTCGGTGTAGCCCATGTCGGCCAGTTCGGCGAGCTTGTCGCGGTGGCTGTGCAGCGGGCCGGGCAGCGGCACGGTCATGCCGGGCCGCACCGGCAGAGCAGCGGGCGTCGTGGTATCGGTCATGGTGTCAACTTTTCCAGAAACGGACGATGCAACTCTGACTGGCGGTTGCCAGCAGGGTGCCGTCCTCGGCGAACATGTGCACCAGACCGTGCGCAAAGCCGCGCTCGACGGCGTGGACCCTGATGTCGAGCAGCACCCATTCGGTGGGCACCAGGTGCACGACGCGGAGCGTGTTGTCGAGGCTGTTGCCGCCGCCGCGCACACCGAGCGCCTGGCCGACGCCCATCGGGACGAAGTCGCCGAGCACGCCGAGCGTCGTGGCGTCGATGCCCTCGATGACGTCGGGGATGCGCACCCACATCAGGGTCTGGCCGTCGCCGGGCGTGCCGTCGAGATCGTCGTAGTCGCGGCCCTTCACGAGGCGCTGCTCCATGCGCTCGTTGATCGTGCCGTCGACCGGCAGGCGGTGCGTGCGTGTGCGGCACTCGTGGGGCGTCGGCACGTCGGGCATGGTCTCCCACTGGCCCGTCTTGTCGAGCGGCCGGGTGCCGAGCGCTGCGTTCACGGTGAGGATCTCGCGGTTGCCCACGTGGCACACGGCCCGGGCCTGGGTCATCTGGTGACCCACGACGGCAAGGGTGACGTCGACGTCGAGCACCTCGCCCGGCTTCGCGTACGAGAGGTACTGCGCCGTCGCCCAGATCGTGTCGCGCCCGCTGGTGCCCTCCATCGCCGAGATCGCGGCGCCGAGCCCGCACCCACCGAAGAGGAACCCGCCCATCGTGCTGAGGCCCTGGGTGACCTCCAGGCTCCAGCGGTACGGGTTGTGGCTCTGGGTGAGACCCAGGAAGGAACGGCTGTCCATGGCCGCCCGACCCTACCGGCAGCAGACCGGCCGAAGGGACCCGACCGACGTCTGCTCGGCAGGATCGTGACCGTCCGGCCGACCTGGCCGCCACCGGCCTACGGCTGTGGACGAGCGCAACCGCAGTGTTCCAGGGATAGCGCTCTTTCGACGCCGTCCGAGAACGCTGCGGCCACGATCGAGCCGGACGTCGCGCTTCTGGCGATACCGCCTGTCGCGTGGCCGCGCCCGGGGCTTCGCGGCAGCCCCAACTGATCAAGCATCGGGCCTCCGCTTGACCCGTTCGATCACCAACACGGTGAGAGCGATGACGACTGCGTTGGCCGCTGCGTACGCCAGCTTGTGGTCCATGTCGCTGGTAAAGATGGACACCAAGACGACGGCAAAGAGCACCACGGCGGGCAGTCGAGATGAGCGTGCCATTCGAGTCAACACTTCACATAGGTGGACGTAAAGGGCACGATGCGGGTCTCCAGTCGACAACCCCGATCATAGAGTTTGCCGATGGCCCAGTCGGTCAGAGAATTGGTGACGTACCAGATCCCCCCAACTGCGGCTGCGCAGAGAACGATGTGAGGCCCGGCGCACAACACCCCGACCGCAGCGCCGGTCATTGCGAGCGTGAGGCCGGTGAGCCACAGCGCCTCGCTCCTCGACCATCGCACGAACAGCCCCGTCCATCCAACCGAGAAACTCGGGTCGGCCACGACGGGGTAGGCGGTACCGACGTGCGCGACTGTCTGGATGAGTGTCGTTCCCTCCACTCGATATGACGTCGGCACCGCGGTCCCGTTGGCGTCGTACGCCCAGGGAGGCATGATCTGTGCAACCGGT
>Ga0247831_1005218_pt1 | contig 16475 bp, 12 predicted proteins | sample LaCruzMarch2015__9_FD_192406 | JGI IMG/M metagenome (GOLD analysis project Ga0247831, IMG submission 192406) | Freshwater microbial communities from meromictic Lake La Cruz, Castile-La Mancha, Spain - LaCruzMarch2015_1m | ecosystem: Environmental > Aquatic > Freshwater > Lake | place: Spain... | reverse complement strand
GCAAATCCTGGGGCTGCCACACCGGACAATCGATGTCCAAGGCATGGAAAAATCACTTGGGGATATCCCTCGAAGGAGCCAAAGGAAAAACCGTTTACACCTTAGTCGGCCAAGGCACTATGCCCATCGGCTACGGCGGATGGGTGCAGTAGGTAACCGCTGAAATCCTGAAAGCTGAAATCCTGAAATGGATTTCAACACTATCCTTCAATCATTATTTCAGCTTTTCAGCATTTCAGTTTCCAGCATTTACCCCATGACCCTCACCGAACTCCAAAACCTGCATTCCCTCCCTTTTTTCGAACTCATCCAGAAGTCCCGCGCGGTGCATGAGGAAAACTGGGCCGATCCGGAAATCCAGCTCTGCACCCTGCTCTCGATCAAGACCGGCGGCTGCTCCGAGGATTGCTCGTATTGCGCCCAATCCGCCCGCTACAAATCCGGCGTGGAATCCGAGCGCCTGATGGCAAAATGCGATATCATGGAGCGCGCCAAGGTCGCCGCGGAAACCGGTTCCACCCGCTTCTGCATGGGCGCGGCATGGCGCGGCGTGCGCGGCGGCACACAGCGTTTTGAGCAAGTCATCGACATCATCCAGGACGTTTCCAAGCTCGGCATGGAGGTCTGCGTCACCCTCGGAGAACTTGGCCCCGAGGAGGCGAAACGCCTCAAGGAAGCGGGCGTCACCGCCTACAACCACAACCTCGACACCTCCCCCGAGCACTACCCCAACATCGTCACCACCCACACCTACGAGGATCGCCTGCGTACCATCCAGAACGTTCAGGACGCGGGCATGTCCGTATGCTGCGGCGGCATCCTAGGCCTCGGGGAAACGATCACCGACCGCCTCCGCATGTTGGAGGTCATCTCGAATTTCGATCCCCAGCCGGAGTCCGTGCCGATCAACTCCCTCATGCCCATGCCCGGCACTCCGCTGGCGGAAAATCCGCAGATCGATACCTTCGACATCGTCCGTATGATTGCGGTCACCCGCCTCGCGATCCCGAAAGCGAAAGTCCGCCTCTCCGCCGGCCGCACCCGCCTTTCCGACGAAGCGCAGGCGCTCTGCTTCTTCGCCGGCGCGAACTCGATCTTCTACGGCGACAAGCTCCTCACCGCCAAAAACCCCTCCGTGGAAAAGGATCAGGTCTTGCTCGCCAAGCTCGGCCTCTCCCCGCTCGCCCCCGTCCTGCCTGACCGCGAAGCGGCGATGGCGTGAGCGTCAAGACGCAATACGGAGAGACACAAGAGAAGAGATTGATTCAGGATCGACGAAGTTAATCTCCGGTTGCCGCCCGCCGATTTCCGTTCCATCCCGGTGCCGCTTCCATCTACTCTGCGCGCGTGGCGGCACCCCACCAACCTTGCCTAGAAGCCGACGGAAAATTTTTCCGACGGCACGGCAAACGGCATTGGATGAAAGCCGTTACCTACGGCCCGTTTCCACCGGAGAAGGCGTTTCCTCTTTCCGATGATTTTGCGAAAATTCGCGCTGCCGGCTTCGATACGGTGCGCCTGTTCGAACTACCCGATTCCACCCTTCTCGATGAAGCACAGCGCGCAGGCCTGATGGTATTCGCGGGGCTGCGTTGGAACCATTACGAGGATTTCCTCTCCAAGCCCGCGATCCTATCCTCTGCACGAATCCATATCGCAGAATGGTTGGAAAATCACGCCGCGCACCCCGCCCTCGCCGGGGTCTATGTCGGTAATGAAATTCCAGCCGATCTGGTCCGATGGATGGGGCCCGCCGCCGTGCGCGAGGCGGTCGAGGGTCTCATCGATCTCGGCAAGAGAATCGCGCCCCATCTCCTTTTCGCCTACGCGAACTACCCGTCCACCGAATACCTAGAACCCGGCAACGCCGATTTCTCCGCCTTCAACATCTACCTGGAAGAAAAGGAAAACTTCGCCGCTTATCTGCGCCGCCTGCATAACATCGCCGGAGACCGCCCGCTCGTGGTATCCGAGTTCGGCATGGACTCCGCCCGTAACTCTCCGGAAAAGCAGGCGGAGACGCTTGGCTGGGCTTTGGAAATTTCCCACCGCGAGGAAACGGCGGGCTTCACCGTCTATGCATGGTGCGACCTGTGGCTCAATAACGGAAGCGAGATTCTCGACTGGGACTTCGGCCTCACCACCCGCGACGGACGCGAAAAGCCCGCCTACTTGGTTTGTAGTAATTTCCACCCATCTCCCCCACCACAGCCCACCCACAGCTTTTCCGTGATCGTTTGCACCCGCAACGGCGGCAAGCGCATCGCCTCATGCCTCGCCGCCATCGCGAAAATGGACGGCAAGCCTTTCGAGACCATCGTTGTTGATGACGGCTCGACCGACGATACCGGCGCCTTGATCGCCGGAAAATTTCCCGACATCCGCCTCATTTCCATCCCGCCATCCGGACTCAGTGCCGCGCGTAACATCGGCGCTGATGCGGCCATGGGAGAGATACTGGCGTTCACCGACGATGACTGCGAGCCCGATCACGAATGGATCGTCCGCCTCGACCGCGCATTCCTCGATCCAGATATCTCCGCAGCCGGTGGCCCGAACCTTCCTCCGCCCGCCTGCAGCGAACGCGAAGCCGTGATCCGCGCCGCGCCGGGCGCTCCCAGCCATGTGCTTCTCGACGACACGCGCGCCGAGCACTTGCCGGGCTGCAACATCGCCGTCCGAAGCACGGCCTTTGCGGCGGTCGGTGGGTTCGACCCCGCGTTCCGAACTGCAGGCGACGATGTGGATTTTTGCTGGCGGCTAAGCGATGTCGGCCATCGCCTTGGCTTCGTGCCTGGCGCGTTCGTCTGGCATTGGCGCAGGCCTTCCATCGTCACTTTCCTGAAACAGCAGCTTGGCTACGGAAAGGCGGAGAAACTCCTCCTCGCCAAGCACCCGGAGTGTTTCGGGAAAAACGGCGAGGCACGCTGGCAAGGCTTCGTCTATGGCGGCGGCGCGGTGCGTGTCGGTGACGGCTCGGTGATCTACCATGGCGCGATGGGGCAAGCCGGATACCAGTCCATCATGAACCGCATGTTACCGCTTCGCCCGATCGATTCCGCTTTTCGCACGCCATGCTCGGAATTTCTGCTTCGCCTGCTCCACGTTCTCCAACCCGCCGCACGAAGATGGGCTAGAAGTGGCGGGATATTGCCGCCGCTCCCGAAACCCGACTTCACGGAACCGAAGACGATCCACGAATTCGGAATAGCCGGAGATGAGACAAAATTTCGTAACCATTACCTCCAGGCACTGATCACAATGGGCTGGCAGCCCTCCGGTGAGACCTCCGCATGGGATCTGGAGAAAGACGGCAGCCACGTCCTCATCGCCACCGAACGCTGCGGCCCGAACCTCACCCGCACCCTGTTCCGTGTCTCGGGTGATCCCGATGCGGCCCGATCCCTCGAACACAACTTGAAGATGAATGAACCGCAGATGGAAGCAGATAGAGGTTAATGGAAAAGAACTTATGAGCATCCTTCTTCTCTTAGATCTGCGTGTATCTGTGTCCATCTGTGGTTAATTTTTCTTCTTTCCGATGTCGCTATTCACCAAAGACTACGATTACCACCTCCCGCCCGAGCTGATCGCCTCGCGGCCTTTGCCAGACCGCGCCGCTTCGCGAATGCTGGTGATTGACCGCAAGGATGGCAGTATCACACACGGTCGCTTCACCGATTTTGCGGATTATCTGAAGCCCCGCGACCTGCTCGTTCTCAACAACACCCGCGTGATCCCCGCCCGCCTTTTTTCCGACGACGGGCGCACCGAACTCCTCTGCCTCGACCGCCCCTCCCCCGTCCTCTGGCGCTGCCTCGTCAAGCCCGGCAAGCGGATGAAGGTGGGGCGCAGCGTAGCCGTCGGCGGAATTACGGGAAACGTAGTGGAAGTGATGGAAAACGGCGACCGCATGATCCTCTGGGAATCCGCGCCCGATCTCGACAAGCTCGGCCACCTCGCGCTGCCGCATTACATGGGGCGCGACGACGAGGAATCCGACAAGGAACGCTACCAGACGGTTTACGCGAAAGAGGAGGGAGCCATCGCCGCGCCGACCGCCGGCCTGCACTTCACGCCGGAGATACTCGCCGGCATCGACCACGATTTCATCACCCTGCACGTCGGAGTGGGCACCTTCCGCCCGGTCTCCGTGGATCACATCGGCGAGCATGTCATGCACTCGGAAAAGTATTCCGTCAGTCCGGAGGCGGCGGCGCGCATCAATGCGGCGGGACGCGCGGTCGCCGTCGGCACCACCGTCACCCGCGTCCTGGAATCCTTGGCGGGCGGCGGGAAACGCATCGCCCCGGACGCCACGCTCTCCGGCGCGACCGACATCTTCCTCCACCCACCCTACCACTTCCAGACAGTGGACGCCCTTCTGACCAACTTCCACCTCCCCCAATCTACCCTTATCATGCTCGTCTCCGCTTTCGCCGGACGCGAGCTAGTCCTCGAAGCCTACCGCCAAGCCGTCGCGGAAAGATACCGCTTCTATTCCTATGGCGATTGCATGCTGATCGTTTAAAATTCAAATTTCAAATTTCAACCTTCAAACCCTCCGGACTTAACCACAGCTTTTCTCCCTCTTTTTGAGTTTTGAAATTTGAAAATTGAATTTTATGAAACTGATCTCTTGGAACGTTAACGGCATCCGCGCCACGCTCGGCAAGGGCTTGCCGGATTTCATCTCCACCGAAAACCCCGACATCCTGTGCCTGCAGGAAACGAAGGCGCGCGAGGAACAGGTGGAGCTGCCGCTCGACTTTGGCGCTTATAAATCGTTCTGGAACTCGGCGGAAAAGCCCGGCTACTCCGGCACCGCGATCTTCACCAAGGAAGCGCCGCTCGCCGTCTCCCACGGCTTCGGCATTGGCGAGCACGACAAGGAAGGCCGTGTGATTACGCTGGAGTTTCCCAACTTTCACCTCGTCAACGTCTATACGGTCAACGCCCAGGACGGCCTGCGCCGCCTGCCTTACCGGCTGGAGTGGGACGCTGCGTTCCGCTCCCACTTGAACCGCCTCGCCCTTTCCAAGCCCGTCATCTTCTGCGGCGATCTGAATGTAGCCCACCAGGAAATCGACCTCGCCCGCCCTAAGGAAAACCGCCAGACGGCCGGCTTCTCCGATGAGGAGCGCGCGAGCTTCACCGAGTTGTTAGAGAGCGGCTTCATCGACACCTTCCGTCATCTTTACCCCGACAAGACCGGAGCCTACTCATGGTGGTCTTACCGCGGCGGCGCGCGCGAGCGGAACGTCGGGTGGAGAATCGACTACTTCGGGGTCTCGCCCGCGCTCATCGACCGAGTCGCCGAGGCGACGATTCTGCCGCACATTATCGGCTCCGACCACTGCCCGGTGGGCATCACTTTGCGCTGAGCGCGGCGACGATGGCGGCGACGTTGCCCCGCACCATTTCCTCATAGCTGGTCATGCCGCGCCCGTCGGCCACCAGCTCGCCGCCGAGCTGGATGCCGGTGTCCTTGGTCAGGCTTTCGAGCATCTTGGGGTTCGATTCCTTTTCGGGGAAAACGGCGGCCACGCGCTCCTTTTTCAGGGTGGCGATCAGCTCCGCGAGCTTCGCGGCATCCGGCATGCGCTCACGGTTCAAGCCCTGGATGGGATAGGCCTCGAAGCCGTAGGCCTCGCAGAAATATTGGAACGCCGCGTGGGCGGTGGCCAGCTTCCGGCGGTCGCGCGGGATGCGGATCACCTCGCGTTTCACCCATTTCTCCAGCGCGTCGAGCTTCGCCCGGTAGGCCTGCGCGTTCGCCTCGAACACCGCCTTGTTCTCCGGACTCGCGGCGGAAAGCTCATCCGCCACCACCCCGGCCGCGCGGCGGAAAAGATCCACCGAGTGCCACCAATGCGGATCCATCTCATGCTCGTGGTCATGCTCATGGCCCTCGTGTTCGCAGGCGCCGTGAAGCGCGGGCAGCGTCGCGCCGACCTCCACGATGCGCGCCTTCCCGGCGAGAATCCCCTTGAGCTTCGGCAGGTAGCCCTCCAGCCCCATCCCGGAAACGAAATATAGCATCGCCCCCTCCGCCGCCACGAGATCCGCTGCCTGCGGCTCAAAGGCATGCGGATCGCCCTTCTCCCCGATCAGATCCACCACCTCCACCTTCTCCCCGCCCACCTGCCGCAACAAATCGCCGATCAGCGGATGCAACGAAGCCACCTTCAACTCGGCGGCCTGCGCAAACCCCATCACTCCGAAAAAACCCACCAATAAATGACCCTTTGCGTTCACGCCACCAACCTGAAACGATTCGCGGTTAACGCAAGTTTTTTGCGCTAAGGAAAATCCAAAAATGGAAAAAACACCCAGCCAACCATGGCTGTGACTGCTAATACCCGCGCCACCTCGGCAAACCTCGTCGTCAACGCGAAGTCCATCCATGTAACTAGCCTTGAGGCCGTCCCTATCTCATCGCCTCACAATCTGCGCCGTCCCGGCGTCGTAGCGGAAATCGCCGATCGTTCCATCCATCAGCTTCTCCACCACTTCCTGAATCACCGGAAGCGGAGCGAGGAACCATTCCTTCGGCTCTACGCCGAAGCCGAACCTGTCCTTGAGTTCCACGTCCAGCCGTGCGGCAGCGAGGAACTGGTGCAAGAGCAATTCCAGCTTCTTCCTGTTGATGTTCGCCAGCCTGAAAGTCTGCACGATCTCCACATCCGCCAGCAGGTAAGTCGCGTCCTTCTTCGCGTTTGCGATCCGTTTCTTCACGTCCCCGCCGGTCACGCCGATCTTGTGGATCACCGTCCTGTTCTCCGCGATGAAGGGTTCATCCGACAAACTCCGCAGGATGTAGATGTATCCCGCCGCCAGATCGTCTTCATCTTCCTCATCGGAGAAAAGCGGGCCTAGCGAGGGATCGGTGATCCTTCGGCTTGCCTTGTCCTTGTTGAGTCCGCGCTGGAGGGAGCGCAGCAGCATGTCGTTCTCCGTGCCGTTGTCGTAGATTACCCGCAGCCTGCGATCCGGCCTCTCGTATTCGGTGATGAATTGCTCGCCCACCTCGGCCACATAGATCTTCTGGCCGTCCAGAATGAACAGATCCCCTTTGTTCACTTCCGCGTTGTCCTTGTATTTGATCGTGCGGCGCATGCCGGATTCGATCTCCTTCTGTACGCTTTCGAAGAGCGGCCTGAACACATCGAAGTCCTTGCAGATGTCCCGCTTCGCCACCTCCTCCGCCGCACGGATCTCGGCTCTTGGTTTCACATACTTCAGCTTGGTGAGCTCCGCCTGCCTTTCCCAATCCACGCCCAGCGCGGTGAGAAGCTCCTCATCATTGCCATCTTCGTGCAGCGAGGAATCCGGCTTCTTGTATTCAAGCAACGCCTCCCCCTCCACGCCTTCCAGCACCTTCCGGCACTCAGCGGACTTGCGGATCGCATCCAGCCGCGTGGCGTAGATCCTCTCGAAAATATCCAACCCCTCCCCGTGGCGCGGCTCCCTGCCATGCTCCTTGGCAAAACGCACGATCTCCTCGAAGCCAGCGATGATGCGCTGCTCCCGTGCCGACCGCTCGACCTTCTTGACCGGCGTGATGTCCACGCCGAGCCCGGCCAGCAGTTCCTCGTCCGATTGATCCTTAGACATTCTTCCGCTCCCTCACGATACGTTGGAGATACGCAATACCCTCCGCCATCCTTTTTTCCCAAGGATCTGCGGCGGTGAGCAAGGGCAGGCGGCCTTTCTCTTCCTTGAAACGAGCTGCCCGCTTCACGAGTTCCCGCGCTTCCTCTTCGGACATGCTCACTTTCCGGGCGGCGATGACTTCCGCCACCTGCTTCAGCCTTTCCTCGCTCATGCTCTTCGCGAGGATCGAGTATGCCTCCTCAAAGGGGTTGATGCGGTCGATCAGATCGATATCCAGCTCCTTCACATCCATGCAGAATTTCCGCACCCCTTGGATCAGGGAAAGGTTCAGCGTCGGCTCGCCGGGTTCGCCGCCGCCCGTGGCTTTCTTCTTCGCCTGCTGGATGATGTTGAGCGCGGCGATGGCGTGTTGCCTCACCGCCTCCTGGTCCTGCCCGTCCAGATCCGGGAAACGCTCCTGGACGATCTTGCCCATCTTCACCTGCGTGAGTTCCTCCGGCACGATCTCACTGTTGAACATCCCGTTCTCCATCGTCTGCTTGTCCTGCACGAAGGAAGTGATGAGTTCGTTGAGATCCTCGCGGCAGATGCGCTTCGCCGTTTCGCTCTGCGGCATGGCGAGTCCCTTGATCTCAAGCTGGATCTGGCCGGTTTCCTTGTTCACGCCCACATTGCACTTGTCGGGATCGTAACCGCCCTCGCCGTAGTCATAACCCTCCTCCGGGCTGCCGGTGTTAGGGGTTTTCGGACGGAAATCGAAACGCGGAGCGAGCACCTGCTCCATCAGCAGGCTGGCGGCGATGGCTTTGAGTGTGTCGTTCACCGCGTGGGTCACGTTTTCCTCGCTCGCATCCGGCTCCGCGATGAGGTTGGTGAAACGGGTCTTCGTCTTCCCCGGAGCGTCCCGCGTCGCCCGGCCTATGATCTGGACGATCTCCGTGAGGCTGGAGCGGTAGCCGACGGTCAGCGCGTGCTCACACCAGATCCAGTCGAAGCCCTCCTTCGCCATCCCCAGTGCGATGATCATGTCCACATGGTCGCGGTTGAACTTCTGCTCCGGGTCTTTCAGCGCGTTGGAAACCTTGTCTCTCTTCGACGGCTCATCATCCACCAGATCGGCGATGCGCAGGGTTCTGCCATCCTTCGTCGTCACCATGTAAAAGCCGGTCTTATCGTCCGTCTTGTCCCAGGTTCCCAGCTCGTCGATGATGTGCTCCACCTCGCGGATCTTGTCCTTGGTGCTCTCCCTGGCGTTCACGTTCGGGATGTGGATGATGGTCTTCTCATTGGCGTCCAGCACCTTCATGATGCTTTCCGTGTAGCTGCCGTTGTAGAAAAAGTAGCCCATATCGAGCTGCTTGAGGTGCGTGTAGCTGCTGAGCTGCTCGTAATAGGTGTAGGTCGCCGTCTCGAACTTCGCCTCATCGTCCGGGTGAAGCACCGCCTCCGCATCCCCACGGAAATAGGAGCCGGTCATCGCCACGATGTGGCACTTGTCCCGCGCCATGAACTCCGCCAGATACCCTCCCAGCCGGTTGTCCGGATTCGCGGAAACATGGTGGAACTCATCGATTGCGATCAGCCTATCATCGAAAGCCTCCACCCCGTATTTCTCCACTGCGAAGCGGAAGCTCGCGTGCGTGCAGACCAGCACCTCGTCATCGCTTCCGAGAAATTTCCCGATGGCCTCCACCTTGCCCCCGTCCGTTCCGGCGGTGTTGCAGAGATTCCACTGCGGCTTCACCTTCCAGTCCTCGAAGAAGCCATGCTCGCTCAATGGCTCGTCGTTGAAGCTGGAGCCGATGCTCTTCTCCGGCACACAGATGATCGCCTGTTTGAGTTTCTGGTTCCGCAGCTTGTCCAGCGCGATGAACATCAGCGCCCGGCTCTTCCCGGAAGCGGGCGGCGATTTGATAAGAAGATACTGCTCCCCGCGCTTCTGATAGGCGCGCTCCTGCATCGGGCGCATGCCGAGTTCGTTCGGTTCGGAGGCGTGGTGGGTGTAGGTGACGGAAATGGAGGGGGCTGATTGATGGCTCATGATTTTGCGGATTAATTATGTGATCGCTTCGGCAAGAACGCCTGAATGATCTCGCGGCGGGCTCTGACTTTTCCGTGCGCTCGCTCGATAAGTCCTTCTTTTGCGATGAAGTTGAGATCCCGTGCAAGCAGGCGCGGTTTGTCCGGCAGATATGCCAGGGTCATCGGCACCGACAAGGTATGGATTTTCGATACCTCCACCCAGCCCATCCGCTCACCCAGCGCCAAGACCAGATCACGCTGCCGCTTGTGGCTGGCAGACCCTTTCATTTGGCGGAAAATCTCATGAACGTAGTTCTCCCATGCCACTTTCTGCTGTTGTTCGCGCACCATGGCGATCTGCGTGCGCAGCCCATCCAGTAGTCCTTGGCAAGCGTATGCAAGAAAAGGCAGGACCTCGCCACCGGACTTGCTCGCCCGATCAAGCTGGCGGTAATACTCCGTGCGAGTTTTGTTGTAGTGATCACTCAGGAGATGAGCCGCAGGCACAGGCACTCCGGCATCCATCAGCAGGTAAAATTCCAGCAACCGGGCGGTACGCCCATTGCCGTCGCCGAAGGGATGAATCCAAGCGATGTAAAGGTGCGCCAATACGGCTTTGAGTATCCCAAGCGGCGTTTGGCCGTCTGTGCCCAAGCCCGAAAATCCGTCGTTCAACCACTTGCACAATCGCTCCATCAGGTATGGGCAGTCTTCCGCAGGGGCACCTCGATACACAGACCCCACCGTGACCGAGTGCTCCCGGTAAACTCCCGGCTTCACGCCTTCGTCCACCTCAAGATCACGCAGCGCTTCCCGGTTGAAATGCTGGATCATCTCCGGTGTCAGCTTCGGGTTTTCTCCCGGGCCGACGAGTTCGGACACGATCCGGTTGCATTCCCGCAAGATGTTTTCCACCTCCTGAGCCAGGTAAGCCTGGCTGGGCGGAAGCTTCAACGTACCCTTCACGTGCGCAAGCACCTGGCTCTCCGTCAACGTGTTCCCTTCGATCGCCGTGGTCGCTCCGACACCCTTCGCTAGAAAGATTTCATGCAGCGTCTTTGCCACTGCGGGCTGAAGCGGCGCGCCTGCAAGGTGGTCGAACTTGGAACTCGCCTCGCCAAGCTGGAGCCACAATTCCGGCGTGGCTCGCCGCAAGTCGAGCTGAAAGGTGATCCAAGAATGTGTCTGTTCGTATGTCCTCATTTTTGTCCGATTTGAGTGATGCTGAAAACCTTTCTTTTCAAACGCTTATACGCAAGAAATATCGAAGTTCAGCACAAAAGTTGTCTTATTATTTTTGTGGAATCTAGCTGTTTTTTGGAAAGTCCACTGGGTAAAAGGGATAATGGGGGCCGCTCAGGGCCTTTTCGTTTGCGTGCCCGCTCCCGTCATCTTCGTATAAAGCTCGAACAGCTTCTCCAGCCTCTCCGTGTCGTTCTTGAAGCGGCGGCCGATGTAGATGCGTTCCAGGGTCTCGTCGTTGCGCTCGTGGGCGGCGCGGAGCTTCTCCGGCATCTTCTTCGGATCGTAGAGATCCGCGATCGTCGCCGGGAAATGCTCCTCCCGCGCCAACAGGATCTCCTCCGCGCACTTCGTCAGATCGGCTTTGTTCTGCTCCGTCAACGGCGGCAAGGGGAAGGTGTTCCAGCCGAGCGTGTTCGAGTAGGAGAAATCGGTGCGCATCCGCACGCAAACCGTGCCGATCCAAACCCAGTGGAGACGAGAGGCGATCAAAGCCATGTTCCAGAGCGGGGCGTCGTAGAGGGCGAAGTTACGGTCTGCAATAATGGTGTTTCCTGTTACGGTATCGATTGGGAGGAAATCTCGATTCTCCGAACTAACTCGCGGAACAACGAGAGTGTATCTACTGGATTGGTGTCTTATTTCACCAAAACGATGAGGATAAATTGCAGCCGCTTTCGTTTGTACCTTTGAGCTGATTTGTCTCATGGATTTCACACGGCTCAAACGGGCAGCAATAAATTCGCTTTTGTATGCTTCAACAGCTTCATCATCTGAAATCCACAGACAAAATCTGAGCTTCCCATTTATCAACTCTTCAGAACCCAGGTAACGACGCACAAACTTCTGATGAGCTTTGGGATCTTGCTGCTCAAATTGCTTTCTTTCCGCTTCATCGAAAAGAAGACCCCCGCCGTCTATCGAACTATCGCCCCGATCCATCGGTGTGACACCACTCAGCGGTTGAGAAGACTTTTCGAGAATCAAATTTGCAGCTGCTACAAGGTAAGCATTGATATACTCGACTTCTTTTATTCCAACTTCGCCCTCATCAACGGCCGTGAAAATTCTCCGCATCCTACCTGCATCTTGAGAAATCCCCACAATCACCACCGTCACTCCCGCATTATGACTCGCAAGGTTAGCCCACTTGAAAGAGGTGTGCGCAAAGGCGATTTCATGCCCGGTTCCGAAGATGATAGGCCAGAGAATGGGGACTTGTTGGCCTTGGTTGATGGAGTTGGTGGATACGAAGGCGGAAACGGTCGGCGTGAAAGTGCCATAATCCGCCGCTTTCATGAACCAGCCAGCGACGTAATCGAGTGACTTCCAGCTCTTCGTCCGCTTTTCAAAAATCTGTTTCAGATCATCCTTCTGCTCGCTCGATTGCCAAGTGGAACCCAGATACGGCGGATTCCCGCAAATATACGTCTCCCCCGCCTCGTTCTCAAAATCGATTTCCGACTGATCCAGCGGCGTGCTGAACAGATCATCGCCGCGCAGTTTCACGCCTTTGCCGGTGGGAGGGCAGACGCTGAGCCAGTCGATGCGGAGGGCGTTTCCGGCGGTGATCCAGTTTTTCGTATCCAGCGGCAGGAACTCGGCTAGCGCCTCCTTTTGGCCGAGGTAAAGGACATCGCACTGATACTCCGCGATGATGAGGGCGAGGCGGGCGATTTCCGCAGAGAAGTCCCGGAGCTCGATGCCGCGGAAGTTGGTGAGGGGGATGGCGCTGCGGAGATGGTGCTCGCCGCGGCGGGCGTTGATCTCCGCCTCGATGGCGCGCATTTCCTTGTAGGCGATGACGAGGAAATTCCCCGATCCGCAGGCGGGATCGAAGACGCGGATGCGGGCGATGCGGTGGCGGAGGTTGAGCAGCTTGCGAGAGTTGTCCCCGGCCTCGGCGAGTTTTTCCCGGAGATCATCGAGGAAGAGCGGGTTGAGGACTTTGAGGATGTTCGGCACGCTGGTGTAGTGCATGCCCAGGGCACCACGCTCCTCGTCATCCGCCACCGCCTGGATCATGGAGCCGAAGATGTCGGGATTGATCTTCGTCCAGTCCAGGCTGCCGACGTGCATCAGGTAGGAGCGGGCGATTTTGCTAAAGCGCGGGACATCCGTGCTGCCGGAGAACAGGCCGCCGTTCACGTAGGGGAAAACATTCGCCCAGTTCTTGATCCCGGCTTTTTCCCGTTCGCCGAGCTTGGTGTTCATCGCGCGGAAAATTTCCGAGAGCACCTCGTGGGTGTTGGAGGAGTCCCGCGCGCTCATCTGATCGACGGTGGCGGTGAAGAGATTCTCGCTGTAGAAGATATCCGTATCCTCGGCGAAGAAGCAGAAGATGAGGCGCGCCATGAAGTGGTTCAGGTCATGGCGGCGGGCGGCGGTGCCCCACTCGGCATTGTCCTTGAGCAGCTCGATGTAGAGCTTGTTCAGGCGGCTGGTGGCCTTGATATCGAAGGCGTTTTCCCGAATCTCCCGCACCGTGGTGATCCCGGCGAGCGGCAGGAAGAAACCGAAGTGATCGGAGAATTTCCCGTATTCGCAGGCCACCGTCTCGCCATCCGCGAGGTTCTCCGCCTGAAACTCCACGCCATCCGTGGCGAGGATGAACTTCGCCTTCTGCTTCGCCGTTGCCGGGCTTTCCCGCAGGGCGGTGAGCGTGGCGGGAACGCGCCCCGCCGCGCAAGTGGCGAGATGGATGTTGTTCCGCTGGAGCACGCCGCCGGGTAGGTCGGACTGGTTGGTGGAGCCTTTCCCAGCCACCTGGAGCCGCTTGAGCGTCGTCGCCTTGTTTCCGAAGGCTTCCAGGAAGGCGAAGGTGAAGCCCGCCGCGTCAAACGGCTGCTCCGCGAGGGCGGAGACGGCTTCTTCGATTTCAACGGCGTTCATGGGCGGTGGGGAGAGATGCGGAGCATGGGAAATCTCCCGCCATTCCTAACCAGCCGCCGTGATACGGGAAGTGAAAAATTCCCCCGGGACGGTAGGACGGAGGCCAAAAAATCACCCCGGCGGTGGTGCCGCCGGGGTGGGTTTGCTTTTGGGTCTGTCGGTTGCCGCCGCTTTACGGTGTGGGCGGCGCGGGGTCTTCCTGTGGCTCGGGGTCGCGCTCGATGCGGGAGGCCTGTTTCCAGGCGTGGATCTTGTCGGGGTCGGTTTTGTATTTGTTGTGGATGGGGCCGTGGAGGCGGGTGACGGCGGCGTTGGCCTGGTTGAGGAGGGTGCGGATGGCGGCGGTGGCCTCCAGGCCTTCCTGGTTGTCGGTGTGCTTGCCGGTGTTGGCGGCTTCGAGCGCGTTGCGGGTGGCGCGGAGGAGGGCGACGAAGCCGGGGTCCATTTCGTAATCGGTGAAGCGGGTGCGGAGGGCGGCCTTGGCGGCGAGCTGCGCGGGGGTGTCCGCGGGCTTGTCCTCAAGGAGGGTGAGGAGATGTTCCGCGTGGGCGGTGGCGGCGCTCTCGCTGTCCTCCTCCGGGACGCGGTAGTCCTGGGGAAAGGTGGGGTCTACGGCGCGTATGGAGCGGGCGGTGCGGGCGTAGTCCTTGAACTGATCATACATGGAGTCGATGATCTCGTCCTTGGTGAGCGGGGTGCGGATCTGGCCGACGCGGGCGGCGTAGAGGCCGACCTGGAGGCCGGTGACCTCGGTGCGGGTCTGGGCGACGACCCCGCCGGGGGCGAAATCGCCGATGTGGTTGTCGAGGAAGGTTTTGACGCGTTCGAGGCGTTCCATGCGGCGTACGTCCTTGTCTTTCATAGCTGTGTGTTTGTGGTGTTTTTTGGTTAGGTTTGCGGGACGGGAAACGAACCTTCCCATACATAAGATGGCAAAGCTCCCCGGCGTTAGTGAAGCGCAAATTGCGCGGCGGCGAATTTTTCGCAAGTGACTGATGGTGAACGGGATGGCTGTCCTGATCGGGGTGGTTTGGCCGCTACCCTGATACAAAGTGTCCGCTACCCCGATACAAAGTGCCCGCTACACTGACTCCATGTGTCCGCTACCCGGATACGAGGTGGCGGCTACCTCGACCCAATGTGTCCGCCACCCGGATACGAGGTGTCCGCTACCCCGACCGGATGTGTCCGCTACGCCGACAAGATGTGACCGCAAGTCCGACAAGGGGTGGCCGGTGGCCGGAAAGAGGGTGGCCGCCGCTCCGGCATGAAGTGGGGGCTACCCGGACATCCGCTCCCCTTTACCCGGACTCTCCCTGCCTGATACCTTGGCATCCGCTCCCTGCCGACCGGATGCGGGTTTTGGGGGGAGTGAGGAGGGACAGGATGTCCCTGCGACGGACTGGGACTGCAAGTCCCAGCCACGGTCGTGACCAGCCTACCTTTATACGGCGGAGAAGCGGGGGTGGAAGGGATTGGAAAGCATCTCTTCGGCGATGGTGGTGGCCGGGCCGTGGCCGGGGAGGAGGATGCAGCCGGGGTCGGCTTTCGCGAGGGCGGCGCGGAGGGTGGCGGAGGCGCGTTCGTGGGCTTTGCGGGTTTTGCAACCGCCCATGGAGCCGGCGAAGATGGCATCCCCGGCGATAAACAACTGGCGGCCAAGGCCGTTTACAAGATAGCCGGTAGAGGGGGAGCAGTGGCCGGAGAGATCGACGGCTTTCAACTCCAGCGATCCAAAAACAAATGTAGCGGCGGCGAGAGCTTCGGTTTCAGATATGACCCGGACGCCAGCAGCAGCGAGGGCCGCTACGCCGCCGATGTGATCCGGGTGTGAGTGGGTGATAAGTAGGGCTTTGAGTCCTTGCAGTGAAACTTTCCCCATGACGTCGCGCGCACCCAAACCGGCGTCGAACAGAAGGCAGACACCATCAAGGTTCACCTCCCACGCGTTCACATTCCATTTCCCGAACGGCAGCTCGATGCGGCGGACGCCGGGAATCGCGATTCGCTCCGGATGATATCCAGGTAAAGAGATGAGAGCTGCGGCATCAAGCCCGAGAGTGGAGCAAATCGCGCGCGCGGCGGTCTTGTCCATCGTACCGCCGAGGAGCGCTTCGATTTCAGCGGCGGCGATGCCGCTATCTTCGGCAAGGGTAGAAACACCAATGCCCAACCCGCGCATTGCCTTGGCGATGACGTCGTTGAAATCGTCCTCCAAGCTCATTGCATGCGATAGTAGCCGCCAGGATTGTAGAGGAAATAGACATCCTTGGGATTGAGGCGCGGCAAGTTGGTGAGGACCATCCCGGCGGGGTCGATCTCCTCGACAAGTGCGGTTGCCTTATGGAATTTCATTCCTTTAAGGCTGCCTCCTCATTTCGTTTTCTCAAACGCAGACCCAGAAAAATCACGACCGCCACGAAAAGAAGGAAAAGGCAGGCCGCGACGGCAAAAAACATGAAGAGGCGCTGGCTCGCGGAGTCCACCTGCGCGTTGGTGATGGTGTCCTTGGGTTTCACGCCTGCGGTTTTCACGAAACGGACGGCGCCATCCGAGAGTTCCACGGAAGTGAGTTGCGACATGACGCCGCCGATGCCTTCCTTGCCGACGTAGCGCTCTGCGATGCGGTAGGGGGACATCTGACCGAGGAATCCCCGGGCGACCGTTTTGCCGGGCACCTCGATCTCGCTAATCTGGAGGAC
>Ga0247831_1005207_pt1 | contig 16502 bp, 10 predicted proteins | sample LaCruzMarch2015__9_FD_192406 | JGI IMG/M metagenome (GOLD analysis project Ga0247831, IMG submission 192406) | Freshwater microbial communities from meromictic Lake La Cruz, Castile-La Mancha, Spain - LaCruzMarch2015_1m | ecosystem: Environmental > Aquatic > Freshwater > Lake | place: Spain... | reverse complement strand
GCCCCAGCTCGCGTAAAACGCCGAAGGCCGGCCGCAACACCGACTCCATCGCATCCGGCGCGAGGGAGCGGGTGAGGCCGGCGACCCCGATGGCATCCAGCCCGACACACTGCTCAGCGGAAGGAGGGTCGAGAAAGAGCCGGGTGCGCAGACCGGCGCGCGCGAGCGACTCGAGGGCGTCGGTCGCGCCCGTGAAATCGTCGGCGAAGTAGGCGAGACGCAACATGGCTCAAGCGGCTCCCCGACCAAATTTGGTGGCCGATTTCGCCAGCGCGGGATACTTGTCGATCGCATCGGCGAAGGACAAGCCCTCGACCGCCGCCTCCCACCAGAGCTGAAGGGATCTCACACCTGCGGCGGGACCGTCCGGATGAGCCTGGATGCCGCCACCGGCCATGTAGAGCAGATCGGTCGTTCGCGTGCGTCGCCAAGTCTCCGGCGCCTGGCCACCCCATTGGCCCGAGGAGACCACGGGCAGGAGCGGCTTGCCCAGAGGTTGGTCGGAGAGGCAGGAGGAAATCGAGCGGACCACGGAGTCATCGGGCTCCCAAAACTTATTGGCGATCCCGTTCACGTGCAGCTGGTCGACCCCCGCGAGGCGCCAGAGTTTCTGGTAGGCGGGAAACTCCATGCCGAGCAACGGGTGCCGGTTGAGCATGCCCCAGCCGTTGCGGTGGCCGTGGATGGCGAGCTGGCCCCGATCACAGATTTTTTTGGCGGCGCCGAGGCCGACGCTGTTGAGCGAAAGCATGGCGCATGTGCCGCCGGAGGCGACGACCTTGTCGTAGTGGCGATGCATGGCGTCGTGCTCGTCGCTGACGTTGAAGGCATACATCGCCTTCTTGCCGGTGCGCTGGGCATGGTCATTGAACACGCGCATGACCGCGTCCACCCGGGCGTCGAACGGCGAGTGCGGCGGGTCGGCCATCAGCTCGTCGTCCTTGAGGAAATCAATGCCGGCCTCGACCAGCTCTTTTACCATCGCGGCGGTCTGCTCGGGCGTGAGGCCGATGCTGGGCTTGATGATGGTCCCGATGAGCGGGCGGCCGTAAACGCCGGTGAACGCGCGGCAGCCGGGGATGCCGAAGGCCGGGCCGCGGAAGGCGGCGGCGAAGGCCGGCGGCACGTCGAAGTCCATCAGCTTGAGGCCGGAGAACTGAGCGAGCTCATAGAGGTTGCCCTGAAGGGTGGAAACGAGGGCGGCGAGGTTGGTGCCGAAGTTCTCAACCGACCAGGAAACGACGACCTCGGCGCGGTGGTAGGTGGCAGCGGGCGAACGCCCGGTGGGCAGCGACGGCGCGGCGACCGTATCCAGTTCGGTGATGCGTTCGACGCGCGCGGCGAAGCGTTCCTTGAGCTCGGCAGTCTCGCCGGGGACGGCGACAAAGGTGCCGGAGGACTGCTCGCCCGCGAGGGTGGCGGCGGCCAGGGCGATATCGCCGGCCGTCTCGATTCGGTAGATGGCGGATACGCGGTCCATGCTCAGATGACAGTGATTTTGGCGAGCGCCTCGGGAGACGGCTCCATTCCGGCGCCGGGAGCCTGTGGTGCGACGAAATGGCCGTCGCGTATCTGCGCGGGATGCAGCATCCAATCACGCAGCCAGGGGATGTATTCGAGCAGCCGGCAGGCGGGGTGGGCAAAGCAGAGATGTTGATGAACCTGGCACATGTCGCCGACGTGCGGCACGACGGGCAGGCTGTAGCTGTGGGCGAGGTCGGCGACCTGCCACAACTCGGTGACGCCGGCGAGGCGAACGACGTCGGGTTGCACGAAGTGAACGGCTCCGGCGTGGATGAAATCGCGGAATTGGTGGGCCAGGTAGAGCTGCTCGCCAAGGGCGATGGGGGTGAGTATGGCCTCCGCCAGGCGGCGGTGCGCGATCACGTCGTCAAACGCGGTCGGCTCCTCAAACCAGACGATGTCGAAGTCGGCGAGGCGACGGCCGAGTCGGATGGCCTCGGGTAGGGTGAGTTTGCCGTTGGCATCGGTCATGATGCGAACGTCGGGGCCGAGCGCCTGACGCACTGCTTCGAGACGGCGCAGGTCCGTCGAGAGATCAGGCGAACCGATCTTGATCTTCACCGCGCGATAGCCATCGGCCTCGACCAGACGCTTGCAATCAGAGACCAGCGTTTCGAGCGGCCAATTCAGCCAGCCGCCATCGGTGTTGTAGGCCTCGACCTTTTTTGCGGCCGAACCACCGAGAAGCTTCCAAAGCGGTAGGCCCGCCGCCTTGGCCTTCAGGTCCCACAACGCGATGTCGATTGCGCTGAGCGCAAGATGGGTAATACCGGAACGACCCACCCACTGCACGGGCGAATGTTTGTGCAACTTCTCCCATAGCGCCCGCACCTCACGCGGATCCTCGCCGAGAAGGAGCGGACCGTAGCTATGGACCGCGCAGTCGACGATCAGGCGATCGGTCGGCAGGTGGGCGTGCGTGCCAGCGAAGCCGTAGCCAATATGTCCTGTGTCAGTATGAATGGCCACGCCGGGAGCACCCCAATGCGAAATGCCGTGAGTGCTGTCGGCGATGCCTCCACGTGTAACCGGGGCATGCAAAATGATCGGCACCAGACAGGTGATCTTCATGACGGAACGAGCGTGCTGTGAACCGTGTAAGTGCCGGCCGGCGCGAGGCAGAGGACGAAACCCGCGCCACGCTCCGTAATTTCCAAATCATCGGTGCGCGGAATAACATCGGGCGCACAGGGCAGGTAAACGCGCGCACGAGTGTTTGCCGGGACGGTGAACGTCCATTCAAAACGGGAATCACGCCGGCGCCACGCGCTGCAGATCTCGCCATGCAGCGTGCGGTAATGACCCCGGGCGTGTTCAAGACCATCGGCAATGAAGGGCCTCAAGATGAACTGTTGGAACCCGGCGACCTCCGGATCGAGTTCGATACCGAGCACATGGCGAAACAACCATTCGCCGACCGAACCGAGCGAATAATGGTTAAAAGAGTTCATGTGAGGCACGAAGAAGCCCTCCTCCTTGGTCCAACCGTTCCACCGCTCCCAAATGGTAGTCGCGCCGTGTTTCACCGGATACAACCAAGAGGGATAATCATCGCGCAGCAGAAGCTTATACGCGACGTTCACATGGCCGGTGAGACTAAGAATCGGGTTGAGAAAGCTCACACCGATGAAACCGGTGCTGAGATGCCAGTCGAGCGCGCGGATGTTGTCGACAAGACGTTCGGCGGCGCGGATGCGAACCTCTTCCGGGAAAAGATTGAACGCGAGTGCGAGAAGGTAGGCGGTCTGTGTCTCGACGAGCAGCTGCCCATCCGGCAGCAGCCACTCCTTTTGGAAGGCCGCACGCACTTTCTCGAACATCTCCGCAAAGCGTGACGCATCAGCAAAATGGCCAAGCTCGCGAGCAATCTCGGCAAGCTTGGTGCAGTCGTCGGCCCAATAGGCGGTCGCGACAAGGTTCTTCATCGGCGAGTGCGTGCCGAAAGAGGTGTCGCTCGGGATGCAGAGCCAGTCGCCGTAGTTGTTGGCGAGTTGATTCAACCTGAGTCCATCGGGGTTTTGGGAGGCGATCCAATCCACCCACTTCACCATCGCACCATAATGGCGCTCCAGGATGCGGCGGTCGCCATAAACCCGCCAGATCGTATGCGGGATGATAACACCTGCGTCTGCCCAAGCCGCAGAACCGCCGAGATCTCCCAATCCGATGAAATTTTCTCCCTCACGCAAACGAGGAGCGACATCAGGGAAAATACCCTCGGCCGTCTGAGCGTCTTCAACGTCGATCATCCACTTCGTAAAGAAGGCGGCGACCTCCATGTTATAGGTCGCGGTGCGCAGGAAAACCTGGGCATCACCCATCCAACCAAGACGTTCGTCTCGTTGCGGACAATCCGTGGGAACAGAGAGAAAGTTGTCCTTCTGCGACCAAAGACCATTCAGCCACAGTCGATTCACTCCGGGGTGCGAACACTCGAAATGGCCGGCAGGAGGCGTCGCGGAATGGATGACGCAACCCGTAACAATATCGGCGGGCGGAGTGCTAGGATAGCCCGTGAGTTCAATAAACTGAAACCCATGGAAGGTAAAATGAGGTTGATACACCTCTTCGTTTTCGCCGCGGGTGATGTAAACGTCCGTAGCCTTGGCACGACGGAGGTTCTCGACGTAAAGCGTGCCGTCCGGGCTGAGCCTCTCTCCGTGGCGGAGAGTGAGCCGCGTGCCGGCCGAAAGGTTGCGCACGCGGAGGCGGACGAAACCGGAGATGTTCTGGCCGAGATCATAGATCCAGACACCCGGCGATATTTCGTTACAGGAAAACGGGATGCGCTCTTCGATGATGGTGACAGGTTCAGCGCGTTGGGCGACAAGGGGGACGGCCGGGGCAAGCACCTCTTTGGCCGCGAGCCAGTCGCGCGGAATGCGCCGGGCGTCATAAACTTCTCCCATCATCATATCCGAACTGAGGATAGGGCCCGTCGCGCAGAGCCATGAACCATCCGTGCCGAGAGTCAGACGGGATCCGTTGATTAGCTCGACTTCGAGTTGGATGAGCAGGGAATTTTCCAGCGTTCCGTAGCGGGCGCGGGTTTCCTGCCAGCCAACGTAGCCCGACCACCAACCATCGCCCAAAGTGGCGGTAAGAGTGTTGCAGCCGGGTGCAAGTAACGCCGTGACGTCGTAGGTGCGGTAGTGGATACGCTTGTCGTAATCTGTCCACTCGGGCGCGAAGAGATCGGCCCCTACACGGCTCGAATTGACAGCCAGATCAACCAAACCACGGGCGGTGAGGTAAACATTAGCACGGGCAACCGCAGCAGGCAGATTGAAAGCGCGATTAAACACGGCTGGCGTGCCCGGATCGAGGAGTGTGGGAGCAATGGCCTCCGGATCCTGGCGGATGATCTCGGGGTCGGCCGCGATCCAGCGGGCGGACCAATCAGCCTTCTCCAACAGCCCCATGCTCCAGCAGGCAGACGCGGAAAGAAATGAGCCGCCAACCTCATCCCAAACCTCAACTGACCAATGGCATAAATCCCGGGAGCGCAAAGGCGCACCCGCGTAGTGAACGTGAAGGGTTTGATTACCGTTAACGCGCCCTGAGTCCCACCGGTCAATCTCGCCAGCCCGCAATTTGGCGAGCGAACTCGAAACCCGGACCCGGTAAGCGATCTGTTCCGCGCCCCTCCGGCTGGAGACAAGCTGCCAGCTCAGGCGCGGGACGCGTTCATCCAACCCAAGGGGATCGACAAGGTATTCACAACGCAGACGCGAAACCGAGGTGCCCAGGGAGCTCATCCAAGTTAAGCGCGCTCAGCTTCGATTTGCTCGAGCGATTTGCCGGAGGTGTCCGGCATAAAGAAAAAGCCGACGATGCCGCTGATAGCGAGGAACAGGGTGAGTAGGCCGGCGATCTCACCGATACCCTTGGCCGCAAGGACCGGGACGAAGAAGCTCCAGATGCCGAGGATCACACGTGCGATACCGAAGGTGATCCCTTGGGCGGTGCTGCGCAGCATGGTCGGGAAAAGTTCTTGGCTGAAAACCTTATAGAAGGCCTCGCCAGCAAGCGCGCCGCCGACCGAGAAGAGCAGGATGTTGGCGAGCGCCACAGGAATGCTAAAGGGCAGGAAAAGCAGGATGGCGTAAGCGACGACCTGGATGAGCGCACCAATACCCCAAATAAGACGGCGGGTTTTGTAACTTCCGTCAGAGTGGGGCATAAACACGAAGGCCGTGACGACCATTCCGATTAGGAAGCCGGAGCAGGATAATAGCACACTGGAGACGGGCCCCCCTGCATTAAGCGTCTCGATCAGGTAAGGACCGAAGATTCCGGCGGTGCCGGCGGCAAGATTCCAGAAAAGATAGATCGTGGCGGTCCAGATAAGGGCGTTAAGATTTTTACCCTTGAAAAGAACGCCTAGGTTGCGGCTTACGGCGGTGGTAGAGGCGGCGGCCTCTTTCCAGACGACAGACTCGGTCAGGCCCTGTCGTAATGCCCAGGTGACGACCGCAACGACGAAGAGATGGAGCAACACGATGCGCGTGCCAAGGAGTTGATGCTCGGGCGGCAGAAAGGTGCCGAAAAGCGCCGCTAAAATGAATACAACAACGGGGCCCAGGGACCAGGAGATCTGGGTAAAGCCGAGTAGTTTCCCACGCGCCTTGGCGGGGGCAAACTCGCCAACCAGGGCGAGCGAGGTCGGCACGTCGGCGCCAACCGCGAGTCCGATTATGACCGTGCCCAGAAAAAGCATTTCTCGATTCACCGCAAAGGCGGCGAGCAGGATGCCTACGGCGTAAACAATCAGATCATACTGGTAGATGCGTTTGCGACCGAGCTTGTCACCCAGCCAACCGCCGACAACGGCGCCGACCGCGCAGCCAATAGCGTTAGGCCCGAGGGCGGCTAGCGTGCCCACCTCTCCCTTGGTGAGTGAGAAAGCCTTTTCAAAATTCAACATGCCCACGCCAAGGGCGACGATCGAACCGGCATCGAGGTAGGAGGCCATGCCGGCGAGGGCGGACCACTTCCATTGTTGAGCGGTGATCGCACCATTATCGGAGACGGGAGTGGCTGATGGGCTGGTTTTTAGGCTCATGGTGTTTTTTTGGGGGTTGAGGTAAGGATAGACCGGAAAAAGAAGTTAGATCAACGAATGGGCAACCAGACCGACATGTCGGTATCGCCGCGATTACCCCATGCGTAATAGGGCACTAGTTTCAGCGCAATTGTGCGATTTTCGACAGGTGAAATTTCGCGATAAAGCTGCCCGGGGCGCCAGCTAGATGCGGGGCGCGCGAGGGCCGGCACGGTCAGCGTGAGCACATCGACATCGGCGATCTTTTCGCGAGCAACTTTGAAGGCTCTGGGCGTTGCTGCCTGCAGGTCGAGCGCGACATCCGATAGGCTGATGCCAGCTGGAAGATCGTTGGCCTCAACACAGTAAACGAGCGGGCCGTATCTTACCGCAACTTGGTTTACCGCCTCTTCAACCAAGGGGTTCGCCTCGATAAGCACCGGCTGAAAAGCCAAATCGAGACTGACAGCGTCGCCGGCGGACCAAATGCGTTTGACCTCGAAGTAGGCACCGGGAGTGAGACCCGTGGCTATGGTCTGGCCATTGATCGCGATGGTTGCCGCGCCGGGGTGAACCCAACCCGGAATGCGCAGGCGCAACGCGATTTCTTTGGCCGGAGCTGCACCGACCGTGATTTTAACATTCCCGGTCCATGGATAATCCGTCTCCTGCTTGAGCTGGATCTGGCTGCCACCGACCCATTGTGTATCGAGAGTCGAGGCCGCGTATAGATGAACCCAGATGGTATCGGTGGAGAGCGAGTAAACGTAATTGTGGGCCTCGGCGATGGTGCGAACCACATTGGGCGGACAGCAAAAGGAGGATTTGATGTTGGGTGTGCGGGTGCGGGACCAGCGGAGCGGAACGTCGAAATCGGCGAGCTTCTTGAGCGGGTTGACGTAGAAGTAGTGTTTACCCTCAAGGCTGATGCCGGGCAGGATGCCATTGTAGAGCGTCTGCTCAAAGAGATCGGCGTAGGACGCCTCCCCGGTGACGGTGAGCATTCGCCACAGCCACATGCCGTAGCCGATGGTGGCGCAGGTCTCGTTGTAGGCGGTAAGATTCGGGAGCTGATAGTTTCGACCGTAGGCCTGGTGGACGGTTTTGATGTATTTGTGCTGGGTGTGATCGACGCCATCGGGCGAGGCGCCGTCATAAAGCGCACCGGTCATGCCGGTGATATAGAGCTTACTGCCCGCGACATTTTCGGCGAGCGTGGTAAGCGTCTTAAGCAGAGAATCATCTCCATTCTCGGAGTAGACATCCGCGACACCGGCGAAGAGGTAATTGGCACGAACCGCGTGGCCGACCGCCTCGGTCATCTCGCGAAAAGACATCCGATCCTGATTGTGATCACTCCCGACCGAATCGGGAACCAGGCTGCGTATCTCGATCAGCTGTTTGCCGAGCTCAAGGTAACGTGGTTCACGGGTGACACGGTAGAGCTCGATCACGCCCATGTAATGAGACGGGCAGATCGCGTTGCGCGCGAGGTCCTCGGGGTGCTCCTTACACAGCCGGTCGATGTAGTCGGCGGCTTTGCGCGCGAGATCGAGCATGGTGGTCTTGCCGGTGGCGCGATGATGGAGGCACGCGGTCGTGATCAGGTGCCCCATGTTGTAGGTCTCGAAGTGCTCGCGATCCTCGAATTCCTTCGCGAAGACGCCGGTCTGGCCGCGACGCTGGGGAACGATTTTTTGCGTGTGAAGGTAGCCGTCTTCACGCTGCGCCTTGGCGATGACGGCGATCATCTCGTCCAGTCGACGATCAAGCTCGGGGGTGGGCTCGATCGCGTAAATCTGGACGAGCGCCTCGAACCACTTGAGCAGGTCGCCGTCGTTGAAAGGCGGGCCGTGAGGCTTGCCGTCTCCGCGACCCTCGCCGAGGCCGGCCGCCATCAGAAAATTATCCCAGGCGTGGCTCTCGTGGGGATCCGAGAAGATGGTCCACATGTGCGGGATCATCGTATCGCGACAAACCTCAAAGCGTTCGCCTAGCAGGCCGCCATTCCAATGCACGTCGGCGAGATCGGGCATGTAGAATTTCGCCTGCGGCGAACGGGTCGTATCGATCAATGACTTTTCACCGGCCGACGCCAACCGAGGGAAGACCAATGAAAGCACCGCAACGACGAGAAAGGGAATCCAGGAACGTTTCATTCGATTGAACATAAGCACTAGGCGAGAACCGCCTGACGCACGGCCCGGCGCCAGCCGGCGGCCAAACCCTCCACCGCCGGAGCCGGGAGCTGCGGGGAATAGACGATGTCCGCGCGGGTTTGTTCGTCCACGACTTCCAGCGAGGCGACCAAACCGAGCCCCAGCTGGCCGGCGAGCACGGCGCCGAGGGGGGAACAGTCGGACATGGTGGCCACGCGCAGATCGACGCCGCAGAGGTCCGCACAAAATTGCATGAGGAATCGGCTCGCGGTCGGCCCGCCATCAGCGTGCAGGGAGACCAGCGGAACGCCGGCCTCGGAGCGCATGGCCTCGAGCGCATCGCGGACCTGAAAGCCGATGGACTCGAAGGCGGCGCGGGCCACGTGACGCCGGTCGCTGTGGCTGGAAAGGCCTAGGATCGCCGCGCGGGCGGGCGGTTGCCAATGCGGCAGCCCGAGGCCGGTGAAGGCGGGCACGAGGTGGACGCCGCCGTTGTCCGGCACCGCAAGCGCGAGTTGCTCCAGCGACGGCACGTCGGCGGCAAGTCCGAGTTGGTCACGCAGCCAGGTGAGCGTGGACGCCGAGGAGATGATGATGCCCTCGAACGCGTAGGTCGGCACGCCGGCGCGCGTCCAAGCAAGCGCGGTGAGCACGCCCTGATTGGAGAAGCGGGGCGTGTTGCCGATGTTCAACAACAGCGAAGACCCCGTGCCGAAGGTGACCTTGGCCGAACCGGGGGTGTAGCAGCGCTGGGCAAAGAGCGAAGCCTGGGAGTCGCCCATCACGCCGTGGATGGGCAATGCCTTGTCCAGCGTCCCATCGAGCGTCGTTTCACCGAAAGCGGCGGAGCTGTCGCGGACCTCGGGCAAGGCATGCAGCGGCACCTCCCAGAGCGCGCACAGCTCCGCGTCCCAGCGCAGTCGCACGATGTCGTAAAGCAGGGTCCGGCTGGCGTTGGTTGAATCGGTGGCGAAAACCCGGCCCTGCGAGAGCCGGTAGATCAGGTAGGTGTCGATCGTGCCGATTAGGGCGGAACCGTCGGCGAGCTTGGCCGCGAGTCCGGGTTCATTTCGGATCAACCACTGCAGCTTTGAGGCGGAGAAGTAGGCGTCGAGTTTGAGTCCGGTCTTCGCATGGACCAGGGGTTCGCGCCCCGCGGCGGCATGGGCGGCGCAAAACCCATCGCCGCGTCGGCACTGCCAGACGATGGCGCGGTGCAGCGGGCGTCCGGTGCCCCGCTCGAAAACGACGATCGTTTCGCGCTGGTTCGTGATGGAAAGGGACGCGATCTCGTCGGCCCGAGCGGTCTGCCGGGCCAGCAGTCCGCGCAAAACGGCGAGCGTGTTGCGCCATATCTCCTCGGCATCGTGCTCGACCCAGCCCGGCTGCGGATAGTGTTGCGTGTGTTCGAGCGCCTCGCGGTCAAGCACACGACCATCCGCGTCGAAGAGCAGTGCCTTCGTGGCGGAGGTGCTCTGATCGATGGCGAGGAAGATCATCCGGGGAAAGGGTCGAACTAAGAAAGGCCGAGAAGCGCGGTCGCGGTGGCGGAGAGGCCTTCCATGCTGACGCCGTAGTGGCGGAAGAGATCGGCCTGCGCGCCGGTCACGGTGTCCTCGTCGGGAAAGCCGACCATCTTGAAGCGGGGCGCGAGCCCGGCCTGCAGGAGGGTCGAGGCCACGGCCTCCCCCACCCCGCCGGCGACCATGTGCTCCTCGACGGTGATGACCGCGCGGCATTCGCGACCGGCGGCGAGCACAGCGGCGGTGTCGAGGGGTTTGACGGTATGCAGGCTGAGGACGCGGGCGGAGACGCCCGCGGCGGCGAGCTGCTCGGCGGCGAGCACGGCATGGACGACAGTCTCCCCGTTGGCGATGAACGCGACGTCCGAGCCCTCACGGATCGTGATGGCCCTGCCGGCCTCAAAGACCGCGCCGGCGGGTGTGACGTCGAACATGGCGGCCTTGCCGAAACGCACGAAAACCGGGCGCGAGGCCCGGGCGGCGAAGCGGATGGACTCGCGGGTCTCGAAGTTGTCGGCGGGGACGATGATGGTGACGTTTTGGATCGCCCGCAGGACGGCGAGGTCGTGCAACGAGTGGTGGGTCGAGCCGAGCGCGCCGTAGCTGACGCCCGAGCTGATGCCCACCAGCACGGCGGGCACGTTCGAGTAGCAGACGTCGTTCTTGATCTGTTCGAGCGAGCGGGCGGTGAGGAAGCAAGACGGCGACACGCCAAAGGCTTTCTTGCCGCAGGCGGCCAGGCCGGCGGTGATGCCGACGAGGTTTTGCTCGGCGATGCCGACCTCGACGATCTGCTTGGGCAAGGCCTTGCCGAAGGGGGCGAGCTTGCCGGAACCGCGCGAATCGGAGGTGACGGCGACGATGTTGCGATCGGCGGTGGCGAGGGCCTGAAGGGTGTCGGCGAACTCCTCGAGATTGGCACGGCCCTTCTTGAGGCCGAGCTGTTGCAGCACGGCATTCGCGGCGGGCGAAAACATGGACGGGGCGGGCGCGCTCATGCGGACGCCTCCTGGAGTTTTCGCTCGGCAGCGGTGAGCTCGGCGAGGGCCTGGGCGAGCTCGGTTTCGGACGGCACGCCGTGGTGCCACTTGCCGGCGTTTTCCATAAAGGAGACGCCCTTGCCCTTGATGGTGTTGGCAAGAATGAACAGCGGCTTGCCGGCGGCCGGCGGCGTGGTGAGCGCGGCGGTCAACGCGGCGTAATCGTGGCCGTCGACGATGCGGACCTCCCAACCGAAGGCGCGCCACTTCTCGTCGAGCGGTTCGTTCGACAGGACGTCGCGCGTGTGGCCGGTGATCTGGAGGGTGTTGTGGTCGAGGATGGCGAAGAGGTTGTCCAGTTTGTGGTGGGAGGCGGCCATGGCTGCCTCCCAGTTGGAGCCCTCGGCGAGTTCACCGTCGCCGAGCAGGGTGAACACGCGATTGGTGGCGCCGTCCATTTTGGCGGCGAGGGCCATGCCGAGGCAGATGGGCAGGCCGTGGCCGAGCGCGCCGGTGTTCATCTCCATGCCACGGATTTTCCGCGTGGGGTGGCCGACGTAGTAGCTCCGGTAGTGACAAACCGTATCAAGGTCGGAGTCGGGGAAATAGCCGCGGTCGGCCATGACGGCGTAGAGGGCCTCGACGCAGTGACCCTTGCTCTGGACGTAGCGGTCGCGGGTGGGCGAGGCGACGGTCTCGGGCGTGATGTTCAGCACGCGGTTGTAGAGGACGTTGAGGATATCGAGGCAGGAAAGCCCGCCGCCGGTATGACCGGCGCCCGCCTCGTGGATGAGGCGCAGCATGCGTCGGCGCAGGGCGAACGATTTCAGCGCGAGATCGCGATCAGTCATCGGATTGATCTTCCGCTTACTCCTGCGGGCCTTCGTGGTGATAGACTTCCCAGCCGAGATAGCGCTCGAAGGCCTCGGCGAGGACGCCGGCGGTGCTGGAGGCGTTCATCACGACGTGATGTTCAAAACCCTCGCGGCAGACGTGGCGCATGAGTTTTTGCAGCTTGGGCACGCGGGCCACGGCGCGATTGCCGAAGGTCTTGAGCTCGTCGTTGGTCAACTCGCCCTGGCCGACGTAGGTGCGGATGGCGCCGACGGCGTCGTCGGTCGTGATGCGTCCGTAGGTGAGCGGCGAGGCGGGCGTGCGGCCGTCGAGCGCGCCCCAGGTGTTTTCGACGCCGAGGGTCGAACCGAGGATCGGGGCATTGAGAATCTTGATGTCGGGCAGGAAGGACTTGGCCCAGTTGCCGCAGTGGAAAAGCACGCACTTGTCGTCGGCGGCGCCGTAGTTGTTGTTCCAATCCACGAGGGCGGAAGGGGTGCCCGAGGCCAGCTGCATGGCATACATCGTGAGCACGCCGGTGACGTCCACCTCGCACGCGCTGGGCATGAGGTTTTCGCTCATCATGCTCATCGAGGTGCAGACGTTGCAGCCGTGGTTGGCCTGCACGGAGGTCCAGCACTGGATGGCGGTGGCGTCGACGTGGTTGGCCTCGACGAAGTCGTCGAGCACGATGCCGAGGCGGGCCATCTGGGCGAGCTTGGCGGGCGGGACGGCGGTGGCGTTGGCATAGGCCTTGATCTCATCGACCTTGGAGATGAGGCGCTTGTCGGTTTCGCCGATCTTGCCGGCGGCGCCGAGGATCTCAGAGAGGTCCACGGTGGTGACGCTGATGCCATGGCGCTCGAGGATCTTTTCCGAGTAGCGCACGGTGTTGAAGGCGCCCGGCCTCGCGCCCACGGCACCGAGACGCACGCCGCGCAGCCCGCGAACGACGCGGCAAACGGCGACAAAGTTGACCAGGTCGGCGCGGAAGGAGGCGTCGAGCGGGTGCACGACATGCTTGGTCGTCAGAGAGTAGGCGATGCCGGCCTGGCGGAGATTGTTGCAGACCGAGATCTTGCCGCAGAAGGCGTCGCGGCGGCGGATGACGTCGAGCTTGTCGAGCTCGTCGGGGTAGCCTTGGACGAGAACCGGGACGTTGAGACCAGCGATCTTGAGCGTGTCGGCCACGCCCTTCTCGTCGCCGAAGTTGGGCAGGCAAACCAGCACGCCGGCGATCTTGTCGCGATTGCGGCGGAAGAGGTCGGCGCATTTGCGCGCGTCGTTATGCGTCTCGACTCCACCGAGCTTGGTCTCGTTCGGGTCCAGCATGATAGCCTCGATCCCGAGTTCACCGAGCAGTTTGACGATGTCGGCCCGGGCATCAGGAACTAGGCGATCGGGGAAAAAATCCCGGTTGCCAAAGATGACACCGAGGGAGAGTGAGGCAGATTTCATGAAAGAAGCTTACGCTGGAAATAACCGAAAGACACTGAGTTGAGTAAAAGAAGACAGTAACACAATCAGACCGGTTATTCCTCCGTCAATTACCGCGGCATTTGCGGAATCGTAATTTAACTCGAATGAATAACTCGAAGCCAAGCCCAGGGGGTCAAAAACCTTTTGTGAGAACGATACGGGACAAATAAAAACGTCCGCCGCATGAATCATGCGACGGACGTGAAAAAATGAATTTTTGAGTGGCTGAGTTAGCCCTGCGTCTTACGACGGCGGCGGATGATGAACCCACCCAACGAGGCCGCACCCAGCAGAAGACCAGCGGAGGCAGGCTCAGGAACCGCGGCAAAAGTCACATCCAGGCCCGATCCGGTGACAGAGTAGGTCGGTATATAACCCGCCAAACCCGTGACAAAGGTGGTCGAAATGCTGCTGACATCGCCCGTAAATGAACCGCTGCCGGAGATCAAAAGATAGGATGCTCCCGTCTCCAAAGTGCCTGCAGTAAGTGCGTTGAACGAAAAGCTCAGCGAACTAAAGGATACCGCGGAACTACCGGCACTCAAGAGATCGCTCGTGCCTGCGGCGGTTGCGGCCAAGTCGAAGTCGAGGTTGGCACCGGTGAGGGTGAGCGCCCCGGTCGAGAGCGTGGCGGCGGCACCAAAGTTGCCGCGACCGCTGGAATCGGCATCAACCGTGTTCACGCCGGGGGCGAGACGACCGCCGGACAAGACGCTCACGCTACCGGCGATCACGCCAGTGCCGGCGAGGGTCGAGAAGTTATTGACCGTGGTGGTGGCCGCGCTGGTGCCGAGCGCGGAGCCGGCTCCGAAGGAGAGTGCCTGGCTGCCGGCGGTCAGGAGAGTGCTACCGGATACCCTGAATACGGTGTCACTTGTGAAGGAGTCGATGTATGCGAGGGAATTGGAAGCACCTGAAGACAGCCAAACCTGCTGACCAACCTTCAGCCCAAGACCTGAGACTGTATCGGCTCCAGCTAGCGTGACCGTGTTAATGGGGCTAGCAGAGGCTACCGTGGCGTTAGTCGTCGTGGCCGAGGCGTTAACTAACCCGGCGGAAACGATCAGTTTGCTTGCGGACACCCCGTCACCGATCGAGTTAGAGCCGGAATTGAACTGAGGGTTCGTAAGGGTGACTGCGCCCGCACCGATTTGGGCGATGCCGATGCCGCCGTTGGCGACGACGGCTTGGGAAGTGGCGTCGGAGCGATTGAACGCCAAAGTGCCGGTGCCGGTGCTGCCGTTCACGATCGGAGTAAGTCCATTGGTGGGAGCCAAAGCGCCGGTGGTGCCGCCGTTACCAATCTGCACGGTTCCATTGGCGGAGATACGGGCCGCACCTTGAGCGGCGTTTGTGCCAGTGAAAACCAATTTACCGGAGCCACCCTGAACAAGGAACATGCGGGACGTAGCCGGAATTCCTCCGGCGGTCGCCGGGGAATTATCGTTGATGTCCGAGGCGATGACGGTGGTGCCCGCACCGAGGAACGTCTTGGAGCGGGTCAAATCCGTGTTGTTATTGTTGAGATTGTATACTCCGCCGGTGGTTCCGATCGTGGCCACTTTACCCGGGGCAGTAATATCGTTTGTCACGTTATGATTGTTAGACCCGGTAATAGTCGAACTCGCCAACGTTACGCTGTTCGAGCCATTGAAACCGATGGAGCGGGCAAGCACGCCAGTGTTTTTCGTGATGGTGCGATCGCCGCCGATAGCTTCGTAATACGAGATGGCGGTTCCGCTGGCGGTTCCGCCAAACTGAATATTGCCGGTTGCCGCAGGCCCGAACGGTTGGTCGCTGTTGATCCTAAAGTAGGTAACAACATTACCTTGAGTTCCTAGTATGGTGTTCCCGGTGTAGGTATTGCTTCCATTGACCTGAATGAAGGTCTGGGAAGTCGTGTTGCCCGAGCGCGCACCGAGGGTAAGGGCGGAAGCGACCGAGCTTCCGTCGGCGATCGTGCCGTTCAGGACGAAATTACTTCCAATGGTGGCGGCGCTTGTCGTGCCCGAACGTATGGTCAGGACGGCGATGGTGACGCCGGTAGAGATATCGATGTCGCCCAAGGTGACGGTCTTGGAACTGTCGTTCTCAATGGTGCGAGAAGCAGCGGCGCTTGGGGTGATTTTGCCCGTGATGGCCAGAGGGTTGTTGGACGGCGTCGTGGAACCGACAGCGGAAGCGAACGTGAGATTTCCGGTCAGAAGTATCGGAGCAGAAATCGTATTAACCGCGCCCGCAGTGCCGCCGCTATTGATGTTGGCACCGTTCAAGGCTAGGCTGCCACCAGATGAGCCAATGGTCGTCGCGCTTGGAGTCGCGTTGGTGTCTCCTAGGGTGAGCAGAGTCGTCAGCGGATTCGCCAAGGTCGATGAGATGTCCACCGTCTGCGCGACGCCATTGTAGTCACCGCTCAAGGTGGCGGTGTCGCCTACCGCAGAGCCAGGGGTTCCGCTGCCACCCCAAGTGGCGGCCGTGTTCCAATCCTGTGCGCCGACGCCAGGGGTTAAAGTGTAAGCGGCGGCGAAAGCAGAGGAGGTCGATAGACCGAGGGCGGCGATGGCCGCGAGCAGGGTGCGGGTATTGCGATGGTTTTTCATGGGTAAATTTGGCTTAATGAAGATACTTGGTGATTGAATGGCGTCGGAGGCTCAAAAGGCGTAGATAGGGCACGCCTAGGGAAGAACTAAGACGGCCGTGGATTGGGGGCTGCGGGGTAATGAAAAGGGGATTCGAGGGCTGCGGGGGTAACCTACGAATCGCCGTGATGAGTGAAGTCTGATGGCAAAAATCAACGGCAGGACAAGAAAGTAATAATGATTTGCTGCATTTTCCGAAAATTTCTTCAATACTCCCTGAATCCTAAGTTTCACCATGGTTTCCTTCGACCCGAACCGCCCTGATTTTACTCCCTACGGCTTCTCCTGCGTGCGCTGGACGCCCTCGCCGATGAAGCGGC
>Ga0247831_1005205_pt1 | contig 16508 bp, 15 predicted proteins | sample LaCruzMarch2015__9_FD_192406 | JGI IMG/M metagenome (GOLD analysis project Ga0247831, IMG submission 192406) | Freshwater microbial communities from meromictic Lake La Cruz, Castile-La Mancha, Spain - LaCruzMarch2015_1m | ecosystem: Environmental > Aquatic > Freshwater > Lake | place: Spain... | reverse complement strand
TGCGCATGAGCATGGTCCCAAAGGCGGCGATGAGGTCAATGTCATTCAGCCCGGCAAGAATTACGGCTGGCCCGTGATCACTTATGGCGTGGATTATTCTGGCGCGCCGATCAGCATGGAAAATAAGCGCGACGGGATGGAGCAGCCACTCGTCTATTGGGTGCCCTCTATCGCGCCATCCAGCATGGTATTGTACACAGGCAGTCTGTTCCCGCAGTGGAAGGGTGACCTTCTCGTAAGTGCGTTGGCTGGACAACAAATACGCCGGGTTGACCTAGAAAACGGTGCCGTGAAAGCCCAAGAGACCTTGTTGGCCGAACGTGAAGAGCGGTATCGCGCCATTATCCAAGCGCCAGATGGCAGCTTGATCGTCCTCACCGACGATCCAGAAGGCAAAGTGCTCCGCCTCAGCCCGAATTGATCATGACCTCAATGGCCACCCAAGAAGTTCTGGCCTTTGCCCATGAACTTGCCGACCTCGCGCGGGCAGCTATCCTGCCTTATTTCCGCGCTGAGGCAGCGATTGAGAATAAGGCTGAGATCGGCTTTGATCCCGTCACCGCAGCCGATAAAGCCGCTGAAGAGGCGATGCGCGCAAAGATACGTGCAGAGCGACCGTATGATAGCATCGTCGGTGAAGAGTTCGACAATCATGACGGCAGCTCTGGCTGGACGTGGGTGCTAGACCCCATTGATGGCACCCGCGCTTTCATCGCGGGCACAACGACTTGGGGCGTCCTGATTGGTGCGCGCTTTGACGATAAGCCGCTGGTCGGGATTATGGATCAACCCTTTGCCGATGAACGTTGGGCTGCCAATCCAGACCGTGGGTTCTGGTCGCGTGGACGGGCCCGTCAGCCCTTGATGACCCGCAAAAATGTGGCTTTAGATCATGCGCTTTTGGCGACGACCGACCCCTTCTTATTTCAAGGCGGTCAGCATGAAGCCTTCTTGGCTTTGCGCGCCTCAACCCGCCTGACCCGTTATGGGCTTGATTGCACAGCCTATGCGCTGCTGGCCCATGGCCATATTGATCTGGTCGTAGAGCCGGGCCTAAAAGATGTCGACATTGCCGCCCTCATCCCCATTATCGAGGCTGCAGGCGGCGTCGTGACCGATTGGCAGGGCCGCCATCACCCGAAGGGCGGTGACATTATTGCCGCGGGATGCCCAGCGCTACATGCCAAAGCCTTGGCCTTAGTGGCAGGGAAGTAAGCCTCCCCTGCCCGCTGGTATGCCTTAGGTCTTAATCCCGTTCTGCCAATCCAAAATGACCGTATCAAGCACGTCGAGGGGGAGTGGACCCGGCAGCAAGACTTGGTCGTGGAAAGCCTTAATGTCGAACTTATTGCCTAATTTGGTTTTGGCATCGGCACGCAGACGGATCAAATTAGTCTTGCCAACCATATAGCTGCAGGCTTGGCCCGGCCACACGCAATAGCGCTCCACTTCCGTAACGATGCTATCGCGCGTGTCGCCTGTGGCTTCTAACATATAATCAACGGCCTGTTCCTTCGTCCATTTCTTGGCATGAAGGCCCGTATCGACGACAAGGCGGGCGGCACGGAAAGCTGCTGATTGGGCATAGCCCAAGCGGCCAGCAATATCATTCTCATAGAGGCCCATTTCATCGGCCAATTGCTCCGCATAGAGCGCCCACCCTTCGCCATAAGCGCCAAACCACAACATTTTTGAACGCAGGAACGGCAGGCCTTGAGCCTCTTGTGCAAGAGAAATCTGCATGTGGTGGCCGGGTTGGGCCTCATGATAGGTCAAAGTCGGCAAGGACCATTTCGGCCAAGCGGCGGTGTCACGCAGATTGATATAATAAGCACCGGGACGCGACCCGTCGGGGGCGGGCGACTGATAATAACCGCCTGGAGCACCAGCTTCGGTATAGGCAGGGACGCGCTTTACTTCGCAATCCGCCTTTGCAAGTGTTGCAAAAACCTCTGGCAAGCGCTTCTTGAGGGCGGCCATCTGCTTATTCAAATCTGCCAGCAATTGCTCTTTGCCAGCATCATTATTGGCGTACAGATACTTCGGGTCCTTGGCCAAAGCGCTCATGCGCTCGGCCACACTTCCTTCGGTCATGCCAAGCGTCTTCAAGCCCTCATCCATTTGTGACCCAAACGAGCGCACGAGATCGCGGCCTAATTCATGGATTTCGTTGGGCGACATTTTGGTTGTCGTCCAATAGCCCGTGGCAGCCTGATAATAGGCTTCCCCCTGTGGCAGTTTCCAAACCCCAGCATCAGCGGTCGCCTTCGTCCGCAAGTCTTCCATCAAGGCAATCTGAGCCTGATAAGCGGGGAACACCTTCTCGGTCACCAATTTGGTGGCTGCTGCTCCTAATTGATCAGAACCTAGACCCGATTCCTTAGCCTTACGCACCAAGCCGGAAACCAAAACGGTCTCAGCGGCCGGGATTTTCAGAAAGCTGCGCAATTGGCCAAGGGCGCGATCAATGATGAAATTGGGCGGGATGGCGCCTTTGGCAGCATCGGCTTTGACGCGCTCTACCTCATGGCCCATTTGACCGGCGAAACCCTCAACCCGCGAAAGCCAAGCATCGGCATCATCTTTGGCCTTCACCACGTGCTGGCTATCCAAGAAGTCTGGCATGCCGACATAGCTGCCGGTCAGTTGCGACAGGATATACGGGTTGGGAGAACCATAGCCCGCTGTACCATAGCCCATTGGGGCGGCAGCTGCGGCATAGCGCGTGGACGACAAAACAACCGCATGGGTCAACTTGTCGGCCGGGTTCAGGCTTTCAGGCTTGATCTTTTCAAGGTCCTTGATCCAACCAGCCACCCATTGATTGCGGGTAGTTTCTGCAGCCGCCGAAGCGTCTGAAACCCGGCCCTTATAGGGCCCACCAGCCAAAGCTTCTGGCACGGTCAAGCTGGTCGCATATTCGGGCGAGTCCTTCAGCATGGCCGTGGTGATGGAATCAATCACCGCCTTAAGGTCCGGATTAGCCGTACTCTTATCCGCACAACCCCACAGAAAGGCCGTCGCCCCAATCGCCCCTGTGCCCAACAGGGCCCCTCGCCGCGTTAGCTTCATCTTACTCTACCTTTTGCTTCGGCCTGCCCTCACCCGGCGAGGACGCACTTGCCATTCTTGATCACGACCACATCGCGGGATTTTACACGGGCCTCAAACGACACCACATTGCCATCGCGCCACATCTGAACGCTGACCGTCTCACCGGGGAAAACAGGCGACGAGAAGCGCACGTCATGGCTCAAAATTAGGCTGGGATCGTTGCCGCAATAAGCTGACAGCACAGCCCGACAGGTCAGACCATAGGTGCATAGCCCGTGCAGGATTGGGCGGGGGAAGCCCACCATTTTGGCAAAATCAGGATCGGCGTGCAGCGGATTACGATCGCCCGACAAGCGATAAATCAAGGCCTGATCTGGGCTGGTTGGGATTTCAACTTCCATGTCTGGTGCACGATCTGGAATTGGATGGGACTCTGGTCCGCCTTCGCTCGGCCCACCAAAGCCACCATCGGCGCGGGCAAAGATGGATGAGGTCAGCGTGCACAGCAGGCTATCGTCTTTCTTGTCGCGGATCACAGTCTCGCTGATCAGAACCGCACCCTTGCCAGCACCCTTATCGAGGCACTCAACAAAGCGGCTATCGGCCAAAATCGTTGCAGCAACTGGCAGAGGCTTATGCATGGTCACGCGCTGTTCGCCATGCACCACCATCGCATAATTGATCCCCGTATCGCCAACCCGGCCCGCGCCCCAGGCAATCACGGTCGCCATGGTAGGGATGGTCTTTAGGCCGTTTTCATAAACAAACGGCAGCTCCCCCTTATCCATAGGGTCAGCGCCCATACCGATGCCCAAGGCATAAAGCATGGTCTGTGTATCGCCATAGGAAAATTCTTGGTCCTTGGATGTCAAAGACATCACGTGCTCATAATTGATAGCCATGGGTGTTCCTCCAGCTGTGCCTATATTCGTTTGGCTTTTCAGCCATGTGACAGAATAATTCAGCCGGGCGCAAGGGGGCACGCTTGGCCCCACTGCCTTAAGTCAAGCCGAAGCAAAGGGCTCACGCGGCAGCGACGGGATCGTGTTCAGCCACCCAATGGCCCGGGGCCACTTCCATCAATTGCGGACGATATTGTGGCCCATCACCTTCCACGAGTTTTGACTTCATGAAGCGCAATTGTGCGCGCGGATCCATGGGTGACGGCAGGTCCCCTTCCAAGCGGATGCGAGGACGCGCCTTCTCCAACTCTGGGTCAGGGATAGGTGCCGCGGAAATCAGGGCTTGGGTGTAGGGATGGCGCGGGTTGAGATAAATGGAATTGCGATCCGCGGTTTCCACCACCCGGCCCAAATACATCACCATGATCCGATGGCTGACTTCACGTACCACGGCCAAGTCGTGGCTGATGAACAACATGGCGAGGCCAAATTCGCGCTGCAAATCGAGCAAAAGGTCAATGATCTGCGCACGAATGGACACATCGAGCGCAGAGACCGCTTCATCGCACACCACAAACTTCGGACGCAAAATCATTGCGCGGGCAATGCCAACGCGCTGGTTCTGACCGCCCGAGAATTCATGCGGGTAGCGATTGATCCAATCGGGGTCGAGGCCGACACGGTTCATCATGTCTTTGACCATCGCATCGCGCTCTTGCCTGCCGATGCCAGGCTTATGGACCTCTAAAGGCTCCGCGATGGAAGCCCCAATCGTCATGCGTGGATCAAGGCTAGCCAGCGGGTCTTGGAACACGATGGTCAAGTCCTTGCGCGAGGCGCGCAGATCTTTCCGCGATGTATCGGTCACGCCCTTGCCAAGCCAAACCACTTGCCCCGCCGTCGTTGGTACCAAACGCAAGACGCCGCGCGCTAAGGTGGACTTGCCACAGCCCGACTCCCCCACCACGCCGACGGTCTCGCCAGCACGAATGGTCAGATCGACCCCGTCCACGGCCCGCAAAGGCTTGGATACGGGGAACAAGCCGCCGGAGACTTTTACCGGGAAATGGATTTGCAGATTCTTGGCTTCAACCAGAATGGGATCGCTATCCTTAGGCGGGTCCGCCAAGGGCACGCCTCTGCGCTCGGGCCGATCCAAGCGCGGCACAGCTGCCAATAGCTTTTGGGTATAGGCATCCTTTGGCGCCGCGAAGATTTGATGCACGTCGCCAGTCTCGACATAGAGACCCTTGTTCATCACTTGGACCTTGTCAGCCAATCGGGCAACGACGCCCATATCATGGGTGACAAGCGCAATCGCGGCACCGGTATCGCGCTTCAGCTCATCCATGAGCTCCAGCACTTGGGCTTGAACGGTCACGTCGAGCGCTGTCGTAGGCTCGTCGGCAATCAACAAGGCCGGTTCGCACAGCATGGAGATCGCGATCATGACGCGTTGACGCATGCCGCCCGACAATTCATGAGGATATTGGTTGAGCCGGCGGACGGCTTCAGGAATGCGCACGCGCTCCAGCCACTCTACACAGCGCTTGGTCGCAGCTTCACCTTGCAAATTCATGTGCAATTTCAGCACTTCATACATTTGCTCCCCCACTTTCATGTGAGGGGTCAGAGAGGTAAGTGGATCTTGGAAGATCATCGCCATTTGCTTGCCGCGAATGGAATTGAGCTCAAGCGGTTTGAGGCCGAGCAATTCCTGACCTTTGAACTTGATCGAGCCCGTGGCCACGCCGTTGGACGCCAAAAGCCCCATTGCAGCCATAAAAGTCTGGCTTTTGCCCGATCCAGATTCCCCTACCACGGCAACACATTCACCGGGTAAAATGTCCAGATCAATGCCCTTTACCGCACGAACGGAACCATCAGGCGTCGAGAACGTCACGGAGAGGTCACGGACAGACAAAATTGGGCTGGACATAAGGACGAGGTTCCTTGAAGAAACGATTTCGAAACTACGACTTAGCTTTGCATTTCCCTGCGGTCTATGCGTTCAAGCACATGTGACCACATTGCAGCCTCAGGGCGGTGCCAATAAGGTCGGGTAAAACATCGCTTTGCTCAGGAAACAGACAATGGCCAGCCTTCCCTATTTGACCGATACCCGTTTTGACCATGGCGCTGTAAGCCAAACTGGCAAAGCACTCCAAAGTTTGGGCGCAAGCCGCCCTCTGATCGTCACCGACAAAGGCATTGTTGCGGCAGGCCTGATACAATCCGTGCTAGACGCGCTTGGCGCGCCTCCTGCTGCGGTATTTGACGAGACGCCGGGCAATCCGACCGAAGCTGCCACTTTGGCCGCCACTGACCTTTATAAAGAGGCCGAAGCGGATTCCATCATCGCTTTAGGCGGCGGCTCTTCCATGGACTTGGCTAAGGGCGTTGGCCTATTGGTCAGCGGTGAAGGCCCCTTGGCGCGCTATGGTGCGGCGCAGCGTGGCTCGCGCCTGATTGGAAAAATCCCGCCGCTGATCGCGATCCCGACCACCTCGGGCACAGGCTCTGAAGTCTCCATCGGCGCGGTGATCGTGCTGGAATCGGGCATCAAGGAACTGTTTGTTTCCAAGCATCTCATCCCGGCCATCGCCATTTGCGATCCCGACCTCACCTTGGGCCTGCCTGCGGGCCTCACGGCTGCAACCGGCATGGATGCGGTGACCCATTGTATTGAGAGCATCATGTCGCCTGCCATCAATCCACCCGGAGACGCAATTGCGGCAGACGGGATCGTGCGGGCAGTGCGGGATGGCATGCTTGCCCGCGCTGTTAAGGATGGTTCTGACAAGGAAGCACGCTGGCACATGATGATGGCCTCCACCGAAGGCGCTTTGGCCTTTGTGAAGGGTCTAGGCAGCGTCCACGCCCTCTCCCACGCTGCTGGTCGGCTCAAAAGCCCCAGCCTGCACCACGGCACCCTCAACGCCATCTTCTTGCCCCATGTGATGCGCTTTAATGCGGGCGTGCGACCAGATGCAGAAGCGCGCATTCGCGACGCGATGGGCCTAAAGGCTCATGAAGATTTGGCCGATGCTTTGGCCAGCCTCAATCAAGCCTTGGGCATTCCAGCCAATCTCTCGGTCCTTGGCCTATCCAATGATCATGCTGACGGCATTGTCGCCAATGCCTTGGTCGACATCGCGCATTTGTCTAACCCAAGAAAGGCCAGCGAAGCAGACTACCATGCTTTGTTTGCCGCGGCCCTGACCGGCTAACGAAAGAAGTCCAATCTATGGAAGCCATTTGGCTCTCGACCCTGATTGTCGCCATCGCTGAGATCGGGGACAAAACCCAATTGCTCGCCATCGTGTTGGCCTGCAAGTTCAACAAGCCCATCCCGATCATTGCCGGGATTTTTGTGGCAACCATCATCAATCACGCCCTCGCAGCTAGCGTTGGCTTTGGCGTGGCACAATTGATTTCGGGCAAGTGGTTTCAAGTCGGGGTCGGGGTGGCCTTTATTGCGATGGCCGCTTGGGCTTTGATCCCTGACAAAGAGGACGAAGATGCCGGGTCCAAGTCCCATGGCAGCGTTTTCATGACCACCGTGATCGCCTTTTTCCTTGTTGAGATGGGCGACAAAACCCAAATCGCTACGTCACTTCTGGCGGCACGGTTTGAGAACATTACACTGGTGACCATTGGCACGACCTTGGGCATGATGCTGGCCAATGTGCCTGCTGTTTATCTCGGCCAAGCCGCAACCAAAGTCGTGCCGCTGAATGTGGTGCGGATGATCGCGGCAGGTATCTTCGCCGCTATTGGTGTTTGGGTCGTGGTGGCAGCATTGACGGCCGCACAGCCCACCTAACAAAAAAGGCGACCCACACGGGTCGCCTTTTTCAAACTCTGCGATGTTGAAACGCTTATGCGTTGCCAGCAACGACTTCTGGAGGCGCATTGCGCAGGGTGCGTTGGATCAGCTTCTGCCAGTGCAGCAAGGACACCAAATGGGCATAGATGGCGCCCAAGCAGCCCTTTTGCTTCAATTCCAGCAATTTCGCGGCTGGCAAAGCATTCAGCTTTTCTTCTGAGACGCCGATATAGTCCGCCACCTTTACTGGCTCACCTTGGCTGCCGTCCGGGTTGGTTGGCGTAAAGGTGACGCTTTTTTCTTCCATGATATCCATCGAGTTGATGACTTCCATGAACTCTTCGGTCGCGCGACGCTGACGTTCAAAGTCCTGCAGGAATTCCATGGCATTGGTGGTGTAAGGGGTTGGCTGGCCGTTTTCGAACAGCGGCAAATCTGGGTTCTCACCGATCATCTCTGCTTGGGTGTCGATACAGACCACGAAATTGTCGCCTTGCTGGTCTGCAGCAAATACGAAAGGATAGCGGCGGATGAAGGCTGGGATATAGCCGTCCAGTTCCCAATTGCCTGTGCCGTCGACATAAAGGTTTTCACCCGAACGCGCTGACAACACTGCCAAAGGCGTTTTGCGGTCTGGGGCGAAAATGATTGGCAGCGAGGTAGCCGCCATGCCGAATTCTTGCACCGTCAAAGGAACCACATGGGTTGTTTCGACAAAGCCAAACGGGCGTTCGATATTCTTCAAGCCCAGTTTGCTATGGGCTTCCAAAGACAAAGGCTCTGGATTTTTGTACAAAAGGACGTTGCCTGTGAGGGCAGGCGAGCCGGTTTGGGCGTCAGACATGGTGAGAAACTCCGTTAGGTCGCGGGCTTCTAGCGGTTTCTAAGCAAAAGGCCAACCTTGCTCTGCAATTGGCGCCTGAAGCGCAGAGGTGACTTAGGCGGCGAGTGGTTTAGGGTGTGCAACTCAACGCGCCTAAGGCTAGCTAGGAGTCCAACATGTCCCAAATACATAAGATCGCCGCAGGGCTTGTAGGTCTTGCCCTGACAACCAGTGTTGCGACTTGGCTTAGCCCCGCGCACGCGCAAGAAAACGTACCAAAACCCAAAGCTATGGCCGCCTTTCGGGTCTGTTTGGCAGCCTCCAAGACTGGCGTTGATTGCGGCCAGCCCGTTTACGATGCCTGCCAAGCCGACCATGATCAACCCGATACCACCTTGTCGATCATCGAATGCACGATGACGACTCATAAGGCGTGGGACGTGGTCTTAAACGAGCGCTATCGCGCCCTGATCGCAACCTCCCCGCCCAATCTGAAGCTGAAACTCCAAAAAGCGCAGCGGGCTTGGATCGTCAGCCGCGATGCCGACTGTGCTGCCGTCTATGAAAACTGGATTAGCGGCACGATACGCGGCCCGATGTATGCGGGTTGTATGGTCGAAAAGACCTCTGAGCGCGCGCAGTGGCTGAAAGAGATGCGCGAGGACTAACCTATCGCCGAGCTGCGTCAGACGCTTTGCGGATCGCCTCAAACTCATCGCCCTTGGTCCATTGCGGCCACGTCGCGGCGTTCGCAACTTCCAGCATCAGGCTGCGGGTCGCCGTCAAATCCATCAAAGCGCCTGCGAAATCAAAGGCCGGATCATATTCATCCTGTGGCTTGTGATAGCGCTGATCGAACCATTCCTTTGTCGCAGCTTGGCCCGCCTCAACCCCACCTTTGACCAAGGTGGTGCCAGTGGACGGGAACATGGCAGGCACGCCTGCGCGGGCGAACGGGAAATGGTCCGAGCGATAAAACAAACCAAACTGTGGGTTGCGGTCGGGCGTATAGGTTCGCCCTTGCGCGCTTAGAATCGCCTTCATGCTGGCATCGAGGCTGGATTTACCAGCACCTGGAAACTCCATCTCCGTCGTGGCGCCGCGATGGGGCAACATGTCGAGGGTGAAGGCGGCTGCCGTCTTCTCCAGCGGGAAGCGGGGATTATTGACGTAATAGTCAGAGCCCAACAGCCCCTGCTCTTCTGCGGCCCACGACGCAAAGACGATCGAGCGCGCCGGACGCGGCCCTTGCGCAAGGGTGCGCGCGATCTCCAACATCCCGGCCATGCCTGAGGCATTGTCCATCGCGCCATTATAGATTTTATCGCCATTGATCGGCTCACGAATGCCCAAGTGATCGTGATGAGCCCCGATCAGAACAGTCTCATTCGGGCGGCTCGCGCCTTTAAGGACACCGACAACATTGCGCGTCGCCACCGATTCCCGAGTTACGCCGATGTCGATGGTCGCGGTTTGGTTGAGCGGCACTGGCTTAAAGCCCGGCGTGCGGGCCGCCTTCTTCAACGCCTCAAAATCAAGGCCCGACTTGCGGAACAATTCTACGGCTACGTCGCGCTGCATCCAGCCTTCAATGGCCGCCAGCGACGAACCGCTATCAGGCCGCACGAAGTCAAAACGGGTGCCGTTGGAATTGCGCACCACGCCCCAGCCGTAAGCAGCCGGTGCATCCTCATGAATGATCAGAACGCCAGCCGCCCCTGCTTTGGCAGCTGCTTCAAACTTATAGGGCCAGCGGCCGTACCATTGCATGGCTTTGCCGCCGAACATGCCTGCGACCGCTTCGCCCGGGGCTGCCTCAAAATCGGGGTCATTGATCAAGACCAAAGCGATCTTGCCATCCCAGTTCACGCCAGCAAAATCATCCCAATTCTTCTCCAGCGCCTTCACGCCATAACCGGCAAACACCAAAGGCGCGTCGACCAAATTATAAGAACTGCCATCAGCCTTCCGGCTGATCATCATGATATCCTTGCCCTGATACCAAATCTCATCCTCGACCGCGAAGGTGCCACGTGGCGCGGTTGTGAAGCGGTTAAGCTCAAAGTTTTGAAACCAGGTGCCGTTGTCGCCCGCAGGCTCCAGCCCCAGAGCGGCCATGGCACCAGCTACATAGGTCGTAGCCATGTCATCGCCGCGCGTCCCGGGGCTGCGCCCTTCGAAGAAATCATCGGCGAGGGTTTTAATGTGCATCCGCAGACGCGCATCATCGATGGCAGGATAAGACGCTAGCTGGCCCACCTTGGCGGCTTTTGAACTTGTTTGCCCCGATTGCGCTTGCGCGAATTGGGTTACCAAAGCACCCGCAGCAATAAAGGCCACCAATGCGGTGCCAGCAAGTAAGCGTTTCATCTTTGACCCTTAAACTGCGGTTGCGCCGCCATCGATAACGAAGGTTTGTCCAGTGGTGAAGCCACCTGCACGCGAGGCCAAGAACACGGCCATGCCTGCAATCTCGTCAGGCTCACCGATGCGCTTCAAGCAGGAATGGGTGGTGGCTTGCTTTAAAGTGGCAGGGTCTTCCCACAAGGCGCGGGCAAAGTCTGTCTTGATCAGGCCCGGCGCAATACAATTCACCGTCACACCATCTGGCCCAAATTCCAGCGCGAGGTTACGCGCCAATTGCATGTCCGCAGCCTTGGAAATGTTATAGGCCCCAATGATATTGGTCGCCTTCAAGCCACCAATCGAGGAAATGATGGTGATGTTGCCAGCCTTACGCGCCACCATTTGCGGCGCGACCATGGAGATCAGCCAGTGGTTGGAAATGATGTTGTTCTGCAAGATTTTCGCAAACACATCATCCGCAATCCCAGCCATCGGACCATAATAAGGATTGGATGCCGCATTACAGACCACGATATCAATCTGGCCAAAGCGCTCGTTGGTTTGGTCGACCAAGCGCTGGAGGTCTTCTTTCGAGGAAATATTGGCAGGCACCGCCAGCGCGCGTCCATCGCCATGCTTGGCATTGATGGCATTAGCGACATCTTCACAGGGGCCAGCTTTGCGCGACGAGACGACGACATTGGCGCCATGATCGGCCATTTGCTCGACAATGGCTTTGCCAATCCCGCGTGACGAGCCAGTGACGATGGCAGTCTTGCCGCTGAGGTCAAAAATTGTGGTCATAAGGCTTCCCCCTGAGAATGTTGTTTAAACCCGGCATCTGATGTGCTGGCAGAGTTTCTGCCACGGGTTTGGCACAGGGGAAAGGGGGCGATGACGCGTTGGCACCTTCGCAAACAGCCACAAGCAGTTTGTGCGCTTTAGCCGTGCGTACCGTCAAGCTTGTCGAGACGGGCCTGCATCGCCGCCATTTGGGCCCGCATGGCAACCAATTCTTCCGACGCTTCTGACTTCTGTGCAGACTTACTGGTGGGCCGCAGGGCAGTAGGTACAACGACGCCTGTAAAAGCTTTGGCGGCCTCTGCCATCATCGACATATTGGCGCGGACGGCCTGTTGGAACAACTCAGCAGGGCCTGACAAGTCAATGCCGCCATTAAGCGATTTCGAGAATTGTTCGCGGCTGTCGGTAAAGCTCTTCATCGCGAGGTCGAGGTAAGAAGGCAAAAAGCCTTGCACGCTGTCGCCATAAGAGCGGATAATGTCGCGCAGGAACCCGACTGGCAGAAGATTATTGCCAGAGCTTTCAGCCTCCAGAATGATCTGGGTCAGGATAGACCGGGTAATATCGTCGCCCGACTTGGCATCAAACACAACAAAATCGACCCGATCGCGCACCATTTGGGCCAAATGATCCAAGGTCACATAGGCCGAAGTCGCGGTGTTATAGAGCCGCCGATTGGCGTACTTCTTGATCGTCACCACGGGATTTGCCTGTTTGCTATCGGCCAAATGGGGCTCCCTTTCGCTGCGAATTGCGCGATTTTGCCTAGTTTCGCTGCTGTTCTTCGCAGATGCAAGACAATTGGGCAGGTGCGAAACGCACTTTGCAAATACATGGGCAAACACATGGGGCAAACACATGGGTGCAGAACCCGCCATTGACCCCGACCCAGGTCGCTTCAGACAGGTCCGGAACCCTGACCATTAGCTGCACAAAGCCAAACGAATCTTGGAAGGGCTTTGTTTGCGATTGACGCCAACCTTTTCTTACGCAAGACAGGGCAAAATATTTCTGGGAAAGGCATACGTACATGAGCACTTCTTCTTCCGACATCGTGATCGTCTCGGCGGCACGCACGCCGATTGGCTCTTTCTCCGGCGCATTCGCGACCGTAGAGGCCCATGAACTGGGTAGAACCGCCATTGTCGAAGCCTTGGCGCGCGCCGGGGTGTCGGGTGATGAAGTCTCAGAGCTGATCTTCGGCCAAGTGTTGACCGCTGGCAAAGGCCAAAACCCAGCCCGTCAAGCCAGCCGCGCTGCTGGCATCTCGGACGCTGCGCCTGCTTGGTTAGTCAATCAAGTGTGTGGCTCGGGCCTGCGCACGGTGGCCTTGGCCGCCCAACAAATCATGACGGGAAGTGCTGATATCGTTGTCGCCGGCGGTCAAGAAAGCATGAGTTTGTCGGCCCATGCAGCTTATATGCGTGCGGGCACGAAAATGGGCGACCTAGGCTTGGTCGACACCATGATCCGCGACGGCCTGACGGATGCCTTCAACGCCTATCATATGGGCATCACGGCAGAAAATGTCGCCGAGAAGTGGCAGATCACGCGCGATGAGCAAGACCAGTTTGCCACCGCCAGTCAGAATAAAGCCGAAGCCGCCCAAGCCGCTGGCCGCTTTGACGCAGAAATCGCCGCTGTGACCGTTAAGGGCCGCAAGGGCGATGTGACGATTGATAAGGATGAATATATTCGCAAAGGCGCGACAATGGATGCAGCTCAAGCGCTGCGCCCTGCGTTCAAAAAAGACGGCACCGTCACCGCAGGCAATGCCTCTGGCATCAATGACGGCGCAGCAGCGCTGGTTGTCATGAGTGCGGCCGAAGCCGCCAAGCGCGGTCTGACCCCACTGGCGCGTATCGCTTCCTTCGCGACCGCAGGCGTCGACCCTTCCATCATGGGCACAGGACCGATCCCAGCTTCCAAGCGCGCTTTGGAAAAGGCTGGTTGGAAGCCCGCTGACCTCGACCTGATCGAAGCCAATGAAGCCTTCGCCGCCCAAGCAATCGCGGTTAACCGCGACATGGGCTGGGATACCACCAAAGTGAACGTCAATGGTGGTGCTATCGCCTTGGGCCACCCGATTGGCGCTTCTGGTGCCCGGGTATTGGTGACCCTGTTGCACGAAATGGCTGCCCGCGACGCCAAGCGCGGTCTAGCTACCTTGTGCATCGGCGGCGGCATGGGTGTTGCGCTGTGTGTGGAGCGGTAGGGGTATTAGCGCGCTAACGTCTTGTTCTGCGCAAGACCAAATTTGCTGCTTGGGAACGGCTCTAAGGTTCGCACTGCTCACTTTAGAGCCGCTCGGCAATTCTCTCTGCGCAAGATGGGGAGTCAAGGGGTGAAATCGGCTTCGCCGACGCGCGAAGCGCGCCCCTTGACTCCCCATCTTGCGCGCACACACTCGAGTGCGGCCTTTGCGAAGGCATAGCCTGCGGCAAAGGCCTTCTAGACAAAAGCATTCACACAGAGGCCTCAATAATTTTTATTGCGAGGCACTTGCAACTAGAACTATTCTATTCTACATAAGAATGACTCTCAGAAGCAAGAAATGGACAAGCCCATGTATGTTTGCAATTGCAATGGAATTCGCGAGAAAGCGGTCCACGAAGCAATTGCTGCGGGTGCTGGGCGTCCATGCGATGTGTTCCACGCTAACAAATGCCGCGCTCAATGCGGCCGATGCGTGCCTGAGATGCAAGAACTGATCGCGCATCAAACTCAACACTTCAAAGTGGCCGCCGAATAAAGTCTACCTTGTCGAAACCGACAGGAAGCCTATACTCGCGCTCAACTTAGGAGCCTCCCATGCAAGCCGCAGAGGGCGTCATCGCACGCCTCAATACCATTCTCACCAATGAATTGACCGCCATCAATCAGTATTTCTTGCATGCCCGCATGTATAAGAATTGGGGTCTGACCAAGCTGGGCGACATTACCTATAAAGAGTCGATCGGCGAGATGAAGCATGCCGACTATCTGATCGAGCGCATCCTGATGCTCGACGGACTGCCCAATATGCAAGACATGCATAAGCTGAAATTGGGCGAAAACGTGCCAGAAAGTTTAGCCGCTGATCTGGCCGTCGAATATCGCGGTCAAGGCCAAATGAAGGATGCGATTGAGCATTTTGAAAAGGTCCGAGATTATGTGTCGCGCGATATCGTCGCCAAAATCCTCGAAGATACTGAGGAGCACATCGACTTTCTGGAGACCCAGTTACAATTGATCGAGCAATTGGGCATCCAAAACTATCTCCAAACGGCCATGGGCCCAATTGAAAGCTAATCCAGCTTGGACGCGGCCACTTCTTCCATCCGGCAGGTTGGCCGCGTTCTCATTCGCAACCATGCGGGTGAAGTCCTTCTGCTGCGCGGAAGGGACCCGGGCGAGCCAGATCGGCCTGCCTTCTGGTTTATGCCGGGCGGGAAGATTGACCCAGGCGAGACCGCTCAAGAAGCCGCCGCCCGCGAACTACAAGAAGAAGTTGGTATCGTGGTTGAGCCTGCCGCCCTCGGTGAGGTGATCGGCAGCGAGGATGTGACCTACCGCTTTAATGGGGTGAGCTACCGCCAAAGCGGCGTCTTCTTTGCGCTGCGCCATGAAAATCCGAGCCTGCATGCAGAAGGCCTCACGGCCATTGAGGCCGAGACCATCGATATGGGCCGATGGTGGTCTCTGAGCGAAATCCAAGCCTCGAATGAAACGATCTACCCCGAAAATCTGGGCGAGATGTTAGCGAAACTCGCGCCTTAGACCACTCGGTTCTCGAGGGGTTGGTCCTGATAGACGCGGATCAGATTGCCGATGGCGGCGCGCACCGCTTCTTGAACGCTCTCGCGTGTGCGTCCCGCGACATGGGGGGTGAGGACGACATTGGGTAGATCGGCCCAGAGTTTGGGGTCGGTCGGCTCATTCTCGAACACGTCTAGGCCAGCGCCTAAAATCCTTTTTTCTTTTAGAGCAACAAGTAACGCTGCTTCATCGACGACGCCACCGCGCGCGACGTTGATCAAGACGCCTTCGGTACCCAAGGCGTCGAGCACTTCGGCCGAGACAACTTTGCGGGTAGCATCCGTTAGTGGGCAGGCCAGCATCAAAATGTCGGACTTTTTGGCTAGTTCCAAAACCGTGTCGACACGCGGCCAAACAAGTTCTGGCTTCGGATTTGGGCCAGCCCAGATGACTTTTAGGCCAAAGGCTTCTGCGCGAACGGCAATGGCCTGCCCAATCGCCCCCATGCCGAGAATACCCAAAGTGCGCCCACGCAACCGAGAACGCGGCGCATGGGTCAACGCATCGGCCCACTCCCCACGCCGCACAAGGCCGTCCAGCTCAATGATGTTGCGCTCACCGGCAATCAAGAGGCCAAGGGCGAGGTCTGCCACGTCGTCTGTATTGATACCCGGCGAATTGCACACCGAGATACCAGCGGCTTTGGCGGCAACCAGATCAACCCCGTCCACACCCACGCCTGCGGCGATCACCGCTTCGAGCTTAGGGAACAAGGTGAACAGCGCCGCCTCAGTCTTTTTGCCGCCGATACAGGCGATGGCACGCACCTCAGCTCCGGGCCCGGCGGCAAAGGCTGCAATATCCGCAATCTCCCACAGACGCGCGCAAGGGGCGATGTTTTCAAGCAGCGGCTGGGCGAGGACGAGTTCGGGGTGAATAATCAGGATCATGGGAAGCCTTGTGAAAGGCTTGCGCGCCAGATGCAAGGGGGGGGGAGCGCGTGAGCCACTGG
>Ga0247831_1005204_pt1 | contig 16508 bp, 19 predicted proteins | sample LaCruzMarch2015__9_FD_192406 | JGI IMG/M metagenome (GOLD analysis project Ga0247831, IMG submission 192406) | Freshwater microbial communities from meromictic Lake La Cruz, Castile-La Mancha, Spain - LaCruzMarch2015_1m | ecosystem: Environmental > Aquatic > Freshwater > Lake | place: Spain... | reverse complement strand
CTTCCGCGTCGCGTCGTCCAGTTCAATCGCCGTCGCCTTTCGCATCGCTGCCTCCAAAATGTCCCAGATTCTTCTTGGAGGTGGCAGGTGGAAAATAGTTCTTTTAATTCAGAAGCACTACACTAGCTCAGCACCACGCTGCTGAGCCGGCGCCGGTAGGTCGCCACCACCGGGTCTACCGGCGGAATCTGCCCGTCGGCCACCTTGACCTTGGGCGGCTCGATGATCTCCAGGATGGCGATGAAGGTCTTGCGGGCCAGGTCCTCGCTCCAGGTCTTGTCGCGCATCAGGATCTCGAGCAGCTCGTCCATCGCGCCGGTCCAGGCCTGGCCGGCCATCAACAGCTGCGCGCGCTGGAAGCGAGCGTCGAAGTCGCGCCGGTTGGCGGCGATGCGGGCATCGAGCGCCGCGATCGCGGCGTCGGGCTGCTCTGCAAAGTCGATGGCCGCCAGCCAGCGCTGCAGCGCGTCGAGGCGGCGCACCGTGGGTGCCTTGGGCGCGGCCGGCGCAAACACCGCGCGCGCCTCGGCCACCTCGTTGTACTGCAGCAGGAACTTGACGTATTCGAAGCGCGCGTCGTCGTCTTCCGGCTTCTTCAGCACCGCCTGGTGCAGCGCCTCGGCAAGGGCGGACGGGTCGTCCTCGGCGGGCGCATCGGACACCTCCATGCCGGTCACCTCGGCCTCCATCACGTCGGCCGGCGGCAGGTGCTTGTCGAGGAAGGCCTTGATCTGGCCCTCGGGCACGGCGCCCATGAAGCCGTCGACCGGCTTGCCGTTGACCATCAGCACGCAGGTGGGGATGCTGCGGATGCCGAAGGCCTGGCTGAGCTCCTGCTCCTGGTCGGAATCGATCTTGACCAGCTTGAAGCGGCCACCGTAGTCGGTCTCGACCTTTTCGAGCAGCGGACCGATGACCTTGCAGGGGCCGCACCAGGGGGCCCAGAAATCCACCAGCACCGGGACGGCGGTGGAGGCTTCGATCACCTCGGCTTCAAAGTTTTCTACTGTGACGTTGATCATTGTGTGGGACCCGGGGGTAAGGGGTGACTGACTAGAATCGAGCCACCATGAACATTCAAATCGGCGTCGTCATGGGCTCCAGTTCCGACTGGGAGACCATGCAACACGCAGTCGAGATTCTCCAACAGTTTGGTGTCGCCCACGAAACCCGCGTGGTTTCGGCCCACCGCATGCCCGACGACATGTTCGCCTATGCCGAAGCTGCGCGCGCACGCGGGCTGCGGGCGATCATCGCCGGCGCGGGCGGGGCGGCCCATCTGCCGGGCATGCTGGCTGCCAAGACGCCGGTGCCGGTGCTTGGTGTTCCTGTGCCCAGCCGGCATCTGTCGGGCGTCGACTCGCTGCACAGCATCGTGCAGATGCCCAAGGGCGTGCCGGTCGCCACATTCGCCATCGGCGCCGCGGGTGCCGCCAACGCAGCCTTGTTCGCCGTGGCGCTGCTGGCGCACGGCCACGCCGGCCTGGCCGCGCGGCTCGAGCAGTTCCGTCAGGCCCAGACCGAGGCGGCCCGTGCGATGGTGGTGCCGCCCCCCGCAGCGCCAGGGCCGCGCCCATGAGCGGCAAGACCCTCCTGCCCGGCACCACCGCCGGCGGTCAGCAGACCACGCTGGGCGTGATGGGCGGCGGGCAGCTCGGCCGCATGTTCGTGCAGGCCGCGCAGGCCATGGGCTACTTCACCGCCGTGCTCGACCCCGACCCGGCCAGCCCGGCGGGCCTGCTGAGCCACTACCACGTGCAGACCGACTACCTCGACGAGCAGGGTCTGGCGCAGATGATGCAGCGCTGCGGCGCCATCACCACCGAGTTCGAGAACGTGCCGGCCGGCGCCATGCTCACTCTGGGCGCCCATCGTCCGGTGGCCCCTGGCGCCGACGCGCTGCGCATCGCGCAGGACCGCATCAAGGAGAAGGCGCATTTCGCCGCCTGCGGCGTTCCCTGTGCGCCGTATGCGGCGCTCACCGACGCCAGCCAGCTGGCGGGGGTGCCCGACACGCTGCTGCCCGGCATCCTGAAGACCGCGCGCCTGGGGTATGACGGCAAGGGCCAGATCCGGGTGGCCGACCGTGCGGCCCTGGCTGCCGCCTGGGCCGACCTGAAGGGCGTGCCCTGCGTGCTGGAGCAACTGCTGCCCCTGCAGGCCGAGTGTTCCGTCATCGTGGCCCGCGGCTGGGACGGCACCCTGGTGCATTTCCCGGTACAGCGCAATGTGCACCGCGACGGCATCCTGGCCACCACCGAAGTCTTCGACGGCAACCTGCCCGATGGCATCGCGGCGCAGGCATTGGACGCCTCGCGCGCCATCGCCGAAGGCCTGCAGTACGTGGGCGTGTTGTGTGTCGAGTTCTTCGTGGTGCAGGGCGCGAGCCAGCTGCTGGTCAACGAGATCGCCCCGCGCCCGCACAACAGCGGCCACTACACCATCGACGCCTGCGACCAGTCGCAGTTCGACCTGCAGGTGCGCACGCTGGCCGGCCTGCCCCTGGTGCCGCCGCGCCAGCACAGCCCGGCCATCATGCTCAACCTGCTGGGCGACCTGTGGCAGGCCGGCACGCCCGACTGGGCCGCCTTGCTGGCGCTGCCCGGCGTGCACCTGCACCTGTACGGCAAGCTGGCAGCGCGCCCCGGGCGCAAGATGGGCCACATCACCATCACCGGCGCCAGCGTGGCGCAGGTGCGTGCCACGGCCGCGCAGGCCGCTGCGCTGCTGGGGCTGCAGGCCGGGTGACGCGCCATGGTTCTGGACGGTGCTGCCGCCGCGTCGATCAGCGACTGTGCCGCGGCCTTGCAGGCCGGTGAACTGGTCGCGATCCCCACCGAAACCGTGTATGGCCTCGCGGCCGATGCCGGCAACGACCGCGCCGTGGCGCGGATCTTCGCCGCCAAGGGCCGGCCCAGCGACCACCCGCTGATCGTGCATGTCGACGACACCGACGGCGGCACGCCGGGTATGGATTTCTTCTCCACCGGGGTGCCGCCGTACGGCCGCGCGCTGGCCCGGCGCTTCTGGCCCGGCCCGCTGACGCTGATCCTGTCGCGCCGCCCGGAAGTGGGGCGAGCCGCCGCCGGCGGGCAGGACTCGATCGGCGTGCGCTGCCCGGCCCATCCAGTGGCGCAGGCCTTGCTGCATGCCTGCCGCACGCTCGGCGTGATGGGGCTGGCCGCGCCCAGCGCCAACCAGTTCGGCCGCGTCAGCCCCACCACCGCCGCCCATGTGCAGGGCGAGTTCGGCGACGCGCTGCGCATCCTGGACGGCGGCGCCTGCGGCGTTGGCATCGAGTCCACCATCATCGACTGCACGCGCCGCGCGCCGGTGCTGCTGCGCCCGGGTGCGATCACCGCCGCGCAGGTACAGGCGGCCTGTGGTCTGGCAGTACTGAGCCCGGAGCAGGCGCAGGAGCTGTCGGCGGCGCCGCGCGCTTCGGGCACGCTGGAGGCCCACTATGCGCCGCGCGCACGGGTCCGGCTGATGGACGCGCGGGCCCTGCAAACGGCATTGGACGTGCTGGGCGGCGAGATCCGCCAGTCCGGGCCGGTGATCGCCACCTACGCGCGCACTGTGTTGCGCTCGCCGTCGTCTGCGGTGTTGCGCCGGCGCATGCCGGACGATGCGGCCAGCACGGCACAACAACTGTTTGCCGTGCTGCGCGAGTTCGACGACCAGGGCGTGCGGCTGATCTGGGTCGAGACACCACCGGACACCCCCGACTGGGCCGGTGTGCGTGACCGGCTGCAGCGGGCTTCTGCGGCCCAGTAAGCCTTTGGTCGCGTCGCGGCAGGCCTGTGGTTGGTCTTCAGTTGCGTCGCCCCAGGCCTGTGGGGGCCGGGTGCGGCGCTTCGGTGGGGCGGTCGGGCGCTGAACGCGCCGACTGCGCTGCGGTGCTCGGTCTTGCGGCCCATTGCGCAACTCACTGCGCGCGCTTTGCGCGCTCCGTTCAGACAAGCGCAATGAAAGTGTTGACGAACGCGCTTCGCGCTGGCCGCAAACCCTCCGCTCCTCGCCGCCCCACAGGCGCGCCGCACCCGGCCCCCACAGGCCTGGGGCGACGAGCCTTTGGTGGGGGTGGCGGGTTTCGCGCGGTGCGCTTCTGCGCTTCGGGGTTGCTGGTCTGCTTGCGTGCCGAAGGTAGCGCGCCACTGCTGCTCTCCAGCGTCGCGGCAGGCGGTGCCCGGTGGGGGCGCGTTCAGCGCCCGACCGCGCCGCTGAGCGCCCCCACCGGGCACCGCCTGCCGCGACGCGCGCCAACGCCAAGGTAGTCCCTGCCGCAGCCGATAGCATGAAGAGCCAACGCCAACGTAGTTCAGGCCACCGCCCACAGCAAAGAGAGCCAACGCCAAGGTAGCTCAAGGCACGCCAACCAAGGCGACCAGTGCCAGTGTCAGGACTTTTCGCGGTAACGCACTTTCATCGCCAGGATGGCCAGCGCGAGGCCCAGCGTGACGGCATTGGCGATCACGACCGGCACGGCGGCGATCATGAGGCCGTAGGTCAGCCACAGCGCCGAACCGACCACGAACACGCTGTACATGCCCAGCGAGATGCCGCTCACGTCGCGGGTGCGGAAGGTCTGCCAGGCCTGGGGCACGAAGCTGCCGGTGGTCAGTGTGGCGGCTACGTAGCCGATGGTCTCGATCAATGTCATGCGGTCGATTGTCCGCGAGGCGCGGACGACCCGGCGCAGTGTCAGGCTCAGTTGTCGCGCACCGTCCAGTCCAGCAGCGCGTCCAGCGCCGGCCGCCCCGCGCCGGCATTGGCATGGTTGATGATGGCGACCAGCACATACCGCTTCCCGCTGGCCGCGTGCACATACCCGCCCAGGGCCACCACATCGCGCAGGCTGCCGGTCTTGAGGTGGGCCGTGCCCGCCGCGCGCGAACGGTTGCGGCGCATCGTGCCATCCACGCCGGTGATGGGCAGCGAGGACATCAGCTCCGGCATCTGCGGCGACAGATAGGCGACCTGCAGCATGCGCGCCAGCGCTTGCGCGCTGATGCGCTCACTGCGCGACAGGCCCGAGCCGTTGTCCATGATGGGCGCCTCGCTGCCGCCGCCGATACGCTCCGGCCACCAGCGCCGGATCACCTCGCGGGCGCCGTCCATCGACCCGGCCGCCGCGCCGCCCGTGCTGCCGCGCTGGACCAGTCCGAGTGTCAGGAACAGCTGCTGCGCCATCACGTTGTTGCTGAACTTGTTGATGTCGCGGATCACCTCGGCCAGGCTGGGCGACACCACCTCGAACACCGGCACCGGCATGGCGCCGCCAGGCAGGGGGAGCTTTCCGACCCGCACCGTGCCGAGCAACTGGCCACCCATGGCCTGCCACAGGCCCTCGATGGCGCGCACCGAGTAGCTGCGCGGGTCCGCATAGGCGATCGGCCAGACCTTCTCCTGGCAGCTGGCCGGGTAGGTGCCGGCGAACCGCACGCGCACGGGGTCGCTGAAGTCGGCGCGCAGCACGCTGCGGTAGTCGCCGCAGTCGCCGCCTGACAGCGGCACGGTGGCGGGCACCGCGACGCCAGCCAGCGGCGGGTCGAACTGCACCTGCGCGATGTTGGCGGTGCGGTCCGGCACGAAGGTCATCACCACCGACTTAAAGTTGAGCAGCAGCGCGTCGGGGGCCACGTTGTAGGGCCGCAGCGGCTCGCCGTCGAAGCTCCCCGGGTCGGCCTCGGGCACCGCAAATGCGGTGTGGTCGAGCACGATGTCGCCGTGGATGCTGCGAACGCCCAGGCCCTGCACGCGGCGCAGCAGCAGCCACATGCGCTCGAGCACCAGCTTGGGGTCGCCGACACCGCGGATCGTCAGGTTGCCGTACAGGATGCCGTCGCGCACCGCACCCTCGATGTAGACCGGCGTGTTCCAGGTGTAGGCCGGCCCGAGCAGGTCCAGGCCGGCGTAGGTGGTCACCAGCTTCATCACCGAGGCCGGGTTCATCGGCACCTGGCCGCGGTGATTGAGCCGGGGCGCAGCCTTTCCCTCGGCATCCACGACCAGCAGGCTGAGGGCCTCGCGTGGCAGCTTGGCGCGTTGCAGCGCGGCATCCACCTCGGGTGGCAGGCTCTGTGCCATGGCGGCGGACGCAGCAGCGAGCATCATCATCAGCAGCAGCACGGGCAGCGTGCGCAGGAGGACCGGGATACGCAAGGCGGGCATGGGCGTCGAGTCTACCCGGCACGGCCGCGCCGCCGACACGCGCCGCCGATGCGCTGGACAGGCCCAGCCGATAATGGCCGCATGCGCCAGCCCCTTCAACTGTCCCGGCGCACGGTCGGGCTCCTGGCGGCCCTCATCACCGTGGCCATCTGGACATCCTTCATCGTGATTGCGCGCGCCTCGGTCGATCCGGCGCGCGAGGCCATGCTGCACCCGCTGGATCTGGCCTATGCGCGCATCCTCGGCGCCGGCGCCGTGCTGCTGCCGCTGGGCTGGTGGCTGGTGCGGCGCGACCGGCGCGCCGGCCGGGGCGCCTCGTCGCTGTTCGGTTTCTCGCCGCTGCCGCTGCGGGTGACCGTGACCGCCGGCCTGTTCGGCGGCCTTCTGTACGCGCTGCTGGCCTACAGCGGCTTCCTGTACGCACCGGCAGGCCATGCCGCGGTGCTGATCCCCGGCAGCCTGCCCCTGTGGACGGCCCTGCTGGCGCTGCTGCTTCTGGGCACACCCATCACGCCGGCCCGCATGCTGGGCCTGGCGCTCATCATCGGCGGCGACGCGCTGGTGGGCGGCGCCAGCCTGCTGCAGGCGCTCGACGGCGGCGACGTCTGGCGCGGTGACATCATCTTCGTGGCGGCCGCCATGTGCTGGGCGGTCTACAGCGTGCTGGCCCGCAAGTACGCGCTCGATGCGCTGCGCGGCACGGTGGCTGTCACGGTGTTCGCGTTTTTCAGCTTCGTGCCGGTGTACACCGTGCTGATGCTGCTGGAGCAGGTGCCTGCCGGCCTGCTGCAGGCGCCCTGGGGCACGGTGGCCTTCCAGATGGCGTTCCAGGGCCTGGGTTCGGTCGCGATCGCCGGTGTCACCTACACGCGCATGATCCAGCAGTTCGGCCCGGTCCGCTCCACGATGATCACCGCGCTGGTGCCCGGCCTGTCGGCGCTGGGCGCCGTGCTGCTGCTGGGCGAGCCGCTGCACTGGAACCTGGCCCTGGGGCTCGCGCTGGTCACGCTCGGGATCCTGTTCGGTGTGCGCTCCAGCACGCCGGCCCCGGTGCTTGCCGTGCCGCGCCCTGGCACGTGAGCCGCATTCGAGAAGTCCATGCACCTGCTTGCCTTCGACACCAGCACCGACGTGATGTCCATCGCCGTCGGGCGCACCGAGGGTGGCGCATGGCAGCAGTGGCAGCACACGGCGGCAGGTGGCGCGCAGGCTTCGACAACGCTGATCCCGTCGATCCTGGCGCTGATGACCCAGGCCGGTGCCGGGTTCTCCGATCTGCAGGCCATCGCTTTCGGTTGTGGCCCTGGCGCATTCACCGGCCTGCGGACGGCCTGCTCGGTGGCGCAGGGGTTGGCCTTCGGTGCGCCCATGCCGCCCGGGAAGCCCGCCCTGCAGGTCCTGCCGGTCGACAGCCTGCTGGCCGTTGCCGAAGAGGCCCGCATGCAGTGCGCTCCGCAGGGCGGACCCTTGCGGGTGCTGGCGATGCTGGACGCCCGCATGGACGAGATCTACGCCGGGGCCTATGCCTACGACGGCCGCGAATGGCACCAGTGTCAGGACCTGCAGGTGCGCCGCCCGCAAGACCTGCAGCTGCCCTCGCAGTGGCAGGTGCCGGCGCAGGACGTGCTGCTGGCGGGCAATGTGTTCGCGGTCTATGGGGAGCGCCTGCCGTTCCCGCCCGCCGCGCAGCGCTGCGCGGCGCTGCCCACGGCCGCCGCGATGCTGCGGCTGGCACCGGGCCTGCTGGCCCGCGGCGGGGGCGTTCCGCCCGACCAGGCCTTGCCCACCTATATTCGCGATAAAGTGGCGCAAACCACGTCCGAGCGCGCGGCAGCCCGCGCTGTGCCGCTGCCCGGACCACCCGCCGATGCCCCATGAGTGCCGTCCTTGAACCTGCCGAAGCCCAGTTCGAGCCCCTGCTGGCTGCACGCCTGCCCGAGGTGCTGGCCATCGAGCACAGCGCCTACGAGCACCCGTGGTCGCCGGCCAACTTCCGCGATGCGCTCAAGTCCGGTTACGAGGCCCAGTTGCTGACGGCCGGCGGCACCTTGCTCGGTTATTTCGTGGCCATGAAGGGTGTCGACGAGGTCCACCTGCTCAACATCACCGTGGCGCCTGCCTTCCAGCGCCAGGGCTGGGCCCGGGTGATGCTCGACGCGCTGGCGCTGTGGGCGCGCGGGCAGGGCGTGCAATGGCTCTGGCTGGAGGCGCGGGTCAGCAACCTGCGCGCGTTGGAGGTGTACGAAGCCCATGGCTACCGCCGCGTCGGCCGGCGGCGCGCCTACTACCCGGCCGCCCGCGGTACCCGCGAGGACGCGGTGGTCATGAGCCTGCGGCTGTGACCGCCTGCCCGACCTGCCACCGCCGAAGGACCCGCCGTGAGCCTTGACCTGGACGAACGCCAACGGGCCATGCTGCAGGAGATGCATGTGCGGGTCTGGTGGCCTGCCGCTGCGCCCGCAGCCCCGGTACCGGCGCCGGCCCCGGAACACTCCCGTGTGCCCGCTCGGGCGCCAGAGCCTGCCCTGGCCACTGTCCCGGCAGCGGCGGCAGCAGCAGTGGTTGCCGCACCGGAGGCACCTGCGCTGCGCCACTCACCGCCTGCGCCGGCAGGACCGGCCCGCGCGGTCCCGCCCCAGCCCGGCGCCGGGCCGGGCGCCGCGGTCGACGCGATGGACATGCCCGCACTCGCGCAGGCGGTGGCGACCTGTGCCGCCTGCCGCCTGTGCGAGGGCCGCAAGACCGCGGTGTTTGCCGCTGCTACGCCGGCGCGCCAGACCGACTGGATGGTGGTCGGCGACCCGCCCACCGACGAGGACGAACGCGCCGCCCGCCCGTTTGCCGGCGAAGCCGGCGAGTTGCTCGACAACACGCTGCGCGCCGTGCAGTGCCACCGCGACGGCGAGGGCGCCGCCGGCGCCTGGCTGACCCATGTCGTCAAGTGCCTGCCGGCCCAGGTGCGCAATCCGCAACCCGACGAACTCGCGCGTTGCGCGATGTACCTGCGCCGCGAAGTGGCGCTGGTGCGCCCGCGCGTGATCCTGGCCCTGGGTCGATATGCCGCGCTGTCGCTGCTGGCACCGTCCGACCCGGAGATCGCCCGGGTGCCGCCGGGCAGGCTGCGCGGCCGCCTGTACACATTCGAGGGGGTGCCGGTGGTGGTGAGCTACTCGCCGGCCCGTCTGCTGCGGGCACCTGCCGAGAAGGCCGGCGCCTGGGCCGACCTGTGCCTGGCCCGCTCCGCCATGGCACCGCCAGCGGCCGGCGCGGCCGGTTGAGCCCCCCCACGCCCTGGATGCCCGCAACCACCGAGACCACGACCACGTCTAACGCGAAGGACCCTGCGCCCATGAATTTTGTCGACATGCTTGCCCGCGCCGAGCAGCAGAATGCCTCCCTGCTGTGCGTCGGACTGGACCCGGAGCCGGCCCGCTTCCCGGGCGACTGGAAGGGCGACGCCACACGCATCCTGGACTTCTGCCGCGTCATCGTCGACGCCACGGTCGACCTGGTGATCGCGTTCAAGCCGCAGATCGCCTACTTTGCCGCCCACCGTGCGGAAGCGGCGCTGGAGCAACTGGTGGCCCACATGCGCCGCGTGGCGCCCCAGGTGCCGGTGATCCTGGACGCCAAGCGCGGCGACATCGGCTCCACCGCCGAGCAGTACGCCATCGAGGCCTTCGAGCGGTATGGCGCCGATGCGGTGACGCTGTCGCCCTTCATGGGCTTCGACTCGGTGCAGCCCTACCTCAAGCGCGAGGGCAAGGGCGCCTTCCTGCTGTGCCGCACGTCCAACCCCGGTGGCGACGACCTGCAGAACCAGCGCCTGGCCGGCCTGCCCGGCGAGCCGCTCCTGTACGAGCATGTGGCCCGCCTGGCGCAGGGCCCCTGGAACATCAATGGCCAGCTGGGCCTGGTGGTGGGCGCCACCTACCCGGCCGAGATCGCCCGGGTGCGGGCGCTCGCGCCCACGCTGCCCCTGCTGATCCCCGGCGTGGGCGCGCAGGGCGGCGACGCGCTGGCCACGGTGCGTGCCGGCTGGAAGGCCGAAGGCGGCCGCACGGTTGCGCCGATCGTGGTGAATTCCTCGCGGGCCATCCTGTATGCGTCGGCGGGCGACGACTTTGCCACCGCCGCCCGGGCTGAGGCGCGGCGCACGCGCGAGATGCTGCAGGCCGCGCGCGCCTGACACACCACGCAACACCATGCACACCTCCGCGACCGGCTACGCGCCGTTCTACCTGATCACCCACCCGGACGTGGTGATCAGCCGCGAGGTGCCGGTGCCGCGCTGGCCGCTGTCCGAGCGCGGCCTGCAGCGCATGCGCATGGGGCTGCGGCAACCCTGGCTGCAGGGCACGTCCGCCATCTACTGCAGCACCGAACAGAAGGCCATCGACGCGGCGCGCATCCTGGGTGAACATCTGGGGCTGTCATGGACCGAGGTCGAGGAGCTGGGCGAGAACGACCGCTCTGCCACGGGGTTCCTGCCACCGCCCGAGTTCGAGCAGGTAGCCAATGCCTTCTTCGCCAACCCGATCGGCTCCGTGCGGGGCTGGGAGCGCGCCTGCGATGCGCAGTCGCGCATGGTGCGTGCGGTCGAGGCGATCGCCGCCACCGAGCGGGATGCCTCTCGCGTGCTGATCGTCGCGCATGGGGCGGTGGGCACGCTGCTGTATTGCCACCTCGCCGGCCTCCCGATCGACCGGCGCTGGGACCAGCCGCCGAACAAGGGCGGGAACTACTTCGGCTTTTCTTGGCAGCCGCGTGGCGTGTCGTCGTGGTGGCAGGCCATCGATGCGGAGGGTGTGGGGGCCTGACTTCGGCGGTTTGGTTTGCGATGCGCGTTGTGTGCGCCAGCTTGGTGGGCGAGCCGGCGAGGCTGGGGCAGGGGTTTGCGCGAATGTCCTCCGCCCTGCGCCTGCGGCTCCGGGCTCCCCCTTCACTTCGCGCAAACCCCTGCCCCAGCCTCACCGGCGGGCAATGGAGTAGCGTGCGTCGGGCTCCAGACGACGACGCCCACCCGGCAGGCGCGCCCGACAGCGCGCCCACAAACCACTCCCTACCGGGGCAAGCAGCGAACCCGCGCCGGTTCGACGCTCAACGACACCATCGCGCCATCGGCATACACCCGCTCGGTCGACGCCAACACCTTGATGTCCATCCCCGCCAGCTGCACCACATAACGGTTGCGCGAGCCGAGGTAGACGCGCGTGCGCACCCGCGCCTGCAGCCCCGGCTGGCCGGCGTCGGTTATCTGCAGGTCTTCCTGGCGCAGGGCGATGGTGGTGCCGCCCACCGTGGTGTTTTCCGGTGCGATGGCCACGCGCTGACCGTCCGCGAGCACCGCCACCGACCGGTTGCCGGCTTCGATGGTGACCGGCACCAGGTTGGCCGCACCCAGAAAGCTCGACGCAAATGCGCTGTCCGGCCGCGCATAGATCTCGGCAGGCGTGCCCTGCTGTTCGATATGCCCGCCATTGAGCAGGATGATGCGATTCGACAGGCTCAGCGCCTCTTCCTGGTCGTGGGTGACGAAGATCGTGGTCAGGCCCAGGCGCTTGTGGATCTCGATCAGCTCGACCTGCATGTCCTCGCGCAGGCGCGCGTCCAGGTTGGACAGCGGCTCGTCGAGCAACAACACCTTCGGCCTGGACACGATGGCTCGGGCCAGCGCCACGCGCTGCTGCTGGCCGCCCGAGAGCTGCGAAGGCCGGCGCTCGGCCAGGTGGGTGAGCTGTACGGTTTCCAGCGCGGCGCGCACCTGGGCCTGCTGCGCGTCGCGGTTGCCGATACCGCGCATGCGCAGCGGGAAACGCACGTTGTCGGCCACGCTCAGATGCGGCAGCAGCGCGTAGCTCTGGAACATCATCGCGATGTCGCGCTGCTCCGGCGGCAGGCCGGTGACATCGCGGCCGTCGATCTCGACCGTGCCCGAGGTCACGCTCTCCAGCCCGGCCACGATGCGCAGCAGCGTGGTCTTGCCGCATCCCGAGGCCCCCAGCAGGCTGACGAACTCGCCCGAGGCGATGTCCAGCGACACGCCGTGGATCACGGCGGTGCTGCCGAAGGACTTGTGGATGGCTTGCAGGCGCACATTCGCCACGGGTCAGCTCCTCGCAAAACGTTGCAGCCCGAGGATGCGGTCGATCACGACCATCATCAGCACGGTCAGGAAGATCATGATGGCCGAGACGGCCGCCACGGAAGGGTCGGGGCTGAATTCCAGCTGGCCGTAGATCTGCACCGGCAGCGTCGTCAGGTCCGGCTTGCGCAGGAACAGGGACAGCACCGCCTCGTCGAACGAGATGTTGAACGCGAAGAACGCACCCGCGCCCAGCCCCGGCACACACTGCGGCACCACCACGAACCACAGCCGCTGCAGCCGGCCGGCACCCATGGTGCGCGCGGCTTCCTCCAGGAACGGGTCGGACTCGGCCAGCACCGCCAGCGTGGTGCGGATCACATACGGCAGCGCCACCACCGTGTGGCTGAGCCACAAGGTGAGGATCGACACCGGGCCGAAGGCGCGGCTCCAGAACATCAGCATGCCGATGGCGAAGATGATGGTGGGCAGCACCAGCGGCGACAGGAATACGGTGGCCAGCGTGCGCGAATACGGCAGCTTGCCGCGGTGCAGCGCCACCGCCGCCGCGCCGCCGACGACGGTGGCGGTGATAGTGACCAGCACCGCGATCTGCAGGCTGGTCAGCGCCGAGGCCAGGTAGGTGTTGGAGGTCAGCACGCCTTCGTACCAGCGCAGGCTGAAGCCCTTGGGCGGAAAGGCGATGAACTCGCTCTCGGAGAACGACACGCCGATCACCACCACCAGCGGCGCCAGCAGGAACAGCACCGTCAGCGCCACCAGCAGGGTGGACGCCACGCGCAGCCAGCGGGGGACGGCCCTAACCATGGCGCGGCGTGCTCACACGCACGTAGGGAATCAGCACCAGCAACACACCGACGAACAGGATCACCGCCTGCGCCGCCGCGAACGGCCACTCCAGCGTCTGCGTGACCGACTTGTAGACCAGCCCGGCCAGCACCTGGATGCGAGCGCCGCCCATCAGGCTGGGCGTGATGAAGGAGCTGGCCGACAGCGTGAAGACCAGCAGCGAGCCGGCCACGATGCCTGGCATGGACAGCGGCAGCACCACCGTGCGCAGCGTGCCCAGGAAACTGGCGCCCATGGTGCGCGAGGCTTCCTCCAGCCGGGTGTCGATGCGGGTGATGACGCCCAGGATCGATAGCGCCATGAAGGGCAGCAGCACCTGCACCATGCCGATCACGATGGCGGCCTCGGAGTGCATGATCTGGAAATTGCGCTCGGCCCAGCCGAGGTCACGCGCCCATTGGGAGATGAGGCCGTTGCGGCTGAGCAGCACCATCCAGCCGAAGGTGCGCACCACCACGCTGGTCATCAGCGGCAGGATCACCGCCACCACCATCCACATGCGCAGCCGTGGGCTGACGCGCGCCATGATGTAGGCATAGGGGAAACCCAGCACGGCGCAGATCACCGTGATGATCAGCGACAGGCGCACCGTGCGCCACAGGATGTTGAGGTAGAACGGGTCGGAGAGAAAACGCGCGAAGTGCTCCAGCGTCAGGCCGCTCGTACCCGAGACGCTGAGCACCAGCATCTGCCCGATGGGCAGGAAGAAGGCCAGGGCCAGCAGCGCCAGCCCCGGCAAGGCGAGCAGCAGGTTTTCGGTACGGTCATTCATGCGCACCGGCCACCCGCTCCCGCCACCCGATCAACGGGCAATCGTCTTGCTCCAGCGCTCGACCCAGCCGGCCCGGTTGGCCTCGATCGTGGGCGCGTCGAAGCGGAACAGGTCCTTCATCGCGGCCTGGCCATAGGCCACGGTGGCAGCCACGTCGGGTGTGAGCACGGCCTTGCTGTTGGTCGGGGTGTAGCGCAGCTCGTTGGCAAAGCAGGTCTGGGCGCTCTCGGACAGGCTCATGTCGATGAACTTGAGTGCCAGCGCCTGGTTGGGCCGATTGGCCACCAGGTTGGCGGTGATGAAGCTCGCAGGCGTCCCCTCGGTGCCCTGCGAGAACTTGACCGGCAGGTTGGCCTTGGTCAGCGTGAAGGCGTAGTCGGACGCATAGGGCGCGATGGTGGCGCCGTTCTGCGCGAACTCGCGCTGGATCTCGGGCGAGGTGTTGACCACGATCGCGCCGCCGGCCAGCATCTTCTTGACCGCATCCAGCCCGGGCTGGATGTTGCGCAGGTCGCCACCGGCCACCCGGTTGATCATCAAAAAGCCCAGCATGCCATAGCCGTTGGAGATGTCGGTCAGCACCAGCTTGTTGCTGAGCTTGGGGTCCATCAGGTCCTTCCAGCTGGTGGGGGCCTTGGGCAGGTTCTGGCTGTTGTAGACCAGGCCGATGGCCGCGATGGAGTAGACCGGGCCTTCGCCCTTGGCGATGTTGGCCTTGGCCACCGGGTACACATTGGCCAGGTTGGGCACCTTGGATGCGTCGATGGGCGAGAGCAGGCCCTCGGTGGCGGCCACGATCTCCTGGCCGCCGGAGAAGTGGATCACGTCGTACTGCGGCGCGGCCTTCTGGGCGCGCACCTGGGCGAAGGCGTCTGCCGAGTAGGCCGTCACCACCTTGGTGGTGGCGCCGGTTTCCTTCTCGAACGGGGTGATGATGCACTTGCGGTGCGCGGTCTCGTACGCGCCACCGAAGGAGTTGATCGTCAGGGTCCTGTCCTGCGCGGAGGCGGCGCCGGCCAGCAGGGACAGCGTGGCGGCGGCAAGCAGCGTCAAATCAAAGCGGGTTTTCATGGAAAAGCTCCTTCAGTTGCGGTAAGAAAAAATCAGGGCAGGCGGCCGATTTCGACCGTCTTGACGCCCTCGCGGCGGATCAGCCGGCACTGCTTGGCGATCTCGTCCAGGCCTTCGGTCATCTTACCCCAGTAGGTGCAGGGGATCCAGCCGGTCGGGCCGAAGGTGCGGCCGCCGGCGTCGTAGAACATGCCGATCTCCCAGAATTCGCTCGGGTCGTTCTTGAAGAAATTCTTGGGCTGGTAGAACCACAGGAACTCGCCCGGATCGGGCTGCACGGTCTGGTTTTCGGGTGGCAGCTTGCGCGGGTCGAAGGTCTGCGCATAGTCGGGCAGGCCCATCATGATCTCGGGGCCGGAGAACATCGCGTGCGAGGCGTCCCAGCGGATCGGCTTCTTGAGGGCGCCCCACAGGGCCTTGCAGGTCTGGGGTGCGGTGTCCCAGTACAGGGTGATGGTGCCTTGCACGTTGGCATCCACGAACTTCAGGTACATCTGCTTGCTCTTGGTCATTGTTGCGCTCCAGGGGTGGGAAGTCGGGTGGGAAAGGGCAGTTTACGGGGCGATGCCCGGGCGTTCCATCTTGAATGGAAATCCCGTCGATAAAATTTTTTTATCAGTGATCCTGGTCAGGGAAGTCGGTACCCCAACCAAGGAGTTCGTCGTCAATTTTGCAGCCCGCGCAGGATGTCCGGGTGAGCGACGGCCACTCTCAAGAGAGTTCTTGCTGCGCCGGTCGGCTCGCGGCGACCTTGCTCCCAGTCCTGCAGTGTTCGAGCGGAAACACCGAGGAGTGAGGCGAAGTCTTGTTGGGACAGGCCGACGCTGGCGCGTGCCTCCGCCGCAGGCGGAAGCACAACCTTCGTGACGCGGCCTGCGTTGCCTTGGCGCATCTGCTTGACCGAGGTCAGGAGGTCTTTTTGGAAGCGATCCAGATCAGAGGGCATCTTCAATTCCTTTCTTGAGTTCAACCAGGAACTCGGTCGGCAGGTTGTCGAACTTGGCCTTGGTGTAGACGATGAGAAGCCACACCGTGTGCCCTTGCTGCAGGAAGTAGATGACCCGGGCGCCGCCTCGCTTGCCTCGGCCACTTGCCGCCCATCGCACCTTTCGGCAGCCGCCACTTCCTGCAATAAGGTCGCCAGCTTCTGGGTTTGCTGCGATCCAGCTAATGAATTCGCCTCGCTCCTCGGCGGACCAGACTTCCGCTGCGTACTTGATGAAGATGGGCGTCTCCGCAACCGTGCGCATGATGGCGATGATACGGCAATGCCGTAGAACCACCAAGCGCAGCGGCGCAGGTCTTGAGAGTTAATTGATTCAGAAGGTCCAGTGTGCCCGTGTCGGCCGCATGGCGACTTTGGTATCACACCAGCCAGGCCGTCGACGGATCCACGCTCGCGCAATAGGTTAACGTGGAAGACATCCCCGACGTCGGCGCGCGAGGACCTGGCCTGACGTTGGCCGGGGCGCGAGATTGGGGCAGCGGTGCAGGGATCAGGTTGCTGGGACGGGCTTTGGCATGAAGCCGTGCTTG
>Ga0247831_1005203_pt1 | contig 16510 bp, 17 predicted proteins | sample LaCruzMarch2015__9_FD_192406 | JGI IMG/M metagenome (GOLD analysis project Ga0247831, IMG submission 192406) | Freshwater microbial communities from meromictic Lake La Cruz, Castile-La Mancha, Spain - LaCruzMarch2015_1m | ecosystem: Environmental > Aquatic > Freshwater > Lake | place: Spain... | reverse complement strand
TCTTTTTATCCTTATTTGTGATTTTTCGCCCTATCTAATACGTATATTTGCCCGATGCAAAAAGTTAAGGACATAATGGCACCAATTGAAACGGAACTCACTCATTTTGAGGAACATTTCAAAAACACTATGCGTTCGGACGTTCCTCTGATTGATAAAGTTACTCAATACATTGTCAAAAGAAAAGGAAAACAAATGCGTCCAATGTTTGTGTTTCTTACAGCTAAAATGCTCGGAGAAAGCAATGTAACCACCTTTGATGCTGCATCTTTAGTTGAATTATTACACACTGCAACACTTGTACATGATGATGTGGTGGATGACGCAAATGAACGTCGTGGCTTTTTTTCTGTCAATGCGCTTTGGAAAAATAAAATTGCCGTTTTAGTTGGCGATTATATGCTTTCACGCATCCTACTACTTTCTATTGAAAAAAATAACACAGAATTATTGGGTGTTGTAGCTCGAGCTGTTCGAGAAATGAGTGAAGGTGAGTTACTGCAAATAGAAAAAGCTCGACATTTAGACATCACTGAAGAAGTATATTTTGAAGTAATTCGCAAAAAAACAGCTTCTTTGATTGCTACATGCTGTGAAGCAGGTGCGATTAGCGTTGGCGCGATGGATCAGCGTGAAAACATGCGTAAATTTGGAGAATTGGTTGGTTTAGCTTTTCAAATTAAAGATGATATTTTTGACTTTGGTAGTCCAGGAAACATTGGAAAACCTACTGGAAATGACATTCGCGAACAAAAAATGACTTTACCAATAATTTACACAATTAATCACGGCTCAAAAGAAGATCGTTCATCGTTGATTGATATAGTTAAATACCACAATGAAGAATCAAAAAAAATCCAAGAAGCGATTCAATTGGTTATCAAAAATGGAGGAATTGAATACGCCCACAAAAGAATGACCGAATTTTCAAATGAGGCTTTAGCAATCATTCAACCACTCCCAGAAAGCGCTGCAAAACGTTCTTTAATTGGATTAGTAGAATACACAATAAATAGAGATAGATAAACTATGAAATTTACATTTTTAACCTTTTTTTTTCTTTTAATTGCTTTTTCCTGTACGGACAAAAAAGTGGAGGATACAACAAAAAAACCGAAAACCGAAAAACTTACTGAAATCAAAAACGGACGTTTTACGGAATGGTATCCTGGTAAAAAACAAATCAAGTTTCAAGGAATGTTGACCAAAAAAGGCGACAGAAATGGTAAATGGTCATTTTTTTCTCAAACAGGAAATGAACTTTCTATTACTGTTTATGAAAATGGAAAAAGAGAAGGTTTTACAATTGTGAAATACCCTAACGGAGCAATTCATTATACTGGAGAATACAGGAATGATAAAACGGTTGGTGTTTGGAAAACATATGATGAAAAAGGTAAATTAGTCACTGAAAAAGACTTTGGCTATCCTGAAGAATGAGTAAAATTCCAAGTCATACGATTGATGAAATTATTCAAACCGCTCGCATTGAGGAGGTTATCGGAGAATTTGTAAGCCTTAAACGAGCTGGTTCGAATCTGAAAGGATTAAGTCCTTTTACGGATGAAAAAACACCTTCATTTGTGGTTTCGCCTGCAAAACAAATTTTCAAGTGTTTCTCAACAGGAAAAGGTGGTTCAGTAGTAACTTTTTTGATGGAGAAAGAACATTTTTCCTACCCTGAAGCATTGCGTTGGCTAGCTGACAAATACAACGTTCAAATTCCAGAAGAAACTGCGCCAACTGCTGAAGAATTAGCCGCAAAATCAGAGCGCGATTCGTTGTATATCATCAATGAATTTGCAAAAAATCACTTTATGCAAAATCTGCATGAAAGCGAGGAAGGTAAAGCAATTGGAATCACTTATTTTGAAGAAAGAGGTTTCCGAAAAGAAATCATCGAACGTTTTCAGTTAGGTTACAGCATTAATGTTAGCGACGATTTCACTAAAGCTGCAATTGCAAAAGGCTATAAATTGGATTATTTACAAAACGTTGGTTTAGTAAAAACGAAAGACGAGCGCAACTTCGACTTTTTCCGCGGAAGAGTGATGTTTCCAATTCACAGTATTTCTGGTAGAGTTTTAGGTTTTGGTGGTCGAACGCTTTTCACTGATAAGAAGATTGCAAAATATTTCAACTCGCCTGAAAGTATCATTTACAACAAAAGTGAAATACTTTACGGTTTATTTTTTGCCAAAGGCGACATCGTTAAATACGACGAATGCTTGTTGTGTGAAGGCTATACGGATGTAATTTCCATGCACCAATCAGGGATTCAAAATGTAGTTTCTTCTTCAGGAACTTCATTAACGAAAGAGCAAATTAAATTGGTGAAACGCTACACGCAAAATTTAACGATTTTGTATGATGGCGATGCCGCTGGAATTAAAGCCAGTTTTAGAGGTATTGATTTGATTTTGGAAGAAGGAATGAACGTTAAAGTTGTGCTTTTTCCCGATGGAGAAGATCCTGATTCGTTCGCAAAAAAAACGAGCACAACCGAATTGGAAACCTTTATAAAATCTCACAAACAGGATTTCATAACTTTCAAAGCTTCTATTTTATTAAAAGATGGAGAATCTGATCCACTAAAAAAATCGGAGTTGATTCGAGAAATCGTTCATTCGGTTTCCTTGATCCCTGACCAGATTACTCGTTCAGTTTACGTGCAAGAAATTGCGAAACAATTCGACATTAGCGAAACAATCATCAGCAATGAGTTGATGCGTCTGCGAAAAAATACTATTGCAAAACAAATTCAAGAACCGGAATTAAAAGAAGCTCCTTTACCTCAAAACAACGGTTTTTTTGATTCAAATCAAGCACCTGAATTAGTACAAAATGAGAACGAAAGCAATTTCTTGTTTGAAAAAGAACTGATTCGCTTGTTAATGAAATATGGAATTCGCGAAGTTCATATCACAAATGCAGTTGACACTGAAAAAAACAAAACGAGCGTCATTGAGCTTATTCACGAAGAATTAAATAAAGACGAATTGACTTTCGATTTTCCTTTGTTTGCTAAAATTTATAGTCAATTTGTGGAGGGTTTGAGTGAAAATACACTTTACACCTCTTCGTTCTTTTTGCGGCATGAAGATCAAGAAATTGTAAGTTTTGTAAGCGATATCGAATCTAACGAGCAAGAATTAAGTCATAATTGGGTCGTCAAAAAAAACATTTTCACACGATTAGAAAGCGATGATTTGTATTCAACGGTCATTTTTTCAATTTACAATTTTAAGTACAATAAAGTAGATTTACATCTAAAAAAAATAAAACGAAAACTGTCAAGTGAAACCTTTGAAGAAAACGATTTATTACTATTGCTTTCCGAACAAATGGCTTATGAACGAGTGAAGAAAGTCTTCTCCGAAAAACTAGGTCGAATAATTTTAAGATAATTATGTTTAGCGCAACTTTATTCAAAATCGGACCATTTAACATTTGCTTTTGGAATCTTATTTTCCTGGCAATCATATTCTTAATTGCTGCAATTCTCCGTCGAGTAGTACATAAATTATTAAAAAAATACGCTAAATCTGCAAACATCAATATCCAAGGTCGTCGCTTAACTTGGTTGAAATTAATCAGTCAAAGTGTCTATTTATTGGCTATTTATGTAGGAGTTTTGAGTTTTAAATTCAATAATAAAGACATAACCTTTGGCGACTTTCTTGACTTTAAATTAATTGATTTAAAATCCTTTCAACTAGATTTCTACGACATATTGGTAATCGTTTCCGTTTTCTATGGTGCTCGAATTTTAGTGAATCTGGTGCGTTTGTATCTTGGACGAAAATTTAGAAAAAGTGAGAGTAATGACTTGGCAACCGAATACGTTTACATGCAAGTTACGCGATATGTCATTTACGTTTTTTCTCTTCTTTTTTGTTTTCAAATTTTAGAAATTGATTTAACCTTGTTGTTAACAGGTTCAGCTGCATTATTAGTGGGAGTTGGGCTTGGTTTGCAAGATGTGTTCAAAGATATGTTTGCAGGTGTTGTTTTACTTTTTGAGAGTAATATTCGAGTTGGTGATATTGTTGAAATCAATTCCTCAGGTAAAATAGGGAAAAGTGACAGTATCATTGCTAAAATTGTAAAAATTAATGTTAGAACGACTCAAATTCAAACACGCGATGGAAACGTTTTGATAATTCCTAATTCTCGATTGACACAAGACCAAGTTGAAAATTGGAGTCATGGTTCAGAATTGTCGCGTTTTAAAATTGATGTTACAGTAAATTATGGAACTGACATGGAACTAGTTCAACGACTATTGAAACAAGCAGCATTAGCTCATCCTAAAGTCAAAAGCAGCCATCCAGTTTCTGTGATTCTGAATAATTTTGGCGAATCAGGATTAGAAATACAACTCATTTTTTGGGCGGATCAAAGTTGGGATATTGCATTTTATCAATCTGAAATCCGCTTCGAAATTGATCGATTATTCAGAGAACACAAAATTGTTATTCCGTATCCAAAACGGTCGGTAATTATTGAGAATAACTAAAAAATCTTCTTTTAAAATGAAAATCAGATTTTAGATTTTACTTTGTTTTAAAATTAATCTGCTAATAATAGCTTATAGCGTTGAATGGTGTTCTCAATTCCTAAATACAACGCATCTGAAATTAACGCATGACCAATAGAAACTTCATCTAATTGAACTAAAGATTGCTTGAAAAAGCGTAAGTTTTCTAGACTTAAATCGTGTCCAGCATTTATTCCAAGTCCTTCATTGACGGCAAATTTTGTTGCTTCTGTATAAGTGGCAATTGCTTCTTCTCTATTTAAGTCATATTGTTCAGCGTACAGTCCAGTGTACAATTCAATGCGTTCTACTCCAAGTTTTGCAGCATTTTCAATCAATTCATTTTTTGGTTCAATAAAAATAGAAGTGCGAACACCAAAATCTTTTATCTTTTTGCAAATTTCCTGAAGAAAATCAAAATGCTGAATCGTATCCCAGCCAGCGTTGGAAGTCAAAACTCCTGGCGGATCTGGAACCAAAGTGGCTTGAGTTGGTCGCAAATCTTTTATCAATTGCATAAAACGCGCATCTGGATAACCTTCGATATTAAATTCTGTCTTCACCACTTCTTTCAAATCATACGTGTCTTTGGTGGTAATGTGGCGTTCATCAGGTCGAGGGTGAATCGTAATTCCATCCGCACCGAAACGTTCACAGTCAATTGCAAACTGGACCACATTGGGCATATTTCCACCACGTGCATTTCGGATGGTTGCTATTTTATTGATATTGACACTAAGTTTCGACATTGGTATAAAATTTGACAAGCAAAATTACAAACTCTGAAAGGATTTTACTACTTTGGCACTTCTTATGATAGCAAATGATTTGATTACTGAGGAAATTCCTCCTTTAGTTCACACAGATACAGGTGAAAAGGCCATAAATTGGATGGATGAATTCAAGGTCTCTCACTTACCAGTTTTAAAAAATGGAAATTTTGTAGGAGTTGTTTCTGAGTCTGATATTTTAGATCATTTAGATTTAAATAAAACATTAGACGGTTTATTCCAACATTTACCTCGACCTTACGTTAAATCTTCAGCCCATATTTACGAAGTGCTTGCCAAAATGTCGGAGTATAAATTAAGTGTTATTCCTATTTTAGATGCCCAAGAGCATTATGTTGGATGTACTAGCATCTTTAAATTAATGACAGAATTAGCAAATACTGGAAGTATTAAAGAAACAGGTGGAATTTTGATTCTGGAAGTTAACTCGGTTGATTATTCGATGGCTCAAATTGCACAAATAGTGGAAAGTAATAATGCTCGAATATTAAGTTCATACATTCTTTCTAATCCAGACTCAACTAAATTAGATGTGACGCTGAAAATCAATCAATTAGAACTGACGAGTATTATTCGCACTTTCGAACGCTACGATTACATTGTTAAAGCCTCTTTTCAATACGGAATGGGTGATGAAGACTTGAATTGGCGCTATGATGCTTTAATGAATTTCATGAAATTTTGAGTATGAGAGTAGCCATATACGGAAGAAAAGTCATCAAACAAACCACAGATTACTTTATCACACTTCTTAATATTTTAGAAGAATTTGGATGGAAACCTGTCATTGAAGAGGAATTAAATAACCAGTTAATCCAAAAATCAGGTATAAAAACGAATTACGAAGTTTTTAAAGACCACACTGATTTTCATTCAGGTTTAGATTTAGTTATCAGTATGGGCGGTGACGGAACTTTCTTAAAAACAGTAAGTTATATCCGTAATTCTGGAGTGCCTATTATGGGTATCAACACTGGAAGATTGGGTTTTTTAGCAAATATTTCTAAAGATGCAATGTATGAAACGTTGTCGCAAGTAAAGAATAAAGAATACGAATTTCAGTTAAGATCTTTATTGCGAGTGCATACTGAAGAAGATTTATTTGGGGCAGATAATTTTGCCTTGAATGAATTAACATTACACAAAAAAGATACTTCCTCAATGATTACAGTTTATGCTTCTTTAGACAATAAATATTTGAACACTTATTGGGCAGACGGTTTAATTGTTGCCACACCAACTGGCTCAACAGCTTATAACTTAAGTTGTGGTGGACCAATCATCACTCCAGGCTGTCAGGTACATATCTTAAATCCAATTGCACCACATAATTTGAATGTGAGACCGATGGTGGTTCCAGATCATTTGCCAATTTCTTTGGAAGTAGAAGGTCGCGACCGTACCTATCTTTTGAGTTTAGATGGTAATTCAAAAAGTATTCGTCAAGGTGAACAAGTTGTGATTCGCAAAGCTGAATTTATGATCAATGTTATTAAATTTGAGGACAATAATTTTTTAGATACAATTAGAAATAAAATGTTGTGGGGAATTGATACCCGAAATTAAAAAGTAAAAACAATGAAAAAAGGATTAATTATTTTAGGAGCTTGCATACTAATTTCTAGCACTGCAATGGCTCAAGCACCGACTCAAAAGAAAATCACAAACAAAGTGGATTCCGTTTCCTACTTGGTGGGAATGAATATTGGAGCAAGTATTTTAAAAGATTTCAGCGAAGCAAATGTAGAAATTTTATTAACAGCAATTCAAGACATTATTAAAGGAAATCCACCTAAAATAAATGATCAAACTAACACAATTATGAACACTTATTTCCAAAGTAAGGCACAAGCGATGGCTGAAAAACAAAATGGTGAACAAAAAGCTGAAGGTGAAAAATTCATGGCAGAAAACAAGAAAAAGCCGAACATCAAAGTTACCGCAAGTGGTTTGCAGTATGAAGTTATCACTGAAGGAACTGGAGAAAAACCAACAGCAACCTCTAAAGTAAAAGTTCATTACCATGGAACAACTCCTGATGGACGTGTATTTGATAGTTCAGTTGACCGTGGAGAGCCAATTGAATTTGGACTAAATCAAGTAATCAAAGGTTGGACAGAAGGTTTGCAATTGATGAAAGTGGGTGGTAAATACAAATTTTACATTCCTCAAGAATTGGCTTATGGTGCAAATCCACAGCCAGGAAGTATCATCGAACCATTTATGCCTTTGGTTTTTGAAGTTGAATTATTAGGAATCTCAAAATAATATAAAAGATGAATTTAAAATTTTTAATCGCATCAATATCACTTTTTTCTGTTTCTTTATTTGCGCAACAAGCTGCTTACGACCCGGGAATTTATGCTGAATTCCATACTTCAAAAGGTACGATAGTTTGCGTTTTGGAACATCAAAAAACACCAATGACTGTTGGGAATTTTGTTGGCTTAGCCGAAGGAAATTTGAAAGTTGATGCAATAAATGTTACTAAACCTTACTATAATGGACTTGTTTTTCACCGTGTTATAAAAGATTTTATGATTCAAGGTGGCTGTCCGAAAGGAGATGGAACTGGTGATCCAGGATATAAATTCTACGATGAAATTGTACCAGAATTGAAGCATGTTGGACCTGGGATTTTATCAATGGCGAATTCTGGTCCAGCGACAAACGGCAGTCAATTTTTTATTACGCACAAAGCAACACCTTGGCTCGATGGAAAACACACTGTTTTTGGTCATGTAATAAAAGGACAAGATGTAGTAGATGCAGTGCAACAAGGTGATAAAATTGAATCAATTAAAATTGTGCGCGTTGGAGCTGAATCACAAAACTGGAGTGCAAACGCTGAATTCAATAAAGTGTATGCACCAAGAAAAGCAGAGGAAGACAAGAAAAATGCAGCTTATGCGAAGATTGCAGCTATGTCAGAAGAAGAATATAAAGCTTTTATGTTCGCCGAAGTAAAGAAAATTTACAGAAAAGCCAAAATGACAAAATCAGGTTTGGTGTATGTAATGGAGAAAAAAGGAAAAAAATTGAAACCAGTTGAAGGTTCTAAAGTTTCTTTACATTATGTAGGAACTTTAAGAGCTGACGGTAAGAAGTTTGATTCGTCTCGTGACAGAAACCAACCAATGGATTTCAATTTCAAAAAACAACGTATGATTGCAGGATTTGAGGAAGGTATTGCCTTGTTAGGTGCTGGAGGAAAAGCAAAATTATTCATTCCTTATTTTCAAGCTTACGGAAAAGGTGGACGCCCTGGTGCAATTCCTCCCTACTCGGATTTAATTTTTGAAATTGAAGTGCTTTCTGTGGAAGCACCTGTTAAAGATGAAAATGACGGTCAAAATCATGATGGACATAACCACGATTCACACGACGGTCATAAACATTAATTGAAACTCATTTTTTTTTATAAATTAAAAGGTCGTAAACTTATTTGCGGCCTTTTTTGTTTTTAATAATTTTTCAGCAAAGTATATATTCAATTTCCAACAGCTTTATTCATTTTCATTTTCTATTAATCGTATCTTTGCAAACTAATTTTTATATTATGCAAATCACTTTCCCTGATGGTGCCGTTCGCTCGTATGAACTGGGAACATCAGCACTACAAATTGCAGCAAGTATCTCCGAAGGTCTTGCTAGAAACGTTTTAGCAGCGAAAATTAACGATACAGTTAAAGATGCTAATCATCCAATAACCGAAGATTGTAATTTACAGTTATTGACATGGAACGATCCTGAAGGAAAATCGACCATGTGGCATTCGTCTGCTCACTTGATGGCAGAAGCACTTGAGTTTCATTTCCCTGGCATTAAATTAGCAATCGGACCTCCTGTAACGAATGGATTCTATTACGATATCGACTTTATGGAATATTCAATTACTGAAAAGGATTTGGAAAAAGTAGAGGCGAAAATGAAAGAATTGGCGAAAGCTAAAAATCAATTCATTCGTCAAGAAATCTCTAAAGCTGAGGCGATTGCCTATTTTGAAGAAAAACAAGATCCTTATAAATTGGAATTGTTATCCGAATTAGAAGACGGAACAATTACTTTCTACACGCAAGGTAATTTCACCGATTTATGTCGTGGTCCACACATTCCTGATACAGGATTTATTAAAGCTGTAAAATTGACTTCAATCGCAGGTGCATACTGGCGTGGAGACGAAAAAAACAAACAATTAACACGTATTTATGGAATCACTTTTCCTAAAAATTCTGAATTAACAGAATATTTAGAGAAAGTAGAAGAAGCTAAACGCCGTGACCATAGAAAATTAGGTAAAGAGTTGGAATTGTTTACTTTTTCTCAAAAGGTGGGACAAGGTTTACCAATGTGGTTACCGAAAGGAGCTGCTTTGAGAGAACGTTTGGAGAATTTCTTAAAGAAAGCGCAGCGCAAAGCGGGCTACCAACAAGTTATAACTCCACATATTGGAAACAAAGAATTATATGTGACTTCTGGTCATTATGAGAAATATGGTGCAGATTCATTTCAACCGATTAAAACGCCAGATCCAAACGAGGAGTTTTATTTGAAACCGATGAACTGTCCACATCATTGTGAGATTTTCAAATCAAAACCTCGTTCTTACAAGGATTTACCCGCTCGTTTTGCAGAATTTGGAACTGTTTACCGTTACGAACAATCAGGAGAATTACACGGTTTGACACGCGTTCGTGGGTTTACACAAGATGACGCTCACATTTTCTGTACGCAAGATCAAGTAAAAGACGAATTCAAAAAAGTAATTGATATCGTTTTATATGTTTTGAAAACGTTGGATTTCCAAAATTTCAAAGCTCAAATTTCTTTGCGTGATAAAACAAATCGTGCTAAATACATTGGCGCAGAAGAAAATTGGGTGAAAGCAGAAAATGCAATCATCGAAGCAGCAGCAGAAAAGAATTTACCAACAGTTGTTGCTTATGGTGAAGCAGCGTTCTATGGTCCTAAATTGGATTTTATGGTACAAGATGCTTTGGGAAGAGAGTGGCAGTTAGGAACAATTCAAGTGGATTACAATTTACCTGAACGTTTTGAGCTTGAGTACATTGGGGCTGACAATGCAAAACATAGACCAGTAATGATTCACCGTGCACCGTTTGGTTCTATGGAGCGATTTGTGGCTGTACTTTTAGAACATTGTGCTGGAGATTTCCCATTATGGTTAGCCACAGAGCAATTTATTGTGCTTCCAATTTCAGAGAAATACAATGAGTATGCAGAAAAAGTTTCAGAATTCCTAAATAATTCCGATATTCGCGGACTCGTTGACGACCGTAACGAAAAAATTGGCAAGAAAATACGCGATGCAGAACTCGCAAAGATACCTTTCATGTTAATTGTTGGTGAGAAAGAGTTTGAACAAAATCAAGTGTCAGTAAGGGAAAGAGGTGAAGGTGATAAAGGAGCAATGTCACAAGATGCGTTCATAGAAATAGTAAAAGCAGCCGTTGATAAAGAATTGGCAATAGAAATTTAAATAATTGAATGAGGAAAAATACGAGACCGTTTGTCAAAAGAGTTGAGGAAGCTCAACACCGTATCAATGAAAAAATAATTGCGTCGGAAATCCGATTAGTGATTGAAGGTGAAGAACCAAAAGTGATGACTGTTGCAGCAGCGATTGCATTAGCAGCAGAGGATGAATTAGACTTGGTTGAAATTTCTCCAAATGCAAAACCACCTGTTTGTAAAATTATGGATTACAAGAAATTCTTGTACAACCAAAAACGCAAGCAGAAAGAATTAAAAGCTAAACAAAGTAAAGTAGTTGTAAAAGAAATTCGTTTCGGACCTAACACTGACGATCACGATTTCAACTTTAAATTGGCACATGCTCGTAAATTCTTAGAAGAAGGAAGTAAAGTGAAAGCTTATGTTTTCTTCCGTGGTAGAACGATTGTTTTTAAAGACAGAGGTGAAATCTTGTTGTTGAAATTCGCTCAAGAACTTGCTGATGTAGGAGCAGTGGAACAATTACCAAAATTAGAAGGTAAGAAGATGATTATAATGATTAATTCGAAAAAGAAATAAAAGAAGCTGATATAGAAGTTTAACTCTAAAAAAAAGAAGTACAATGCCAAAAATGAAAACAAAATCTAGTGCTAAGAAGCGATTCACAATCACTGGAAGTGGGAAAATCAAGCGTAAACACGCTTTCAAAAGCCACATTTTGACAAAAAAGGCTACTAAACGTAAACGTAATTTGACACATGCTGGATTAGTACACGATGCTGATTTATCTAACATCAAATTACAACTTTGTATGAAGTAGTCCGCTTTGCGGTTTAATAAATTGTTAACCCAATAACGAGTTCATAAGTCAGTTGAAACAATACTGCACTCCTTATTAAAAAACTTAAAAATATGCCAAGATCAGTAAATCACGTAGCGTCAAGAGCTAGAAGAAAGAACTTGATGAAACTTGCCAAAGGTTACTTTGGAAGAAGAAAAAATGTTTGGACAGTTGCTAAAAATGCTGTCGAAAAAGGATTAGTTTACGCTTATTCAGGTCGTAAACAAAAGAAAAGAAATTATCGTTCTTTATGGATTACTCGTATTAATGCGGGAGTTCGTCAATACGGAATGAGTTATTCTAAATTTATGGGAGGTGTTCAAAAAAGTGGAATCGAGCTGAACCGTAAGGTGTTAGCTGATTTAGCGATGAATCATCCAGAGGCGTTCAAAGCAATCGTTGACGCAGTAAATAAATAAATTTTAAACTATATCAGCAGAAGCCATTGGTCGAATGATTAATGGCTTTTTTTATGTTGAAAAGTTCTTATTTGCATCAATTTTTGTTTTAGTAATGCTGTTAATTTTAAAATAAAAAAAACATGTTGAAAATCGGAGTAGTAGGGGCGGGGCATTTAGGCAAAATCCACATACGTTTACTTCTAGAACTAACTGATATTTTTGAATTTGTAGGTTTTTATGACTCGGATTTATATAACTCACAAATAGTTGAAAATCAGTTTAATATAAAATCGTTTACAAGCATTTCTGAGTTAATTAATGAAGTGGATTGCTTAGATATTGTGACACCAACATTAAGTCATTACGCATGTGCTTTTGAGGCTTTGCGCGCAAGAAAACATATTTTTATTGAAAAGCCACTTTCTGAAACGATGGAAGAGGCAAAGAAATTGGTAATGTTAACAACAGAAGCTGAAGTTATTGTTCAAGTTGGTCATGTCGAACGATTCAATCCCGCATTTCAAGCTGCTTTACCCTATTTGAAAAATCCAATGTTTATCGAAACGCATCGTTTGGCGCAATTTAACCCGAGAGGTACAGATGTTCCAGTTGTTTTAGATTTAATGATTCATGACTTGGATATTATTTTAAGTGTTGTAAAATCAAGAGTGAAAAGTATCGCTGCTTCTGGAGTTGCGGTTGTAAGTGACTCACACGATATTACAAATGCACGGTTAGAATTTGAAAACGGTTGTGTTGCTAATCTAACCGCTTCAAGAATATCTTTAAAAAATATGCGTAAATCTCGATTTTTCCAAAAAGATACTTATATCAGTGTTGATTTTTTGACAAAAGAATTAGAAGTTGTGAGCATAAAAGATGTTCAAGGAGAACCTGATCCTTTTGATATTATATTGGAAGTCGGAAAAGACAATAAGCGCAAAAAAATCTTAATTGATAAACCAGAATTAGCGGAAATTAATGCAATAAAGGAAGAATTAATATCTTTTCACAACGCTATTGCTTTTAAAAAACATCCAATTGTTTCAGTTGAAGATGGATATTCAGCAATGGAGGTAGCTTATGGCATTTTATCAAAATTGGAAAAATCACCAATTCTTTTTTAAAAACAATAATTTCTAATCTATTTCGTTAAAATTTCATGCGTTTATTTATCTATTTTATCAGTTTATTTTTCCTATTTAGTGCTTGTGTAAAAAATAATCCAGATTCAGCTTGGTTGCAAGTAAATGAATGGTCAATAAGCGCTAATCCAAGCTTATCACTTGAAGAAGGAGAATTAACAGAAAACATCAGTGAAGCTTGGGTTTACATTAACGATGAGGTAATCGGTGTATTTCAAGTTCCATTCAAAATTCCAATTCTCAAGGAGGGAAATGTAACCTTTAAAATATTTCCTGCAATTAAGAATAATGGAATTTCTGCAACTAAAAAGATTTATCCGTTTCTAAAAGAATATGTAATAAATGGAACATTAGTTAAAAATCAAGTTTTCACCATCAATCCAATCACGCAGTATAAAGACAATCTTAGCTTTTGGATTGAAGATTTTGAAGATGCGAGTTTTCAAATTACTGATGACCCAAATACATCTGCTGCTAATATTGATACTGACAATGTTGATTTGCAGTGGTTTAATGGTAATGCATACGGAAAAGTGGTTTTAAACACTGAAGACTCAACTTGGATTGCTTACACAACAGATCAGTTGAGTTTGCCAAAAGGGCAAGAGTGTTACTTAGAAATCGATTATAAAGTAACAAATAACGTAACAACAGGGTTAATTTATGTCACTTCAGAATCCACAACTAACAATGTTCATATTCGATTAAATGCTCAAAAACCAGACGTTGCAGTTTGGAAAAAAATATACATTGATTTAAGAGAATTAATTGGGAATTCACCTTCAGGAAGTCTTTTTTCACAATCCTTTATTGCTTCTTTAGATGAAGGAAATACGGAAGGAATCATATTAATCGACAACATAAAAGTTATACATTTTTAGCGAGAATGAAAGGTAGAAATTGGGCAGTATCATTTATAATTGTCGATTGGATTACGGCTTTTTTTTCATGGTCTTTATTTTTTTATTTGCGAAAAACGATAATTGAAAAACAATATTTTGAACTTGAAATTAACTTTTATTTAGGTATTATTTTTATTCCAATCGCATGGTTGATTTTGTACAAATTGCAAGGCACCTACCATGAAACGAGAAGAATGTTTCGGTTGAGGATTTTAAATATGACTTTTCTGTCTTCTTTAGCAGGGTCGATTATGATTTTCTTCGCCTTGCTTTTAGACGATGACGTGAGAGGTTATCAGGATTATTATCAATCTTTTCTATTGTTGTTTATAATTCATTTTGTTAGTGCTATTTCCACGCGTTTTTTGTTAACTACCTTTTTAGTTTCATCCGTAAGAAAGAAAGGTCAAGGATTTAAAACCTTGATTGTTGGCGGAAATGAAAAAGCCTTAGAAATTTATCAAGAATTAATCAATCTTTCAAAAAATGTAAACGAGTTTGTTGGTTATGTAAACATAAATGGTGTAGATCATTTGCTAAAAGATTTTATTCCAAATCTAGGGAAGCTTACTGATTTAGAGGAACTTATTAGAAAGTTTGAAATAGAGGAAGTAATTATTGCTATTGAAAGTTCAGATCACGACCGTTTAAAAGATATCATTGTTCGGATTGACGATGGAAAAACTAAAATTAAGGTACTTCCTGATATGTATGTTATTTTGGCAGGTTCAGTAAAAATGACAAATATTTATGGAGCATTATTGATCGAAATCACCTCAGATCCAATGCCTTATTGGCAGAGAGCATTAAAAAGAGTAATGGATATTATTTTGTCTTTTATTGCTGTTATATTGTTAATTCCTTTTTACATCTTTAGTGCGATTGCTGTAAAAATGTCTTCTCCAGGACCAATTTTATTTTTACAAGAACGTGTAGGTTTAAATGGTAAACAGTTTAATATTATCAAGTTTAGAACAATGTATGTGAATTCTGAAGTTGCTGGACCCCAACTTTCATCTTCGGATGATCCAAGAATTACGAAAATTGGTCGATTTATGCGAAAAACAAGATTGGATGAGTTTCCACAGTTTATAAATGTTTTATTGGGAGATATGTCTTTAGTTGGACCTCGTCCAGAAAGGCAATTTTACATCGATCAAATTGTAAAAATTGAACCACAATATCTTCATTTAAATCGAGTTCGACCTGGAATTACTTCTTGGGGACAAGTGAAATATGGCTACGCAGAAAACGTTGAACAAATGCTTCAGCGAATGAAATTTGACTTGATTTATTTGAAAAATAGAAGCTTGGCTTTGGATATTAAAATTATGTTTTACACAATTATTATTGTTGTGAAAGCAAAAGGAAAGTGATTTTATTTCACAATTTCAACGTTTTGAAATACAAAATTCTTTGAACGAATATTTTCAAATCTAATAGTTGATATTTCTGCATCTTGAATACATTTCTTTATTTCTTCCGTAATTTCTGCTCCGTAACATTCTTGTTTAAAAATTAATTTCCCTCTTTTGTTAAAAGCAGAAAATGAATAATCATTTATTCCAAAAAAGTATCTACCTTCTTTGAAATCAATATCATAAATAGGAGTTAGTTCTTTACATTTTAGTACATCTTGAAATGATTTCAAACTATCTATATGTGGCTCTGGAATATTTTTAATGATTAGATTTAGCGTATTTATTTTGAAAAGTGTATCTGTATTTTTCCAACGTAGACAGATTGTTACAGCTATTTCTCCAACTTCATACGCTTGAATTACATATTCTTTTTCCCAATGATAATTCAAACTAGTATCGATATATCTTTCTGAAAGTACCGTTTTCTCAGGATTATAAATCTTCAAATAAGCTGCATCATCTAAAGTGCGGTCTTCACCGGTTTTGATTCCTTTGTTGACACCTAAAGTTTTAACTGGAATCCAAGATTCAACAACATTCACTTTTTCATTTCCAAATAAAATCAATTGTTCTTGAACAGGAATACTTTCGATATAAAAACGAAATTCATTTGCAATTCCAATGTAAACAGTATTGCTATCGGTTTGTGAAGTTTCAAATCCAACTTTATTTCCGCCATAGTTTGGATTTGGAAGAATTACCCACTTTGTATCAGTTGTTTGCGCAAGAGTTTGGAAATGAATAATTAAGGAAAAAATTAGCAAGTTTAATTTTATCAATACAAAGTGTGTTTTATTAAAATGTTAAATTACAATTAAAAATTAAAATAGAAAACTTTAATTTCAAGAGCAAATTTTTTCATTTGATGAAAAAAGTGATTTAGTTTTTTAGTTGTGTTACTTTTGTTTATAAAATTAAGGAATGGAATTTATTACCGAAGAATTAGATAATTATGTTTGTGCTCACACGACTGAAGAAAGCGAATTATTAAAAA
>Ga0247831_1005194_pt1 | contig 16536 bp, 12 predicted proteins | sample LaCruzMarch2015__9_FD_192406 | JGI IMG/M metagenome (GOLD analysis project Ga0247831, IMG submission 192406) | Freshwater microbial communities from meromictic Lake La Cruz, Castile-La Mancha, Spain - LaCruzMarch2015_1m | ecosystem: Environmental > Aquatic > Freshwater > Lake | place: Spain... | reverse complement strand
AAAAAGATAGCACCCGAAACACCTAAAATTATGAATGTATCGGCATAAATCAATGCATGTAAAATGCAATACAAATCATAAGGAATGCTGCTCATTCCATTTGCATTTAAAGGAACGTGATGTAAAATTACATCTTCAAATTTTCCTGTTCGTTCTTCTTTTTTGTAAATTTTATTGCTGCAATAAACATGAACCTCATGTTCTACAGAAAATCATGTTGCTAGGTGATGCGCCATGGTTTCAAAACCACCATAACGCGCCGGAATCCCGGCTGATCCTATTATTGCTATTTTCATTGACACCTCTTTTTTGAGGGAGAAATAGAGTAGATTTCTTCCATATTATTTGAGGTATATTACTTAAAAGCATGTCTTATTGTTTCGAATTTTTAAGCTACAATGCTTGTGGATATTGAGCAACTAGCAAATTAGATGTGATAAATAACATCAATATCAAATCATTCTATAAAAAAGGAAAATGCATACTATCGCAATACTTAGCTAAATGCTCAAATGCTGTTGATTACTGATTTAAACTTCTCATCAATTAAAGATGTAAGATTTACAATAAATTAACTTGAGTATAATAATCAAAAAGGAAAGATATAAAACAAAAAAAGCGACCTTTTTAGGATCGCTTTCATTGAAATAACTAAAATAAAATCAGGCAGCCTTCAATTGAGAAAGTTTAAGCTTGTCGAATTTACTTTTGGCAAATTCTAAGGAGATACTCACAGCTTTTATATCCTTTTCTGAAGGAATATCAAACATTAAATCTGTCATTATTGCTTCACAAATCGACCTTAAACCCCTGGCTCCTAATTTAAATTCAATTGCTTTTTCTACTATAAAGTCGATGGCTTCTTCTTCAAATTTCAAAGCAACGTTATCCATTAAAAACAACTTTTGATATTGTTTTATTAATGAATTTTTTGGTTCGCTCAAAATCCTTTTTAAAGCATCAGCATCCAAAGGGTCTAAATGACTCAATACAGGCAAACGCCCAATCAATTCAGGAATCAGACCAAAACTTTTTAAATCTACCGGTGATATATATTTCAAAAAGTTATCCTTGTCGATAGCATCTAAGTCTTTAGAAGCAGTATAACCCATGGTTTGACTTTGCATTCTTCTAGCAATTTTCTTATCAATTCCATCAAAAGCACCACCACAGATAAAAAGAATGTTGCGTGTATCAATTGACACCATTTTTTGTTCAGGATGTTTTCTTCCACCTTGAGGAGGAACATTAACAGTAGCGCCTTCTAGCAACTTTAATAATCCTTGTTGAACACCTTCTCCGGAAACATCTCTGGTAATGGATGGATTATCGCTTTTTCTTGCAATTTTATCAACTTCATCTATAAACACAATTCCACGTTGAGCTGCTTCTACGTTATAATCAGCGGCTTGCAGTAATCGAGCGAGAATACTTTCTACATCTTCCCCAACATAGCCCGCTTCTGTGAGCACTGTTGCATCAGCAATACAAAAAGGAACATTCAAAATTTTAGAAATCGTTTTTGCTAGCAGTGTTTTCCCTGTTCCAGTTTCTCCAACTAATATAATGTTCGATTTTTCGATTTCAGTATCATCTTCTTTCTTGAAAGACTTTTGCGACAATCTTTTATAATGATTGTAGACTGCAACACATAATACTTTCTTTGCTTCATCTTGACCAATAACATATTCATCGAGATGTTCTTTTATTTCAATTGGTTTTAATAAATTAAGTTCCTGCTTTGCAGAACCTGTGCTACGTTCTGCAAGTTCTTCACTTACTATTTGATTGGCTTGTGTAACACACATATCACAGATAAATGCATCTAAGCCAGCAATTAGTATTGCAGTTTCTTTTTTACTACGACCACAAAAAGAACACTTCTCTTTTATTCTCTCCATTATAACCTATTTTTTTCTTGTAAGAATTTCGTCAATCATTCCGTATTCTTTAGCTTCTTCAGCTGTCATCCAATAATCACGATCGCTATCTTTTTCAACTCTATCATAAGGTTGACCACTATGGTCGGCTATGATATCGTATAGCTCCTTTTTCAATTTTTGAATTTCACGTGCTGTGATTTCAATATCTGAAGCTTGTCCTTGCGCTCCGCCCATAGGTTGGTGAATCATTACTCTGGCATGCTTTAAGGCAGTTCGCTTTTTAGGAGCTCCTGCACAAAGCAATACGGCTCCCATAGAAGCAGCCATTCCTGTGCAAATTGTCGCAACATCAGGAGCAATAATCTGCATAGTATCATAAATACCTAAACCTGCATACACAGAACCACCAGGTGTATTCATATATATCTGAATATCTTTTTTTGCATCAACACTTTCTAAGAAAAGTAACTGAGCTTGCACAATATTGGCAACATAGTCGTTGATTCCTACACCAAGAAAAATAATGCGATCCATCATTAATCTGGAAAAAACATCCATTTGTGCAACGTTCAATTGTCTTTCCTCAATGATTGTTGGTGATATGTAATCAGCAGTAACGGATGTATAGTTATGCAATGTAGCGGAGCTGATGCCGCGATGTTTAACAGCGTATTTTTTAAATTCTTCGTTATTGAACATAATTTTTAGTAATTGGTGTAAATAAACGTTTTTTTTTAATGTGATTTTCATCAATTATGCCAATTAAAAACACTGACAATTTGACTAAACCATTTTATTATCGTGGTAAAGATGCACGCAATGAACAGTAATTTTTTGATATTGTTGAGAAAGATTTCAACCTTGCTTGGTTAATAGAGAAAGAAATGTTATATATTTGCACCCGCAAAAAAACAATAACGAAAAAAATGGAAAACAACGTAGCTGTGGATACATATATCCCATACAAAGTAAAAGACATTTCACTCGCTGAATGGGGAAGAAAAGAAATTCGCTTAGCAGAGGCTGAAATGCCAGGATTAATGGCATTACGTGAAGAATTTGGAGCTAGTAAACCTTTAAAAGGAGCGCGCGTTGCAGGTTGTTTACACATGACAATCCAAACTGCTGTTCTTATTGAAACTCTGGTAGTTTTAGGTGCTGAGGTAACTTGGTCGTCTTGTAACATTTTCAGTACACAAGATCATGCCGCCGCTGCAATTGCTGCTGCAGGTATTCCTGTTTATGCTTGGAAAGGTATGACAGCTGAAGAATTTGACTGGTGTATTGAACAAACATTATTTTTTGGAGCTGAACGTCAGCCATTAAATATGATTTTGGACGACGGAGGTGATTTAACAAACTTAGTATTTGACAAGTATCCAGAATTAGCTACAGGAATACGCGGGCTTTCAGAGGAAACCACAACTGGTGTGCACAGATTATATGAGCGCATGAAAAAAGGAACTTTGTTGATTCCTGCAATTAATATCAACGATTCAGTTACTAAATCAAAATTTGATAATAAATACGGTTGCCGTGAATCATTGGTTGACGCTATTCGTCGTGCTACTGATGTAATGATGGCTGGTAAAGTTGCTGTTGTTGCAGGTTATGGTGATGTTGGAAAAGGTTCTGCTGATTCATTAAAAAATGCTGGAGTTCGTGTAATCGTTACTGAAATTGATCCTATATGTGCGTTACAAGCTGCAATGGAAGGTTTTGAAGTAAAGAAAATGGAGACAGCTATAAAAGAAGCAGATATTGTTGTTACCGCAACTGGAAACATGAATATCGTTGCTGAACGTCATTTCCGTTTATTGAAAGACAAAGCCATTGTTTGTAACATTGGTCACTTTGATACAGAAATCGATATGGCTTGGTTAAATGGTGCTTATGGTCATACTAAAGATACCATCAAACCCCAAGTTGATTTATATAATATTGATGGCAAAGAAATCATTGTATTGGCAGAAGGTCGTTTAGTAAATTTAGGTTGCGCTACAGGGCACCCATCATTTGTAATGTCTGCGTCATTTACCAATCAGGTATTGGCTCAATTAGAATTGTGGACTAATACTGCTGCTTACGAAAAGCAAGTGTACACTTTGCCTAAGTTTTTAGATGAAAAAGTTGCTCGTTTGCACCTTGCTAAAATCGGTGTTGAATTAGATGAATTAAATTCAGACCAAGCAGAATATATTGGTGTTGAACCAAAAGGTCCATATAAACCAGAGTATTATAGATATTAATATTTAATATATTATAGATATTAATATTTAATATTTGAATAGATAAAAGCCTTGTAATTCACTTTACAAGGCTTTTTCAATTGTATACGTGCAAGGTTAATGGACTACTTAGCTGTGCCCTATATTGCAATAAGCCACGAGTTGCCGGACCATTTATTGCACTTCCATCAATTAAGGAAAACCTTGAAGTACAACACGCGCAATTCAAAAATACATTTGTTGTTGTATCAACTGAAACTTGTCCACATGTTTGTTCTGTTTGCCAGGTGCAATGTCTGTCAAATGCAACATATTCATCAAAAGTACGATGATATATTACAATTCCTCTTGATCCTGCAGTTAAATAGGTCCAGCCGCCTACAGAATTTAAACCCAAATTTGTAGGTAAATTCAAGAGAACATATTGGTCAACATTTACATATGGAATAACTAGTTGCTGATTTTGGTCTTCTTTTTTGCAACTACTAACGGCAATAAAAATAGATAATAAAATAAGCTTGTAATTAACTTTCATCAATAAAGTAACGAATTCATGAATACATTTGTTGCGGAAAAAAATCTCCTTTCATTAAAAACCAATTAATTAAGCAACAAAGATGAATAAAAAAATAATTCAATTTTTATTGATTTTAATATTAAGTGTTTGTGTTCAAAATGTTTTTTCACAAGTAAAACCTAATTCAAGAAAAGAACAAAAAAAGGAGTTAAAAAAGAAAAAAGAAATACAAATCAAAAAACAAAGAAAAGCAGAAAAAGAGCTAAAAGACAGGCATTTATCCATTCAAGATAAAGCTACTAAAAAACGTATGAAACAGGCTAAAAAAAAATCTGATAAGCTAAATAGAAGTAAAAGAAGATAACCTACATATATAGATTCTAAAGATTACTTTCAAAACTAGCCGACAAATCGTGTATTATGTTTTTGTTATTTTTTAAAGAAGAACACATCTTTGTCATGTAGAAAAAATGATGTTTGAATTGCTGATTTTTGATGAATAAATTGAAGCAGTTTTAACATTTAACGAATATAAAATATAAATTTTTACTTTAAAATAATTGATGAATAGCGTGTTATGTAAATTTTAACAATTTTTAATGAACATGACTATCTATTTATATCTTAGCCAACTTGAAAAATGACCTTTACATTTAAATAAATTAGAAGCATGGGAAGAAATTTTTACCTTTCATTCATCGCTGTTATTTCACTTTCTGCAAGTGCTTTTGCTCAATCTGGAGCTGGTACTTTGAAAGGAGTAATAAAAGATTCCAAAACAGGAGAACTCATTCCATTTGCCAATGTGGTAGTGGAATCAGGAGGGAATCAGGTTGGTAGCGGACAATCAAACATTAATGGAGAATACATCGTTAAACCTTTAGATCCTGGTTCTTATGATGTAAAAACCAGTTATGTAGGTTACAAACCAATTAAAACCACTGGCGTAATTATTTCTGCTGGTAAAATTACAACTGTTGATGTCAAGTTAGAATCATCAATAGTTGAAATTAAAACCTTCGAAGTAGTTGAATATGATGTTCCTTTAATTGATGATTACCAAGGTAAAACTGTTACAAAAGAAGAGATTTATGCCCTTCCTACAAGAAATATTCAATCTGTAGCCGCTACTACTGCAGGTGTTACCCAAGCAGATGAAGGTGATGCGGTAAATATGCGCGGTTCTAGAGATGACGCAACTTTCTACTTTATTGATGGTATTAAGGTGCGTGGTTCTACCAACATTCCTCAACAAGGTATTGAGCAAATTCAAATTATAACAGGCGGTGTTCCAGCAATGTATGGAGATTTAACCGGTGGAGTTATTAGCATTACTACTAGAGGTCCATCTCAAACTTTTAATGGTGGCTTAGAATTGGTTAGGTCTGTGGATGGCTTTGGGTATAGCCTTCTTGGTTTCAATCTTACAGGTCCAATTGCAACAAGAAAATTAGCAGATGGAACTAAAAAACCTTTTATCGGATTCTTTTTTTCATCCGAACTAAATAGAGATGCAGACAGAGACCCTTCCGCAATTGGAAATATTTCAGTTAAACAAGAAAAATTAGACGAGATTAGTAAAAATCCTTTGCGAGTTGGTCCTTTAGGAACAGGTGCTGTTCAAAATGCACGTTATATAAGAGCTACAGATTTTGATACAACCAGAAGAAAACAAAATTATCTTTCAAATAGGGCTAGTTTCGCAGGTAAAATTGATTTTAAGTTAAACGAATCTTCAACCTTAACATTAGGTGGAACATGGGACTATTTCAATAGAATGGAATATTCTTTAAATAGAAATATGTTTAATACAGACAATAACATCAGAAGAATTGATGATACATACCGCGTTTATGCAAAATTTACTCAACGCATTGGAGGAAATAATACAGATGAAAAATCTGCTTCTAATATAAAGAATGTGTTTTACAACATACAAGCTGACTTTTCAAGAAACAATGTCAAAAGAGAAAGTGATTTGCATAAAGACAGACTTTTTGATTATGGCTATGTAGGTAAATTTACAACTTACAAAGCTCCATTCTATCAATTTGGAATTGATTCATTAAACGGCATACCATATTTCGGACTAAGACTAGGAGGTTACAGAGACACACTTTTCACTTTTGATAGAGCAGAAGTAAATCCTTTGTTAGCAAACTATACTACTGATCATTACAATTTAGCAAATGGAGTTAAACAGGGTTACTTTACTGACTTAGTAGATGTTATTCAAGGTGGAGGTCTATTAAATGGAGGTGCTGCTCCATCAATATACGCTTTGTATGAAGCTCCCGGAAATGTGGCAGATTTTACTCAAAAAGTTCAAAATGATCAGATTCGTTTAGTAGGTAATTTATCATTAGATATAAAAGGCCATGAAATAGGAGTTGGATTCGAGTATGAGCAAAGAACCGATAGAGGATATACTGCTCAAAATTTAGGTGGATTATGGACTCAAATGAGATTATTAGCAAACAGACATATTGAAGAACTTGATTTATCTAACCCTATGCCTCAACTGAATGCAAATGGTTCTTTTAATGATACTATTCTTTATAACAGACTTTACAATGGAGAATCTGAATCATTCTTTAGCAAGAATCTTAGAAAGCAATTAGGTCTTGCTGCCACAGGCACAGATTGGATTGATATTGATAATTTCTCTCCTGAAACATTTAATTTAAATATGTTTTCTGTGGACGAATTATTTAACGGTGGTAGCGGTAATACTTTTGTAAGCTATAATGGTTATGATTATTTAGGTAATAAAATAAAAGGCAGAAAGTCATTAGAAAATTTCCTTACCGAAAAAGATGAAAATGGAAATTTTAAACGTGAAATTGGAGCATACACTCCTATATATATGTCAGCCTATGTGCAAGATAAGTTTTCTTTTAGAGATTTAATTTTTAATGTTGGTTTAAGAGTAGACCGTTTTGATGCGAATCAAAGTGTTTTAGCTGATCCTTTTAGCTTACAAGAAACAAGAAAAGCCAGAGAGTTTAATTTTACAGGAAACACTAGCAGACCAGAAAATATTGGTGATGATTACGTAGTTTATGTAAAAGATAAGAAGAATACAAGTTTAAATGATGTAAATAACATTGCTGGTTATAGAAATGGCAATAGATGGTACAATGCATCAGGTCAAGAAGTTGCTGACCCTAACGTTATAGCTCAGGCTAATTCTGAAGGTCGCGCTACACCTGCATTATTAGACCCAAATAATTCAGACCCGTTCTCTGCAGCTGCATTTAGAGACTATAAACCACAGGTGAATTTAATGCCTAGAATTGCATTCCAATTCCCAATTTCTGATGTTGCACAATTCTTTGCTCACTATGATGTGTTAACACAAAGACCTACTGAAAGAAACAGATTAGATCCTTTAGATTATTTCTTTCTGGCAAACAGTATTGGTAATATCGTAAACAATCCTGATTTAAAACCACAAAGAACTATTGATTATGAAGTTGGTTTTAAACAAGCATTAAATCAAAGTTCAGCTTTAACAATCAGTGCTTTTTATCGTGAAATGAGGAATTTAATTCAAGTTATACCTGTAAATTTTGCATGGCCGGTTACATACACTACCATGGGTAATATTGACTTTGGTACTGTAAAAGGCTTGTCTTTAGCTTATGATTTAAGAAGAACTGGTAATGTTCGTTTAACTGCTAACTACACTTTGCAATTTGCTGATGGTACAGGTTCTAGTTCAACTGGAGCATTCAATTTATTGCAGTCGGGTCAACCCAACCTTAGAACAACAATACCATTAAGTTTTGATACACGTCATCAGATTCAAACTACTTTTGATTATCGTTATGGAGAAGGTAAATATTACAATGGACCAAGAATAAAAGGAAAAAATATTTTACAAAATACTGGTTTGAATCTCGTAATGATTGCAAATTCAGGAACACCATATTCAGCATCTTCAGTTTTTACACAAGATGGTTCATTTGGAAATGCAGGAAGACCTCAATTAAAAGGTTCATTAAACGGTTCTCGTTTGCCATTCCAATTTAGATTAAATGCTCGTCTCGATAGAAGCTTTACCTTGAAGTATGGTAAAAAGAAAGAAGGCGATGAAAGAAAAACTGCTGATTTACAGATATATGTTTTGGTTCAAAACTTATTGAACAATCTAAATATTGTTAATGTATATCGTGCAACTGGAAATCCTAATGATGATGGCTATTTAACAGCTTTAACTTCTTTACAAAATATTCAACAACAATTGGATCCTGTTTCTTTTGCTCAGTTGTACGCTGCAAAAATTAACAATCCTGATAATTATGCCCGTCCGAGAGTTATTCGCATCGGTGCAATTTTAAATTTTTAAATATAATCGAATTCTAATTTCGAATCAACTATGAAAACTCGAATTATAGCAATCTCACTCCTAGTCCTGAGTGCATCTATAGATGCTAGGGAAGTTATAGGAAAAAATGGAGGCAAAGTGGCTTCCAATCCTAATGGCAGCAACGCAAAAGTTGCGGCATCTTGTAAGCCTGGTGCAGGAAGAACAGACTTAGACATTAACAATGTAAGAACTACAATTTTTACTTCAGGTGATATGTGGTGGGATTTAAATAGTAATCCTCGCTACGAAATACCAAAAATTGCAACAGGAAGTACCGAAACAAGAAAACACTCTTCATTCGCAGGCTCTCTTTGGATAGGCGGAGTTGATGATGGTGGAAGTTTAAAAGTTGCTGCAATGACTTACCGTCAAAGCGGTAATGATTTCTGGCCAGGCCCATTAAAAATTGCAGATGCATCAGTTACTGCAGATGTATGTTTAGCTTATGACCAACATTGGAAAATTACAAGAAAAGAAGTGGAAGACTTCGTACTTGGAGGCCTTGCCCCTAGTGAAGTAATTCAATCTTGGCCAGGTAATGGTATTGTAAATGGTGGAGATGAATTTACTGGATTTGCTTCTCAATTGGCTCCTTATGTAGATGTAGATGACGACGGTATTTATAATCCTGAAAATGGCGATTATCCAGGTTACGATGTAACTGGAGATTTAGGCTGTGAAGCTAAATTATTTGGTGACCAAACCATATGGTGGGTATTTAATGACAAAGGAAACGTACACTCAGAATTTGGTGGATTTCCTTTAGGAGTAGAAATTAGAGCACAAGCCTTTGCTTTTGCAACTAATAATTCCTTGAATAATATGACTTTCTATAATTATGAAATCATTAACCGCTCTGATATTGCAGTAAATGAGACTTATGTTGGTGTTTGGACAGATTCTGATATTGGTAATTATATTGATGACTATGTTGGTTGCGATGTTGGAAGAGGGCTTGGTATTTCTTTTAACGGTGATGCAGATGATGAAACAAATAACGGTTATGGACTGAATCCTCCTGCTTTTGGTATTGACTTTTTTGAAGGTCCTTTTATGGATGCTGATTCTACTGATAATTCTAATGATGCTTGTTTGGAGCCTAAAGCTTATAATGGTTTAGGTTTTGGAGATACTATTATTGATAATGAGCGTATTGGTATGTCTAAATTCGTTTATTATAACAACACGAGCGACTTAAGAGGAAATCCTGATAATTATTTACACATATACAATTATCTACGAGGTCGTTGGAAAGATGGTACTCCAATGGTTTATGGTGGAGACGGTTATGGTGCAGGGCAAGCAACTAATTTCATGTTCCCAGGAAATACTGACCCACTTGGTATTGGTCAAATTGCTAATGGAAATACAACTTGTTTGCCTCAAGCTCCATGGAGTGAAGAAACTGTTGGTAATGAGCCAGGCGATAGAAGATTCGTTCAATCAGCAGGTCCAATTACATTAGAAGCAGGAGCGGTAAATACTGTAACTATTGGAGCAGTATGGGCGAGAGCTAGTTCTGGTGGACAATTAGCTTCTGTAGACTTAGTTAAATTAGCAGATGACGATGCGCAAGCATTATTTGATAACTGTTTTGGAATAATAAACGGCCCTGATGCACCTGTTGTTAAAGTTGTTGAACTTGATAAAGAATTGATTTTAAACTTTGAAAATACCCTAAACGATAAGGTTACTCAATACTCAGAAATAACTACCATTCCAGGTTTAGGCGATGTTGCTTATAATTTTCAAGGTTATTTAGTTTACCAATTGAAGTCACAAAACGTAAGTGTTGGCGATTTGAAAGATCCTAACTTAGCTAGATTAGTATTTCAATGCGACTTAAATGACACAATAATTCAACTTATAAACAAAACTTTTGATTTGAACTTAAATGCTGAGATTCCTGTTGAAGAAGTTAATGGTGAGAATAAAGGAATCCGCAATTCAATTAGTATAACAACAGACGCGTTTGCTACTGGTAATAACAAGCTGGTAAATCATAAACAATACTACTATTTGGCCTTATCATATTCTGTTTCACAGGGAACTCCTTCTGATTTTGACACACCATTTTTAGCTGGTAGAAGAACTTACGGAGCTTCGTCTATTCAAGTTTACACAGGGATTCCCCATATTAATTCACCAGAACAAAATGGTATGAGTGTTCAAGCAAACTATGGCGACAAACCAATAGTTACAAGAGTTGAAGGCTTTGGTAATGGCGGAAACAACATTGAATTATCAGAAGAAACTGTAAATAAAATTTTATCTCCTCCTTATTGGGCGAATGAATTAGTTTACCAAAAAAACAGAGCTCCTATTAATGTAAAAGTGATTGACCCTTTAAAAATTCCACTTGGGGACTTTGAGTTTAAATTTGAAGGCCTAGCCGACACTAGTAAATGGCAATTAAAGTATGGAGATGCTGTTTACCGCTCAAACTTTGGAATTGCTAATGCTACAGAGGAAGTTATCAGCGATTTCGGTTTCTCTGTTACTGTAGGACAAGTGCCATTGCCTGGAGATAATCCTACTGAAGGAAATGGCTTTATTACGGCCTCATCTTCTTTCCAGGATAATACAAAAAGATGGATTACTTTTTTGGCGGATGCTGAAGGTTCTGATGAACCTAGGAATTGGATTAGAGCTGGAGTTGCAACTTTTCCTAACACAGTTCTTCCAGCTGGTACTTGGAACGATTATCCAGGTATTGATGATGCTAGTGCTTACGAGAAGGTTTTAGGTGGAACCTGGGCTCCTTATCCTTTGGTTTCAAGATTTGCTGATGGACCAAGTTACACTACGTCTGCTAATATTCAAACATTAGGCAATCTCAGAAAAACACCAAGTATTGATGTTGTATTTACTCCAGATCAGTCTAAATGGTCTCGCTGCCCAGTATTTGAGACTACTGACGATAATGATTTTGCTATAGGTGGAGCTAGTAAATTGAACTTGAGAGCTTCTGCTTCAGTTGGTAAAAATGGGCAACCTGATGGTGATGGTTTGGGCATGGGCTGGTTCCCTGGATATGCTATAAATGTTGAAACAGGAGAAAGATTAAATATTGCTTTTGGAGAGTCTTCAAGATTAACACAAGACAATGGACGAGATATGATTTTCAATCCAACTTCAAGAACAATTGCTTTTGACAATGGTCAATTACAAGCATATTTGGGAGGTAAGCACTTTATTTATGTATTTAATCACGTAGGAAATGATGTTGATGATATGCCTAGATACGATGAAGGAGCATTCATAAGAAACAGATTCGCTACTGCACCAGCTGCTACTGCCATAAGAAATGTGTTTCAAGCATGCGCTTGGGTGAGCATTCCTTTAGGAGTTGCCAATCAGCCTTTCTTAACTAATGATTTGAATGTTAAAATCAGGGTACAAAGACCGTATGTAAAAAATTACAATGCAGTTGACTCCGCTGATGGAGGTTCTGCAATAAACAATAACTTTCCTATATACAGATTCAATACTTCAGGTGTTGCTCCAATTAGAGAAAGTAATGATTTGGCGAAAAGCGCGCTTGATTTGATTAATGTGGTTCCAAATCCGTATTACGCATTCTCTGCTTACGAAACAGGACAATTAGATAATCGAATTAAAATTACAAATCTTCCTAAGAATTGTAAAATTAACATTTACACTACTGGTGGGATTTTAGTAAGAACGTTTGATAAAGACAGTGAGAAAACTTCTTTGGATTGGGATTTAAAAAATCAATCAAACATCACTATATCTAGTGGGGTTTACATAATACACGTGCAAGCAGATGGAATAGGTGAAAAAGTTGTGAAATGGTTTGGTGTAATGCGTCCGATAGATTTAGATTCCTTCTAATACATTTAATTTAAGAAACAAGATGAAACAATTATATAAATCAATTTTAGCATTTTCAGCCTTCACTGTTATTAGTTTAACTTCTTTCGCAGGAAATGAAGATAGAATTGGACAAGCTGGTTCTACCGAGTTGCTTATAAATCCGTTTGCAAGAAGTTCTGGATTCGCAGGAGCTAATACTTCATTGGTTAAAGGATTAGAAGCACAATTTCTAAATGTAGCAGGTACAGCTTTTACCAAAAAAACTGAACTTATTTTCTCTCATACCAACTGGTTAAGTGGTGCAGGTATAAATATCAATGCATTTGGTATAACCCAAGGTGTTGGAAAAGATAAATCTGGAACTATAGGTTTGAGCGTAATGTCTATGAATTTTGGTGATTTATTAATCACAACAGTTGACTTACCTGAAGGTGGTTTAGGAACATTTAGCCCTACTTTCACTAATATCGGTTTATCGTATGCAAAAGAATTCTCTAATAGCATTTATGGAGGAATTGTTTTTAGGACAGTGTCTCAAAGAATTGCTGATTTAACTTCTTCAGGTATCTGTTTTGATGCAGGTATTCAATATGTTACTGGTAAAAAGGAGAATTTAAGATTTGGAATTTCATTGAGAAATGTAGGTCCAAGGATGAGTTTTAAAGGTGACGGTCTTTCATTTAGAGGTATTGTACCTGCAAATGGAAATTCAATTACAGTGCAACAAAGAAATGAAGCATTTGAAATGCCTTCTTTGCTAAATATTGGTGGTGCTTATATTTTTGATTTGACAAAAGATGAAAAACAAAAACTAACTGTAGCTGCAAATTTTGTTTCAAACTCTTTTTCAAGAGACCAATTGCAAGCTGGTGTTGAATATAGCTTTAATAAAATGTTTATGATAAGAGGAGGTTACAGCCATGAGGTTAAATCTCCAAGCAACAGTTCGGTTGGAAATGTTACTACAACTAGAACAAATGCTTTAACAGGTCCAACTGCGGGATTTACATTTGAAGCTCCATTAAACAAAAAAGGAACTACTTTTTCATTAGATTATTCATATAGAGCAAGTAATCCATTTTCAGGCGTACATTCTATTGGCGCAAGAATCAATTTATAAACATTGCTTGTAATTTCGAATAAGCTTTTATAATTTAGCAGCATTCAACGGAAAGACTCTTCACTTTGGAAGGGTCTTTCCGTTTTATTTTCATTTACCCTTAAAACAAATAATATGTCATCTATAATTTATTTAACCGAAGATGGTCTTAAAAGATTGCATCATGAACTTGATCAATTAAAAAGTGTTGAACGACCATCTATTTCAGCACAAATAGCTGAAGCGCGTGATAAAGGAGATTTATCTGAAAATGCTGAATATGATGCTGCAAAAGAAGCGCAAGGACTTTTAGAATTAAAAATTTCTAAAATGGAAGATATGGTTGCGAATGCCAGAATCATTGATGAATCTAAGCTTGACACCAGTAAAGTGTTGATTCTTTCAAAAGTTAAAATAAAAAATACGCTGAACAATGCTGTAATGTCATATACGCTAGTTGCAGAGAACGAAGCTGACATGAAAACAGGTAAAATATCCGTTAATTCACCAATAGCGAAAGCCCTTTTAGGCAAAAAAGTAGGAGATCAAGTAGAGGCTACTGTGCCTTCTGGCAAAGTAAAGCTAGAAATCATGGAAATTGGAAGATAATGGCTTCTATATTTACTAAAATAATTGAAGGTCAAATTCCTGCTTATAAAATTTTAGAAACTGAACATTTTATTGCGTTTCTCGACGTATTTCCACTTGTTGAAGGACATACTTTAGTGGTTCCCAAATTAGAAGTCGATAATATTTTGGAATTAAGTCCTGATACTTATTCATCGCTATTTGCATTTACACAGCGTATTGGAAAAGCAATACAAGCAGCAATACCTTGCACCAAAGTCGGCATTGCTGTAATTGGTTTAGAAGTACCTCATGCTCATATTCATTTAGTTCCAATAAATAGTGCCGACGATTTAAATTTTACAAGGCCTAAGCTTAGTTTTTCAAAAGAAAAATTTGCCTCAGTACAAGAAGCCATTATTTCCAAATTAAGCTAAGATTTTACTCTGCTAGGATTGTTGTTAATAAAAGATTTCCAGCCCGATTGACCTTTGTTTGCTGTTGTAAATTGTCCGGGCTTTAGTTGGTAATAATGACATAATGCCGCCGCAACACCATCTGTAGCATCTGAATACTTTGGCATTTCTTCGTCTTTCAATTTCAAAAGGAGTTGAACCATTGCCGCTACTTGTTCTTTTGAAGCAGCTCCTTTTCCTGTAATGCTTTGCTTTATCTTTCTAGGCGCGTACTCAAAAATAGGAATGTTCTTATACAATGCAGCAGCTAAAGCTACTCCTTGTGCCCTACCCAGTTTTAGCATCGATTGCACATTCTTCCCAAAGAATGGAGCTTCTGCTGCCAATTCATCAGGATGATACTGGTCTATCAAAGACAAGACCTTATCAAAAATCATTTTTAACTTGGTGCCATGGTCTTCGATTTTATTCATATGCAAAGAGCCTAATTCCAATAAAACTATGTTGCTCCCCTTCACATGTATTATTCCGAAACCCATTACATTCGTACCCGGATCTATTCCTAAAATTACCCTATCTTTTATCACCTGCCAAATGTACAAATCATAACACCTTAATGAATACAACTTCATCACCTATTTTGCAAAATGATTTGTTAATTGTTTTACCTTTTAGAAACGAAAAAGAGCGCATCTTTAAAACAATAGAATGCCTAAAAAATCAAAGACTTAAAGAGAATGACAGGATTGTTTTAATTGATGATCATTCTAACGATAATTTTTCAATAGCTCCAAATCTACCTGAAAATTTCAAGGTAATTCACCTAACCGAAATCGATGGATTCGGAAAAAAGAAAGCTATTCTAGAAGGAATCAATTCTGGAAAGGAAGAATTGATATTGACCACAGATGCTGATTGTACTTTTTCAGAAAACTGGTCTGAAAAAATGCGACTTGCAATCAATAGAGAAAACCAGTTAGTTATTGGTCCTTTGCTCAACGAAAAGTCCTTTAATTTCATTACTTCACTTCAAGAAATAGAAAGCATTGTTCTATTGAATATTGCAAAGTTAAGTGCTAACCTAAAGTGTCCAATAATCTGTTGGGGAGCTAATCTGTTATTCACAAGAAAAGCTTTCGAAGCAGTTAACAGATATGATTCTCATATTAAAAAAAGTTCTGGTGATGATGTTTTGTTGATGCATTCAATTTCTAAAAAATTTCCTGATAGCATTGTGTTCAATAACGATTATGAGGCTTTAGTAACAACTAAATCTGAAACAAATTGGAAACAATATTTTAATCAGCGTATTAGATGGGCATCAAAATCTGCACATCTTAGAAGCCTGAAAGGTTTATTATTGACCTCTGCCCTACTTGTATTGTTATTCTTACCATATATCATATTAATGAAACTTTGGTTCGTGGCCGTTCTTATTCCATTTGTTGAATATTACTTTTTACTAAAAACGGCTCATTTTTACAGAAGAAATTTCTACATTGGAGAATGGTTTTTCTTCAGATTGGCCTACCCTACCCTTGTTTTTACAATTGTTGCATTATCTATTTTACCCATTAAAATAAAATGGAAAGGAAGAGAAATTAATTATTAATACTA
>Ga0247831_1005191_pt1 | contig 16542 bp, 10 predicted proteins | sample LaCruzMarch2015__9_FD_192406 | JGI IMG/M metagenome (GOLD analysis project Ga0247831, IMG submission 192406) | Freshwater microbial communities from meromictic Lake La Cruz, Castile-La Mancha, Spain - LaCruzMarch2015_1m | ecosystem: Environmental > Aquatic > Freshwater > Lake | place: Spain... | reverse complement strand
CTAAATCACCTTGGTTAATATTATTTGGAATACAAATATCAGAGAATACTTTATCTATTCTTGGATCTTTTCTATCTGACATAAATTCCCATTGAAGATAGTTTATTGCCTCTAAATGAGGATTTATGTCTCTTGGATTTGTAGTTGTATAGTCGTTAGATTCTAACTTCTGTTTAATTATTTGGTAGTACTCACTTATAGTGAGTCTCTTACCAGAGTATTGTTGTATATCCACTTCATAGGATTATTTTTTGGTATTGATTATTTCAATTTTCTGAACTTTATTAGATAGTTCAATTTGTTTATAACCAATTATGGATGTAGCAATTGCCGTAGTTATTGTTATTATTTTCAATAAGTTATTGAATTTAGAAAGCCAAGGTAATAGTCTATTTGAAAACATAATTAGTGTTGCCAAAAATTTAGTTTGGTATAACCCATATGTGTAAATTTTAATCCACCACCAATTCTTTTTACATGATATAGGTATTTTAATTTATGTATAGTAGAAGGCTTATATTCTAATGTTATTTCATCAATTCTATCATCATTTTCAGATTCAAACTTACCAAGTGAGTATCTATAAAATGGATATAACCATTTAGTCGGTTTTTTCAAAATTATATTCTCTGTGAAACTAACTTCTTTTAAAGAAGAATTTATAGTAAATATTGAATTACTTGTTTCTTTTATTTTCATAGTTTTATTAAACTCTTTTTATTTTCTAATTCATTATCAACTATATTGTAAAATATAGCATAGTTTTTATAGTTTATATTATTTGATACCTTTATTGTATCATCATCTTTAATGAGTTCTTTTAAGAAACTTTTTATTTTTATAGATGATTTAAGTCTAACATCGGATAAGCAATGATCACAAACACAAGTATTTGAATTAGTCATACTTTCACATATAGAAAGATTTGATAATATCTCTATATCATTTCCATTTTTAATATAAACTCTATCTAATTTATGTGATGAAATTAAGGTTCTGAAATCATTATCATAATTTGTTTTGCCAACTATAATAAAGTTCATTTTATATCTTAACCCACTATCATTTGGATCAATAAAGTAGGTTAAGTGGTGATATATAATATCACATTTGGTAAAGAAGTTATTATTACTTTCTATTATTATCATAATTCAAAATAATATTTCTTTCTTCCTCACTTAATTCAAAATAATCAAATAGAAGTTCATCTGTCCATTCTCTATCAAATGGAACAATTGGAATTAGATTAAATATATACTGATTGAAATTTTTATCATATTGTATAATATCTCTCAACAAAAATGTAAATTTAGTTTTCAAATATGATAGACAACTTTTTGATTCATCTAATGAATCAAATGGTATATAGGCAATACTTTCAGTTGTCAATATATTTGGACACTTAATATCCAATCCTGATATTCCTGACTTTCTAAAAGAACCACTTGTTTTCTCAAAAACTACTTTAAATTTTGAAAAATGCTGCTTACTATCATCATAATTAGAATCTATTTTTAGAACTCTACCCTTTGATGCCAATACATCAATTCCATTTTCAGAAAATCTTTTATCATTTGACTTTATCAATTGCGGTCTTTTGTAGATTTCTGATAAATATACATTTGATTTTTTTGATATTTTGTTTAATATAGAATCTATTGTAGTTATTTTATCTGATAATAATATCTTACCTTTTAGAATACCTCCTATTATATTACTATCTTTATCTTCAATAGAAACATCACCAGTATATGTTTTTTCTATAAAAAAGAAAGATACTCCACCATCTATTGAAACATTTGATCCAAAAACATCATCTGGACAAATTACTACCCTTTTTAGTCCGTTTTTAAGAATATTTTCTCTAAAAGTTTTCATATTTTCAATTCCAAACCATCTTGATGGAGTTATGAAAATAACTTTATCAGACTCCTTCATTGCCTTTTCAGTGAAAAGGTTATATATATTTTTGGTTTTATTATTATCTCCTGTATTTGAATCATTATATGGCGGATTTGAACATATCAAGTCAAACTTCTCAACTCCAAATGTTTCCTTAATATCCAATTTCAAATAATCACCTCTATTGAAGTTCATCTTGTATTTATTCTCAGAATCAAATAATTGAAGATAAATAAACAAGTTTTTACTTTGATATTCATTGATATAGATAATCTCTTCTAAAATCCATTTTAATCTTTCTTCTGGATCAGGAAATTCATCAACTAATCCTTTCATAAATTTATCAACAAGAACAACAGAGTAATTGCCCACACCAGCACAGGGGTCTAATATTTTAACATCTTTTCTTTTCCAAAAAGATTCATCCATCAAATTTAGTTGATCATCTACACAACCAGGTTTCCCATAAAGTGTGGTAAAAACCTCTCCCAGTAATCTTTTCTCTGTATTACTTGGCTTCAAATAACTATCCACCAATTCCATTAAATTTCCTAACATAATATCAATAATTTCAGGATTTTCCCTGATATTATTATATATTAAATTTACCTTTTGGTTGAACAAATATATCTTCTTATTTACTATCTCTTTATCAAAAATATTATCATAGATAAACTTTATAACACTCAAATCTACTTTATCAACTTCATTCATACTCAATAATAAAGTTTCTAAATACATCTTTCTTTCCAAATCACCAATACCTTCAACGATTGTATTATCTTCTTCTAATGACTTAAAACAATCATCTACATTATCATGTTTAAAGTAAGTAAAAATACTCAACAACATAGTCTTATCAACTAATGCCTTAGCAATCTCCATCAATTTAACTTGACTTATTTCCTCTTTTTTATCAGAATTTTTACCACCACTTCCTTTTCCACCTTTTTTACTCTTACCTTTATCAATACCATCATTATTCAAATCTTCATCGGAAGATGATGAACCACCTTTTATACCAATTGCTTGTAAGGCTTTACTAATTCCATCATCAGATAATTTATCAGAAAGTATAACAGATTGGTAATTAAATCTTGGTCTTTCTAAAACAGACTTATTATATTCGGTATTAAATCCATCAAAATCAACTCTTTTTAATTCGCCCTCAATTCTGTTGAAGATATTTACACACTCAACCCATTCTTTGATATTCTCAGCAATTCCTTTCCCATTATTTTTTGAGATAATGTTTTGATATTCCCACATCAATTCAAATGAACGAGCAGCATTGAAATCCAATACCCAACAATTTTCTTTACCATCTCTTGGAGATTGACATCTAAATGATGCTTGAACATATTTATCAACTGACCTCCAATCATTCATTAAAACGACCATATCACAATCATCCAATGTAATTCCAGTTGTTAATTGATCAACTGCTAAGATTATACTTCTTTTATCACCTGACTTGAACTCTCTTCTAATTCTTTTTATTAACTGATTAGATGAATATTCATTGCTATTTGTAATATGTATATTGAAATCATCATAGGATTCTAATTCATCTAATAACTCTTTCAACTTATACTGAATTGAAATATTTGGAACAAATAATAAGATAGATTTTACAACAGAAAATTCACCATTGTTTTTAAATGGGTATGTAGTTCCCAATTTATCTCTTCTACAAATATCTCTATCACCAGATAACTTCTTAAAAAGATAAATAATGTCTGACTTGTAATAAAATTCATCACCTTCAATTCTAAAAAACTTATCAAACTTGAATTGTTCTTCATCAGAAAAATACTTCAATTCCGATTTCTCACCACCAGATAAATTCCAAATAAGGAAGTTAATATCAGCATATGGATATAATTCTGGATATTCTTTTTTCAATTTAACTTCTTCAACCAAAGTATAGTTGTGAATTTGTTCTTTTGAAAATCTACCACATAATAGATTTCTTGTTGGAGTTGCTGATAAACCCAACATTCTTGTATATTTAATCTTGTTTAAAAAATCTTGTGTTTTCTCTGTCTCAACTCCATAATGAACTTCATCAATAACAAGTAAATCAAATTCTATGTCCTTAATCAAGTCAAACTTTTCTTTTTCAAATACTTCTTCACCACCTTTAACATCTTGTAAGGAAAGGAGAACAATTGAGTTTTTATCAGGATTTAATTCAATTTTATCCAAACCAGATCCAATAATAATTTCAGTGTTTGAAAATCCTTTAAATCCTAAAATGACTTCTTCCCATTGAAAGTTCAAAATAGGATATGATGTTAGAATAACTACATTTTTATAGTTGTTCTCCTTTATGTTATAGATTGTTGTAAAGGTTTTACCAGATCTTGGTTTATGTGCTAACAAGCATCTTTTATCATCTGAATTGAAACATTCATTAATTTTAGTATTTGCTTCAATTTGATGAGGTTTTAGTTTAATTTCAGACTTGTGTAAATCAGAATTATCTAAAATAGATTCAATAACTCTTTTAATTTCTTCTACACCACCTTCAACTTCAAACCATTCTCTGTTATCTCTAACTCTTTTTCCAAGTCTCTCATAGAATCTATGAATTTTTTGTTCAACTTCATAAGCAGATAATTCAGTTTCTCCTGAAATATCCATTTCATATTGTTTTTCTAATCTTTCTGGATTAGAAGTTCCATCTTGTTGTGATATACGAACCGAACCAGATTCTTGATTAGTCTTACCAATCTTATACCAATTTTTAGATTTGTATGTTTCAGTTGTATAAACGTATATAATTTCTTTCATTGAATATTTATTAAATAAATTAATTCCTCAAAGATAAGGAAAAAGAACAAAAATTAAAATTAATATATAATAAAAAATGGAATTAGTTTAGGTTAAACAAGTATATAGTTCCCTTTTTATTTTATATATAAAAATTATGTTCCTTCGTGTGACAATATCCAACATCAAGATGATAAAAATTGATATATAACTTAAATTTAAGTATAAAATGATAATAAATTTAAAATCACAATCTAGTTTATCAGGACTTTATGTTGTTTATGAAGGATCAACAAACATTGAAAAGCCAGGATGGTATGGGTTGTCACATCTTATGGAGCACCTTTTATGCAAGACATTTTTCCATATGATTCAAGATTTCGATAGAGATGGAATTGAGTGGAATGCTTATACATCTTCAAATGAAATTGTGTTTTATATGACTGGTCTTGATGAGAAAATCGATAAACATAAAAGAGAATATTTAGAAGCTCTTCAAAGTTTTGAAATTACAAAAGAGCAGTTCGAAAACGAAAGACAAATTGTTCTTCAAGAGTATGAAGATACTTTCAACGACCAATCTCAATCACATTCATTAAATTTAAGTAGAAAATTATTTGATGATTATGATCCAATTGGTCTTAAAGAAGATTTGGAGAAATTAAAATTCATGGATTGTCTTAATTTTTATGATTTGCAATATTCAAAACCTACAAAAATTATCAATGTATCGAAAAATAAAAAATTAAAGAATTTAGATATTGAATTTTCTGATAGAAAGATTGTTAAGAAATTTGAATTTGGTAATCATAAAGTTTCTCTTGAATTAAATAATGATTTCAAGGATAAAACATCAATTATTTGCTTAAGTCCTTTTATTGAAGAGAAGAATGCCGAAGTACATTTCTTAAATGCGATGTTATCTCTTGGTTTAAAATCTCCACTTTACGATGAGGTTAGAGAAAAAAGAGGATTAGTTTATTACATACATTGCTATCAAGCTAGATTAAATAACCAAGGTATTGTATCAATTGATACACAAACATCAAATAGAAACTTTGACGGTGTTATAGAAGGGGTTAAAACCGTTTTAAATGATCCTAAAAAGTTCTTGAATAAGGAAAGATTTGAATTGGTAAAAGATTACTATAAAGTTAGAATGGAGAAAGATGAAATTCTTAGATATAAGAATGTGAATCAATGGATCCAACCGGAGGGTTGGTCAGTTTATGACATTTTAGATAAGGTGAAGTTATCAGATATCAAAAAGGTTTATGAGCAATATTATGATTTTGATAAGTTTTATATCTCTAATGATAAAAAAGAATTCAAAAAATAAATGGAAAGTATCGAAGAATCTGTTAAAGAAATCGGTAGAAAATACACTGAGCAAAGAAAAGAAATAGCTGAAAGGTTTCAATTTGAATTTGATACCGAACAAACTCGAAGAACTATGAACTGGATGATTGATCAATGTGAGAAATCATACAGAGAAGAACTTAGAGAAAAAAAAATAGAACATTTATTAAATGATACCATACTTAGGAAATAAATCAACATTATCAGACTTTTTAAAACAATACGTTCCAAAAAATCCAACTAAATGGGTTGAACCATTTGGTGGTGGATTTAATCTATTTTTCACTTTGGATTTAAAAGAATACCCAGACACAGAATTTTACTACAATGATATTAATCCACTTAATTGTATTTTATTTGAACATTTGAAAAATGATGATTTTATACAATTAGTCAAATCAACTTATGTTAATAAGGATCTATTTTTTCAGTGTTTCAATAATTTAGAGAGCAAAGTAAAGCCAGTTGAGGTTTTAAAAGTAGAATCAACTGAATCTAAAAACGAAAAGATACCCATTAAAGAAAAAAGTGATACTATTCCAGAAAAAGTACAAATTAATAATAATCAATTAATGGCACTCTCTTGGTTAATTATTCTATGTTGTGGTGATATTAAGGATTTGATGTCAAAAGAATTTAAGGGTAATTCTGCATTTGAAATACTAAAATATAAGTTAAGTCATTACTCAAAGTATTTCGAAAGGATTAAAGTATCAAACATTGATTATAAAGAAGTATTGAATCAACATGATGCAGAAGATACTTTTTTCTATTTAGATCCACCTTATGTAGGATTTGAAGACTATTATATTAATAATAATTTTAAAGGAGAATCTCATAGTGAGTTATCAAAGGAATTAAAGAATTTAAAAGGCAAATGGTTATTAAGTTACTATAAATTTGATAAACTTGAAGAGTGGTATTCAAACTACAAAGTTGTTAGTCAAAAACACAATCTTAGTGAGGAGTTTTTAATTCTTAGTGTTTAAATGATAAATAAAGAATACTGGTCTCAAGATTTACCTAGACCACTTAGTCCTGATGATAATGATATTATTATTTTTAAAGATAATATGATAGAGGGTAAAACTCTACTACTTGGATGTACCAGAAAATTATTAGACTTATCAGATGTTCAGATTGATTTAGATCCTTGGTACATAGGACCAAATACTATAACTGGTGATTGGTTGGATAATAAGGATTTTTATGAGAATATTTTATGTGATGGTGGTCTTTGTTTCACTAAAGAATTAGCTGATAGTATGTTAGAAATGGCTTCTAAAAATTGTAAAGTTTTTATAACTAGAACATTTACTAGAAAACTCTCAATTATGAGAATTGCTGATTATTTTCCACAACCAACAGACTTTAATATATTACCTACAAAAACAATTATAAAAGAAGACTATTCATTTTATATATGGCAGTTTTAGATCCTGATAAAGACATTGCTGAACTATTAGATTATCTTGAAAAATCTCAATGGACTTTTATACCAAATTTCACCTCACTTCTAGGAGTTAAAGTAATGACTAGAAGTGATTTAAGAACTATTGAAATGAAGAATGATGTTGACGTTTCTAAAACATCTGGATCTACTGGAGAACCTGTTTCAGTCGGCAAATCATATAAAGATTATATTTGGTATAATGCTCTTTCTATAAGGGAGTTGCGTTGGTTAAAATGGGGTGTGACTAAAGATATGGCTGTTATAAAAGCTGGTAGTAAATTATCTGAATCAGATAATTGGGGTATATCTAAATCAATAGAACCTATACAAGGCCGTAGATTTTCAAATGATTTAAGACCAATTTCTGAACTACAAAAATGGTTAGAAGAAAAAAATCCACATTATATACATTGCTTACCTTCTGTTTTTAGACAGATAGATACTAGTAAAATATCAAACTTTATTGATTGGAAAGGAACTGGTGAAGTTGGTGGTAAAGCATATTCAAGTGAAGAGTGTGGTATAATAGCTCTTACTTGTCCGGATAATCCAAGTGTTTATCATGTTATGGAAAATCAAATAGTTGAAGTTAACCCAGAAGGTGCTTTAATTATAACTACAACTAGCAACAAATACATAAGAAGATACAAACATGGTGACCATATTGAATTGGGAACTTGTACCTGTGGTCGAAAATTACAAACCATTAAAAAGATACACGGACGTGTAAGAAATATGATGTTACTACCTAATGGTGATAAAAAATGGCCTTTAGTTGGTTCTTTAGAATATGAATCTTTTGGTATAAAAAGATTTAAAATGGTTCAAACCAAAATTGACGAATTTGAATTAAGTATTATATGTGATTCTCTGGGCGAGAGAGAATCTGACTTAATAGAGGTTGTTAGAAAATGGATTGAATCACCAGTTAATGTTATTATTAAATATGTTGATAGTTTTCCTAATTATAAGTTTGAGGAGTTTGTTTGCAACATTAATAATTAGTCTTAACCCAATCAATTAACTTCAATAAATTATCTGTGTTATGTGGATATTTATCCAAAAGACTTTCTAGGAATTGAAGTCGGCCCATTTTATACATATCACCATATGCTTTATATTCTTCTCTTATTCCAGTTTCCCATTCAAGTAATTGGTCAAAATCTCTTTCAACAATATTCATATCTAACTGATTAAATTCTTCTGAAAGAGTTGTAGTAGATTCATGTGTTTTTGTGTCAAGAATCATTTGTTTAATATCTAAAATATCTTGGTTCTTCTCTTGACAACAATTCACAAAAAACTCAGCACTTTTTTCTTCGTTATCATTACGCATTGGATCATAAACACAATCATGAAAAAGTGCACAAAGTACCATTTTCTCATAATCTTTATGAGACTCAAATTTGGATTTATTCTCGTTGATTTGACTAATTAAATCAAGTAGGTGATTTTGATTATGATAAGCTCTATGTGATTCATTCCACATTGAAAGAAGAATGTTATAATTAAGCTTAATATTCCATTTGTCTAGTAATTCTTGCATAAAAATTATGAGTTTTGTTTATATATTAAAATTCTAAATTCATATCGATAATATTATTATCATCTGTAGTTTTATCTTGTCCAAGTATTCTATCAATTTTATAACTATTATTTAAAATATCAACACGAACAGATAATTCTAAAAGAAGGCATGTATCATCATCTAAATCCATATCTGGATTTAAAGGACCTTTCTCAAGAAGAGCTATTGGTATTGACAAATCATTTTTAAATTTATCAAATAACCTTTTTATTAGTTTAAGTTGTTCAGATATAGTTAATCCCTTAATATTCTTTATAATATTTGGCGCATTATATGTGACTCTGTATAGAAAATCAATATCCTCTTCACTTGGATTACTATCTAAGTATAGTGTTTCATTAAACAGATATGATATTTTGGCCCATATTTTTTTTAAAGAATCACTTTTTTCTATATTTCTTTTATAGAAAAGAAAATCATTTATATTCCATATTCTTTCTAAGAAAGGATCCTCGCCATATAAATCATTTACTTTAATAGCACTTTCCAGTGTGTAGATGTCTATTTGTATTCCCTTTTTAATACTTATTAGATTAGATATCTCTTTATCACTTTTAATATTAAAATATTTATCTAGTTCTTTATGATACTTTTTAAATGTTTCAAAATATTTATTTGAGAAATATCTTCTAGTCACACCACTTAAAGGTCTGGATATGACATAAGCTGTCATTTTTATTTCATCTGGATCTAATATTGCGTTAAGATCATCTCTTTTTTTGAAAATTCGAATAGATGAATGTTGTGGACTTCCAAGATTTGTAAATTTTAATTTACCTGTTTTTAGAAAATCCTCAAATTCTTTAGTCCAATAGAATCTATTAGATTCAATATCATATCCAATCTGTGTACAATTAATATCAAATGAGTTAATAACAAGTTCAAGACTATCAGATGTTGATGAATAGTGTATATAGTTATAAATTCCTTTATTTTCTGTATTTTCAATCAAATAAAAATCTTTACTCCTGGTTCCTTGACAAAATCCATTGTAATCTTCATAGAAATAGTTTTCTTGATTTTGATAGAAAATCTTCCTACCATCATTTGTAATGGTGCTATTATAAGATATATCTTTGATTTCCAATTTATTTTTAAAAATAAATACATCTATATCATTAATTTTAGCAACATTTCCGGAAACCTTTTCCCATACTATATTTGCGAGTGACCCTCCTGCAATTATTCCTTTTTTTGGAAAATCTAGGTTGTTTTTTTTGATAAAATCAAGGGCGTTTATAGCCATAAGTTCAATATTCATAAATAAATTTAATAGAAATTGTTCAAATACAAATATATAAAAAAACTAGATATGTTTAATGAAAATTCGGGGTAAATCTTCTATTATTTCTCAACTGCAAAATTTGCCGGCGATGACGCCGAATCAACTTAGTGAGATTTCCTCATTAGCTAGTCAGAACTCAAGTGTAGTATCAGTTGATGTACAGGGTGTTCTATCAAATAAGGTTAGAAGAACACACTCTGTGAAGTTTATCAACTATGTTGAGCCTTATACTATTAAAGGTGAAAGATATACTCTTTTCTATTCAGAGGTAGATACTAATTTAGAAGTCGGAGATCGTGTTTTTATTATAGGTGGGAATTATGATTCTGATACACTTTTTCAAAAGGATAAATTTAATAAAAGTAGTGATGGATATACTGTTTTATTTTTAGATAAAACAAAAATAGTATTAGATATACCTTTTGATGGCACATTACCATATATTGAAGAACCAGTTGATAATTTTATTAAAGTTTATGTTGCATCTAGTCAAGAAGATTTTGATTATTTCTTACAAACACACTCAAATCGAGATTGGCCTTATGTCACTAATAGATTTGCTAGTTATGGTCCTTATTCAAATAATAATATACTTTATATAAATGGTACCTTCACAATCGAAAGTGGGTATTGGGGTATTTTAGGATTCACTAACTCAGGTTCTGAATATCTTACCTACTCTAATTCATTTTTAATTCTAGCAGGAACTACATCTGGTTATCTTCAAGATATTACAAATAATATTTTAACAGGAGTATATTCAAGATTTTTATCATCCGAACAATATTCTAATCGTGATTTAAAGATTATGAATGAGAGTTTCACAACAACTACTGGGGTTGATTTCAAAAAAGGATATCCTTATAAATGGTGTAAAATATGTCAGGATTGGAGAGTTGATAAAAAGTATTTACCGGGTTTTATAACAGAACAGAATTTTAGAAATGGTATTTTTAAAAAAGGAAAACATAATCAAGGTCTTTTGGGTAATTACCAACAAGTTTTCGATTATAATGGTGAAGAAATAGAATTCAATCTAGGAACTATATTAAATGTTACTTGGAATACTGGTGATATTTTAAGTGGAACTAAAACTGAAATGGATATCCCCACTTCTACAGTAGCAAGGTTTGCTAATAGGGGAACATCATATATTACACAATTTGATGAATATGGATTACCGGCTATTAGATTTAATGGTGTTAATAATAATGGATTAGGATATAATTTTGCACACAATTCAACTATTTATAAATCAAATATTTCAAATGGAACATATTATGATTGTATATTTGGATTACCATCTACTACATCAGTAGTACAAGATAATCTATTAGAAACTCAATCAAATTTTGATGTAAATATAATAAAAGGTGATTTCATCAACTCTAAACTATATTTTTCAAATATACAAAATTCTAACCTATTTAGTTCTCAGGTAATAAATTCTTATATCTACTCTAGTAAGTCTATTAATTCTGAATTTGAAAAATCAGTATTTGATAAATCTAAATTTACTTCTGATAAGATAATTAAATTATCTAACTATGATGAAAGAACAATAAATTGGTGGTATAACGGAGTAGAATTAAAAAATTACAAGTTATACAAGTTTTATACGAGTCAGAAAAATTTTGAGAGGCTTGTTGAGTTTCAGAATTTCTATTTTGATGGAATAGATTTAAATATTCCAAACCTAGAAGTACTTAATTTCTTTGATGATAAGTTTAGTATAGATTCATATAAATCTACCTATGATGAGATCGATGGGAAAAAAGATAGAAAAGTTATAGTCCAATTAACAACAGCGGATGAGAATGCACAAACGATTGATCCAAATGATATTAGTTTCACAAATAGCTTAATAACTAATACTAAGGAAGCTCTACCATCAATAGATCTATTAATTTATGATCAAAATAAACAACAAGATTTTACAAATACTATAGATATCATAGGTGATGATATTTACATCTATAATCTATTTACTTTTGAACTAAATCTTTCTGGATGGGGCGTGAGTCAATCCGTTATTGAATTTTCTGTCGATACTATGACAGTCACATTTAGTTCATTATTAGCATATCAAGATATTTATAATGGATTGGTTAGTACATCATACGGAAACTGGACATTTAGTTCAAGTACATTCACAGTACAAGGAACAAACTCGTTTGGTAGTATTGTTTCCTATGATTTAGACTTTCCAGATAAATCATATACAGTTTATCCTACCCAAAATTTAACTGAGATTGCTGTTCAAAATCCTTCGGTATTAAGTATTAATAGAGCATACTTAGTTGATTCGGATTTTAAAAGTGGTATTTTTAAGAACTCAGATTGGTTAGGTGGTAATAATATTAATTATAATTTAGACCATAGTTTTTCGACAAAAGATAGTTCTTATTATAATTCAATTAGTTTGGACTCATCATCAGGATATTTAGATATAACCTTGGGCACTAATTTGAGAAGAAGATTACTAAGTGAGGGTGATGTTGTGTTTTTTAATAGATTAGAAATTGACACAGCTGGACTAACAGCTGGTGGAATAACTGGATCTAATCTAGTTAGATTAACTGATACTTTTAAAATTGATCAACTATTTAAATCAACTAATACATTAAGATTAGTTGACTTTATTAATGGTTCTTCATCTACTATATTCAATATTCCATCATTTTCATCGGAAGATGTCTTAAAAAATACTCACTCTGAGTTAAGTTATGGATATGCACATCCGGTTAAATTTTTAAATTCAAAAATACATGCTGGTATTTTTAGAAGAACTTATTTTGCTAAATGTACTTTTGATAATATTGAGTTTGATGTTAATGATAAAGATCCTAAAAATTATGATAATTGGAGAAGATTATTAGTAGCCGATGGTTTATTTGCTGGTAATTTAAATAAATTCAATAATGGTCTTTTACTATATTCAAGTTGGGTTTCTGGAAATGATATCTGGGAAAATGGTATTATTCAAAATTCAATATGGAATGTACAATCTTATACATATTCTTATAGTGCGACATCAAGTGATATATACACAACAGTCGAGAATAAATTTAAAAACGGTATTTTTAGACAATCTAGATGGGTTAATGGAACATTTGAAAACGGGCTTTTCTATAAAAATAATTCTAATAGTGTTTATACAACATCTGTTTTTTCAGATAATACCGACGGATATTATAGATATAAAAATCCATCAGAATCTAAAACTAGATGGGCTTGGTTAGATGGTATATTTGAAGATGGTATATTTGAACTAAGTAATTTTGAAAATGGTTTATTTGAAAATGGACAGTTTTATAACTCTACATTCCTTGATGGTATAGCAACTGGTGGTAATTTTGGTAGAACTAGATTAGATTATAAAAATACAAGAGTTGGATCTGGAACATTTAGTGACGTTATTGTGAATAATGCAAATTTCAGTGCTGAAAATCCAACAGGTCAATTGGAATCAGATTTTAGTATTAATTGGTTAAATGGTGTATTTAATAATGGTGTTTTTGGTGTTAGAGTCGAATCTGGATCATACTCAACAGAAGGATTAAGTTATAGCTTCAACTCTTATTGGAACACTGGTATATTTAATAACGGTACTTTCCAAGATATTGCTATTTGGAGAGATGGTACTTTCAATAACGGTAAATTCTTATCATATTATGGATATCCATTTATTATAACAACACAATATCCAACCGCGCCAAGTCAATCATTCGCTTGGCAAGGTGGTAAGTTCAATAATGGTGAATTTGGAAACGCAAAAACTGGTACTAATTCAACATGGTACGATGGGGAGTTTAACGGTGGTATTTTCACTGGTAGATACTGGAATGGTGGTATTTTCACTAAAGGTAGTTTTATTGGATCCGGAACAAGTTCTACATCATTATCTAATGTTTCAAATTTTGCATCCAATTTTAGTGAGAGTTATTATGGATTATGGAATAATGGTATAGTAAATGAGTCGGTAGATAAACTATTCAAAGATAAAAAGATAGTTCAACAAACTATTAGAAGAGTCGATAAAAGGACTAAGCCAACCACTGTTAATTTTAAAAATATTCTTTGGAGAGATGGAACATTCTCACATGGTGATGGTGTAATGAACAACTCAATTTGGACAGGAGGTGTCTTTGAGAACGGCCAATTCATTAATTCATCTTTTAATCCTTATCTAAACTATCTAGTTAATGGTGATTTTAAATCATCATTAACATCTACACAAACCCAAGGGTCACTTGACTATTGGCAACAGTTAAATAGTGATTTTGATGAGAATAGTAATAAAATCGGATCTACACTTTATCAAGATAATGATGGTATATTTTCAAAAAAATTACTATTTGCCGGAACCTCTAGTCTTACAAAGATATATCAAACAACAGGATTATCAATTGGTGACTCCTATAAACTTAGAGTTATACTTAATAGTAATGAAAACACTGAAATAACATATGGATCTTGGATAGGAATTTTAAGAAATGGTAACTTCTCTGAGGGATCATCTTATTGGTTATTTGGTTTAACAGAATCAAACTTTTCAACTCCACCAACATTAACAATCGCTACTGGATCTCCGGGTTATATACAATATACTGATTCAAGCACCGTTCCAGGAACTGGTGGTGGTAGAGCTTATATAATTTACCCAAATGTACTTGAAGTTGGTAAAAATTATGAGCTTAGTTTCTTTGTATTTAATAGCACCACCAATCTTCATCCATATACTGTCGGTAGTTGTGATTCTAGTCAAATTGAAATTTTGGATGATTACATAATATCAACAGATTTTATTACCGACCCTTTACTCGGTCTAATAAATGCATCTTTTTCAAATTCTGCATTTCCTGTTGGTGGTAGTAATAAGATTGTAGAAAACTTCACATCAGCATTCACAGATCTATTAATTGTAATAGATACAGCACCCGCTAATCCAGGTGAATCACTTAGTATATCAGGAATAAATTTAAGATCTACAAGAGTTCTTTTCACATCTAATGCTACTCAAAGTAGGACCTTAGAAGCATCATTCACTGCTGATGGTGGTGATTTTGCTATTGAATTTTTACCTATAGCAACAGGAAATATTAGCTCAATACAAACTTATGCTACAAGTTACACAGATATAAAATCAATTGAATTGATTAGGGGAGATAGTGGATTTAATTTATCAGATAGTTGTGTTTGGTATAATGGTAGATTTATTAACTCAGAGTTTCATTTATCAAAATGGTATAATGGTCGTTGGATATCAGGTACCGCTACTGGTATGATTTGGAAGAATGGTATAGCAAACTATATGAATGCTTATAATGTCTATTGGGAAGGTGGTTTATGGAGAAATGGTAATTGGAATGGATCACCATTTGGACTAGAAAACATAACAGAAGATGGTTGTATTTATAGTTATGCAACATCTTCGGCTGTTAGTGTTTTAGGTTATATAGATAAAAATTATTCCGCTTTTTTTGTTTATGGTTATGGATTTGGATCATCTGGTGGATTTAGTTATTCAGTTCCTGATAATAACCCAGGAGATGCAGGATTACAACCAGAAATAGATCCGAACGATGACTCATTCGGGATTTATAGTGTATATAGTGATGGATATTTCTATACATACACATCAACTAGTTTTACACCAGGTAAGAGATATAAAATTACTATTACTTTAGGTACTTTCTCAGTACCTGATGTGTCATATAAAGACAGACCCGCAATTTATTTCAGTTTAGGAAAACCTAGAGCCGCAAATCCTAGTTATGGTGATACGAATGGATCATTATATCCATCTAATTCTAACATTGCTACAGGTGCTTCAAATATTAGTAAAAGATACCAAATAGATGAAATTGAAGGCGCTAATGGAAGCACTATACCTGATTTCTACACACCTGGAACAGATGGATATCAATCAATTAGTACTGGTACAATAACTGAGATATTAGATTGTATAGATGATGGTAAATTATATTTACACTTTGATTTATATGGCAGTATTAATTTATACATAGATGAAATATTAGTTGAGGAGGAAATATGTACTCAAACTGGTATTATTAATGGTGGATATGCTTCTGATATTTTAACAAATATTGCTAGATATAGACAAGATGTAGATGATAGTGATTACAGAGCACTTTTTTTAAATAACGCATTTGTTTT
>Ga0247831_1005183_pt1 | contig 16565 bp, 15 predicted proteins | sample LaCruzMarch2015__9_FD_192406 | JGI IMG/M metagenome (GOLD analysis project Ga0247831, IMG submission 192406) | Freshwater microbial communities from meromictic Lake La Cruz, Castile-La Mancha, Spain - LaCruzMarch2015_1m | ecosystem: Environmental > Aquatic > Freshwater > Lake | place: Spain... | reverse complement strand
TGCCATGCAACCAGGCGAGTTCGCGCGGTATGATGTCGGTCCATTGGTTAAGTAGATTGCCCAGCCCGTGTTGCCTGTCAGCGCAACCGGAGGCGAAGCCGTAGATAGGTCGCCCTAGCGATCAACTTATACCGGAGGCGAAGCCGTAACCGAGGCTTGGTGAACCGTAGCGCAGCGAAGATAGATCGCTGCGGCGACCAAACGGGCCTTAGCCAAAACGGAAAACTGAAGCACTGAACATCTACCTTGTCACGCCATAGCACTGCGCAGGCGGATTTCCTTTTGCGCCTTTTCGCGGCCATCCCCTCGGCTCTCCTTTAGTCCTTCACCTCTTTTCCTCATGTCTTTAACCGCCACCATCAATCCGTTACCCGCAACAAAACAAAGCGACTGGCTGTCTGCCGTTCGCGATATACGCGAGGCCCTGCGCAAATACCACCTCATCGGCACTCTCGGTTGGCAGGATGTGGCCACGCGCTACCGGCGGTCCCGTGTTGGCGCTTTCTGGCTCACGATCAACATTACCGTGATGATCGGTGCGTTGGGTTTGGTCTTTGGCACACTCTTCGGTCAACCCATGCGCGAGTTTCTGCCCTTCCTCGCCGTCGGGCTGATCATGTGGAACTTCATTTCCTCATCAATCAACGAAGGTTGCACCGCGCTATCCGATGCCAGCGGCATCGTCCTTCAGGTGAAGATGCCGCTGTGGGTGCATCTGGCCCGCGTGATGTGGAAAAACCTCATCATCCTCGGTCATAACCTCCTCATTGTGCCGCTGGTCTTCCTTGTCTTTTGGCGCCCCGTTTCGCCGGTCGCCCTGTTGGCTATACCCGGGTTCATTCTGCTCGTGGTCAACCTCCTCTGGATCATGATGATTGTCTCCGTGGTTTGCGCCCGTTTTCGGGATATCACCCAGATTGTGACCAATGCCGTGCAGGTGCTCTTCTATCTGACGCCTGTCATCTGGAACGCCGAGATCATGGCCAATCGTGTCGGCACCACGTTTCTGTATGGCAACCCCTTCTACAGCCTCATGACCATCGTCCGCGCGCCCCTGCTGGGCGACATGCCGTCTGCTTTGAACTGGATCATCGCCGCCAGCATGGCCGTCATTGGTTGGACCATCGCCCTTTGGTTTTACGGCAACCGCCTAAAACGCGTTCCTTACTGGCTGTGACACGAATGCAGCGGTGCAGCGAAGTTAAAATCATAATCTGTGACTTCGAACTGGGGAGGGGTACGGAGGGCGCTGTCTTGATTAGTGAAAAAAAGAGTCCGTGTTGCGTGTCAGCGCAACTGGGCGTAATCCTCGCCGTTCATTCTCTTCAATCGGTGGCTAAGAATCTCTCCTGACTCCCGATGGTTGTCCCGCCTCTTACGTTTAACTGTCGCCTGTTCCCCGGCTACTGACGTCTGACAGCCGAGCATTGCGAGACAGACCAAAGGTCAACTGATACCGAACACTGCCTACTCTCGATTTCATGAAAACGAGCCAAACTTCTATCGAACTCCGCAACGTCGGGGTAGATTTTCCGGTGTTCAACGCTTGGAATCATTCATTCAAAAATCGCGTTCTCAGTGCGGTGACCGGCGGGGCAATCGATCGGAAATACGACGGCAGCGTGGTTGTTCGCGGGTTGCAGGCTATCAATCTCACAATCAAGGCTGGCGAGAGGGTCGGGTTGATTGGCCATAATGGAGCCGGCAAAACTACGATGCTTCGGGTTCTCTCCGGGATTTACGCGCCGACGGAAGGCGAGGCTATTATCAATGGCGAATGTGTTTCCCTCATTAACATCAGTTTAGGCATTGATCCGGAAGCAACAGGTCGGGAGAATATCAAGCTGCGCTCAGCCATGATCGGCTTCACCCCGAGAGAGACGCAGGCTAGTATGGAAGAAATCATCGATTTCTCGGGCTTGGGCGACTTTATCGACATGCCCTTCCGGACTTATTCGTCGGGCATGCAGTTGCGCTTGGCTTTCGCTGTGTCCACCTCGATCCGCCCGCAAATCCTAGTCTTGGACGAATGGCTTTCCACCGGCGACGAAGAGTTCCGTCATCGCGCGGAAAAGCGAATGAAAGAGGTGGTCGACTCGACAGATATCCTCATTCTTGCCAGCCATTCACGGCAATTGCTGATGGAAAACTGTAGCCGCGTTATTTGGCTAGAGCATGGCAAAATAAAAATAGATGGCAGTGCATCAGATGTTTTGCATTCTTATTTCGGGGGCTGAAATCTACGCTCAGGGAATCCTTCCCAAATTGACCTTGGCGGAACCTGTTTCGCATTGAAAACACCATGAAGCTGAGGACCTTTGTATTTGCGCTTCCCCCTTACGACCCAAAGTCGAATGGAGTTCACCTGTACTATGAGATCGCCGAAATGTTTGCTGCTGCAGGCCACAGGGTATTAGGTGCCTCCTTGAACCACTCCAAAGCTCACAAAGAGCTCTTTTCGGCGGGTTTCCAGTCTTGCCAGTTCCAACTTGTCGAGCCCTGCGAAGTCAAGCCTGAGTGGATCCCAGTCTTTCCAGATACATCCCTGCCCCACTTCACTGAGCAATTTGAAACAAAATGCCGAGTCTGGTATCTTATGAACAAGCCCTATGCACTTACTGGCGAGGGCTGTAAATATCGATCGACCGACTTAGTCCTCTGCTACTCGAAATTTATCAGCGACACTTATCCGGTGTTTTTCTTTAATCGATATAATCCTCGTTTAAGGGCGATCATAACGCCCGAGTTATGCAAGCAACCGAAAAAAAACAGAATTTTATTTTACATTGGCAAATGTGTATGTGCCGATATTCCTGCTTCCGTGCGTCATCTATCCGAACAATTTAAGGCGCAAATTGTTACAATAAACCGAGCGTTTCCCGAAAAACAAGCGCACCTCTGGAGACTTATTAAATCATCGCGTCTGGTAGTCAGCACAGATCCAGTTACCAACCTCAATTACGAGAGCACACTGCTCGGAACGCCTTGTTTTATTGCGAATAATTACACTGATACGGATTATTCCAACTACGAAATTCCTCTCACTGGTATTTTCGACAACGAGACGCTTTTGGAGCAGATGTATACCAACGGAATACCCCCTGAGATGCATAGCCAAATTCTGTTGGCGTATGACGAGACTACATCAAACCATTCAGCCACAGCGAACCAAATGCTGTCTCGCATTGAGGCCCATGTCGAACAATTTGCGAAAGGAAGTGTACATTCTATGAACCAGTCTAATGAGGAGATAAACAAACTCCGGTTGGAGAATGATAACCTAAAGCGCGAGATCTGCATTTGGAAGAATCCGTTTGAGCCCGACTTGAGTATAGGTTTCAGCTTTCAGCCCTATCTAGGGGCTTTTGAGCGAATGAGATTTGCTGTCTTGAAGTTGCAGGGTCTCCTGGTTTTCCTTTTGCTTCGTTTTACAACTAACACAGCTATAGCTTCAGAGTGCTTCGATAGGATGGAATCTTTTCGAATCAGAGCTCGCCATAAAGCCGCAGCCCGCTCGTTTTATAAACAAACGCGCAGCATCAAGAAATGAAGGCAGTAATTCTGGCCGGAGGACTCGGGACCCGGATTAGTGAGGAGACCCATCTCAAGCCCAAGCCAATGATTGAGGTGGGGGGAAAGCCTCTTCTTTGGCATGTTCTCAAAATCTACTCTACGCACGGTATAAACGACTTCATTATATGCGCAGGATACAAGGGCTATTTGATCAAAGAGTATTTCGCTAACTACTTCCTGCACACGTCGGACGTCACTTTTGAAATGCAAACCAATACCATGAAGGTGCACCACCAGAGAACGGAACCTTGGCGTGTCACCATTGTGGATACGGGCGAGGAAACAATGACTGGCGGTCGCCTGAAGCGCGTAGCCAAGCACTTGGACAATGAAACCTTCTGTTTCACCTACGGCGATGGCGTTGGCGATGTCGATATCACGCGGCTCATTGCTTTCCACAAGTCTGAAGGACGCGCAGCTACGCTTACAGGGGTGCAGCCGCCCGGGCGGTTTGGAGCGCTTGGTATACGCGGGAATCGTATTGAAAGCTTTGAGGAAAAACCTTCGGGCGAGGAAGGCGGGTGGATAAACGGCGGTTTTTTTATCGTAGAGCCGAAAGCTTTAGACTTAATCGACGGGGATAATGTCATGTGGGAGCGCCAACCCTTGGAAAGGCTGGCCAGAGACGGACAACTTTCTATCTACAAACACACCGGATTCTGGCAACCGATGGATACTCTTCGCGAAAAAACACTCCTTGAGGAGTTGTGGATTACGGGGAAAGCCCCTTGGAAAACTTGGTGAAAAGAAACTCAATATTTGGCGGGGTTTTTCGGGGGAAGCGTGTCCTTGTCACCGGCCACACAGGTTTCAAGGGCTCCTGGCTGTGCGAATGGCTGGTGGCGCTGGGAGCCAAAGTCACAGGCTTTTCGCTTACGCCCTCTACTAAACCTGCTCTTTTCGATCAACTTGGGCTAATTGAAAGGGTCGTCCATAATATAGGCGATGTGCGTGACCTTGAGGCCTTAAGGCGTGTCGTGGACGATTGTTCACCGGAGTTCGTTTTTCACATGGCGGCCCAACCGCTCGTGCTCCTCTCATACCATCAGCCTGTAGAGACATACGCTACCAATGTGATGGGCACAGTTAACTTGTTGGAAGCTGTGCGTCGGCACAGAGGTGGCCGCGCCTGCACGGTGGTGGCCATTACCACCGACAAGTGCTACGAGAACAAGGAGTGGGTGCACAGCTACCGCGAAGAAGATCCAATGGGAGGACATGATCCCTACAGCTCATCGAAAGGTGCCGCCGAATTGGTTGTATCAGCCTACCGCCGTTCCTACTTTTCCGTTCCTGGCACTCGCGTAAATCTGGTCTCGGCTCGGGCTGGCAATGTGATCGGGGGAGGGGACTGGGCTCCTGACAGAATTGTTCCGGATTGCGTGCGTGCGCTCTCTCAGGGAAATCGGATTTTCGTACGAAACAAGACAGCCACACGTCCTTGGCAGCATGTTCTCGAGCCGTTGTCCGGCTATATGTGGCTCGCGGCTTGCTTGTCGCAGCCCGAGCTTTCCCGCTACCCCGACAAACTACACGGAAGCTTCAACTTCGGACCCTCACTTGCTTCGAATCGCGATGTGGCCAAATTGGTACAAGAAATCTTGAAATACTGGCCCGGAAAGTGGGAGGACAAAAGCGACCCCACGGCTAAGCACGAAGCTAAATTGCTTAATTTAGCGACCGATAAAGCCTACCATCTTCTTCAATGGTCCTCGGTATGGTCATTCCAAGAAACCATTCATGCGACTGTTAGTTGGTATCGAAAAGCGCAAAGCGAGGACGTTAACAAACTGACTAGCACACAAATCCTAGAATACACCGCCGATGCGAAACGCGCTGGTCTTGCCTGGGCAACTAGCCAAACTGAAAATTGATGGAATCTGAAAAAATAAAAGCTGAAATCCTTCGTCTGACGAGGGAATACTCAAAACTCATGCACGCAGCGCAACGCCCCGGTGACAGTGCTCTCCGCGCGAGTTGGAAAACGGGAGAGACTATTCCCTACGCGGGTCGCGTTTTTGATGAAGACGAAGTGACTGCCGCAGTTGGTGCGACTTTGGACTTTTGGCTAACCCTCGGACCTGAGGGCGAGGCCTTTGAGAACGAGTTGGCATCGTTCCTCGGAGTGAAGTATTCGCTCCTCGTAAATTCCGGATCCTCGGCAAATCTCATCGCGATTTCCGCACTTACCACCCACAAACTGCCGCCCCACAAACGAATCATGCCCGGTGACGAGGTGATAACCGTCGCAGCGGGCTTCCCAACAACGGTCGCTCCGATACTACAGGTTGGCGCTGTGCCGGTGTTCCTCGACAACGATCCTGTCACAAGCAACATCCGCAGTAGCGAACTCGAACGTGCTTTCGTTCCCGGGAAAACAAAAGCGGTCATGATGGCTCATGCGCTCGGCAATCCCTTCGATGTCGCCACGGTGCTGGAGTTCTGCCGCGCGAATGATCTCTGGCTGATCGAAGACAATTGCGATGCCCTCGGTTGCACCTACTCAATGCCGGTTGCCCGGGCCAAAGCGCTAGGTATCACGGAAAATTCGCCGGGCATACCCGAGGACGGAACACACATCACCCGCTACACCGGGACATGGGGCGATCTTTCCACGCAGTCGTTCTATCCCCCTCATCACCTGACTATGGGGGAAGGTGGCGCCGTCAACATCGTGAGCAGGCCGCCACTCAAGACTTATGCCGAAAGTTTCCGCGATTGGGGCAGGGACTGTTGGTGCGCTTCCGGCAAGGATAACACCTGCGGGAAGAGGTTTGGCTGGCAGCTTGGAGAACTGCCCAAAGGATACGACCATAAATATATTTACAGCCACCTTGGCTACAACTTGAAGCCGCTCGATCCGCAGGCTGCCATCGGACGATGCCAACTCAAAAAGTTGCCGGATTTCATCGAGGCCCGGAAGCGCAACTGGGAAATTCTTCGCGCGGGCCTGGCGGATCTGCACGAAGTGTTCGAGTTCACCTTGCCAACCCATGCTACCGCATGGCTCGAGCCGAACAAGAGGAGTAGCCAAAGCGACTTCGAAGCTGCTTTCTCCTGGGACCAAAGCGGGTGCCGCACCAATGCTTCCTGGTTTGGCTTCATGATCCGGGTCAAGCCGGGGACACGGTTTAGCCATACGGATTTGGCGGCCCACCTCGACAGCAATAAAATCGGCAACAGGATGCTTTTCGGCGGGAATCTGTTGAGACAACCGGTTTTTGTGCAGCTCAAAAAAGACCGCCCCCACTCTTTTCGGGTCGAAGGCGAAATGCAGGGGGCGGACGAAATAATGAACCAAGCGCTTTTCTTGGGAACTTACCCGGGCTTGACCAAGGACCAACTCGCTTATGAGATAAAGGTGATTCGGGATTTTGTAACGGGCTTTAAATCCTAAAATCAGTGGGTTGCAAGCCTCTGCCAGCAGAAGATCTTGAGCACGTGCTCGCTCACACCCGCGAACTGTGGGCGGAGGCAAGCGGACGTTCATTCTTTATCACCGGCGGCACTGGCTTCTTCGGGATGTGGTTGCTCGAAAGTTTTACTCACATCAACGACGCCCTCGGCCTGGGTATGCACGCGACAGTGCTGACCCGCGACCATGCTGCGTTTGCCGACAAGGCTCCCCACCTCGGCAAGAGAAAAGATCTCCAGTTTGTGCAGGGGGACGTGCGCTGTTTCTCGTATCCGATCGGAACGTTTGACTACGTTATACATGCAGCCACCGAAGCTAGTGCAAAGCTCAATGAGCAGGCGCCAGATGAGATGCTTGATGCCATCATCGGAGGAACCCGTCGCGTCCTGGACTTCGCTGCGCAATGCGGCGTGAGTAAACTTCTGTTGACCAGTTCTGGTGCCGTCTATGGCAAGCAACCCTACGAGATGACTCACGTCCCCGAGGACTATGTCGGAGCACCAGACCCCCTGATCCCTGGCTCCGCCTACGGCGAGGGCAAACGCGTCTCCGAGCACATGTGCGCCGTGCACGCGCGTCGGCATGGATACGAGGTAAAAATCGCACGCTGCTTCGCCTTTGTCGGACCGCACCTGCCGCTCGACACGCATTTTGCCATAGGCAACTTCATCCGCGACGCCCTCCACGGCGACCCTATCCGCATTGCTGGCGACGGCACCTCACTTCGTAGTTACCTCTATGCCTCCGACCTTGCTGTCTGGCTTTGGACCCTTCTTTTCCGCGCGCCTTCCGCCCGCCCCTTCAACGTCGGCTCCGATCATGACCTAAGCATTGCCCGCCTCGCAGAAACCGTGCGCTTGGGTATCAACCCCTCTATCGCCATTGACATCGCGCGTCTCCCTGTGGCCGGCTCTCCACTCCAGCGCTACGTCCCCGCAATAACCAGCGCTGGCTCGCAACTGGACTTACATGTGCACATTCCGCTCCCCGCTGCCATCCTGAAAACGGCTACATGGCACACCATCTCCTCCACCGACTGTCCATGAAGGCTCTTCGCATTTTCCCTTCTCACTGCCGCTTGGAGCGGGCCTTTGCGCAACAGGCGACGGAAATCAAGCGCCTACAGACTGAGCGCGACTCTGCCTTTGCCTCCTGCATTCGCCACCGCGGGCAGCCCCCGGCGCCCCTCGCCCCATTTGTCCTGAACTCCAACTTCGCGCAAGAGCCCGCCCCTTACGATCGCCTTATGCAGGAGATATGCGGCAACACGGGCAACACCTACATCACCTACGCCTTTCTCAAGACTCTCGGCTTCGCCCCCCGCCTCCGCGCCGCACAGCAAGTCAGCAATATGTGGACTGACCCGCTCCCAGACCCCGATCAGATCAGCGCGGAGCACACCCATTGCTTCATCACCCTACAGGATCAGTTCCAGGCCGCTCTGCCCGACTATATTCCGGTCGGGCAAATTCCCCAGCTCACCACCTTCATTCGGGCTCTCCGTATCCCCGTTGTGGCCTACAGTGTAGGCACCAATTTTCTGCCCGACGACACCCGTCGACTTGTCTGCCCCGAACTGCGTCCCCTGCTCCACGCCTTGGCGGACAAATGCGCCAGCATAGGCGTGCGCGGCGACATTACACGGGAAGCCCTTGCCACCCTTGATATCAGTAACACCAAGGTCATCGGCTGCCCCACTTATTTCGAAAACGGCCCCGGCAGGATTCTCCATAAGCGCCTCCTCACCACCACCTCCGGCATTCTCGGCACCGGCCTCTTCAGCACGCGCGCCCCAAACCCTGTTCACTTCATCGCCCAATCGGAAAGCCTCGCCATGAAACTGTGCTTGGGCGGGATGCCGGGACCGGAGGACATTGCCCAGTTCCAAGCCGCGACCGCGGCCTATCCCGGTTACGGGAACGCATTCCTGACTGCCCTGCGGCATGGCCGCGTGCAGGCTTTTCCCGACATCGACGCTTGGAAACGTTACATTAATCAGGCGGACATCCGTTTGGCTATAGGCACGCGCCTCCACGGCTCCATTCTAGCAATGAGCTGCGGTGTGCCTGCCATCTGCACGGCGGGCGACAGCCGGGCAGCGGAAACCTGCGCTTATCTCGGTATCCCCCTCAAACCCGGCGCATGCGGCCATGATCTCGATCCGGGGGAACAACTCGCCGCCTTGGATACGGATGCCATAAACAGCCGCTACCGAATAACCTACGTGGAATACCTGGCATGGCTTTCTATGAACAAACTGTGAGATTCGGCCACCACCCGCTTCCCAGCATGCATTTGAACTGAAATCTCCATCCGTGTTTCTAAAAATCTAACCAAACTAAATGATCAGAGTCGCTGACTACATAGCCCAGACACTTGCAGCGCACGGTATCCGCCATGTGTTTATGGTGACCGGCGGAGGCGCAATGCATCTCAACGATGCGTTCGGTAGAGCGAAAAATCTCGAAGTGGTCTGCTGTCATCATGAGCAAGCCTGCGCCATGGCCGCCGAAGCCTACTTCCGCACATCAGGCAAGGTGGCAGCGGTCAATGTGACTACTGGCCCAGGTGGAACCAATGCCATCACCGGTGTCTACGGCGCTTACGTTGACTCGATGGCGATGATTATCATCTCAGGTCAGGTCAAATGGGAGACGCTGGTCCGCAGCACTGGGCTGCCGCTCCGCCAGCTCGGAGACCAGGAAGTCGACATCGTTAAGATGGTCGAGGGCGTGACCAAATACGCTGTTGTAGTCGAAGATCCTCAGTCGATTCGCTACCACCTTGAACGCGCGCTGTATCTAGCGCAAAGCGGTCGCCCCGGCCCTGTCTGGTTGGATGTGCCCATTAATGTTCAAGGAGCGAATATCAACCCGATGACCCTGAAAGGTTACGACCCCAGTGAAGACAAGATCGTTTGGGAGGTGGCCGATCTCGATGCGTCGACCCAAGACATCGTCGATCGCTTGAGGGCCGTCGAAAGGCCCGTCATCTACGCCGGGACAGGTGTGCGTCTTTCCGGAGAACACGATACATTCCTACAAATCGCAGGAAAACTCGGTGTGCCAATAGTCTGCGCGTGGAACTCCAATGATCTCCTGCCCAATGATCATCCCGTCTACACCGGACGCCCGGGGTCGATTGGCGACCGCGCCGGAAACTTCACTGTTCAAAACTCGGACTTTCTCCTGATTTTGGGTTGCCGCTTGAATATCCGACTCGTCTCCTACAACTGGGAAAAATTTGCCCGCCATGCCTACAAAATAATGGTGGATGTGGACGCAGCGGAGATGAAGAAACCAACCCTCAACATCGATCTGCCCATCCACGCTGACCTTCGCGACTTTTTGCCCATGCTGTGGCGCGCAACCGATGGCTGGATTCCGCGTCATAGTGCATGGCTCTCGTGGTGTCGTGCGCGCGTCGCAAAATACCCTGTGGTGCTGCCTGAATATCCAAATCTACAAGAAAAAGTGAATCCTTACTGCTTCATGGATCGCCTGTCTGCCGCGCTGAAAGACGGCGAAATAATTGCCTGCGGCGATGGCACTGCATGCGTCACCGCATTCCAAGCAATCGCTATTCGCCCGAGCATGCGGCTCTTCCATAATTCCGGTTGCGCCTCAATGGGCTACGACCTGCCCGCCGCCATCGGAGCCGCGGTGGCTTATCCTGATCGCCGAGTCGTCTGCATCGCCGGGGACGGCAGCATCATGATGAACTTGCAGGAACTTCAGACCATTGTGGGCCGGAAGCACCCAGTGAAGATATTCATAATGAACAATACCGGCTACCACTCAATCCGGCAGACACAAGCCAACTTTTTCTCTGATAACATCGTCGGGTGTGGCACGGACTCCGGGCTCAGCTTTCCCGATTTCGGTAAGATCGCTCACGCCTTCGGGCTACCCTTTCGCCGCTGCTCCCGTCATCAAGATTTAGATACGACTATAGAAGGCACGTTGGCGGAAGTCGGCCCGGCCATTTGCGAGGTCATGCTGGATCTTTCGCAATCTTTTGCACCTAAGCTCTCCTCTCGGAAGCTGGAGAACGGGCGTATGGTTACCGCAGCTCTCGAGGACATGGCTCCATTCCTGTCCCGCGACGAGCTCAATTCCAATATGCTTGTGCCAGCCCTTGAGGACTGAACCACCATGGGCCAACGCACTGTTCTAATTACCGGAGGATCCCGCGGTATCGGGGCGGCCATCGCCGAGGAACTCGCCGCGCGAGGAGATCTTGTCGTCGCTCCTCCTCGCCGGGATCTGGATCTCTCCTCCACGGAATCCGTAGCGAACTTTTGCCGCGCCCGCACCGATTTTCCTGTGGACATCCTTATCAACAACGCCGGCATCAATGTGCTTAACGCAATCGGCAATATCTGCACATCCGATTGGCAAAACATGCTGCAGACTAATCTTGGATCCGTCCTCGTCCTTCTCCAAGCTTTCACTCCCGGCATGCGAGCCCGTGGCTGGGGCCGCGTCCTCAATATCAGCAGCATCTTCAGCCTCGTTACCAAGGAGCAGCGTGCGGCCTACTCAATGACCAAAGCCGCGCTTAACGCTCTGACTCGCAGCGCCGCGGTCGAGTTTGGTCCCGATGGTGTCATCGTGAACTCCCTCGCACCCGGTTATGTGGACACCTCTCTAACCCGGCAAAACAATTCTCCCGACGCCATCGCCTCCATAGAGTCTGCTATTCCCCTGCGCCGCTTGGCACAAGCCGACGAACTCGCCCGTGTGGCCGCATTCTTGGTGTCGGAAGACAACACTTATCTCACTGGCCAAACTATCGTCGTTGACGGTGGGTTCACCTGCCAATGAAGTCCGATTCCATGCTGGCCGTAAAAAGCCGATTCCACGACTACACCGTCGAGAATTTTGAAACCTTGGTTGCAGCACTGACTACGATCGATCCAGCTAAGGCCCACTACTTAGTCGATCAATCCATTATAAACCACTACGGTGATATTCTCGCTGGTGCCACAAACCCGGCCAAGACCGTTGTTGTAGAAGCCACGGAAGAAAACAAAGCCTTTGAGCGCCTCGCACCCGTATTTCTATCGCTCCTCGAACGCGGCCTGAAGCGCGACGGCGTCCTGGTCGTCGTCGGCGGTGGCGTTCTCCAAGACATCGGCTGCTTTATTGCCTCGGTGCTGTCGCGAGGCATCCGCTGGGAACTAATCCCGACTACTCTTCTCGCTCAGGCCGACAGTTGCATCGGCAGTAAGAGTTCGATCAACGTTGGCCACTACAAAAACCAGATAGGAACCTTTTGGCCGCCCCATCGCGTGCTTCTAGCGCCCGAGGTTCTGCTCACGCTCCCGCGCGACGAGATTCGCTCCGGACTGGGTGAGGTGATCAAGTTGCAGTTGCTAAAAGGCCAATCAGACTTCGACGAACTAATGGCTGACCTCGCCACCTTACAGTCCGACATTCAGGTCGATCTCATGAGCAAATGGATTACTCGATCTATGGCGGTGAAAAAGCCCTACATCGAAGCCGATGAATATGATCGCGGTATTCGTAATTTACTCAACTACGGCCACACATTCGGCCACGCCTACGAGTCTGCCACGCACTACGCCATTCCGCACGGCATAGCCGTCGTGCTGGGCATCATCACCGCCACCTACCTCTCCGCACGACTTGGACTCGTGCCAATAGGTCACTACGTCGAGCTCAAGTCAAAGTTTGCGCCGTGGCACTCCCCCTACGGGAGCACTCTTCTCAAAGCCGACCGTGCGACCATTTTCAAAGCGATCAAGCACGACAAAAAAAACACAGATGAAGCAATCAACTGCATTTTGACCCGCGGTCCCGGCCGCATGGAAAAAACCAAAGTTGACTTTATAAGTGTCCTTCAGCCAGCAGTGAACGATTTTATTGATCGTGAGCTGGCCGACTGAGAATCACAGCCAACAACACATTTTGCTAAACGCAAAAACAAAACGAGCACAGTAAAAAAACATATGAACCGTGATATATTCGAAAACCTTTTCGTATTGGAAGTGACCAATAACCATCAAGGAAGTCTCAAGCGAGCTTTGGATATAGTGCATGAGCACAGCCGGGTTGTTCGCTTTAATAACGTAAGAGCCGCCATTAAACTTCAGTTTCGTGATGTCGACAGTTTTGTGCACAAAGATTTCAGAGATCGGAATGATATTCGTTATGTCAGGCGTGTGCTCGATACAAAGATCTCTAAGCACGATTATGCTGTCCTCGTAGAGGCAATCAGAAAGAGCGGCTGTTTGCCAATGGCCACGCCTTTCGACGAGTCATCGGTCGATTGGTGCGTGGAATTTGATATGCCAATCATAAAGATAGCCAGTGCCGATTCAAACGATTGGATGCTACTTGAGCGTATCGCAGCAACGCGCAGACCCTGTATTATCTCTTTCGGTGCCACACCGTTGAAAGACATGGATGATGTGGTGACTTTCTTCGAGCATCGGAATATCTCCCTCGCTATAAATCATTGTGTCGCCGCTTATCCGCACGAGGATTCGGAGTGCGAGCTCGATCAGATCGACTTTCTCAAAAATAGATATCCGGGTCACACTATTGGGTGGTCAAGCCATGAATACGGAGATTGGCACACAAGCATTGCCGTTGCTTATGCAAAAGGTGCCCGGACCTTCGAGCGTCATATCGACATCGATAACGACGGTTTCCAAGTTGCCAAGTATTCGTCTCTTCCTAGTCAGATTGATGATTGGTTTCGTGCTTTCCATCGTGTTGTTTCGTTTTGCGGCACATCACATTCCGAACGCAAGCTGCCTTTAAGCAAGGAGACCGCGTATCTCGACTCGTACATCCGAGGGGTCTACGCCAAGCGTGATTTGAAGCCGGGCGAGATTCTGTGCGAGGAGGACATATACCTGGCTATTCCCCTGCAAAAAGGACAGATCTCCTGCCGCGAACTAATGTTGGGTAAGTTCGGGCATAAACTTGTCAACGCAGTTTCCGCCGACAGCAAGATAACAATTGACGATATCGACACTCCTTATAGTCGCAATGATTCACTCCGGAGGCTTATTTACGATAGAGGCCTATAGCGTAACAAATAAAAGCGAAGATTTAGGCTAGAATATATTCGATCTGAAAAAGATTGCCACAAACGTTAATGGCGCCTGGCTCTTAAAGCCGAATGTCTTCAGTGACGGCCGGGGCTTTTTCCTTGAATCGTGGAGCCGTGATGCATTCCGAAAAAGCGAACTGGACCTGGACTTCGTGCAAGATAACCACAGTCGTTCATCAAAACATGTGCTTCGCGGGCTCCACTACCAAATCGGCGATGCCGCCCAAGGAAAACTGGTTTGGGTCACATCCGGCTCGGTATACGACGTAATCGTCGATTTGCGTCAAAGCTCGCCTACCTATGGAGTCTGGGACGGATACTTGCTTACTACGGATGCACACGAAAGACTCTATGTCCCACCCGGTTGCGCGCATGGCTTTTTGGTTGCCAGCGATACCACCGATTTTCACTACAAAGTCACCACCCCCTACAACCCACAGGCCGAATGCGCCCTGCGTTGGGATGATCCTGATTTAGCCATCGACTGGCCGCTGGAGATCGGCATCGAGCCAATCCTGTCCGCCAAAGACAGAGAGGCTCCTGGTTTCAAAGACTGCGCAAAATACGCATAGCTCCGAAAGGGCTACGCAGTGACTTGTGACGTGTGATGCGTGGCGAGTAGTTGCATCAACCGGCCAAACAGCAATGAGAGCGGCGGGATGACCTTCTTTGCCTCTCTTCTCTCCTGACCAGCTTTGCCAGCAATGCCTTCAAATAGCGAGTCTCCCGCACTAGCTGGCACTGGGCACGCTAAAGCGAGTGTGGCTCTTGCGGTTTTCAATGGGGCCCAGTTTCTCCCGCAGCAACTTGAATCGCTGTTGGTCAATCTACGGCCTGGAGACGAGATCGTCGCGGTGGACGACGTCTCGACCGACGATTCTGTTGCCATCCTCGAGAGCTGTCCTTGGCCCGACCTGAGGATCATCAGGCATGATCGCAACCAAGGAGTCTTTACCGCATTCGAGACCGCACTCAAAGCCGCCAAGCACGACATAGTTTTCCTCTGTGACCAGGATGACGTGTGGCTTCCGGGCAAACGCGATGCCTTCGTGCGTGAATTCGAGGCGGATGCGAACTGCAAAGCCGTGGTCTCCGATGTCGAAGTAATCGACGGCAAGGGGATCGTCCTTCTCGAGTCCTTCATGGCGACAAGAGACGGCTTCAAAGGGGATCCTCTCTCCACTTTTAGCAGGAATCGGTTTCTCGGCTGCGCCATGGCTATCCACCGCAGCATCCTTGATCTTTCTCTGCCGGTCCCGAGGGTCGTTCCGATGCACGATATGTGGTTCGGAATCATGGCAGGGCTCAGTGGAAACGTGCGCTATATCGACAAGGTGCTCATGCAATACCGGCGCCACGGTGCCAACACGAGCATCGGCCGCACCGGGAATGCTCTGCAGATCATCTGGCGGCGTATCCGCCTTTCAGTTGGATTGCTGATGAGAGCGCCGCGGATAGCTCAGACTGTATTGCGCTCGTGAAAATCTCCATCGTAACCGTCTGCCTGAATGCTGCGGCCACCGTCCGTGATGCTGTTGATTCGGTCGCTGCGCAGAATCATCTCGATATCGAGTATATTGTCATCGATGGCGGTTCGACGGACGGAACTTTGGACCTGCTGAAATCCAGCAACGGCCGGATTTCACGTTTGGTATCCGAAAAAGACGAAGGCTTGTACGACGCCATGAACAAAGGAGCCGGGCTCTGCACCGGTGAGGTGATCGGGTTTCTCAATGCGGATGATGTCTATGCGTCTGACCGAGTGATCTCCAAAGTTGCGCCCTGTTTCGAGGAGTCTTCCATCGGCGCCTGCTACGGTGATTTGGAATATGTGGCCCGAAGCGACACCAGCAAGATTCAGAGGAGATGGACATCGGGAGAATTCCGACCAGGGTCATTCACAGAGGGCTGGGCGCCGCCGCACCCGGCCTTTTTTGTCCGCCGTGAGCGCTTTGCCGATAGCGGCGGCTTCGATCTGCGATTCAGAGTCGCCGCGGACAACGACCTGATGATGCGCTTGCTCGAGGTTGAGCGGATCAAGTGCGCTTACATTCCCGAGGTGTTTGTCAAAATGCGTAGCGGTGGGGCTTCCAACCGCAGCTTGCGCAATATCCTTCAAGGCAATCTGGAAATCTGGCGCGCCCTGAATGAAAACGGGCTCAACCCGCGGCTGTTCTCCTTTCTTGCCGGGAAAACGGCTTTCAAAGCCAGACACTTTAGCGATGCAGCTCGAAATCCCGGATCTTGATTTTGTGAGCGCCGCCTAGACTACTTCCGACACATGGCTCTTTCCGTTCCTGAGAAAAAAGTGGTTCTGGTCGCCGTCGACCTCGCGATGCTCGCGGCGTGCATCGTTGCAGCCTTCGCGCTCGTGGCGAATATCCCGGCGCTGGCTGCGCTCGAGGTGCGAAGTCAGGGGTTTTGGTCTGCAGCCTTCGGCTTGCTTCTACTGCTCGTCGCTTATCTCAATGACTGCCTGGACATCACCAGC
>Ga0247831_1005177_pt1 | contig 16583 bp, 5 predicted proteins | sample LaCruzMarch2015__9_FD_192406 | JGI IMG/M metagenome (GOLD analysis project Ga0247831, IMG submission 192406) | Freshwater microbial communities from meromictic Lake La Cruz, Castile-La Mancha, Spain - LaCruzMarch2015_1m | ecosystem: Environmental > Aquatic > Freshwater > Lake | place: Spain... | reverse complement strand
CTGGGTGGCGCTATTGGCAACGGTGTAGGTGTAATTACCATTGCTGGCCAGTACCAGGCTACCCAATGGCGTGCCTACATTGGTAACGGCAGTGCTGGCGGTACTGAAGCTGGATTGACCACGATCCAAATCTGCAATACTAATTGAGCCGGTTGCGATGAGATTTCCATTGACTAGGCTGACGCCGGTGCCAGTAGCGTCTTCTATTAGACTTGCCACGCTTGGCGTGCCAATTACCGCCGCATCGTCGGTGCCCGTGATAGCAAAACTGACTGCCCTTGCTGCGCCGACGCTGCTCGATACCGTGGTTCCTAAAGATTGCGTTGCGCTGATACTAAATGTGAGCGCCGGAAAGGAGGCGTCGGAGTAGTAGTTCGCATCGACGGCCGATACTTTAGCGCTGGCTAACTGTGAGGTAGTTAAGCCACTTACAATACCGGTGGCCGTTACTGAATTGCCGTTACTGAGGGTGTATTCTAATTTGGCGCCAGCACCCAAGGTAACCGTTGCACTTACGGAACTGTTAATTACTTCCTGCGAAAAGCCAAGCGCCCGAACACTGTATTGACTGAGGGCCACAAAGCCGCCCTCATCTATTACTAATGTCGATGGGCCAATGATTTCAGGGGCAACGGCAACTGGCTTTAAGGTCAAGGTCAGGGTAATGGGGTCTGATTCAGCGGTGCGCATGTTCGAGGTCTCAACATGGACTGCTTTCCAGCTCAGATTGACTGGCGTATCGACTGCAGCAAAACTCCGCGCAGATGCCCAACTTAGGTCCGTTAACGATACCGTGCTATCAAATTGATAAATCGATTTTGCGGTAGCACCCGTTCCAGTCGTTGACACTAGCGTACCTGCAGAAGGCGTTAACCAAGCAGGCACGCCTTCCAGGCGGTACAAGACCGCATCGTCTCCGCTATTGGTGCGCGCTGGAAGAGCAATCTTTAGCCCGGTTTGACCATCATTGATGGCTGCTGTTAAGGGCGCTGTCGAGGCAAATAGTGGCTTGCTGGCAATCTCATTAAAAGTAACATTGAGAGGGGCGGTGCTAGCCGCAAAGGTGGCCGTAGCACTGCCGTCCGTCAGTGTGACTTGTGGGGCAATGGAAAGATCTGCCACCGTGATCGGTAAGCCACCTGCGACTTTATGTACTAATTGGTACTCTTTTATGCCATCAAGCGCTGTTCGCGACTGCACCTCATAAAAGGTGGTGCTATTAAAGCCAAAGGTAATTACTTCATCCGGATCAAAAGTCGTTCCCGCCACTCGGAAGAAACCGGATGAGCCACTCTCATCAAGGCTAATCGAACGAATTGGATTTCCGTTCAAATCCCGGAATTGCACTGTGTAGGTGTTATTAACTACTACCGGCGTAATTGTGAAAGCGCCACTCGAAGCTGCATCAACAAGTGAGGCTGTGCCCTCACGACCGGTAGAAGGTTCAATTGCAATCGCGCGCGTTTTATAACTGAGGGCGCCATCAAAGTATTGGTCTAAATCAATGCTTGCATTGGTGACCTTAAAGCTTGTGCCATCTTTTGTACCCAATGCACTAAAGAGCTTCCAATTACCGACGTTGCTTGTTATGCCAAAGCTTGCTGCTTTGGCAGCATCCAAGGTTTGTAAGGTTGCGCCACTAATGGCCTTCACGGCTGCGGCTGCATCGCTTGAGCCGCCAACCAGAATCTCAAAGCGAACGGATTCTTTTGCGTCTTGCGGGGTACCTACCAGATTGAGCAAGGGCGCGCCGCCCTCAGCAACCGAGGCGTTGGTTGAGCCGGTACTTTGCGCCAGCGATGCGACACCGGTAACCGCATCGGCCACTGGTGTTAAGTTGATGGTGATTTCTGCAGCGCGCGTTGCTAGGGCGTACGTGCTGCCTTGCTTACTCAAGCCCTCAATTGTCAGTTTGACTGGATCATTAAAGAAGGGCTTGAAATCAAAGGCAAGGCGATTGAGGTTAGCGTACTCGACTTCATAAACCGTATTACTTAACTTGGTGAGTGTACCCAGCGTACCGTCTGCCTTGCCAGATAAACGCACTCCATCAATAAAAGCTGCGTCCGCAGCATCTAAAGTAACGCGCGCGAATAGGCTTTCATTGGCATCATTAGTGCCTTTAGCAAGGGTTAGCGTTTGATCGCCATTGACTAATCCATTGGCGCTCACAAAAACTTCGCCGCCCTCTACGCCAGTAATATCGGTAATGGCTGGTGTTAAGAGTGGGGTATCTGCCACGCCCACAATTTGCGCTGTTGTAATGCTGGATGCATTGCCATTAAGCGTTTCCACCCGGGAGGTAGCGCCCCCAGATACAACTGCCGACGCAACTGCCTGGGCATTGAGCGCAATCGGAGTAATGTAATTTGCAGGTAGCCCAATAATGGAGATTGGGCTGGCAATCTGCTCTTCCGTTAAAACCCAAAAGCTTTGCGGATTGGTAGGAGATACCTCTACCTTAGCGCCCGCAGACAGCTTTGCTGCATCAGGCACGCCATAGACTTTAATAAGGTGCGTAACATGGGCTGTCGGACTGCTAGCGAGCGTAGCTTTACCAAGATCTACTGTAAATTTAATTCCGCCAACTTGGTCTTCCGGAACCGCTGTCAGGCCTGCCGACACAGTATCACCAAGGATAGTTACTGCAGTGCTTGGCTTACTGGCGAAGGATGTATTTCCAGACGGAATAACTGGTGCTAGGTCCGTCGCGGTTTTGTACGGAATCGCAACAGCAAACAAAGAACCGCCAGACGTAGGGGCCCCATCCCAGCTAGCTGTTGCTTCGTACAACGGAACAATCTCACCCGAGCTAGCGGCGCGTGCAACAAACTCCGGAACGGTGACCTTGAAGTTCGGTAAGGCGTTGAGCGAAACCAATTCACCGGTATCAATAAAGGCATCACTGTCTTTGTCAAACCAAAGGGAGACGCCAGTTAATTCTGTGGCAGTAAGAAGACCATCGGCTGCCAAAATTCGATTAGCGCCAGCCAGTTCATTAAAGTCGCTGTATAGGCCACTTAAATCAATTTTGGAATTTGCAACAACATTTGGCTTAACTAAGTAAGCAAATCCGCTCAAGTTGGCGGCATCGCCCGTTACCCAATACGTTGGGCGCTCTACGCCGTTTGCTAAAGACTCGAGTTCAAAATTAATTGCATTATTGGTTGCGCTGGAAACAATCGCGCCACCCGACATACTTAAAATCAAAGGATCGGTGAAGTCCGTTCCGCCTAATTTAAACGTAACGTTGTATTTATCTTGAGCAGACGATGCAGTAGTTCCGCCAACCGCATCCGCAATAAATGCCTGGGCGACCAGTGAACTCGTTAAGCCTGATGTGGTTGCTTCGCCCGTAATAAGAACCACTGTTTTATTAACAATGTCGCTTGCTTTAAATAACCAAACCCCGCCCTCACCCAGGCTGGCGCCTACTGGTGTAAAAGTACTTGTACCTGTCTTAACCGCAAAGTAACCAAGGCCTGGGGCGCCGGTCAACAGAATCGATACATCGGCAAAGTCCACGCCCGCTGGTAAGTTGGCGGGCAAAGAAATCGACAGGGGAATGGCTGCCTTAGTAGCTACTTCAATCGCGCCTATATTAGTAGTGCCCGAGGATGGTCCTGGATTTGAGCCAGGATTCAAATCCAGCGTAGGCGCTCCAATCGGCCGATAAATCGTTAAATCCACTTCCCTAGATACGGCTACTGCCGCTGCACTTCCGTCTTTGGAGGTGGCATCCACCACTAAAGTCAGCTTATTACCTAAACGGAAGTCCGCATTCGCTGATACATTTAAAGAAGCGAGTTTGGCAAGATCTGCGCCCGCTGCCTCAAAGAAATAGGCACCTGGGCTACCGGTCGTTCCTGGCTGCAGAGTGATCGACTCAGTACCATACTTAAAGCTAATGTTGTTTACCGTCGTCGCAGTTAAACCTTTGACCCACACCTTGACCGTTAAGGTCTCTGAGGCATCGGTCAATCCGGTCTGAAGGGGGATGGATAGAGAATCAACGTTAAAGTTGGTAACCAAACCGCTAACAGAGCTTGGCGCCAAGAGTAGCGGCGCATCCGATACCGGAGTAACCGTCAATGTTGAGGAAACTGCCGCGCCATACGCCAAGGCTCCGTTAGTTTCTTGCGTAACCGCCCTAAAGCCTACCGAAATATCCCCGGAGTAATTGAGTGCAGGAATGACCTTGAACTTAGCAAGGTCGGCCGCATTAACTAGATAGCTTAAACCGGCTTCACTTGGAGTAGGTGTTGGCAGGTCCACGCCGGTTGCAACTAAACTGACGCCTGTTGGGATCGTTACTTGATAGAACAGGGTCTCGCTAAGGTCGAGCTTGATGGCACCGCTGTCAATAAAATCGTGCAGAGTTTTTGCACCTGTTCCTGGGTCCTCTTGAACAGTAACTTGCTTGAGCGTGGGCGCACTTGCAGGCCCACTGGCAACTGGCTTTAAATTGAACGTTGCTGTGCTAATTGCACCTTTGGCAATTGAGCCGCCCCAATTCTCGGTATGTACTGCTTGCACAGCCAAAGTGGCAGCGCCACTTTCGTAGGTGCTACCACGAACGAATACATTCGCATATTGACTTGCCGTGAGGGAATACTTGCCACCAACAGCGACTTGCTCTGTATATGTGTAGCTATCCACGGCACCACTACGAATCGCCAAAACTAAATTACTGGATGCGGCAATCTCAACACTAAAGGTCTCGCTGTCATCGCTTGAGTTTGTGGAGGACAGCTTAATAGCGTCGCTTGCCTGGAACCACGTTGGATTACTTGCTTGACTCTCATCAATCGTAGTGCTTGCGCGTGCCAGCAGCAATCCACCCGGCGCATCGGCAACTGGCTTGATTTGAACATTAACGGTTTGCGTTACTGCGCTACTTTGCGCGCCATTACTGGTTTCATAAGCAATCGCTTTAATCGTGATATTCGTGCCAGCATCGGTTGGCGACGCATAGTCTTTTGTAGGGACTAAAGTGTGGCCAGACAGTTGGCTGGTGAAGGCAGTCTGATCAACAACGATCGAGTAAGTTGAAAGACCGCCGCTGCTAGTAATCGGAATTAAATTAACGCCCGCTTTTTGCAATAGCAGATCTGCAGACAAGGTAATCTCAAGCGATACCTTTTCATTGCTATCGGTAAACGTATCTGTCTTAAAGTAGGATGCCAATGGGAAGGCAATACCGCTAGAATCCTCATCTCCGAGGAGTCGGGCAGGTGAAGTAGCGCTTGCTTCTACCGACTCGGCCACTGCTGCAATTTCGATTGTCAGCGGGATTGAAGTAGTGCTGGGGCTAATGCCTCCAAAGATTGTCTTTGAGAAGGAATTAAAACTAAAGCTGGCTGTACCTTCAAAGTTGGCTGGAGGTGTAAACGTGAGCTTGCTAAAGTCCAGCTGCGCATTGTCAGAAAAAATGGTCCACTTACCAGCGCTGAATTTAAACTCTGCGCCATCAATTTTGAATACCCCCCCCTGCAGAGCCGCATTACTTGAGGTAACCTCAAAACCGACTTTTTCAAAGGAAGTCCGCTCGGCATTGAATGCAATCGAGACTGGCACTGCAATGGCGCTGTCTTCTTCGCCGCGGGCATTGCCCAAACTGGCATCAGGGGCAAGCGCTTCGGCTGACAATGCAACGACATTGTTTTTGATCGAGGTGCTGGAGACTATTGAGCCATCACTTGTAAATGCTTGTAAGTCAACGGCTTTTTCGAGCAGACCGCTGCGTGCCGTAATGGTGACGCTCTTAGTGGCAAGGTCGACTGCGGTAAAGGTATAGACCAAATCACCGCCAATGGTTTGCGGTATAACAAAGCCGCTTCCAACCTTAATTGCAACGGCGTCACTACTTGCTGCCCTAAAGACCAATTGCACAGTGACGTTTTCACCGGAATCCAGAGTCGCCACTTTGCTAAAGAAGCTATTTGCTGCGCTCGCGGGATCGTGGATGACGGTTGCGACGCCCAGCTTCAGATTCAGCGCGCTGGTTTGATTGAATAAAGTGGTGTTGATACCATCGGCTACGGGGTTAATTAATACCCGGGTTGAGCTGCCTACCGAATCCGTAAACGCCCCAGTACTGGCGGCAGTATCGCGTACCAATACTTTTAGGTCGGTAATGCTGCCCTTAAAGTCGGTAGGCGTAATAATCTTAAAAGCAGATAAAGCGGCGCTTGATAAATCGGCTACCGCATATTTCTCACCAGCAATCTCGACATCCGCGCTGCGCGCGATAGGGGTGCCCGATTTTGCCAGCGCAAAACCGCTTTCGCTAGGAAGCTTAACGAGGATCTTTAGCGTATCTACAGTGCGTCCATCGCCCGGTGCAATACTCAGTAAATCGGTCAGCGCAATGCCAGCATCTTCAGCAAAGCCTGCAGTAGGTGGTGACTTAATCGTAAACGTTGGGGTCTTGGGCGTTTCTACAAACGGAATTCTGACGCTGGCTGCCTGGCTGTAAACAAGGGCTGCGCCCTGATCACTGGAGCCCGCAAATACCGTCAGTGTTAGGGGCTGTGAAACGGTGTAAGGCACAAGCACTTTGAACTCAGCACTACTGGCTGACATTCCGATATAATCAACACCCAAAATATTGTGCTCAAAGCTGGTACCCACGACGGTTGCGCCGGCTGCAGTCAGTTCAGCCTTACGTACATAGAGGTAAAGGGTTTCTGCGGGAGAGGTGGAGTCGCCCGATACCAGATTGACGGGCACGCTCACTTCGTAGGATTTATCCTTTAAGGTTGCGTTATCAAATTGATTCCAGCTTGAACTTAAAACGGGAACCGTCAAGGTTGGCGCATCGGATACTGGGGCTACCGCAACAATTGCGTCCAAGCTATTTGGCAGCGCCTTGAACTGAGATGCGCTCGGCATGCCGTTTACGGCAGTGGCTGACTCAAACGTTCCAGCAACGAGCTTGACTGTTGATTCACCTGAAAAATTCGGAGCGGCTGTTAAGCGGACAGATGCTAAGGCGGCCTTTAGGGTTGCTGCACTAGCGTCGCTAGCGTACAACTCGATAATGGTCTTATCGTCTTGTGTCGAGATGAGGTGTTTTGCGTTTACATTTGTAAGGCTAGCTGCCCAACCTTGGGGCAGCTCAAATCGGATCCCCAAAAACTCAGAGCCGTCATTATCAGCACGACGTAATTGCAGGGCATCAACTAAAGTATCGATTGCAGCCTGGTTCCCCAAAGCAAAAGTAGCGTCTTCATTCGCAACCCCTGGGATCACGGCATCCGCAAATCCGGTAATGGCAATTTGATCTCCGTCAGCCAATACCAAACCATCCGCACTGGGGGTAACCGTCAAGGAAGTTGTGGTGGTACTAGACTGTGTTGCCAGTCCACCGTATCTCGCTGTAGCCACGACCGATAAGGTGTAGGTTGCGGCTACATCGGATGGAATTAATACCTTCAGACTAGATAGGTTTGCAGATGGGGCACTTTGTTGGCTAATCGTCCAAAAGTTAGAGCCTACGTCTTTAGCGACGATCACCGGCGCTTGGCCTGCTACCGTACTGCCCACTTGCAATAATGCGCCTGTGGGTAAGCCGCTAATCTGAATCGTGCCAGTGAGCCCCAATCCACCCGTTAAGGTGAGCGGTGCATCAACCGCTGTGAAATCACCCGTGCGACCAGCAACTGTTAAGGGTGCTTGCGCACCGCTGGTGACACCATCGATGGCCTCACTGGCTGTAATCGTGCTTGCAAAGGTAACGGTCGGCTTGGGTGGTAAGACATTAACTGTGACTAAGCCGGTTTTAGCAATGCTGGGGTCGCCTGCTTTTTGCGCCACATACACCAGTTCCAACTGACCCACTTCAAGACTTAAGTCCGTTGCAGGGCGATTGGTGATTTGCAACTGATCACCTACGATCGCCAGTTCAATATTGCTGGGCAGTGCCTTCGAAATTAAATACGAGGCTGAATTGCCAACGGCCGTTTGCTCGCTCGCAGTGAGTGCGGTGTTGAGTGTCGCAATTTTGCTCGTGCTGTCGTAACTTGTGATCGTGCGCGCAATCGGACCATTATTGGTGATGAGCGTAATGCTCATTCCGGCATAAACGTTTACTGTTGCGCTCGCAGAATTTTCGAGCGTGATCGTATTAGCCGATGAGCCGGTGATGGTGCCATTGCGCGCGTTGGCCGTAAAAATTCCAACGGCTGCTAAATCGAGTGCGGCAGCGCCAGAAGTGGTTGCCCCTGCAGCGGTAATCGTGTCGTTTTTTAGAATATCGAAACGTTGCACTACGGGCGCTGTTCCAACTGGAGCGTTTATCGTGACCGAATCAGCAGAAGTCTTAATCGGGTTGCTTGGATCTTGCGTGTTAAAGGCTAACTTCGTTGCGGCTGTGGCCGCTAATGTCGTGACGTTTGCGCTGGTAAAGTCTGTTGTTAAAGCCGTAATCTTCGCGGCCGCAGTCGCATCGCCAGCTGCCACCAAAGCAGAAACCGACTTGATATCTGCCAGCAGAGTGGTTTGTCCAGTCGCGGCAATACTGAGGTGCGCTCCTGCTTTGATTGCATCTGCGCTCAATGCCTGCAGGGCATTGGTTACAGCAGTGACCGATTGGGAGCTTGCTGCGATGACATCGCTAAAGCTTGCAACGTTAACGGTCGAATTGACTGCCGTTATCGAACTTTCTAAGAGGGCAGTGAATTTCGTTTGGCTAGTCGTGCCTGTTGTGTTGAACAGGTCACTAATGCCGGTTCCCATTGTTGCAATTTTGCTAAATACGCTTTTCACGGCGGCATCGGAACTCACGCCACCGACCGAGCTCACCAGCGCTGACGCATTGCTGACCATCGTGAGTAAGGAGGCGCCTGTCTTTAAAACGGCTGCAGCATTGGCATTGGTATTGACTGTCGCCTGTGGGTCGTAGGTCAAATCAAGCGCGCTCAGACCAAGGTTCGCTAGTAATGCATTACCGCCTGCTCCTGCATAGGCATAAATCGTAGAAATGGGGGTAATGTAACCACTGCCCGAGGAGGACACCATCGCACTATCAACAATTGCTCGCGTGGTCACGTCGACCGCATTAACGAGGTAATCCGAACTCAGTCCAAGCGCAGTTGCTTGCGCATCGGTATATACCGTCTTGGTCGCAGCATCGTAGTAGTAACTACCATCGGTAACGATGTTTAAACCAGCGATGCTGCCGGTGTAGTTCAGTGTGTAGGCACCACTTGAATTGGTAATTGCCCAGAACTCATTGGTATCCCAAACGTAGTCACCATCGGCATCGATAAACACCAAGGTGTTTTCCACATAGCCGTCAATGACCGCGCCACCAAATGAACCGCCACTACTAGCGCCAGACGATGCTACAGACGTAACCCCGCCACCACCACCGCCGCCACCGAGCCCACCCAACCCGCCGCCAGGAGCGTAGTAAGCCAGGTTCGTGGGATCGCTGGCTTCAGCAATGGCCAATTGGCTTGCGTTGGGGCCCAATAATTCTGCGAAGGAGGTAAATTGCTTGATGTCCAACAGGCTGCCGCCAGTCACGGCATTTCCGAACTGCACTCCCGTCAGCGCAAAGGGGGTATCTGCTCCACCCACGTCAACGTTAAAGAGGCTCGCTTCTTGCTGGATTGCTGGCTTGGTTGTAAAGCCGCCGCGCTCGAATTCAGTGGCGGCTTCGCTAATCGCTTTGAAGATTTGGCTTTGCGCATCGCCCAGCGAGGCATCGCTTTCTTGAACGGTATCTGCTTGTTTTTTAAGCTTAGAAACGTCATTGGTCTTGAACCAATTCGCCGCCTTGGCTCGTACCTGATCTAGGAGATTAAGTCCATCGCTAGTAGGTGCATCGGCAATCTGCGCCACCAACCAGCGCAATTCATCGGGCACCTGTGGATCACTAAAATCGAGGCCCAAAAGTGCTTGCAACTGAGCACGTTCCGCATCACTGATGTGGCCATCCCGCAGGGCTTCGTTGATGGAGTGGAGCGCATCGCGATCGGCACTGCCTTGATCTGCGCCCTTGGCATCGGACGATTCGGCATCGACCTTTCCTTGTGCTTGGGCGTAACCCTGGATAGCAGCAAACAGCACAACGCCCAACACCAATTGCAAGGCAGCCGGATCCATCGACTTGCGCACGAGCGCAATAAAGGCCGTGACCTTAGCAAGGTCGAGGCCTGTAGCAGCAGCCCCGCTTGGGGCGCCTGCAGCAATCGATGTTTTATTGATTCGTTTATTCAATTTTTGGTATATAGCTTACTTTTGCATTCATTAATTATAAGGATTTTTAAGCATTAGCTCCACGTCTGATGTGGATGAGTAGGAATAAGTGCAATGGCAAGGTGGTGGTATTGATAAAAGTGATACTGAGTTGACCTATTGTCAACGGGGTTTAGTCATCCATAAATCAAGCTGGAATAAGGATTTAGGGCTTATTTTGGTCTGGAACCCCCCCCCTTCCTTTGCCATTTTTTTACGGTTTTTTAGGGGGGGTTAAACCCTTTTTTATGGGCAATTTACAATTCATATGTGGTATTTAGTCCACGCGAAATGATTTGATTGTGTGAATAAATCCACATTTATTGTGCTTAAGGCACGGTGAATGTGTGTTTTTACTCAATTTATGTATTATCATTTTTTTCATTATTTACATAATGTGTTTTTTAATGACGACTGCATCTGTCCTCTCCTTTTTACACTTATTGCATGCCAAGCCAAAGCGTAGCTAGGCAGAGCATGGAAAGGGAATCATTTATGGCCATGAAGGTTTCTTTATGAAAGCGCAATTTGCAAAAACACTATCGCGGCATCTCCTTGATTACTATGGAAGAATTCCGAGTGCATCAGTCTTAACGCGCGACTTTAACCTGCGAGCGGGGAGCAAAGTAGCCCACATTTCACCCGAAACAGCACGGCGCTGGGTACGGGGCCTATCGATGCCGGAAATGGATAAATTGCAAGTAATTGTGGATTGGTTGCATTTGGATATTGGCTTGCTTTCCAGCACAGCACAAAGCTCACCCGGTCAAAACGATTCCACACTCAATGTGGGTCAATCCCGACCCCTGAATGCTACTGAGGTGGCCCTGCTGCAAACCTTTCGGGAGACCGATATCCGAGGAAAACGCATCTTATTGACGATTGCCGAAACCCTCATTCCCGGGATGATTCCGCCCTCAGCCCTCAAATCCCGTGACAGCGATACCTTTATGCCCGATCGCTAGGGGCATTGCTGAGCGTGTTTTGTGGAAACCACACTGTCACTGTAGTGCCTTGCCCCGCATGCGAGGCGTATTCCACTCGCCCTTGATGGTGGTTCATGATTTCATGAACCACGGATAAACCAAGGCCTGTTCCCGCTACCCCGCCCTGCGGATTGGCGCGATAAAAACGCTGCCCTAATTGCTCCAATTCTTCGGGGCTCATGCCCATGCCCCGATCTTCAATTGCAATGCCCTGCCACTGGATTCCATCGCGCTCTTCGGTGCGCGACGCAATCCGGATGGGGGAGCCGCTCGGGGAGTATTTCATGGCATTGCTAAGTAAATTAGTCAGTACTTGGCGATAGGCATTGGCATCAATCCGCACTTCCGACAGATGCTCTTCTAATGCAAAGATGCGTTGACGCTCTTCACCCGCCACCTGAAATTCACTGGCAATCAAGCGCGTCAATGCCACTAAGGATTGGGGGGTTTGGCGCTGCCACTGCGTGCCCCGCACTTCAAGCCGTGCAAGGTCCAATAAGTCATGAATCAGCTGCAAGAGATTGCGACCTTGGCGCAGCATAATCGCAACGATCTCATGCTGCCGCGGACTGGCTTCACGGTCTTTTGCGAGCAGTTCTGTAAAACCCAAAATACTAGTGAGCGGTGTACGCAACTCATGCGCGGCTTTCGATAGGAAAGCACTTTTCATCGCATTCATTTCTGCTTCCCGGGTTAGGTCGCGCCAATACAAAACGACACCGCCATCCTCGCTACTACGACGCGCCACTCCAAGGCTTTTTAGGGAAGGTGTATAGAGGCGCACGATACGCTCCGCTTGGGCCGACTCACCCTCTTGCATTTCGCCCAAGCCCGCAATCGATAACTCATCGCTGGCCAACTGTTGATCGAGTTGGGCCGCTAAGGCTTGCCAGTTTGCACTGGGCAGTTGATTTAAGGAAATCCCGGTGAGCCCGGTAAACGCCGGATTTAAATAACCAATACTGCCTTGCGCATCCATTTCCACAAAACCATCTGGCGATAACTCAAAGATGGTTGCAAGGCGGGCGCCCCGAACGTATGCCTTGCGCTCAAGCTGGGCTTGCAATTCTTGCAGTTGCATCAGCATCGCATTAAAGTCTTCCGTCAGCCGCGCTGTTTCATCCGAGCCGATCACTGGCAGTGCTTGGGCAAATTGCTGGGTCTGTGTCACGGCCTTCGCCCGATCAGCTAATGCCACAATCGGCTGAGCCAGGCGCCTGCCCAGCTGCAGACTAAACACCCATGCCGTTAAGAGTGCAAGCAAAACAAGGCTAATAAAAATCGGCACGAGGTATTGCAATGCTTCGATTGCGCCGCGATCTGCCTCATGCATTTGCAGGGCTAAATTGAAATTAGACAAAGGCTCTTTAACTGCCAAGGCGGCATTAAATGCCAGATCACGTGCATCGCCCTTATATAAAGGGCTAGCCTTGTACTGCTTTTCATTTTGGGTAAATTGCAAGGCCCAGGTACGCGGGTCTCGGTCTGGAGCAAGCCACTCTGCCAACACCAAATCCAGGGGGATGTCGGCTACTAAAAAACCTTGATTGGCGTTGGAATCAGGATACGCAATGGCATGCACCAACAGCAGTTGCCAGCGGCCTGCCACTTGCACTATTCTCGCGCTCATGGCCGGGCCATCCAGCTGATTTGTGAGTTCGGCGGCCGTACTTAATTGCTCTGTATCGCCCCGATTGCTCAGCAGGGGTCGCGCCCGGTAATCGTATACGGCCAACCACGTTGAGCCAATTTGCCGAAAGCGAAATTCATTTAAAAGTGCGGCAAGATAAACCTTTGCCTCTGCGCCATCCGTAAGGCCATTCACTAAAATGGGATTGCGCGCCAGCACGGTTAACTCATCAATCATGTTGTTGAGTTCCATGCTTAAGCGGCTACCCGCTACTGCAACGTCTTTTTGTAACAGCGCCTCTTCTTTTTTCTGGATCACATTAAATGCAATCCACAGCGAGGCAGTGGCAATCGAAATCACCGCCAGTGCGCTAACACCTAGCATGAGGGTTGCAAGCTTATTCGCCAACGAGCGTTGGTACCATTGTTTTGGTAACTGCCAAATGGTGGACCGGAGCAGTTCGATGATGCGCTTCGCCATCTATGCAAAAATCCGCGATGGTGGTGTCCGTACTAATTGACCGCGGCCATCATAGTGGTACATTGCCATGGGCGTGCTACGCTGCTTTAATTGCAGCTCGCCCCAAGCGCGTGCTATGGCTGCGCGTTGCAGGGAAAGGTCTTGCTGTTTTTTTCCGGTCACCTGCAGCATAGCAGTTAGCAATTCATCTGCATTGGTATTGGCGGGATGCATCCAAGCTGGATTCTGGCCTGCGAGGCCAGAGCTTAATTTTCCAAACTCCGGCAATTCAAAGTAAAGGGGCACTGATCCAAAATGCGATTGGGCGAGCGCTGTAAATTCTGCGTTCCAGGTGCTCGAGCTTGCCATCACGGGTGTTAATGATTTTGTCTGCATTTGCCGCTGCATCGCATCAGCCAATTGCCGAGCGGCCCGCGGATGGCCAGAGAGCCAAATGGCCTGTGCACCCTGCTGCTGCAAACGTAAGTATTGCGCACCAATGCTCTGGGCAAAGACATCATGCCACTGAATTCCGACTAAATCTGGGGCTGTAGGGGTGGCCATTAGCCCCAACACGGCATCGTAACTAGCGCGTCCCAGCGCATCATTGCTGAGCAAAAACCCCCAACGCTGCCTCTCTCGCAAGCGCGCCACTTTGACAGCGGTGGTAATGCCGCGTTCATCACTAAAACCCAAGGTGAAACTCCAGCGTGATGCCCGCTGCATGCTGATATTGCTCGCCCACGCTATCCCATAGGGGACTTGATTTGCCTCAGCCCACTCCATCACGTGCAAGCTCACGTTACCGTCGCCCCCGCCAATGATCGCCAATACTGGTTCCGCAGTTGCAATATCGGTCAGGCCGTCCAGTGCACGCGCTAAATTACCCTGAGTATCTAAGACCCGCAGAGGTGCACTTGATCCGGCCCGCCGCAGTGCGGCCCGGACACCCTCCTCAATCGCCCGGCCGGCATCCCGAGTGCGGGTACTCAAATCCAACTCCAACACCACGGTGGCTTGCTTTGCTTGCGCTAGAGCAGCGCCGATATACCCGAGCGGCAATAGCCATGCGGGAACAAGTCTGGCTCCACTCAGCAAAAATTGACGTCGCTTATCCATTTGCTGCATTTGCCTGCCCACCATTTACACCAAGACATGCCATAATAAAATCGTTCTAATTTTTATTGTGGTTAATTCGTTCTCATTTGATTGCGATTGCGTCCATGCTTTCTATCTACCTGCTATTGAATACTACCGTGCTTTACTGCCAAAGCCCCTGCGAACGATGAATCAAGAGGCGGCCTATATTTCTACGCGTGAAGCAGCCGATATGCTTGGCGTTTCACTGCGCACCGCACAATTATGGGTTGAAAATGGCGCATTGCTTGCCTGGAAGACCACCGGCGGGCACCGCCGCATTTTGTTGCACTCCGTGCAAAAGATACTCGATGAGCGCAAACTGGCCTCCGGTCAAGCGCCATCCGCCAACCCACAAGCACTCAAAATCGCGATTGTGGAAGACGATCCGGATGTGGTCGCTTTATTACGCATGGCAATCGAAGGCTTTGCATTCCCCTGCGCCATACAAACTCGGGCAGATGGCTTTAAAGGGCTCATCATGCTGGGCACCTTTCAGCCTGATGTCCTGATTGCTGACCTGAACATGCCCGATATGGACGGATTTCGGATGCTGCGCTCGATTGAGGGCTCTGAATTTGCGCCAAACCAAGTCATTGTGACCACCGCACTGAGTCTTGCTGAAATCGCGGAGCGCGGTGGGCTGCCAGCAGGGGCACTGATCTTACAAAAACCCTACCCCCTAGCCTTATTAGAAGAGGCGTTATCAGCCGCATACCAGAAGCGTTAATATCGCCCGCGGCACTTTCAGGCGGAAGAAAGGGCGATCAAAATGATAAAAATGAAACTTGTTATTAATATTCGTATAATTTAATAATGCCTTACCGTTGTTTTTTTCTGCGAAGCTCCGTGCTTCTGCTTTCGTTCGCCTTTTATTTGATTGCGACTGCGACCTTTGCCGCTCCAAGCAAACCGAATAAGGAAGCCCTACTTGCAGGCAAGGAAGCCATGCGCTTCAGCGTCCTGCGGGTCTGCTCTAACAGCCAAAATTGCCAGGATGCCATATTGGCAGACGGTTGGATCACGGCCGGTACGCTGGATTTGGCCAAAAACCAACTCGCTGGCTGGCCCAAAAAAGCGGATTTTGTTTTTAACAGCGATGGCGGCGATTTATTGGCTGCCATGGAAATGGGCAAGCTGATTCGTAGCAATCAGTTCAATACCCGCATTGGTGTGGCGAAGCCACAAAAAACAGGGTCATCTCCAGAACTGGCTAGCGGGCGCTGTCTTTCCGCTTGCGTGTTGAGTTTTATGGGTGGAGTGCAGCGCGTAGTTGATCCCGCGGATGTCATTGGCTTTCATGGATTGATCATGGCCAACAGCGATCTCAATTCCCCTGATGCTAGTAAATCGGTCAGCGGTGCAGACCGTGCAAAACAAGCCATGAATGCCATTGGACGCTACATTGAAACCATGGGCGGTGATCGCCGGATGGTGGACTTTATGCTGTTTGCCAAAGGGGAGCAGTTTCAACGCATTCCATTTGATACAGCACGGCAACTGGGTATTGATAATCAATTTTCCCAACCGCTCAGCCCATGGCGTTTGCAAGCAACGGATAGCGGTGCATTGATTGCGCTGGTGAGCGAAAAACAAAGCAAAGGCCAGTTTACGGTCACCCTTGCATTGACTAAGCGGAGTGGCGCGGATGGCGCCAGTGGGCAGCTGCAACTGATTGTGTTTATGAAGCCCGTCAATAAACAACTTTCAGTACAGGAACTGCAAGCGGCTTTTGCGAATGCGCTCAATGTCAAAATCAATACGCGTCAAAACATCAGCACAGGCCAAGTGATCACCCCCTGGAGAACCAATGCGGATGGGGTACAGATCGTAGTGGGCTTTCCGATAGCGGCAATTGAAGGGTTAGCGCAGCATTTGATGTTTGATTTAGAAATCAATTTTCCGGAGGGTCCGCTGGGAGTTGATCGCTTTACCAAATTCGGTACGCAAAGTCTCCGCGGCGCCATCAGTGCCCTCAAAAAATAATTCCATCCTGGGATAGAAAAAGGGCAGCTAGGCTGCCCTTTTCTGTTCTAGCTAGGCTAGATCATTACATCATACCGCCCATACCACCCATGCCGCCGCCCATACCGCTCATATCAGGCATGCCGCCTGCGCTGTCTTCT
>Ga0247831_1005170_pt1 | contig 16593 bp, 11 predicted proteins | sample LaCruzMarch2015__9_FD_192406 | JGI IMG/M metagenome (GOLD analysis project Ga0247831, IMG submission 192406) | Freshwater microbial communities from meromictic Lake La Cruz, Castile-La Mancha, Spain - LaCruzMarch2015_1m | ecosystem: Environmental > Aquatic > Freshwater > Lake | place: Spain... | reverse complement strand
ACGCGGCCGCCGCACAAGTCGCTCAGTCGCGGGCGAGACATGCCGTTGTGCTTACGACCCATGCGTCCCTGATGTCGGCCGATTTGAGCGGCTACAAAGGGTGGCACTTCCGCATCGACGAAGTTCCCGCCGCGATCCAGAGCGGAGCGGAGAAGTCGAAGATTGTGCGGGGATACCTCGACGAGCACTTCGAACTCGCGCCAGTTGGCTCTGAGGGCTGGCACGTCGTCTCACCCAAGGCGGCCACTGCAATCGCAACCTGGAGGACGGATGATGGCCTTTCCAACGGTCAGGTCGAGCTTCTCAACAACGCCCAACGGCCCAACAGAGTGTTCATTGAGGCTCCCACGTTCTCCCGACCCTTTGAGTGGGTGTCGGTTTGGTCGCCTCATGCCCTCGAAGGTTTGGCGGGGTCCGTCACCATTGCCGGTGCATCCTACATGACCAGTATTGGGGGCTTGGTCGCCCAGCCCTATGTCGAGTTCCGGCCCCGCATCCTCCCTATGGCGCGCTCTGGGATTCCGGTGATTCGCATCCACTACTTCACAGCGGGCCACGAGGGCAGCACAGCCCTATGGAGACGCTCCGAGGGCAGAAAATTCGTGGTTCAGCTTTGCGACTACCTTGTCTCGAAGCGATCCGACCTTGGCTTCTGGGCCGCCAACGAGCCGGTGGCCCATCTGCTTGAGCACCGAGTGTCCGGTGCGCAACTCACTCCAAAAGCTGCGGGGCAGAACGCGCACCGAGACAAGATGAGTTGTGCCTATATCTACAGCGCGCGCCCGACTCCGAACGACACCCCCCTGAAGGCACTTTTCGGCCTCACGGACGATCAAATCAGAGTCGCTCGTCAGGACGAGGACGTCTTGCAGTTTGTCATGCGCGGGGCGATCCGAAACGCGGATCATGCGGGCGAATATGACATCTACCTTTATAGCCGAACCCAAGCTGAGCGGCTTGCAGACCAGCTTTCTGACAGTGGCGTGGGCAAGGTCGAAGTAGTTCAGGCGGATGCCGGATTTATGCTCGCGTCTCGCAGCCAGTCTCTTGGCCCAGCCCTGCCCGAGGCCGTCGTTTCTCCGACCGGGCGTCGCGTGAGGAGAAGCTCGGCGAAACGAACGGAGCGGCGGCACGCGAAAGCGGTCCAGGAGGGTCGCGCTCCCGGTCGTCCTGGACGCCCACGGAAGCAGTAGCCTTCCCATTTTCACCAACGCACGCCACGGTAGCCAGGGGCGTCCACTCTCATCGTGAGAGCGTCCCTGCGCGGCGATAGCCGCTCCTACCGCCTACGATCTGGTGACACCGAATGTCCGACTTCCGCACCCTCCTGAAATCCTTCCGCGACGCCGCCAAGAGCGAGCGTGAGAAGGGCAACTATTTCGAGCGGATCGCGGTCGATTTCATCAAGAATGACCCCGGCATGGCCCAGGAATACGAGGACGCATGGCTGTTCTCCGACTGGGCGAAAGCCACCGGGGTCGATGGGCGCGACACCGGCATCGACGCCGTGGCCAAGCTGCGGGACGAAGGCGGCTACTGCGCGATCCAGTGCAAATTCTACAAAGAAGGCCACAAGATCGCGAAGGCGGACATCGACAGCTTCTTCACCGCCTCAGGCAAGCAGCCGTTCGTCCGTCGCTTGATTATCGACACGACGGATGTGCCTTGGAGCGGCCACGCCGAGGAGGCCCTCGACGGCCAGCAGATTCCGACGACCCGGATCGGCCTCGACCGCCTGTCCGACAGTCCCATCAATTGGGCGGCCTATCTCCACGAGGAGAAGATCGAGGTCGCGCCCAAGAAGCAGCTTCGGGCTCACCAGCAGGACGCCCTCGACTGCGTTCGAGACGGCTTGGCCGAGGCCGACCGGGGCAAGCTCATCATGGCTTGCGGCACTGGCAAGACCTTCACCGGCCTCAAGATCGCAGAAGCGATGGTCGGCAAGGGGAAATCCGTTCTCTTCCTCGTCCCGTCGCTGTCGTTGATGTCCCAGACGATCCGCGAATGGACGATCGACTCAGAGACTCCGCTGGCGTCCTTCGCTGTCTGCTCGGACGCCCAGGTCGGCAAACGCCGCAAGAACAACGATGACGTCGCCGAGGTCGAGGCACACGACCTCGACTACCCCGCTACGACCAACGCAGCAAAGCTGGCCACGAAGGTCGCCAAGGCCGCGCCCGATCGCATGACGGCGGTGTTCGCCACCTACCAGTCCCTGCCCGTCGTCGCCGCCGCGCAGTCGCAGCACGGAATGGCCGAGTTCGACCTCATAATCTGCGACGAAGCGCACCGGACGACCGGCGCGAGCTTCCCTGGCCAGGAGGACAGCAACTTCATCAAGGTGCACGATCAGTCCTTCATCCAAGGCAAAAAGCGCGTCTACATGACCGCAACGCCTCGGGTGTTCGGGGACAATGTGAAGGGCAAGGCGGCGGACGCCAGCGTCGAGCTTTGCTCGATGGACGACGAGGCGATGTTTGGCCCCACCCTGTTCGCACGCGGATTCGGCTGGGCGGTCGAGAACCAGCTTCTGACCGACTACAAGGTGATCGTCCTGGCCGTCGATGAGGCCATGGTCAGTTCCAGTATGCAGCGTCGGCTCGCTGACGGATCGAGCGAGTTGAAGCTCGACGACGCGACCAAAATCATCGGCTGTTACAAGGCCCTGACGAAGAACGGTCTCAGCGACGACGTGGCCGCCGACCCGGAGCCCATGCAGCGGGCTCTGGCCTTCTGCAAGGACATCGCCAGTTCGAAGCTCATCAAGGATGAGTTCGCGGCCGTCATCAGGGACTACCTCGCCTCGGAAGAAGGTCAGGAGACCGAAGCCGGACGTTCGCCGCTCGGCTGCGAACTCCAGCATGTGGATGGGACCTACAACGCCAAGGAACGGACCCGCGCGCTGGATTGGCTCAAGCAGGACACGGGCGGCGAGGTCTGCCGTATCCTGACGAACGCGCGTTGCCTCTCCGAGGGCGTGGACGTCCCTGCCCTCGACGCCATCCTGTTCATGCATCCGCGCAAGTCCCAGATCGACGTCGTTCAGTCGGTCGGCCGGGTGATGCGGCGGGCCGAGGGCAAGCGGATGGGCTACATCATCCTGCCCATCGGCGTTCCAGCCGGAATGACGCCCGAGGAGGCCCTCAAGGACAACGACCGCTACCGGGTTGTTTGGGACATTCTGAACGCCCTTCGATCACACGATGAGCGGTTCGACTCGACCATCAACAAGATGGGCCTGGGCGTCGATGTCAGTGACCACATCGAGGTGATCGCGGTCACGAACAAGCTGCCGACCAAGACTGGCGCGGCCAAAGGCAATGCGAACATCGGCCAGGGCAGCGCGGCCGACGATGATGAGGCTGGCGATGCACCGTTGAGAGGCGTCTCGGACATTCAGACTGAGTTCGTCTTCGATGAGTTCGCCAGGGCGATCATGGCCAAGATCGTCAAGAAGTGCGGCAAGCGGGACTACTGGGAGGACTGGGCGACGGACATAGCCAAGATCGCCCAGACCCACATCACCCGCATTACGACCACGGTAGCCAAGGAAGGTTCGAAGGAGCGGGACGCGTTCGAGAGCTTCCTGGCCGAGATCAGGGACGACCTGAACGACTCCATCTCGGAGGCCGAGGCCATCGAGATGCTGGCCCAGCACATCATCACCAAGCCGGTGTTCGAGGCTCTTTTCGAGGATCACAGTTTCGCCCGGAGCAACCCCGTCTCCGTCGCGATGCAATCGGTCCTCGATGTGCTCCAGGATCAGAACTTGGAGAAAGAGGCTGAGGCCCTACAGAACTTCTACGACAGTGTGCGACGCCGGGCGGCTGGGATCGATTCAGCCGACGCCAAGCAGCGGATCATCGTCGAGCTTTACGACAAGTTCTTCCGCAAGGCGTTCCCCCGCATGACGGAGAAGCTGGGCATCGTCTACACGCCGGTCGAGATCGTCGATTTCATCATTCGGTCGGTGGACGAGGTGCTGCGCTCTGAGTTCGATCAGAACCTGGGCAGTGAAGGTGTCCACATCATCGACCCCTTCACCGGGACCGGCACCTTCATCACACGCCTTCTCCAGTCGGGCCTGATCGCCCCCGAGGACCTGCGTCGGAAATACCAAGAGGAAATCCACGCCAATGAGATCGTCCTGCTCGCCTACTATATCGCAGCGATCAACATCGAGGCGGTCTACACTGCCCGCTCCGATAGTTCGTATGAACCGTTCGGAGGCATATGCCTGACCGATACCTTCCAGCTTTACGAAAAGGACGATCTCGTCTCGGGGATGATGGCCGACAATGGCAATCGGCGGACCCGGCAAAAGGGCCTGCCGCTTCGCGTCGTTATGGGTAACCCGCCTTACTCTGCTGGCCAAAAGAGTGAGAATGATAACGCCGCCAACGTGGCTTACCCATCGCTCGACAAGCGTATCCGAGAGACCTACGCCGCTTCCTCAGCCGCAAAGCTCCAGAAGGGGCTCTACAACAGCTACATCCGAGCAATTCGATGGGGAAGTGATCGCATCGGCGAAGGCGGCGGGGTCCTTGCCTACGTCACGGATGGCGGATGGCTGGAAGGCAACGCGATGGACGGTATGCGAAAGAGTCTCGCTGCCGAGTTTACGAGTCTCTACGTCTTTCATCTTCGAGGGAATGCACGCACTCAGGGCGAGGCTCGGCGGCGCGAAAAGGATAACGTGTTCGGCCAAGGAAGTCGCCAGCCGGTAGTCATTCTCGTCTTGGTCAAGAACCCCAACGCTGAGCACCACGGCGTCATCCGCTTCTACGATATCGGCGACTATCTGAGCCAAGCACAAAAGTTGTCTTCGGTGGCCGCCATGGGTTCCATTGGCGGGGTCGCCCGGCAGGGTGGTTGGGCTGAGATCACGCCCAATGAGCATGGTGATTGGCTCAACCAGCGAGACGGTAGCTTCAAGGACTTCGTCCCCTTGGGAGATAAATCGGGTGCAGATTCGGCTGCTATATTCGAGAATTTCTCCCAAGGCGTCCTGTCGGCGCGTGACGCTTGGTGCGTGAACTCGTCGCCTGCGGTCGTTAAAGCCAATGTGCTCAGGACACTGGAGACCTATCATTCGGAACTTCAACGCTTCCGAGCCGAAGCGCGTTCTTTCGCGAGCCCGCTGGAACGCTCAGACTTTGTGGATGCCTTCGTAACCAGTGACGCTAAGCGCATTAGCTGGACAGGAAATTTAAAGGGTGCGCTCGCTCGCGGTAGGAATTTGGAGGTCCGGGGCGCGGTCGTTGAAACGCTCTACCGACCGTTCCAAAAGCAGTTCATTTATTTTGATCGGGACCTGAACGAGCGCGTTTACCAGATGGACCGCATCTTCCCGGCGGACGCAGAGAACCGTGTAATCGCGGTCGCGGGGATTGGTTCGAAGGAGTTCTCCGTCCTCATGACGGACAGGCTCCCCGCCTATGACACCATTTCAAAGGGTCAGTCTTTCCCGCGATATCTCTACAAGCCGGAGGAAGAAAACGGCTTGTTCAGCGGCTCCGCCACGGCAATTCGAGAGGACGCTGTTCGAGACGAAGCCGTCGTGAGGTTTCAGGCGGCCTATCCCGGTGCGGCAATCTCGCCAGATGATATCTTCCACTACATCTATGGGCTGATGCACTCGGACGACTATCGGGAACGCTTCGCAGACAGCCTTTCCAAGCAGCTTGCTCGCGTGCCCCTCGTCAAGAAAGCGAAAGAATTCTGGACATTCGTTGGTGCAGGCCGCGCACTGGCTGACCTCCATGTCAGGTATGAATCCGTCGTTCCCCACCCCGTCGTGATAAAGGAGGGCGACCTCAGCCTCGCAGTCATTCCTGACCCGGAAATTTTCTACCGCGTGGAGAAGATGAAGTTCGCCGGAAAGCGCGGAGCAACCGACAAGACGACCGTCGTCTACAACCCGCGCATCACGATGACGAACATACCTCTTGAAGCCTACGACTACGTGGTCAACGGCAAGCCCGCTCTGGAATGGGTGATGGAACGTCAGGTCGTTAAGACCGATCCGGACAGCGGTATAGTCAACGACGCCAACCGCTACGCCATCGAGACGGTCGGTGACCCTGCCTATCCCCTCAAGCTGTTCCAGCGGGTCATCACGGTCAGCCTGGAGACGATGAAGATCGTCCGCAGCTTGCCGCCGCTCGACATCATGCCTGAGCCCGACGCGGCGGCCCCAACCACCAACTGACAGGGCATTTTCGACATGACCAACCGGCCGCCGGTTGATGTCCTGGTCCATGCCGATTGGAGCGTATCGCCGAAGAAGCGGTGGGTCGCCCGTGCGGAGTGGTCTGGAGGTTGGACGGTGACGGCCGTCGAGCCGGTCGGGCCAACCGCGACCTTCGTGGCAGACCTTTTAAGAGACGCCGCGACCCGACATGTCTTGGCGGGATTCGACTTCCCAATCGGTCTGCCGCGCAGCTACGGCGCGAAGACGGGTGAGGCCGACTTCTCCGCTTTCCTTCGAGGCGTCGGAACAGGGCGTTGGTCGCGCTTCGCCGACATTGCCCGGACGCCCGACGAAATTTCCATAGAGCGACCGTTCTATCCCGCCGGATCGACCGGGGGAGTCACCCAGGCGGCTCTGATCCGAGCGCATGGGGAGGCCGCGTTCGATGATCTTCGTCGGGCCTGCGAGAGGGCTACTACGACACGGCGGGCAGCCTGCCCGATATTCTGGACACTCGGCGGTAATCAGGTAGGGCGAGGAGCCCTCTCAGGGTGGGTTGAGGTGGTAAAGCCCGCCCAGGCTGGCGGTGCCTCGGTATGGCCTTTCGACGGCAGCCTGGAGGACCTCGCCGCCGGTCCTGGTCTGGTGATAGCCGAGACCTATCCGGCCGAGGCTTATGGACATGTGGGCGTCCGCTTCGCGCAAGCGGAGAGCAAGACCAACCAATCGCACCGGAGGAGCAAAGCGGCCCCAATCCACGGCTGGGCCGCTCGGTATTCGGTCGCATTGGCTGAGTCGGTTCGGGTGCTGATCGACGACGGTTTCGGCGACGGTAAATCGGGGGAGGATCAGTTCGATGCCCTGATGGGTCTGCTCGGAATGATCGAGGTAGCTGACGGACGTCGGCCCGCCTTGCGGCCAGGGAGTGCGGTTGATCCGTGGGAAGGCTGCATTATCGGGCAGGCCGGGCAGCGTTAGGCACTGAGCTTGATGTCGATCAGGGCCTGAAAGTCAGCCTCGGAAAGGATTCGAAGGGGCTGCCCGCCTTGGATAAGGCTTTCCGCCTTCCGATGCTTTGAGCTTTTCGTCTCGCCATCGGCGAGTCGTTCGAGGTCCTGATCGCCCACGACCAGGAGGGTGGTGTGCTTCGTCACTCCATCTGCGACGTCGATCCCCGCGTCTGCGGCCATCTTGGTGGCCTCCCGACGCGGAAGCGTGAGAGCCCCTGTGAAGACGATGACCTCACCAGCGAGTGGGCCGGATTGATTTCCCGCTTGAGCAATCGGGTCAGCGGTGGAGGGTGCGATGGGCTGTCTCACCCTGAGGAGCCAATCCTCAAGGCTCACTCTCGTCTGGTCGATTGCCTGCACGACGATCTGACCGGTGACGCGAGAATCCTCACCAGCATCATGGTGCTTGAACGTGAGGTCGAGGAATGCGGCGACGTTGCTCAGCCCATAGCCCGATCGGGCGAACTGCGGCCACGCTCGCCGCACGATCATCGAACTATCGAGCCAGCGGCAGAGTGCTGGCGGAAGCGCGTGCATCTCGCAGGCGCGATGCAGAGCGGTCCGGTCGAAACCGGTGTGCGTCACCACGATCGCGTCGCCGATTAGTTCGTGCAGGTCCCCGTGCGCTTGGGCGAAGGTCGGAGCACCGGCCACGGTCGCTTCGCAAATCCCATGAACCGAAACATTCATCGGGTGGAAGTAGTCCTGCGGCTCGACGTAGGTGCAAAGCGTCTCGACCGGCTCCCCGCCCCTGAACCGGGTCGCACCGATCTGGCAGATGCTCGACAGGCGCGGGTTCGCAGTCTCGAAATCCAGTGCGACGAAATCCATGAGCCCACCTCCGAGAGAAAGGAGAACACTTTCGCGAACTGCCGGGAAGGGCTGCGTGTGAACGGTCAATAGGGCGAGATTGATAAATACCGCCATGACCCATGCCGATAGCTCCCTATACACCCGCTTTCACCGCAGGGGCCTGACTACCTCTCAAAGGGACTTCTCGTCCCGTTGGTTAGGCACCGCTGACAACTACCTCTGCCTCCGGGCCGATCGCGGCCCCAGTGCCGCTGTTCTCGTCGGCCTCTTCCAACGGCTTTGGAGGCAAGGACGTCTGCTGCTGGCCATCCAGGTGGGGTGGTCAATCCTCTGGCTGGACCAGGAGGCGCGGCGATGAGTGGCTGGCAGAAGCGGTTCTACAAGCTCACCCAGCGAGAGGATGCGCGATGGATGACCGGGATCGACCAATACCCAGATGACCTCTGCTACGATATCGACCTGAGCTATGGCAGGGCATGGTTTCTCCGCGTCGGCATCCCGACCAAGGTGTTGCTCAAGCTCCAGTATGTGGACCGAGGCTTGGAGGTTCTCCCGGACGGATCAGTGTGGGTGCCTGACGGCATTCGGCCCGACGTCGAATCCACATTGCGAGACCTATCGGTGCGACGCCGTTGGTGGACGCTCCGGCGAGCCCACTTCCGGTCAGACCGCGCCCAGCACGCGTGGGAAGCCCTGCTCTAATTTCTTGAGTTCCAGATTCAGGATGTGCGACACACCGCCCATGCACAGCACCGCCTTACCCGAGAGACGATCAGGCGGCTGAGCAATCTCGCTCCCGCCTCTCTCGATCCGAGGCGAAATGAGCATTCTTTCCGAACGTATGACATGCCAGCACGGCCTACCCGGTCGTGATTGGTATCACCCTCTCTCTGGCTGGCTCGTCGTCGAGGTAATGCGGCTGGACGAAGCCGCACCCGGCATCCTTCGGCACGCCACTAAGGCGGCTCCTGCGTGGCGGAACGCCGTCGCCACCGCCTTGGCCATGGGCATTCGCGAGCGGTCCGAGAACTTCCTGCTTCGAGCCAATGGTCGCGTTGAGGACCGTGATCCCGACGCTCAGGTGTCGGAAGTTCTGGTCTCGATGAGGCCCAGCGACATCTTGGATGCGGCTCTGGGCGAGGTGCCGCCTTCGCTGCTCGGCACGCTAAAGAAGATCGGGGCGACACCGCTGAACACGCCCGCCGCTTACGTTCGGATTATCGAACTCCTGCACTCCGACACGCTGGATGCGCGCGCCCGATGCAAGGTCCTGGAGCAACTGAACGAACGGCTGGATGACGAACTCCTCCAGACGGTCAGCATCATCGATCCTGCGTGTCTGACTCCCGCCGCTGTGCTTGCGATCCGGACGGCCAGCGAAGCCCATAAGGTCAACGTGCGACTCGCCGTTATCCGGGAGATTTGCTCCACCGCCACCGACGACGCCCTTCGACAGTCGATCGAGAATGCGCGGCATCTCCGCCCCGGCCTTTGGATTCGAAGCTGGCTGGGGCGTGCCGATCGGCTACCGCCGCTCGGTATCCCCTTGGACGTTGAGCCTTCCGTCCGCCGGATTGTCCCAGCGACTGCTCATAAGGCGGGACAGAAGTGGCAGAACTGCCTTGCGGGCCACGTGAATGCGATGATTTCGGGCGCGGCGGCCTACTTCGAGATCGATGATCTGAATGTTCTGGTTGTGCTGACCCGCGTCGATGATGGCTGGCTCCTCACCGGTATTCATGCCCGCGCGAACCTGCCGGTTCATCGAGGTGTGCCGGAGCGGGTAAAGGAGAAGCTCGGCCCTTTGGGCGTCCGCGTTTTCCTTCCGGCTGGCCCGCCCGCTGCGCTTGAAGCGGTAGCTGGGGCTTTTCACGGCGTAGACGATCTGGACTTCACCTTGGAGGGAATGGGTCCGTAGTTGCACGAGAGAAGGACGATCCCGGCTCACAAGCAAGCCTCGACATACGGCGACTATCCAACCGCTACCCACGTGATGGCCGCCCGTTTCGGCGTCCGGGGGGACAGTCGAACTCTTCTTACTCATCGGACGAGATAATGCGGCGGGCCTCTCGCTGACCCATTAATTCGCTTGGGTTTCAGCTATCGTGGATGCAGCGGAACATCCGGAGGGCTGAATGGCGCGGGGGAGCTACAACGGCGGAAGCAGCCTGATCGGCTGGAGTAGTAAAGGCTATCGGGACAAGCAGCGGCCGAGGAAGCCGAAGCGGAAAGCACCAGGGAAGCCGACCGCAGCGTCGGTAAGACGGACGATCCGCGAGGACTTGGTGGTGTTCGGGCGAACTGCCGAGGATCGCGCCGCCTTTGTGGAGACGCTGAGACCCATCGTTGATGAGATCACCAGTGGCGAGAAGGATGGCCCCTACCACCTGACCTCCCGCCTCAACGCCATGGGCGTCACGACCGCGCAGGGCGGCAAGTGGGGGCTTCGGCGCGTGAACCTGCTCTTCTTTCTGCTCGGCACGAAATAGCAATTTGCTCGGCACGGCTCGACAGAGCGACGATCTGTGAGAAGTTCACGGCCAGAACGAGGGGGAGCCCATGGCCAAGGCGGGTGATTACGAGTGGGTCGAGGTCGAGAGCTACCTCCCCGTCAGCACGAACGGCCTTCACGGCAAGGTCCACATCCGACCGACGCCGGGAGGGAAGTTCTCCCCCGATCTGCACGTCGAGTGCTCGAAGAAGCTGAGCGACACGAAGGTCAATCCGGTCGGGACGATCTTCCGCGTCCAGGCCAAGCTGACAGACCGGGAGGGGGGAGGCGAATACCTCTACTCGTCCTGGCAGTGGAAATACGAGGTGGTCTCACGGCCGCCGCAGCCCAAGTAAGCGATCGGATCGAACTCCGGCCTCCTCAACGCGATCGAGTTCAAGTCGGCAGGGCTCCAAATGGTCGAGAGCGCGAAGTGATTTGACCGACTCTCGTTGTTCCGGATACGTTCTCTTCGGGAGGCGTTCTGCCAATGGTGACCAACGAGTCTTTTTTCGCGGAACAGCGCGAGCAGTCGGAGGTCAAAGCCAGCATCGTCGCGAAATATTTCGACGCGTGGAGCAATGTCATGCTCGGCGTCAAACGACGGTTCGGCACCATTGACCGTCTGGCCTACGTCGATCTGTTTGCCGGTCCAGGTCGGTATCGCGACGGGACAAAATCGACACCTCTCCTGGTTCTGGAAACGGCTATCGCGAAGCCCGAACTGGCTGGTGTGCTCGTTACGATGTTCAACGATCGCGACGAGGATAATGTTTCCTCTCTGAAGACTGAGATCGAGGCTTTGCCTGGGATCGATCAGCTTCGTCACCCGCCTCGAATCGTATGCTCTGAGGTGGGGGATGAAGCCAAAGCAATGTTGGCGGCCGCTCAGCGGTGTCCAACTTTCACGTTCGTCGATCCGTTCGGCTACAAGGGCCTATCAAGGGGAATAATCCAGTCGATCATCGGAGATTGGGGATGCGACTGCGTGGTGTTCTTTAACTACGCGAGGATCAACGCGGGCCTGAACAACGACGCTGTCCGACCTCATATGGACGCTCTATTCGGGGGCGATCGAGTGGACGCGATGCGCGAGGCAATGATCGCGATGAAGCCGCATGAACGTGAAGCCTACGTCCTTGAGAACCTTGCCCAAGCCTTGAAGACACTCGGCGCGAAGTTCGTGCTGCCGTTTAAGTTTCGTCGGGCCGATGGTAGCCGGACATCCCACTCTCTCGTCTTCGTCACCAAGGATGAGAAAGGGTATGAGATCATGAAGGATATAATGGCGCGGGAGAGTTCGACAGAGGATCAAGGGGTCGCGTCTTTTGCCTATTCTCCGGCTGACGCACGGTGCCCCTTATTATTCTCTCTCGCTCGGCCGCTCGATGCGTTAGCAGACCTCCTCGCATCAACATACGCTGGACGAACCACTACGATGGCCGACATCTACAGAGGTCATCACATCGACACCCCCTACGTTTCTAAAAACTACAAGCACGCACTGCTGGAGCTTGAGGCCGCTGGGCGGGTCCGCTGCGACCCCCCGGCTGACAAACGACGCAAACACGCGGGCAAACCTACCTTCGCCGACAGCGTAGTGGTCGCGTTTCCGAAGGCTGCGTAGTGGGCAGTAGCTCAGACATCGAGTGGACGGACGCGACATGGAATCCAGTCGCTGGATGTGCGGTTCTCTCGCCCGGCTGCACCAACTGCTACGCGATGCGGATGGCGGCTCGACTGCATGCGATGGGCCAACCCAAGTATGAGAATCTGACCCGTAAATCAGGCCGTCGATACGTCTGGACTGGCACGGTTCGGCTGGACTGGGATTCGCTTGAGGTGCCGAAGGGCTGGCGAAAGGGCCGCCGTGTCTTCGTCAACAGCATGTCTGACCTATTCCACGAGGACGTCCCTATTGATTTCATCAAAGCCGTCTTCGGTGTGATGGAGTCCACGCAGCGGCACACATACCAGCTACTGACTAAGCGGGCCGAGCGACTGCTCGAACTGGCAGAAGGGCTGGCTTGGCCTGCGAACGCGTGGATGGGGGTCAGCGTGGAGTCAGCAGACTACGTTCAACGAATTGACATGCTTCGCGACACGCCAGCGCGTGTGAAGTTCCTCAGCTTGGAACCGCTCATCGGGCCTTTGCCGGACTTGAATCTGCGCGGCATCGACTGGGTCATCGTCGGCGGTGAAAGTGGCCCTGGCGCGCGCCCCATCGATCCAGCTTGGGTGCGCGCCATTCGTGACCAGTGCCTCGCCGAAGCTGTCCCATTCCATTTCAAACAATGGGGTGGGGTTGTGAAAAGCAAAGCCGGTCGAAGCCTCGACGGACGAACTTGGGATGAGGAACCTGAGCCGTTGCTTGGGAGCGCGGCCGTCACCCGCGCCACCGGGCCTGCCCACTAAATCCCCTGCCAATAGCGTCGTTAGCGTCAACAGCCCGCTCGACCCGTCGTCCCCACCCTTTGCCACAGGATGGGAAACCTGTCCGCGCGTTCTCTTAGGAAGAGGTAGGGACAGGTTTTCTGGATTCGGCTGGAGCCTTAGGCCGGACCGGCGACGACGCCGACGACCACGAGATCGGTGACCAAGGATCGAAAGATCGCCGCAAGGGGCCGGTAGGCCGAGACCCGGAGCCGAAGGCGAGGATCGAGGTCGTGCGGGTCCTGGCGGCAGGTGGACGGCCGAAGGTCGGACGCCTCGTTGATGTCGGGCAAGGCTGGAGCCTGATCGGGATCATGATGGCAGTCCGGCTCGTCACCTCGCCGACCTGTTCGCTTGTCGGCGGCCCCGGCGCGCAGGCGCGCATGTGCCGCCGACGCGAAGACGTCCTTCGGCTTTTGTCGGCTTCTTCGACGGGTGCACGACATGAAAGGGTTTCTGACCGGGCCGTAGGCCCGCGTCCGGCAAGCACGCGAGGACAGATTCCGACGCTATCGACGCTATTGGCAGCGTGACAAAATCCGGTCTGCACGGCGCGCAGTTCGAGCCCGTCATTCCAGGACGCCGACAGCCCGAAATTCCGTGATGAGAACCATGTGACGGAGTCACGCCGGAACCGGCGACGTCGTCATGCCGTCGCCGCCGGTGCGGAGATTAGGGCGGCTATTCTCCGCATGATCTGCGGGGAATAAGCGGATGCCGCCGACGCTACAGCTTGGTGATCTTCAGGCTCTTCTTCGCGATCAGCGACGAGCGAACCCCCTTGCGGCCCATGCGGATATGGAAGCCCTTGTCGAGCCAAGGCACGGCCTCGGCCAGGGTTGCGACGTGGTGGGCATTGCCATCGCGTGTCCGTTCATCCTTCGGCAGGTCGGGCGAGACGAGCACGTAACCCTTCGGGCCTTTGACCGGATACTCCGGGCCTCCGGGTCGCGGCTCCAAACGCTCGATGCGGTAGGCTTCCTCGGGCAGCGGCTTGAACGTCGCGCCGGTGCTGAAGACCTTGCCGTCGAGCTTTGTGCGACCGGCCACCTCGTAGATGTCCTCGCCGATCTCTTCGTAGACCCAGCGGCCGATCTGCGAGTTGACCTCGCGCACCCCGACCTCGGGCTTCAGGTGAGCCAGACGCTCATCCAAGGCGATGACCGGGGCGAAGCCATACTTGGCCAGCACCTTCATCTCGGTGCGAACTTCCGGATGGGTGATGATCGGCTCGATCGTCTTTCCCAGCGAGGAAGCCTTGAAACCAGAAAGTCCAAAATCGCTCATGCGTTCTCCTATATGATGTCTAAATGGGAACATCATGTAGGACCTTCATCTATATCATGTCGAGTAAGGGGACATCATATAACGTGATGCCCTGATCCCTTTTCCTTGACGCCCTGGAGAACTGTGGGAGTCTGACGCCGTGAAGCGCGCAGGAATTTATCTCCGGGTCAGCCAAGACAGCCAGACGACCGAGAACCAGTTCCGCATCCTACGGGAGGTCGCCGAACGATCCGGCTGGACCATCGTCCAGGTCTTCGAAGATGCCGGGGTCAGTGGCGCGAAAGGGCGGGACCAGCGTCCTGGCTACGATGCCCTGATGAAGGCCGTGCATCGTCGCGAGGTCGATATGGTGGCAGCCTTCGCTGTCGATCGTCTGGGACGCTCACTGCCCGATCTGGTGGCCTTCCTCTCGGACATTCAGGCGCGTGGCTGCGATCTGTATCTCCACCAGCAGAACGTAGACACCTCGACCCCAAGCGGCCGGATGCTCTTCCAGATGTTGGCCGTCTTCGCCGAGTTCGAGCGGGCCATCATCACGACCCGTATCAACGCCGGGCTCGACCGCGCCCGAGCGAAAGGCGTCCGCTTGGGACGCCCATCCATCGCACCCATCGACCTCGACCCTGTTCGAAAACGTCTCCAGCAGGGTCAGTCCATCCGGGTGATCGCCAAGGCTACCGGCTTCTCAACGGCGACGGTTCAGCGGGTCAAACGGTCGATGGCCACGGTCGAGGAAACCGTTCTGGAGACCGTCGCCGCATGACCCACGAGCCCGACGAGCCGGTCGCTCCCTCTGCCCAGACCAGCGGTCGTTCCGGGCGCGCCATTTCTTCCCCCACCCCTGTAAACACTGCGGTTTCACCGTCCGGGCGGCGACCAGACAGGTGGTGACGACTTGATTGCGGTCATTCGTTCCCGGGGGCGAGACGGCGGCTCGATCTCGTCGGCTGCGTTCTGCAACATTGTATCCGACCTCGGGCCAGGCGTTGACGAAGCAGGGATCACCGCGACAAGCCCCGCCTGAATCGTTGTTGACCGGCACGGGCCGGCATCGTCCAGCCGTGGTGTAAACACAGAAAAGAGCGGGCCCGTTTCCGGACCCGCCCTCTCCTTCGTCAGCGCGATGCAGGCGTGGACTAGAAGTCCATGTCGCCCATGCCGCCCATGCCGCCACCGCCCATGCCGCCGCCGGCACCGCCAGCGGAGCCCTTCTTCGGTGCATCGGCCACGGCCGCTTCGGTGGTGATCAGGATACCGGCGACCGAGGCCGCGTCCTGCAGAGCGGTGCGAACGACCTTGGCGGGGTCGATGACGCCGGCCTGGATCATGTCGACATACTCTTCGGTCTGGGCGTTGAAGCCGTAGGTGGCCGAGGGGTTCTCGAGCACCTTGCCGACCACGATGGAGCCTTCGACGCCGGCATTCTCGACGATCTGGCGGATCGGGGCCTGGATCGCGCGACGGATGATGGCGATGCCGGCGGTCTGGTCGGCGTTGTCGCCTTTCAGGCCTTCCAGCGCCCTGGTCGCCTTCAGCAGGGCGATGCCGCCGCCGGGGACGATGCCTTCTTCAACCGCGGCCCGCGTGGCGTTCAGGGCGTCGTCGACGCGGTCCTTCTTCTCCTTCACCTCGACCTCGGTCGAGCCGCCGACGCGGATGACCGCGACGCCGCCGGCCAGCTTGGCCAGACGTTCCTGCAGCTTTTCCTTGTCGTAGTCGGACGAGGTGTCCTCGATCTGCTTCTTGATCTGGCCGATGCGGGCCTCGATCTCGTCCTTGCCGCCGACGCCGTCCACGATGGTGGTGTCGTCCTTGGTGATGGTGACCTTCTTGGCCTTGCCGAGCATGTCGATCGTGACGTTCTCGAGCTTGATGCCCAGGTCCTCGGAGATGACCTGGCCGCCGGTCAGGACGGCGATGTCCTCCAGCATGGCCTTCCTGCGGTCACCGAAGCCCGGAGCCTTGACGGCGGCGACGCGCAGGCCGCCCCGCAGCTTGTTGACCACCAGGGTGGCCAGGGCTTCGCCCTCGATGTCCTCGGCGATGATCAGGAGCGGGCGACCCGACTGGACCACGGCTTCCAGGATCGGGAGCATGGCCTGAAGGCTCGACAGCTTCTTTTCGAACAGCAGGATGAGGGGTTCCTCGAGCTGGACCTCCATCTTGTCGGCGTTGGTGATGAAATAGGGGCTCAGGTAGCCGCGGTCGAACTGCATGCCTTCGACGACGTCCAGTTCGGTCTCGGCGGTCTTGGCTTCCTCGACCGTGATGACGCCCTCATTGCCGACCTTGTCCATGGCCCTGGCGATCATTTCGCCGACCTCGGTGTCGCCGTTAGCCGAGATGGTGCCGACCTGGGCGATCTC
>Ga0247831_1005168_pt1 | contig 16597 bp, 7 predicted proteins | sample LaCruzMarch2015__9_FD_192406 | JGI IMG/M metagenome (GOLD analysis project Ga0247831, IMG submission 192406) | Freshwater microbial communities from meromictic Lake La Cruz, Castile-La Mancha, Spain - LaCruzMarch2015_1m | ecosystem: Environmental > Aquatic > Freshwater > Lake | place: Spain... | reverse complement strand
CGGGGGGGATGGCCGTGTCGGACGATGATGGAGGCGGCGGAGGAGAAAAGAAGAATAACAACGGTGGCTTGGTTGGAAATGGCGGTAGTAAAAGTAGTAGCATATACAACACTCTCCATCTAGACGAGGATAGATGCAGTCCTCACACGCCGCTATCCTCGTCATCACAACGTCTATTACTTAAACATGCCGACGCCGTCCCGATGATGGTATCGCTACTATCGAGTGCCGATTCGTTGGTCCGTGAACAGGCAATGTGGATGTTGGGGAGTATTGCTAGTGGTGGACTTGGATCGGCATCGTTGCCATCGTCTTTACCTCCTCTCCCATTGGCGACGTCGTCATTGGCGACAAAGATTGACGGGAACGGAATGACGACGGATGATAAATATGACAACGATGAAGATGCCGCTGCGGCTGCTGCTGCTGCTTCTGCTGTAGTAGACGAGCCGGAATACACCAACCGATCATCTCGACGCGGTAGTGGCAGGGACAAATCATCTGTCTCGGCAAGGGATGTTATATTTGCAGCTGGAGGGGTAGCACCACTATTGAAATGTCTAGCCGATAATGCATCCGACATTCCCCTCCATCGTGTTGGTGCATGGTGTCTCTCTGGTCTTGTGGAGGGACGGTACTCTTCATCGTCGTCATCGGGGGGTGATAAGGACTCATCGTCTTCCTCCACAACACGTTCTAAATCCTCCAACGAGGAGATTGATGTAACAACCCTCCTTCCCACCGTAAGACGGATGCTACACATGGACGATACTGAGGTTTTGACATATGCATGTTGGACATTAAGTCACTTTTGTGATGGACCGGCATATCACATCGCCGCGGTAATATACTCCGAAGCAAGTATCGTACGTCCTAGTTCGAGGATGACACCGGATGATGGACTTGTGCCACGCCTCGTGGAGCTGCTGCTCCATCCTTCGCCGAAGGTGGCGAAGCCAGCACTACGTACGGTCGGTAATATTGTTTGTGCCGATTGTACCGATCAGCAAGATCAGTATGGTAATACAATGCCGGCCGTGGATTTTACCGAAATTGTTTTGGAATGCAAGGCCATACCATGTTTACGTCAGCTCGTCGAGCATCACAATCGTGAGATACAGAAGGAGGCGTGTTGGACATTGAGTAATATTGCCGCCGGGACGACGTCACAGATCCAGGCAGTGATTGATTCTGGTGCGATTCCGCCTCTTGTCGGAATAGTGAACAACGACCTAACGGATAAAGAGGTTCGGAGTGAGGCATGCTGGGTCGTGCTTAATGCCACAAGCTGTGGTAATGACGAGCAGATTAAGAGGCTAATACAAGAGGGGTGTGTTTCTGTCCTCGGGGTATTGTTGACAGAAGCAAACATGGTTATGATGGCACTCGAGGGCATCGAACGGGTACTGCAGGCAGAGGAGGCACAGGATACGGAGGACTTGTATCACAAGTCCGAGGAGGAACTTGGTCAACGTCCTACCATTATCCGATGCGCAGCGCTCATTAAGACTGTAACAGAAAGTCCACACAATAGTTCGGCGGTGGCAAAACGTGCGAAACGGATATGGGACCAACACTTCATTTCGTGTGCTTTGTGTAAGAACAATTACTCGCGATGTCGGATCATGAATTCGCACTTTTGCGATGAGTGCAAATGTCACGTTTGCTCAAGGTGTGACTGCCGAGTATATCATCTCTCATACCAGGAGGAGCTATGGGCCGAGGATGAGGAGAAGGCTGCGGCAAGTAAGAATCAGAAGAAGAGTAAGAAACAAAAGAAGAAGCAAAAGATGAAAGAGAAGAAGAAAGAGGCACAGAAGGAGGACACAACAAAGGAGATATCCACCGTGATCTGTACCACTCCAGCGCCATCTGAAGAATCCGCATCGATAAAGGAGGAGATAGGTCCAGCCAAGACAAAGTATTCTCCTAGCAAAGGTACAATTGAAAGTGACAGTACCAGCCTCGGTGCCACAGATGTGGATAGTGGCGACTGTACTCCCAGTGGCGTGCTGCTCCACGAAAACGAAAGTGAGGACATCAATTATGGTCGTCAGCCCCCGATCGATTTGGTCTTGTACCTACAGCAGACTGGTAGCATCATCGCTCTAGCCAAACTTTTGGACTCGCTATACGACAACGAATACGAGGATGAGGTTATTGGCGGGGATGCCGATAGGGAAGGACAGCAGAAGACCATAGACTTAAACATACGCGTCCAGACTACACAGTGATAAATTATTAACTGATCGAATCTTTTTTACTAAGGTTTAGTGATGAGTGAAAGTGTTAACTCTTCAATTCTGTCACACATACTAAGAAGTAGACAGCTAATGATACTTTCATAATGTAGGTACTAATGCTGCTCTCGTCATCAGAAGAGGCGTTAGAGTCTAACAATTCAGTAGTAGAAATCAGATTCTTAATCTGCAACATCGATTAGATACGGCAATACATGCCTGATGATAACATCAGCTCCACAGGTGATGCGGCATTGTCTTCTAATGCTCAATTCGTCAGTCTTGATTTTCTTCTGCAGTTGAGATGCATTCATCCTCAACTTCCACAATGCAAGCTCCAATGTGGTTGTAATTTCCCTCAGCTTTGGGTATTCGGCTTCAAAATTGGCAACTTTTGCTTGGATTCTACGCAAAATAACAGTGTTGTCCATATTGCATTGGAATTTGGCAGTGTGAATCATGGTTGTGATATGGTCACGCCAAACTGTAAAGGCAAGAGCCTCCACACTCTCTGACATGCCGCACATAACCAGAAATTGCATTCTTTCCTTAAAAAGTGTACGGAATGAGACACGTGAAGGTAAAGCAAACTGATCAATCAAATAATCCCAATCAATTGTCTGCTCAGGGAAGTGCATTTGTTTCACCCGAAGAAGATTCTCAATGCTACCCTTTGGTGTATCACACCTCCCCATTGTCTCCACCATCATTGTCCAGTTGAATACATGATTAGGGTAAAGTGATTGGTAGCTATCTAGCAGGAACTGGATAATCTCAGCGGGTGCAGCTCCCCAAAATGCATACAACAGCGGTAGTGCTCCCCACCCATCTTCGGTAATTAGATTTGTTGGGTAATTATTGACAATTACACGATAAAGCTCTATATCATGGACTGATGAACACGTCAGAATATGAAGAGGGGTCATTCCTATACAATCTTGTTCATTACCCGTTGGATCAAGCATACTCATCCGACACTGACCCGATGTCATGTTTATTGCGGCAATGAGAATTAGTAGCACTCCCTGATTATATGATTGGTAGTAGACAATACGGTGAATTGGTAGTTCATCGAATCGATGTTGTAGCTCTCTTATAATTTCTAATTCTGACATGAACAGCAGCTGAAGATCTGTGACTGTGTCCATGATGTGTCTGCCAACAAGTCCCTTGCTGCCAATAAAGATATCATCACCGAAGACGGCGTCGGGAGGAAAGGCCACATTTCGTAGACAGTAACAACTTTTGAGTGCACCATTTCCAATCTTTTTTATGTGTTCGGATAGCTCCAGAGAGAACATTGAGCTACACCCGAATAACATGCGCAAAGGGATCACGGTGATGAGGGGTGGGACTCTAAAGTTGGTGAAGATGCAGTGAGCGAATGCGTTTGTTCCAATGCTTTCAATGCCATCGTGGAGACGAATCGGAGTGCGAAGAGAATTCCAAAATGCATAATTGTTAATCCTCCTGAGTGAGTTGGGGGTGTTGATTTTTGTTATTGAATGGTAGCAATAACCGAAGGAGCTTTCCCCAATTTCAACGAGGCCTTCACACAGCTCCACCTCGGCCATCTTATTGCGTCCAAGAAATGCCAAAGCAGGGATCCACGATACGGAATGATCGACCCGAATGCGGACCACATCGCGAGGGACTCCCTCTCCGCCAGGCCCTGTGTAGACGAAGACGGACGACATTGCTAGACATTACTACCGCGGGAAGTGGTTGGTTCCCGCCCCGAGCAGGCTAGGTGCGTCGCCTTTACGAAATTAACAAGCCCCCCGCCTGCCCTCTCCAGCAGCGAAAATCCTGAAATATCATGAGCGAGGGTGCAGCAGCATCGTCGGCATCCCGGACAACCACCTCCGCACCACAACAACAGCAGGCAAAAAATGCCGGTGGTGGTGGCACAGCCGGTATGGCCCCCCTTGCCAAATATAAATTAGTCTTCCTTGGCGATCAATCGGTGGGTAAAACATCAATAATTACACGTTTCATGTATGATAACTTCGACAGGCACTATCAGGCCACGATTGGGATTGATTTTCTATCCAAGACAATGTACCTCGAGGATCGGACAGTCCGGTTACAATTATGGGATACGGCCGGACAGGAACGTTTCCGGTCACTTATTCCCAGCTATATACGTGATTCAAGTGTTGCCGTTATTTGCTATGATGTTACGAATAGGGCGAGTTTTCTTAACACAACGAAGTGGATTGAGGATGTACGTGCTGAACGGGGCAATGATGTGGTCATTTGTCTTGTGGGGAATAAGACTGATTTAGGCAATGATCGGCGACAAGTCACTACCGAGGAGGGGGAGGAACGTGCAACAAAAGATAATTTGTTATTTGTGGAATGTAGTGCCAAGGCGGGGTACAATGTTAAGAGCTTGTTTCGTAAGTTGGCAACGAGTTTGCCAGGGAGTGCCGAGAGTGGGAATGGTGCTGCGGGTGTGGGGGGGAATAATTTAATTGATATCAAATTGTCACAGGCACCGGCAAATCTTGACGATGCAAAGGGTTGTGGATGTTAATAAGAGTGGGTTGAATGCGGGCAATTTTTTGCACTCACTGAGAAGGTAATAGAGAGGGGGTGATAAGAGAATACACAAATCATGGTATCTATGATAATATGTTGATTTACTTTTGATTGAGGGAAAATGCAAGAGGCCAAGGATTTAGAGCGAGAATAATTCACTCAAAGCTGTTGTTACACTATATCATTTTGTTAAATGGGGTAATCCTTTGGAATGGTGGCATTTGTCATGATTTATGTGAATGTAAAGTAAGACATTTATTTACTAGATATACATATACCTTTTGTTCTTACATTTCTCAAGTAAATATGGAAGTGATGGGCGATTGTGAGTAGGCTTAATCTTCCGTGGAGATCAGATACAGCAGTACATGCCCGATGATAACATCAGCTCCACAGGTGACACGGCATTGCCGTCGAATTTCTGTTTCATCAATCCTAATTTTCTTCTTGCAACGATTTGTTTCCCTTTTGTTTTTGTGAACGTTCTCATCCAACCTAGTCTTCCACACTGTAAGCTCAATTATGAGCTATAAAACGGAAGCGTTGGGTCACAACTAATGAGTCTAGGGATTTATAATTCTTAATTTACCACAGCGACTAGATACGGTAGTACATGACGAATGACAACATCAGCTCCACAAGTAATCCGGCATTGCCTTCTCATGCTTGATTCATCCGTCTTCATTTTCTTTTGGTGGTGAGTTGCTTCCTCCTGGGGAATATTCTCATTCATCATCAACTTCCACAATGCAAGCTCCAATATCGTTGTAATTTCCTTCAGCTTTGGATATTCGGCTTCAAAATGGGCAACTCTTGCTCGGATTCTCTGTATGATATGGAAGTTGTCCCCATTGTATTCAAAGTTGGCAGTGTAAATCATATTTGTGATACTATCACGCCAAACTGTAAAGGCAAGAGCCTCCACATGCGATGACATGCCGCACATAACCAGAAATTGCATTCGTTCTTTAAAAGTTGTAGGGAATGAGTAATGTGAAGGTAAAGCAAAATTATCAAGCAAATATACCCAATCAATTAGCTGCTCAGGGAAGTGCATTTGTTTCACCCGAAGTAGATTCTCAATGCTTTCCTTTGGCGTATCACACCTCCCCATCGTCTCCACCATCATTGTCCAGTTGAATATGTGATCAGGGTAAAGTGATTGGTAGCTGTCAACCAGGAAATGGATAATCTCAGCGGGTGCAGCTCCCCAAAATGCATATAGTAGTGGCAGTGCTCCCCACCTATCTTCGGTGATTAGATTTGTAGGATAGCTTTCAATTACCACACGGTACACCTCCAGATTGTGGACTGATGAGCATGTCAGAATATGAAGAGGGGTCATGCCAAGACAGTCTTGTTGATTGCCGGTCGGATCCAGCTTCTTGCGTAGTGTCCGACCCTGACCCGATGTCATGTTTATTGCGGCAATGAGGTGCTGTGGCACCCCCTGATTATACGACTGGTAGTAGATCATACTGTGGATTGGTAGACCATCAAATCGATGCATCAGCGCACTTATAATTCTTCCATTCGAATTACCAAACAGTAGCTGAAGATCCGCGAAGATGTTCATATCATCGTCATCTTCTCCTTCTTCTTCACCAAAGATGTTCTCGTTGATGACAGCATTTGGAGGAAAGGCCACATTTCGTAGGCAGTAACAATATGCGAGTGCTTGACGTCTAATCTCCCTCATATTCTCGGGAAGCTCCAAAGAAAACGTGGCTGTACAGTTGGAGAACATGCCCGTGGGTATTGCAGTGATGAGCGGTGGGACTCTAAAGTTGGTGAAGATGCAGAAAGCGAATGCGCCTCTTCCTATGCTTTCAATGCCATCGTTGAGACGAATCGGAGTGCGAAGAGAATAATAGAATGCCCAATCATTAATCCTTCTGAGTGAGTTAGGGATGTTGATTTTTGTTATTGAATGGTTGCACCAAAAGAAGGATTCTGCCCCAATTTCCACGAGTCCTTCACACAGCTCCACCTCGGCCAACTTCTTCCGCTGGAAAAATGCCCGAGTGGGTATTGATGTGGCGGAGGGATCAACCCGAACACGGACAACATTTTGCGGGACATCAATTCCTCTTGGACCCGTGTAGACGAAGACCTCGGCATCGGCGGCGTTGTTAGACATGATCTATCAGTCTTGTCCCGCCTTATTTTTAAAGTTGAAACCCACCCACTTTCTTTTTTTTCCCAAAATAATCTGGATATGAATCTCGTCATTGCTCCTCTTCGTCATTTCGACGTACGCATCCCCCTCGGAGACGATCGGAGACTGCAAATCATTTTGTAACGGAGTCAAAAAAGAGGTGCTTGCCGAGAAGGGCTCTTGCGCTGCAGCGCTCAAGCAATCGCAAGGTCCAAATCTCTTTAACGCATGCGTCGAGGGCAAAATGAGATGGATAATAGCACGTCATCGGACAGTACCAGCTTGGCATTGGTCAGCTCCGGCACAGTATCAGCAAGCACGGCATTGGAAGTATCAGTACTGCTAGGACTCAATCCAGATGATATTGCGGGTAGAACTTTTAATGATATCGTAGATACAGTTCTACTTCTTGGTGAGACCCAAGACGACTTGGTAGGAGTCCTACATTCGCATGGAGCAGTCGACGTAAATGCTGTTGGTATCCACTGGCATATCACCGACAGGAACAGTGACACAAGTGTCCCAAGATACTCAAGAGCATCGTTTGTTCATTATCCACCCACAGGCGTTAGAGAGCACGTCAATGCAGCAGGCGATGGGACGTGCTCAACGTTCCGTGTAGTAGCCAGAGCTGTTAACGATGCAAGGATGGCAGTTGGCCAAAGTCCAAGTATGGCAGTTGGCCAAAGTCGTGTGCCTTTTGCAGACATGTGGGATGGATTGTTCGACTTAATGCCTGTGCCTTTCGATATTGGTTACAACTTTGGAAGTGATTATTACAACGATCTTGTTCCGACGTTTAGAGAAGAATATGACCAAGCGCAGACCCGAGTAGTCACCGCCTTCTTCCTGAGTGAGATTCGGAAAGGTCAAATCGGTTGCCGTGGCCTTGTCACTGGTGCTGTACCGATGGATCGTTGGCCTACCTATATTGAACGAGCAACTCGAGCAGCAAATTTGATCGCAATGTCACTTGGGTATGATCACTACGATGTCACGATACCAACATTCGCTGATACCGATACCAATGGTATTACTCTTGTCACTCCGTACAGCTTCACGACACCCGAGCGTAGATTCAATGAATTCCCTACTCTTGATGTCAATATCATTCCATGTCTGGCCGTTATCAAGAATTGTCATCCTGCAGCCTTCTTTTACAATCTCTCGCTTCAAATGGGCTCGAGATTCGATGCTGCATTGTCGTACGTCCTCGAGGACATACTCGACGGTGCAACAGTCAGGTTGTATACGAGAGCTGCACAAAATAACGAGAGGAGACTTTCTGATGCGGCAGCTATGATTGCTGACTATGATGGGGAGATGTGGTTGACCATCGGTGGACCCTCTTCCAATATGAGCGAAGACTATCACAGAGCAGTGAGAGAAGGTCGGACAATCTTTGGTCGGATGGGCTATGAGGGCGTCATTAAACGACTTATGGAGATCTGGGATTGTACATTTGAACAAGCCAAGAGGATATTTGGTCAAATGGGCTACGAAGGTCGAGTAGCAATTGTAATGAGGGATCGTGGCTTATCGGAGGAAGGTGCAAGGAGTTACATTGGTGAGCATGCCTACGAAGGTCGCGTTAACAATGTCATGAGAGAACATGACTTATCAGAAGAAGATGCGAGAAGACACATTGGTAACATGAGCTATGCAGCTACCATTCTTGCGATTATGGGATTCTTTGTTTGCAATGAAGAGACGGCGAAGTTCATGTTTGCAAAACAAGGTAGTAAAGCCGCAGCTGACCAAAGACGAATTGCCGACAATCGTAAAGAGTGCGAGACAAAAGGCTGTGACCGCCTTCAGAGTACACAGACAAATCCATTATGTCAACAATGCACAGGGAAAGAGGCCAAGAAGCGAAAGAGTGAAGAGATTGAAAACAAGGTGAAGCGGTGCATCATGCCCTTGTGTGGGAGGACTGACGATGAATACGCATTCAAAACCAAAGAATATTGTAAGATGTGTTACAAAACAGAAGCAGGAAAAAAGCATCGTGCAGATAGGAAAAGAGAAATGTTTGTTTTGTGTAGCGAACCAGGCTGCGATAACAAGGCATGGAAAGCTGGGAAATGTGAATCATGTTACAAGGGCAGACACTAGGCAACTCACAGAGACAATCACAGCAACATATCATGACAAATCCGCAAACTTGATAAACAACCGAATATTCGATGGAACCGGTTAATTTGTCATAGTCTTTATAATAGAGACTCCTTCAGACTCATCATCGGACGATGCTTCACGTTTCTTTTTCCGTGCAACACGTTTTGGAGCAGATTTTATTGATTTTGCAACCTTCTTACCCCTAGCAGCCTTTGGCTTTACTTGTGAGACAGCCGCTTCGTTTTGAGATAGATTCACCTGATCATCAGGACCATCTTCATCTTCTAGCTCTGACTCTTTTTCATCATCAGACTCTTCCCATTCTTTCTTCCGTGCAACTCGTTTCGCAGCACGCTTCTTAGCGCGCAAGGCCTTATTGCTCGCCTTCACATTTTCCATTCCCTCGCCAGCTTGATCAGTCAATTTCTTTTCAAGCTCCTCAATGGTGTCCTTTGTATCAAGTTTGGTATTCTTCTTCGCCTTGGACACAACTGACAGGAAGTTCCGGAGTACGTCCTCATCAAACAGGGCATCCTTGTAAAGCTTGAAGTTCTCATTGAGGCATTTGATGCACTTGTCATTAACCTTCAACTGAGCGATGCAATATGCGAGGTCTGCCTTTTGGTTTATGGAAGTGCACTTCGGAAATCTCTGGATCAACTTCTCTACAAGCATTTCGTTTTGTCGGTCTTTCGTTATGAAACTCAGAAGGAATAGCATAATCTCTCTGAAAACGTCTTGTTTAAGATTGAGTTGACTCAGTTGGCTTACAATATCTGGAAGGAGGTTGTAGATTGGACTGTTTGTTCTCTTACTTAGCTCATGGAACAGAAGTCGAGCCATGTCTCGGATCCGTGGCTCCTGGTCTTGCAGGCAAAGCGCAATCTCGCATACGTTGCCCTTGACTTTCACCATGTCATTGAGGATCAAGTGTGTGAGCACCATCAGCGTGTGCCTGCGAACGCGGGTAGATTTGTCACGGAGGCAGGCGTACATCTTGGGAGTGTATGGTTCGACTTCGTTGGGGAAACGAAATGCAAGATCACCAAGCGCGATGACAATGTTGGCTCTTAGGTCCTGGTCGTCGTTGGGGGCCTTCGCAAGCACAGAGAATAAGAGTGGCAGATGTTTTTCACAGAAGGACTTGGAGATGCACATGCACTTGCATAGAGCGAGAGTAGCGCTCTGCATCAGAACTAGGGAGGAGTAAATACCCTCTTCATTTGCAACGACACGCAAAAGCATGGGGGTGAAGAGGCTTATCATTCCCCTGCCGACTATCTCATTCTCAGAGATCTCAGCGACCTGGCGCTCCGTCTCGGCCTCAGCCTGTGCAGCAATACCCAGCTCTGCCTCAATCGCATCGTCTTCCTCTTCGTCCCCAGATCCTCCTTCTTTGGACTCATTAGTAGACTTGTCATTCTTACCGGACGATACCGACTCCTGCTTCTTCACTGACTTTGCTGCGGTGGCACGTCGAACCGCACTGCTAAGTACCTCGGTGTAAATCAGCAATTTGAGTGCAATGTGTCCAAGGACGAAGAAGAAACGCGATAGGCGTCGAGAGTGCGCCTCATTGCAAGGCTCCTCGGGACTTCCAAAGATTCCCGCCTGATGACCGAGGAGGATTTCCAAGGATACCTTCTCCGGAGCAGGACTGATGGCGAATATGGCATTTATCGCCTGTTCGGCCGCGCAGAACCACGTATCGGTGTCCTCCTCGTCATCATCGATGCACCAATCCCCTCGCGCGACTGCGACTAGGCGCTCAGTAATCAGGTCCAACATTATATACTTGGCAGAGGATGGATCGACTTTCGCCCTCGCGACTCGTTGCAGGGCACATGCCGCTGATCGAGCTGATGCCCAATCGCGATGTTCCTCGGTGTAATCACCAAGTCCCGCATCATAGAGGTTCTGCAATCGGTAGGCACTATCGACAATCTTGGGATCGGCACTAGCAGCCATGGATATAACTAGCATGGCGGATGCACGAAGTTGACCCTCGGCCTGCGAAGCTATCGTCCATAGAATGGAAAAGACGTCGGGGGGAATGATCTCCTTCCGTACCAGCTTGCCAAGCGCCTCTTCGATACTTGCGAGCTCACTGAGCGTTGCCTCGCCAGCCAAGTCCAAAAAGTTCTGGGCGATTTGATTCGCGGGTAGTAGCTCCTTCCCCTCCGTGCCAGGTTCGGCTACGAACACCTCCAAGAATGCACGAAGGACCTCTTCTTGGATGTTGGCATCAGTAGACCACATGAGTGCTAGTGCACGACGCATCCCGGTAACGGCGCAAGGTAATCCGAAGTGTTTTGCCTTAACAAAGAACCTCAATGCCTCGGTAACATCGCTAGGGTTGGTTGACATGAGCATTGTCTGGAAGGAGGCATTGGCGTTCTCAAAGACCTCGATGAAGGACAGTGCCGACGACGCGAATTTTAACCCACGGAGCTTGCCTAGGAACTCAAGTTCTGCCGGAGACAAATCCTCATTCGACTCCTGTTTCGCCTCGGCATCCGCAATGGCAGCGGCAAGCGCGGCTCTTTCAATCTCCTTCACTTCCCTCTCCGCGTTGTTGGTGTTGGCTTCATCGTCGTTGTTACTAACTTTCTCCTCGTTACTGACATCAACATCAGTGCTGGCAGCGGCTTCATTCCTCGCCTCCTTGAGCGCAGCATCACGCGCCATCAAGATCTCAGCAGGAACGTTGCTCTTCAAAAACGCTTCAAGTTCGTTTATCTTCGCACGGTAGAGGTCCGGGTTGAGCATGCCCATGAAGGGATTGTTCTCAAGGAGGGTGGTAAGGAGCTGCATGGCACTCCTACGGACCATGACAGTCTTATCTTGCAACCGGTCAATAGCTATGGCAGTTACGGGCATGATCCTATCCAAAGGTAGACTCTGCTTCTCGGTCAAGTCATTCAGAACCTTGAGTGATGCGGCACGTGTAAAACTAGTTACGTCGCGAGTACGTTCACACAATATGTCGAATAGATTGGACCGTGTCTTCGCCATGGTAACAATCTGACGTTGTTCTCTACCACCACCCTCCTCGTCGTCGTCGTCCTTATTTTCCACCCGAGTTTCGATATCTCGATCCTCACGAACGAGGATGTGTCCAATAGAGTTGATTATTGCACTGCGTAGCACATATGGTTCAGCATCCAAATGTGGCAACAACAGGCTAATGTTTGACAATACCACACGTGGTCGGACGGCCGCCAATTCCGATACAAAGGGTGCGACATTCTTAATCCCGCTTGCCTTGTTCCCCGCGGCATTATCGACATACCCACTCGTATCGATCCGACCAATCTCTCGTAGTAACTCCGTCGCCAGGACATTCGTCGTACCGTTCCTCTCGTCAATCATCGTACATAGTTGAGCTACGAGTGGTGCCATGTGCTCATAGGTGTGTAGCAAATCGACCAATGCACTCACAATGGTATTGAGTAAAACGGGTGCCGAATTGACCGTCGCGGCAAGTATGCCCAATGCCTTATCCCCCGAGCTTGCCTTCCGTGCAACAACGCCGGTGGCAGACTCGAGCATTTGATATGCAATACGACATGGAAGTCCGACGACTGCCTCATCAGGGACGGATCGTTTCCATAATTTGGATGAATGTTGAGACATGGCCACGGACACGGCATGCATGGCATCAGCACACGATGCACGATCATCGGAGGACTTGTCCGACTGATTCTTCTTCGAGCCAGTTGTTCCTCCACCACTTCCTTTCCCACCCTTCTTTGATCCACCAGTAGCAGTTGTGTTTGTGCCTAGTGATTTACCCAACTTCTCCTTCGATTCTGTTAAGAACATTAATGTGTATAACATGTATACGTGACACGCCAATGCATCTCGAAAGCTTTGCGAGACCACGTATGTTGTTGTATTGCCTGTGCCGACACCTCCTCCTCCCTCCATCGACGATGTTGATGAAGAAGTGGCCAATGCTTCACTGAGGACATGTACAGCATCACATAATAATTTGACTAATCGTGTTCTAGTCGCGGGAGCTAACGAATCACTCTTACGAACGAGTGTGTACAATGCCTGCACTCTCTCATTATCATTCCATACATCATAATCCACATCCTCCTCGTCTGCGTCACCATCTCCTCCACCACTGCCACCTTCAGTTTCGAACAATCCCATGCCCGAACTTAAGAGTGACCGATTCCCATTCTCTAATAGTCGGATAAGCCTACCGAATGACTCCGCACGTGCGGCCTCATCATCATCGTCAAAGTCGGGTGGGTAGGGTTGGAGGTTGTATGGTGCACCCTCTAGCTCTGAGAGGGATGAGGGTATGGGAAAGGCCGAACAACTGCCACCGCTGCTGCTCATGATAATATTGGTAGGAGGGTGTTCAGGGCCGGCCGTCGCGATAGGTAGGATACAAGAGAGAGCCAACGTCTTTGGGGATGGCGCGATGGTGGATGGGTATCTCAAATTGTGCGGGTCGTGGGTGGCCCTAAACCTCATCACTCACATCCCCTCCTTATCATACTCCGTCCGTGCTATTCAGTTGCTATGGAGGACGATTGGTAGCCGACTAAAGAGTATCTTCAAGCAGGCCAGCAAGGCATAGAAGGTTGTAATAATAGAATGAAGTGAATTTTGGTGATAGTGAGCAACTTAATTATTCCGAAAAACAAGAAGGAAAAGGATGGAGCGTGGTGACGAGAATAATGACGACTTCAACTCAGACGAGGATAGTGACAACCACAGCGACGATGAGAATTCCAGGGATCAACTCCGATGCCGGATCCGTGATCAATTTTTTTGCAAGATCGAGGGCAACGATCCTACTGTAATTGAGCAGCTCATTCATGAACAAAAGTTATTTGGCGAATCCCCACAGAGCTTATTGGTAGACTGGGAGAGGCTAGGACACGCAATCGGAAATAATACACAATTACAGGAGATAACGTTCTCCCACTTCGGTCTACGAGCAACAGAAACGGAACACTTGCTCAAATTCCTTCCCGGTGTTGCCTTGAATCGTAGCATTCAGAAATTGACCCTGTTTAGGTGTAACCTTCCTGATGAAAAGTTTTGGGATGCCATCGCCCAATTTTTCATGCATAATCAATCATTGGAAAATCTAGAATTAATGAGTTGTACTGGGCGGGGGATGAGTCATTCTGCATTGGCATCAACTCTACAAAAGTTTCACACTCTCAAAAAATTCTCAATTGACGGCGGATATGATGTCGGTGTCCTCCCAGACGGTGCAATACAAGCACTGATTGGTCACGCTGGTCTAGTACAACTGTCCATATTGGATGTGAATATCGGAAATGCATGCTGTGCCGAAATAGCAGCACTACTTCAGAATCCAATATCTAATCTCAAGACACTGCATCTACTGAAAATGAATATTCAAGGTGATGAAGATCCCTGTATTGGTGGGGATATAATTGGTAATGGTCTTGCTAGCAATAACTCACTGATAGAACTTGAATTAGATTTATCTTCATCTTTGGGAGAGGTGGGAATCTTGGAAGGTCTGGAGAGGTCAAAGTGTAGGCTGGAGAGGCTCGTTGTAAATAATCTTTATGCAAATCAGGCTGATATAGGATCATACCATGTAGAATTACTATCTAGTGCGCTGGAAAGTCATGTCACAACCCTCATGGCTTTGGAGCTAAGTTTCGATCTTGACGAACCAAATATAGTCTGGATGCCCATCATTAATATCCTTGGGCAGCGCAATTGTATGTTGGAAAATCTTAATCTGGACCTGAGCTTCATCGACAATGCGGGTATGGCTGCACTCACAACGGCTTTGGCCAATAACAACAGGTTACGTGAATTAGTACTCTGTGGTAATTTCAATTCTGTAACCAGAGCAGGATGGATGACATTCTTGATGGTTTTGTTCAATCTCGATTCATCACTGGAGGTGCTTGAAATGAATTCTGTTCACATCAACGACGAGGTAGTGGCAGTTCTCTCATATGCGCTCACCAACAACAACAGGCTCAGAATACTTCGAGTTTGCGCTCGTCGTCTGACCCCTACAGGTTTTATGGCTTTCTCAACTATTCTCCGGAATCCCAGCTCGACGTTGGAGAGGCTGGATCTAAGAGGCAGTCGTGTCAACGACCAGGTTATGATTTCATTTGCCAATGCGTTGACTAACAACAGAAGGCTAAGAGAGTTGGAGCTGAGTCTTGGCTCTGATATCACTTCTGATGGGTACACAACTTTCACCAACACATTGGCCAACAGATCCAGCATTATGGAAACTTATCTATCTAATCACACTCTTGAGAAATTATGTGGTGAATACGACGAAATCTTGAAATTGCCTAAAGACCTCGTATCGTTACTACTGCTCAATAAGAAGAAAAATTGTGATAGCCAAGCAGCTCGTCTCAAGATAATTATGACGCATTTTAGTGGTAGTGAAATCAGCATGCTGCCCTTTATGAACATGGATTTGATCGTTCGGCCACATGCCATTGCTTGGATGTTTAGAGACCTACATTCGTATGAACTATTGCGTGCCATGCCATCGCTGCTGGAGAAGTACAATATGAAGGAGGAATCTGATCGGAGAGAGGAGGCTGATCGGAGGGAGGAGGTAAATTGTATGAGAATGGAGCTATCCACTATTCATGAAAGGAACCCTGCAGCATTTGCGAGACTAACAGCTGAGATTGTTGAGGCAGCAGCCAATCGCAAAAGAGGTGACGTACCTCTGCTAGAGAATCCGTCGATTGAGCAGAGGAAGCGGCACAAGCAGGAGAATGGAAGGTTGATGAATGAGAATGGTAGTAGAAACTTAAATTAGATGTATGAATCGTCAACAACCATATGAAACATATATTTCCTTTATTTTAGTATACACAAAATATTCTCAATTTTTTTTGAATAACCCATTAGAGACAAAAGTAAATTCAAGTCTAGCATTGCAATCAAGCATGATGTCGTTGATAATCAGGGATCTTTGCTTTACGAGCCCCCCCACTACTACTCGTCTTCTTCTTAGTATCGTCCTTCTTCCGTGCCATCGGTCGTCGAGCGGCACCACCGCCTCCCCCTCCCGACGATGATGAGTCACTATCATCGCCATTGTGATGTTCATCATCATCTTCTGATGACTCGGTCGATGATTCACCAAATTCACGTGCCTTATGAAATATACAACATCGTTTACTTGATTTTCTACCGAGTCCCTCATTATTTACAATACTATTATCCCAGGTAACAGCTGGACGTGGACGAAGTGAGAGTAGCAGGGCAGGTTCATCATTATTTGTGGTAGTGGAGGTGGCAGTAGTAGTTTGTTCAGTAATGACGGTCGTGTTGGAGGCGGAGCCGGGGTTCATGATGGAACCGCCGCTTCCGACAATCCTTCTCCCTCCTGAAATGTCGTTGTTATGAATCACTTCTACTCTGCCACCACCTGAACCTGCTCTTGATGACGACTGGTCGGCATCATTCATTGTTTAATAATGGTGAGAGACACGATCCCTCCGCAAGCTATTTTACGCGACAAGAACGACGGGGAGAATCATCC
>Ga0247831_1005166_pt1 | contig 16598 bp, 11 predicted proteins | sample LaCruzMarch2015__9_FD_192406 | JGI IMG/M metagenome (GOLD analysis project Ga0247831, IMG submission 192406) | Freshwater microbial communities from meromictic Lake La Cruz, Castile-La Mancha, Spain - LaCruzMarch2015_1m | ecosystem: Environmental > Aquatic > Freshwater > Lake | place: Spain... | reverse complement strand
CACCCCAAGCCTGGGCCACCGATCAAGCCGCCCTGCGCCAAGCACTGGCCCAAAGCTCAGCCGTCGGAGTGTAGCCCCCGCCCGCCAAGTCAATCGCGACACGACGGGGCTTGGCTTGACGGATACGTTTGTCAAAGGCAGACCTGTAGATATCGTGAGAATTTGGTAACCCAAACTCGCCCCCCAGCTTCTGAAAGTCATGCGCCTCCACGCTCCCACTCTCTCCGTCGCCTTGGCAGGTCTCCTGGCTCCCCAAACGATGACCCCAACCTACCTGCCCGTGCAAAACATCAGCCACCGCGTTTCCGCCGCTCTGCGCTTTTGCATATGCAGCGCATTCCTGTCAGCCCGATTCCTTTCGAATAGGTTGGCAGACACTTGGTTTATGGCCCTCACTCTTTTGCACGAAATCTCTCCATCAACGCTGCCCCGCCCAGTCAAAGCTGTGAAAAACGGACGCAACCACGCAGTCAATTCGGCACTTCAGCGACTCCACAGTGGTCTCCGCGTGGCTCCCCTCGCCTTAGCTGTCCTTGTAGCGTTCGGATTTAGCCAAACGAATACCTTTGCGGTAGTTTTGAGCAACGGACAGCTCTCCATAGATATTCGAGAGGACAACGGCACCATCGACACTGCGCTGTTGAACGGCAAAGATTTCTTCAATGACGGGATACCGGTTTCGGATTGGGGCATGCAGAACGGCACCGATACGACCTCCTTTGTTTTCAATGATACCGAAGGTGTTACGCAGCAGCCAGTGACGGTTGCCAGCACAGCCACAACCGTGACGGTTACAGGCACCTACACAGCAGGCGGCTCGAATGTCGCCTTCAGTCGCGTGTATCGGATATTTGAGGGGGTCAATGCCCTCACGGTCGTGACGGCGCTTACCAACAATGCCACATCGACGATCAATTTGCGCTATTTTGACAGCTTTGACCCCGATCAGGGCAGCCCCCTTGGCTTAGGCCCTGGAACGGTGAATGACGTGCTGGTTCAAAGTGGCATCCCAGTAGCACGTTCGACGGCGACGAATGATCTCACCTTCACGATCGGATCTATCTTTGGCGAATCTTCCATTCTTGCTTCTGGTAACCCTTTCCAAATCAACAATGGCGCGCTTCTTAACGGTGTGGTCACCGCACCCTTCGATGGCAATGGTGCCACAGCTGATAACGGTCAGCACTTGGTTTATGTTCGTTCGATCGCGCCGGGGCAGACCGTGGTGACTCATGGTGTGCTGGCCTTTGGCGATACCAATGTGGAGGCCATCACTGATTTTGTCATCGCGGCGTCCAGCACAGGCCCAGGGGTGTCCACCGACGCGCCAACCAGTGTGACCCTCACAAGCGCGACCTTGAATGGCTCAGCGAACCCTTACAATATGGCCACCACGGCCTTTTTCGTTTATGGCACGGACCCCACGCTTCTGACCGGCACGACCACGACCAGCACACAGTCCCTTGGCAGCGGCAGCGCCGTTGTTCCCTTTTCCGAAGCGCTGACGGGCCTCACGCCAGACACCACCTACTACTATCTTGCGTCCGGCACGAATCTGAATGGCACCAATACCGGCTCCATCGCTTCATTCACTACCGGGCCGGATATCGCAGTGGAGCAGCCATTATTAACCAACCTGGTGGACGGGTCGGCCAGTGTGGGCTTCCCAGACGCCCTGGTGGAGACAACCACTCCCGTCATGACCTTCACCATTAGAAACGTCGGCAATCCCGACCTCACCGGCCTGTCCATCAGCAAGGATGGAGCTGACTCGGACGACTTTACGGTATCCGGTCCCGTCAGCACCACCGTGGTCGGCGGTGGCAGCACTACTTTCACCGTGAGTTTCACCCCCGGTGCGCTCGGTGCGCGGACCGCAGCGATCCACATTGCCAGCAATGATGTGGATGAAAACTCCTTCGATATCAATCTCACCGGCAATGGCGTGGCCACCCTGCCCGCCTATACCTTTGGTGAGATGGGGATGGGCTCTACGGGATTCAATGGCAATACGTTTGGCTCTGTTTTCACTGCGGAGACCGCCTGCACAGTGAAGGACCTTGGCGCGTATGATCACGGCCAGGATGGCCTCAACGCGAGCATGCCCGTGGGGATATGGAGTGCAAACGGCACGCTCCTCGCTTCCACGATCGTGACCACCAGCGACACACTGGTGGGATTCTTCCGCTACCACACGCTCACGACCCCGGTAGCACTCACCGCCGGTCAGCAGTATTACGTCGGCGCATTTGTCGCCGATGGTTCGGATGCGGTGGGCCAGTCTCCGGCCTCGTTCACCGTTGACCCGAGGATCACCTTCAACGGCACGGTCGGTTTGTTTGGTTCCTTTGCTCAGCCCACCTTTCCCTATGGTAGTGCCCCAAGTTTCATCACTTCTAACTTTCGTCTGTCGGGCCCTTCCAACGCCGCCCCCACCGATATCGCGCTCACAGCAACGAGCATTGCCGAAAGCAACGCGGCCAACGCCACGGTGGGCAACCTCAGCACCACCGATGCGGACGAGGGTGACACCTTCACCTACACATTGGTCGCTGGAACGGGCAGCACTGACAACGCCAGCTTCACTATCTCTGGCTCTTCACTCAATTTGACGCCGACCGCGGACTATGAAGCGAAGAACAGCTACGCGGTGCGGGTGCGAACCACGGATGCAGGTGAGCTGCTATTTGAGAAGGCTTTCACCATCACGGTGACGCCTGGCAAACCTAAACTTGACAGCATCAACCCCACCAGCGGCAGCAGCACCGGCGGCACCAGCGTGACCTTCACGGGTATTCGCTTCACCGGGGCCACGGGCGTGACTATCGGCGGCACGGCAGCGACGAATGTGGTGGTGGTGAATGACACCACGATCACCTGCACGACGCCCGCAGGCACACCCGGCACCGCTAGCGTGGTGGTCACCACCCCGCTGGGCAGCAATGCCGCAAACACGCTCTACACGTATCTGACGCCTGAGATCACGATCCGGGGCAAGGGCGTGGAGATCGCCAGTGGCGACACCACACCGAGCGTCGGCGATGACACAGACTTCGGCAGCGCGGACATCACCGGTGGCACCGTGGTGCGCACCTTCACCATTGGCAACAGTGGTAACGATGCGCTGGTGCTGACCGGCACCCCTAAGGTGTCGCTCACGGGAGCGAGCGAGTTCAGCGTGACGACCCAGCCGACTAGCCCAGTGGCGCTTGAAGGGGAACCGAAGACCTTTACAATCGCCTTCGCGCCGACCAGCTTCGGCACGAAGAACGCGGTGGTAACGATCGCCAGTGATGACCTAGATGAGGCCAGCTACACCTTTGCCATCACCGGCAGCGGCAACGTGCCTCCGGGGCCAGCCGTCACCTACAACTACGACATTCCCAAGCTGAGCTACACCACGGGCTGCCTGGAGCACATCGTGCGCCTGACGAATAAGGCCCAAGGCCCTATCGGTGGTGTGCGCCTGACGGTGACGAATTTGCCTCCCGGCTACGTGATGTATAACGCCACGGACAAGGGGCTGCCGCCGAGCATCGTGGTTTACAAGGCCATCGCCCCAGAATCGGCGGTGGAGATCCGCGTGCAGTATTACTCCACCAGCCGCACCATTGTCGGCTGGCGGCCGGAATACAGGCTGGAGCCAGTTCTGCCGGTGACGATCATGGGGGAATCCTTCGTGCCTGCGTTGGGTGGGATGACTAGCTTCAACGTGAGGGCGAATAGCCCGTGGAAGGTGAGTCTGAGCCAAAAATGGGCCAGCGTATCGTCGCCGACCAGCGGCAATGGCAATGGCAGCTTCACGGTGACGGTGCAGCCTTTCACGAGTGCGAAGCCAGCGCAGCGGACCCTGCTGATCAAGATCCCTGGGGCAGAAGATTTCCTGCTGACCCAAACGGGGGTGGACAAGCCTGAGCTCGGCCAGATGCTGGCTAGCTACAACACGGTGGTGGGTGTGGACTATGAACTGGCGGTGCCGACCCAGAATGCGCCTGTGACCTACACCGCCACGGGTCTGCCGACAGGATTGAAGCTCGGCACGGACGGCTGGATCACTGGCACGCCGACCAAGGACGGCAGCTTCAACGTGAAGGTGAGTGCGAGGAACGCGGCGGGCAGCGCCGCGCCGGTGAGCTTCATCATCAACGTGGCCAAGCTGGATGTGGCTGTCGTGGGTGCTTACCATGGTTACATGGAACGTAGCAGCAGCGTGCAGTTTGGCCCGGCGGCCAACCTGGGCGCGAGCTTCCTGATGACCACCACGGCGACCGGGGCGGTCACCGGCAAGCTGACGGAAGGTGGCACCACCAAGTCCTTCGAAGGCAAGCTGACCGTCATCGACTCTCAGCCACGGAGCTACGCCTTCAGCACACTGATCAAAGGCACCGGCAACACACTGGCCGTGACCTTTGACACGGTGTCCTCCACCTTGGAGGGCAGCGTGACGTCCGAATCCAACTCCGGCACGGCGTCGCGTTCTCGTGCATCGGTGAGGGACACCTCACAGGGTGCCCTGGTTCAAGCCTGGCGTGCGGCGGACAACGCCACCGCCTATGCGGGCCGCCACAACTTCACGATCACTAGCCCGCCCACCAGCAACCCGACTTTCCTTTCCAATGGGCCCGCAGGCTATGGCTACGGAAGCCTGACCGTCAATGCCGCCAGCCGAGTGATCACCATCGCCGGAAAGCTGGCGGATGGCAGCGCTCTCACAGGCACCACCGTTGCTGGCTCCGGTTCGCCCATGAAAGTGCTGGTCTACCAGTCGCTCTACGGCAACCGTGGCTCTTTCTTCGGTCAGTTGCGGGTGGAAGCGGGCAACATCAATCTGTTGAGCGGTAACGTCGTTTCAGGCAGCCTGGACTGGATGAAGCCCGCCACCAACCAGTCGGACACGGTTTACAGCGCAGGCTTTGGCCCGCTCTCGACCGTGATCGAGGGCGCTTCCTACACACCGCCCGCGAAGGGGCAGTTGGTCGGGGATTTTTCTCCTACTTCTGCCGGTACACCTAATGCCAGCTTGCTTTTGGAGGCGGGTGGCTTGCCTGGGGCGTTCAGTCAGCTGCTACGGATTGCAAATCCTAGCCCAACGGGCACGACCAACACCGCAGTTCCGACTCTGCCCAACGCCAATGGCCTGACCTTCACGGCGTTCGACGCGGCGACCGGTGTCTTCGCCGGCAGCTTCAAGCAAGGTGTGACGGGTAGCGTGCGCACCGCGCTCTTCTACGGCCAACTCAACAGGTTTGGTAGCAGCTACGGCTTCTTCCTGCTGCCGCAAGGCACTGCCTCGAACGCCGCTAAACTGAGCGGCAAGCTAATGGTCAATGGGTATGTCCCTTGATCGGCCTCGAATGCCCTCAAACAAACAGCAAGCTAATGCCGCCAAACTGAGGGGTAAGGTAAACACCGGTAACGGCGAATAACACCTCCCCCCACCTCCACCCACGGGCTGCGACTCACCCTCGCCCCGTGGGTTCCCTCCTTAGAACCCACTCAGCTCCCGACTATGAAACCACGTCTCCTTGCCCTCTACGCCATCGCGTGTGCCGTCTCCCTTCACGCGGCTGAACCTGCTGCCCCCGCAGTGAAGCCCAGCGTTCCCGCTGCGAAGCCCACTGCCCCCGCAGTGAAGCCCACTGCCCCCGCAGTGAAGCCCACTGCCCCCGCAGTGAAGCCCACTGCCCCCGCTGCGAAGCCCAGCGTTACCGCTGCGAAGCCCAGCGTTCCCGCTGCGAAGCCCAGCGTTCCCGCTGTGAAGCCCAGCTCAGCGATTCTGCAAGCCAGTGCCAAGAACCCCAAGGCACCTGCCGCCAGTGCGGTGCTGCCGCCGCCGTCCAGTGCCTGGCGTATCAGTGCGGGTGGGCAATACCGCACGCTCGGCGATGCCAGCTTCGCTAACCGCGCGCAGGCTCCCAGCTTCGCCCTGCCGAACTTCAGCGGCTTTGCAGACACCGATGGCTCCGGCGGCAACTACAGCGATGGCTATGTGTTGCAGGACATCACGGGCAGCGCCACACAGACCTGGAACGTGGGCTACGACAGCGCATCGCAGGTCCAAGGGGACCAAGTGACCTTCCACAGCAGCAGCTTCGTCACCGAGACCACCGGACGGCTCCATGACCTGAGGAGCGCCGAAGACGCCGATGGTTGGGGTGGCTTCCTCAAAGTGGAGACCCCCAGTGTCTTCTCGTGGCAGGGCCTCACCCTGAGTGGGAGCCTCGGCTACAGCTTCACCCGTAGCGAGACAGATAGCAGCCTGCTGGCCTACAGCGCCACCCAAACCACGACAGGCAATGCCTTTGCCGACACCTACACCAGCCTGGGCGGCCCACTGCCGCCGATTCTCAAGGGCAACTTCAAAGGCCCGGGCGTGGTGGTGTCCCGACTCGCCTCGCGCAGCGGCGGCGGCAGTGACGTGATCGAGACGAACCTAGAAAGCACCATCGCTAATGAGCTGACCGTGGATCTGCACACGCTGAGCTTCGGCCCGCAGCTCAACTACCAGCCGAAGGCCTCGCCGGTGCGCATCAGCGCCAGCCTTGGGCTGGCATTGAACGTTGCCGATTGGGACGCCAAGACTGAGGAAACCCTGCGTGTCAAAGGAGGCTCCAACCTGGACAGCTGGAGCAGCGAAAGCAGCGGCACCGAGGTGCTGCCCGGCTTCTACCTGGAGCTGAGCGCCGAGCTGCCGCTCACCGACAGGCTCAGCGCCTACGCCGCTGGTCGCTACGACTGGTCGCGCGATCTGCAAGGCGGCACCGATCTGAGCGAGCACTCGCTGGAGATGAGCGGCTTCACCGCGCAGGTGGGGCTGAACTACAAGTTCTGACCCTGCTCGACTCTAAGCGATCAGTTCCGTCATCAGGCGGCCCCCATTGACGATGTCGATGGGGCGCACGCCTTCGAGGACGAGGCGCTTTTGGGAGTTGATACCGAGCAGGCGATACATGGTGCGGGCGAGGTCTTCGGGGCCGACAGGATTCTCATCGGGCTCGGCCCCGAGGGCGTCGGACTTGCCGTAGATGAAGCCGCGCTTCACGCCGCCACCCGCCATGGCCACCGAGAAGACGCGCGGGTAGTGGTCGCGGCCATTGGTGGCGTTGATCTTCGGTGTGCGACCGAACTCGGAGCTGACAAGCACCAGTGTGGTGTCCAATAGGCCGCGCTCGTCGAGGTCACGGATGAGGCGCGCGAAGGCGACGTCGAACTGAGGAGCCTGACTTTCGAAGGCGCTCTTGATGTTGGAGTGGTGATCCCAGCCACCGTAGTTCACGGAGACCATGCGCGTGCCAGCTTCGACAAGGCGACGTGCCAGGAGGAAGCGCTGGCCTGCGGCGTTGCGACCATACTCGTCGCGCAGTTTCGCGGGCTCGGCACTCAGGTTGAAGGCTTCGCGTGCCTTGTCCGAACTGATCAGGCTGTAGGCCGCATTGTAGAAGCTGTCCATGGCGTTCAGGGCGTCGGACTTCTCGATGCTGCTGAAGTGCTCATCGACGGCCGAGAGCAGGCTGCGCCGACGCGCAAAGCGTTTGGCGTCGATGTCCTTCGGTGGTGCGAGGTCACGCACGGTGAAGCCGCCGTCGGCGGGGTCGCTGCCGAGAGCGAAGGGACCATACGCGCTGCTCATGTAGCCGCTGCCTTGCTCGGGGGCGAAGACGCTGGGGATCGCGACATAAGGCGGCAGGTTGTTCCGCGAGCCTTGCTCGTGCGAGATGATGGAGCCGAAGCTGGGGAACTTGATCGCGGGGCTGGGGCGGTAGCCCGTGAGCATGTTGCAGGTGCCGCGCTCATGGGCGGCCTCGCCGTGGGTCATGGAGCGGATGATGCTGATCTTGTCCATGATCTTGGCGATGTTGGCGAACTGCTCGCCGACATACTCGCCGGTGACGCCTTTGATGGGGCTGAAGGGACCGCGATACTCAGGTGCGGCGAAGGGTTTGGGGTCCCAGGATTCATGCTGGGCCATGCCGCCGGGCAAATAGATGTGGATGATCGAGGAGGCGATGGGCTTGAAGGTCTCGACCGTTGGCATGTCGAGCCCGGCGGCCTGAAGTTTCAGCAACTGTGGCAAGGTGATGCCCAGACCCGCCATGGCACCGACTTGAAGAAAGTCCCGCCGCCCTTGGGAGGTGGTGAAGAGGTTGCGATGGTTGCCAGAGCACAAGCGATGCATTTTCATGGTTCGGATTCAGTGGAGGTTCTGAAGCCAAACTACGGGGGCTGGGCGGGGCTTTTGCTGGCACGGCATGAGGTGCGCAATCGTGGGCGCACACTGCGCAAGGGACGCGCCGGGGAGCGGGCGATCAGCCTCGGCCGCCGCGCTTCATCACGACCAAGGCGTCTCCTGGTAGCAAGGTGGCGCTGGGGTCGGGATTCATATCGGTGCCGCCTTCTTTGCGCAGAATGGCGACGGCGAGCAGGCGACCGGCGGCGTCTTTCTCCACGTCGCCCACCGAGCGGTGCTGCCAGGGGGATGTGGGGCCGATTTCGATCTCCTCCATGTCGAGCCCGAGTTCCGTGAGGTGGTGCTCAAACTCGACGCTGGACTGGGTCTTGCCGCCCAGTAGCTCGCGTGCGTTCGGATGCAGGATCAGATGCGCGATGCGGTCCGCGCCGATGTGCGCGGGCAGCACGACGCGGTTGGCTCCGGCTTGGATGAGCTTGCGCTCGGTGGAGGGCACTTCGCCACGCGCGATGATTTGAATGGTCGGGTTCATGTTCCGCGCACTGAGGGTGATGAAGACATTCGCCGCGTCGTTGGGCAGCACGGTAGCGAGCACTCGTGCCCGGCCGATGCCCGCCGCGCGCAGCACGGATTCGTCCGTGGCTTCGCCTTGCAGGGTGAGCCAGCCGCCTTCCTTCGCATCGGCCACGCGGTCCGCTGCTTGGTCAACAATGACAAAGGGAATGCCGCCCTGCTCTAGCTGGCTGGCGATCATGCGACCGATGCGGCCGTAGCCGCAGATGATGGCGTGGTTCTTGAGCTTCTCGATTTCGTTTTCCATGCGTCTGCCTCCAAGTGCGCGTTGAATCTGTGCCTCTGTGAGCATTTGCACCAGCGTGCCGGTGATGAAGATGATGCTGGTGCAGCCCAGGAAAATGAGGGCCATGGTCCAGACGCGTAGCCACGTCTCGGTGATCGGCTGCACCTCACCAAAGCCCACGCTGAAGGCGGTGATGATGACCATGTAGATGGCGTCACTCCACGACCAGCCAGCCACACGATAGCCCACCGAAAACACCGCCATGACCATGCTAACGAAGGCAATCGCGTAGATGAGGTTGGCCTTGGGTTGGCTAATCGGGCTGGGCATGGTGACGGGTCACTGACCGTGATAGCCAGAGGTGTGCCAGGGGAAACTCCGCAGTGGACAGCGGCCCGCGCCTTGCCTTGGCTGCGGGATGGATTTTCGCTGGTTGGATCGCATCACCTGGACGGACGCTTTTGCCATGCAGGAGCGTTTGGTGGAGCAGCGTCTGGTCGGCGAGATCGAAGACACGGTGCTGCTGCTGGAGCATGAGCCGGTGATCACCATCGGCCGCACGCCGGACAAGACTAGCCTGCTGAATGCCGAGGCCAGCCCGTTCCCTGTGATCGAGACGAATCGTGGCGGGCAGGCCACGTATCACGGGCCAGGGCAACTCGTTGGCTACCTGATTCTGGACCTCAATGCGCGAGGCCGTGACCTGCACATCTACCTGCGGCAGATCGAAGAGGTGCTGATCGAGGTCTGCGGTCAATTCGGTGTGCAGGCGCAGCGACGCGAGGGCTTAACCGGCGTGTGGGCCGAGACGCGCAAGCTGGCATCCATCGGTGTCGGCGTGCGCAAATGGATCACCATGCACGGCTTTGCTCTGAATGTGACACGCGAGTCTCTTCAGGGCTTCCAGCCCATCGTGCCCTGCGGTATCCAAGATGTGCGCATGACATGCCTTGCCGATGAGGCGGGCAGGGAGGTGGCGGTGCGAGAGGTGGCTGGAGCGGTCGAGAACGTGCTGGCCGCGTGGTAGTCTTGGCCTAGTGCTTGGCATGAAATGCCTTGGGCACCAAGTCATGCACTGCGTTGATAATCTTGTCTTCCAGTCCAGGCGCAAACGGTCCCGGTTTGAGATAGTAAATCATGGAGGAATCGGCCTCATAGCCACCTTCCTTCAGCACACGCTCGCTGGGGATGTAGCTGGGCACATCGTTCGAGTAGCTGTTCACCCACAGGCGCTCGCGGTCCAACTCGCGCTTCAATCGCAAGCCGTAATCCACCACGACTTCACCATTCAAAAAGACCATCGCGAGTGTTTCGGAGAAGCGCCAAGCCATGACGGTGTAGGGCAGCTCGGCGGGTAGGGCCTCGCCACGCTCCAGCTTCTCGTGGAAATACTTGGCGCGCTGCTTCTCGTGCGCGCTTTTGCCAGTCGTCATGCGCTGCTGCCATTCCTCTTTGCTGGGGGGCGTTGCGAACGGCAGATTCACCACTCGTTGACCGCCTTCCAGCGGACCTGAGATGGTTTTCATGGGGGCGGTGATCACATCCACCGAGGCTTCGGCAAGGGAGATGCCGTGTCGGCGCACGTGGTCCTCCTCGCGGCGCGGATACGGGTTCTGATCGGCACCGCAGCCAATCGCCGTGAGTGCCACAGCTTTGGGGAAGGCGAGCTGCAAGCGAAGCTGTGCGATGCCCGCCCAGTCGGGATGGATGGAGTTCCAGCTCAGCGTGGTGCAGTGGCAGGCGTAGCTGGTGAAGATGGCGCGCACATCACCATTCGCGTCGGTGATTTTCAGCACGGGCAGGGAGTGGTCCACGGGACCCTCAGGATACGGGTTGTTCGTCACGCCCGTGGGATCAGGCCGCCGACGATTCATGGCAAAGGTGACCTCGCCAATGCCGAACTCCACAGTGGCCGGCGTCATGGCGGCAATGGCCTTGCGCGCGGCTTTCACCATCCACTCGCGCAGGTCATGGGTGTAGCGATCCACGCGCTCCTGATGATCGGCAGGCAGATCGGTGCCGAACATGTTCCGCAGCGTGCCGTTCACCATGGGCGCACAGTGCGTGTGTGTGGAGCAGACGGCCAGACGATCATCGGTCACGCCCTGGGCTTGTAGTTGCGCTAGCACCTGGGTGCGGAGCGTGGCTGGGATGCCGCAGTTATCGACGGTCAGGATGATTGCGGGCGGTTCATCATTCCAGGCCAGCGCGATCGCCTTGTCCCAGATGTCCACCTTCACGCTCTCGTGCTCGGTCGTGCGGCTGCCGTAGCCACTGAGGCGCACGGGATAGGAGGGGGTGATGTTGACCTTCGCCGCACCTGCCTTCCATTCAGCCTGTGCTTCCTCGCTGGCACATAGAGCAGTCAGCACCAGGAACGCATGGCGCAGATACGGAGAGAATTTCAAGCACATGGGAAAGATGCTGACTAAATCGTCACCTCTTGCCAAGACTGAATTGCGCGGATCGTATCCATCACCATCGTAAACCTATGGCAAAACGGCCCCCCAAACCCTGGCCTGCCTTCCTGGCCTTCTGCATGACTGTAATCGCGTCCACCCTCTCGGCGGCGGATGTCCGCGTCGGCATCATCGGTCTCGACACGTCGCACGCGGTTGAATTTACCCAACGGCTCAATGATCCGGCAAGCACCAATTTCGTGCCCGGTGCGCGGGTCGTGGCTGCCTTGCCTGCGGCGAGTCCAGACATTGCTGCGTCCATTGATCGCGTGCAGGGCTTTACCAGCGCAGTGCGTGACAAGTATGGCGTGCGTATCGTGGCCGACGTGAAGGAACTGCTCGCCGCTGTGGACGCGGTGATGGTGCTCAGCCTGGATGGCCGCGCGCATGTGCGGCAGATGAAGGACATCGTGGCCGCGAAAAAGCCGGTGTTTCTCGACAAGCCCGTGGCCGCCTCCTTGAAGGATGCGGTGGGCATTTACATGCAGGCCGAGGCTGCGGCAACGCCCGTCTTTAGTGCCTCGGCGCTGCGTTGGAATCCTTCGGTGCTCGCCGTTGCCACGTCAGGAGTCACTGACCCCAGTGGTGCGATTTCGTCCGGCCCCGCGCCAAAGATGGAGCATCATCCCTCCCTCTTCTTCTATGGCATCCATCCGACTGAGGCGCTGTTCACCGTGCTCGGCCCCGGCTGTGCGAGTGTTGTCAATACCGCGACGACCGGTGCCTCGGTGATCACTGGCAAGTGGGAGGATGGTCGCGTGGGTTCGTTGTATGCCATGCACACCTGGCCAGCGGCGTATCAGGTCACCCTCTTTGGCTCGGACAAGGTGGTGGGTCAGACCACGGAAGGCGGCGACTACACCCCGCTCGTGCGCGAAATCGTTAAGTTCTTCCAATCACGCACGCCACCGGTCACGGCCAAGCAAACGCTGGAGATCTACGCCTTCATGGAAGCGGCGGATGAGAGCGCCCGAAAGAATGGCCGCCCCGTGCTCCTTCGTGATGTGCTGGTGAAGGCGGAGTGCCCGCCCAAGTGGATGCTGCCTGCAAAGAAATCGTGACAACCTGCGAAGGGTGCATGTAGGATGCGATCATGCCTAAGACCAGCTGCTTCCTCATTTCCCTGCACGGCGTTCCTGCCGAGCCGCTGCGCGATGTATTCCTGACGGTTGTCCGGGCAGGGCGGTTGCAGGCAGGTCCTGAGCATCGCATTGAGCGCGATTATTATCCAGGGCATGAACTCATCTTTTGCACATCTGGAAGGGGCTGGGCGCGCTTGCGAGGTAAGACCTTTGAAGTGCGTGCGGGGGAGTTGCTGTGGGTGAACTGCCATCATCCTCATGCGTATGGGGCGATGAAGGATGACCCATGGGAGCTGGATTGGATTCGTGTGGAGGGCGCGACCTTAGATCGTGCATGGAAAATGCTGGCAGCCGACTCGCAGCCGGTCTTCGAGTCGATCGACATGCGTCGTAGTGGTGCCAAGCTGAATGCGATCTTCGATCTGATGCAGCAGCAAGATGCAGTGCACGCGGCCTGGATTCACGCGCATGTGTCCACGCTCATCGCGCTGGCGTGCGACTCTCGAAATGCACATCCGCTGCCTGAGCATCATGACTTGCCCGTGGCCCTGGAGCGCGTGTTACAGCACCTGCGTCTGTATTATCATAAGCCCCTGCGCGTGGCAGAGCTGTCTGACATTGCGGGCATGAGTCCCTCGCATTTCAATCGTGTCTTCCGCAGTGCGCTTGGTGCCTCACCCATCGACTGGCTGCGGCATTATCGCATTGGTCAGGCCAAGCGCCGACTGATTGAGAGCACTGATCCGATCAAGGATGTCGCTCGCCAAGTCGGCTACGCGGACCAGTTCTACTTCAGCAAGGACTTCAAGCGCTTCACAGCGCTGACGCCGACTGCGTTTCGCGAGACCGAGGGCTTGCAAGGAGGTAAGAAGTGATTGCCGCCCGGTTGTGATGAGTTTGAGACCAAGGGAAAGAAATTCTGTGACACGACTGTGACGTGACCGCAGTGGCGAGAACTGGCAATGTCGTGGAACACAAGACGCCATGTCCCAACGCACTCTGCCCGCTCCTCGGAAGACGCTTGTCAAAGCTACGCATGACCTCATGTTCCGTCGGGTTCATGAGTCTCAGCTCATTTACAACTGCGCATGGGAAGACCCGCGGGTGGATCGCCAGCTGCTCAATCTGAAGGCGGATAGCAAGGTGGTCATGATCACCAGCGCTGGGTGCAATACGCTGGACTACCTGCTAGATGGTCCGGCGGAGATTCATTCGGTGGACATGAACTTCCGGCAGAATGCAGTGCTGGAGCTGAAGATGGCCCTCATCAAGCACGGTAATCATCACATGCTGTTCAGCCTGTTCGGGGATGGTGCGGCTCCAGAGTTCCGGGCTTATTACATGTTGGTGCGCGGTGACCTGAGCGAGTCTGCACAGCGCTTCTGGGACGAGAAGATCACCTTTTTCGATCCGCGCAGCTTGAAGCGCTCTTATTATTATCATGGCACCTCTGGCACCGTGGCGTGGCTGATGCTGAAGGCTCTGTTCCGCACCCGTCACAATCTCAATGATCTCGCGCTATGCCTCCTGGAAGCGGAGAGCCTCGAGGAGCAGGCGGACCTTTATCATCGGCTAGAGCCGGAAATCTGGGGCAAGATCGCGCAGTGGCTGGTGAGGCAGCCAGCGCTGATGACGATGCTGGGCGTGCCGCGTCCGCAGATTCAGATTATCAAGTCGCAGTATCCCGGTGGGCTTGGTTTCTTCGTGCGTGACAAGTTGCGCCGTGTTCTGACGGAGGTCCCGATCGCCGACAACTACTTTTGGCGCGCTTACATGACCGGGCGCTACCAACGTGATTGCTGCCCGAACTACTTGCGAGAGGAGCATATGCAGACCCTGGCCTCGCGGCTTGGTGCGGTGCGTCCGCACACGACCACGGTGGCGAATTTCCTGCGTGAGTATCCAGGTCACTATTCGCATTACATCCTGCTCGATCATCAGGACTGGCTAGCAGCGCATGACCCGGCGGCTTTGCGCGAGGAGTGGGAACTCATTCTTCAAAACAGCGCGCCGGGCACGAAGGTGCTGATGCGCTCCGCAGGCTTGACCGTGGGCTTCATTCCTGAGGATATTCGAGCCAAGTTGCAGTTCCAGCCGCTGGCTACGCATGACCTGCATTTGCAGGATCGCGTGGGTACGTATGGCAGCACGCATTTCGCTGAGGTGCTATGAACACGCCGAGCAGCGCGTTGACGCGCTACTATCAATTCCACGCAGGCATCTACGACGCCACGCGGTGGTCCTTTTTGTTCGGGCGCGAAGACATCCTCAAGCAAGTGCGCCGCCGAGCGGCCCCGCTGAACATCCTAGAAATCGGCTGTGGCACGGGGCACAACCTGAACTTGCTGGCCAAGTTCTTCCCGCGTGCGAGCATCATTGGCATTGATTTGTCCGGGACTATGCTAGCGAAGGCAAAGATGAAGCTGTCGAGCCACGGCGAGCGCGTGCAGTTGCGCGAAGCCGCCTACGATGCGCCGATCAGGGGGGAGAGCGAAGGCTTTGACCTGATCCTGGCCTCCTACGCGCTGAGCATGTTCAACCCAGGGTGGGAGCAGGCTTTGCAGGCCGCCGAGGCAGATCTGAGTCCGAATGGGCGCATCGCTGTCGTGGATTTTCATCAGCCGCGCCTGCCGGGTTTCGGCAAGTGGATGGGCATGAACCATGTGCGCATGGATGGGCATTTGCTGGCCGGTCTGCAGTCCAAGTTCAAGCCCGAGGTCTGCCTGGAGCGCCTGGCCTATGGCGGCGTTTGGGACTATTTGCAGTTCATTGGTCATAAGAAGACTGCCCCTGGGGTGTGACAAAACCTTTTCATGGCGAGACTGTCGATTTTCGGCTTTTCGCCGAACTTATTCACATGAGGGTCATCATCGTTTCTGACACCTTCGCACCTGACATCAATGGCGTGGCGCGCACGCTGGGCATGTTGGCGCGGGGGCTGATGGCGCGCGGCCACGGTGTGGAGGTGGTCACCACTCAGGAAAACGATGGTGGCGATGGGCCGCGCACGCATGTGGTCTGCTCGGCACCTTTGCCGGGCTATGCCGCGTTGCGCGTGGGCTTCACGACGATGGGTTGGTTTGCCTCTCTGTTCCAGCGCGCTCGGCCCGAGGTGCTTTACGTGGCGACGGAAGGCCCATTGGGCATCGCTGCCATCTGGGCTGCGCACCGCGCTGGCATACCGGTGGTTTCGGGCTTTCACACAAATTTCCACACCTACCTGAGCAACTATCATCTGACGGGCCTGCAACCTGTGGCCGAGGCCTTTCTCCGCACCGTGCACAATCACACGGCACGCACGCTGGCGCAGTCGCGTGACACAGCGGCTATGCTGACCGATATGGGCGTGCTGAACACGGGCGTGCTCGACCACGGAGTGGACTCCCGCCTTTTCACGCCTGTGGCGCGTGATGCATCGCTGCGCCGTCAGTGGGACGTGGATGCCGGCACGCCGGTTGCCATTCATGTGGGTCGCCTGGCTGCAGAGAAGAATCTGTCGCTACTGCAGCGTTCCTTTGACCTTTTCATGAGCATCCACCCGCAAGGTCGCTGCGTGATCGTGGGCGATGGCCCCTGCGCTGCGGAGCTGAAGGACGCGTGCCCGGATGCGATCTTTGCCGGTATGCGCAAGGGGGCTGAACTGGCACGCTACTACGCGAGTGGCGACGTGGGCATTTTCCCCAGCACCAGTGAAACCTTTGGCAATGTGGTGCTCGAATCTCTCGCTAGTGGACTGATCACCGTGACGTATGATTACGCCGCAGGCCGCCAGCACATCGCCCACGGTAGCGAAGGGTTCCTCGCGCCGCTGCATGATGAGCCTGCGTTCCTTGAGCAAGTGAGGCACGCGTCCACGCGGTGGAACGATGCCAACCTGCGCTCCGCCGCCCGGCAGAAGGCCGAGGGCCTGAGCTGGGACGCCGTGGTTACCCATTTTGAAAATGAACTGTATCAAGCGATGCAGAGCACCCTTGCCCTTAGCGCCTCTCCTCTATGAAAACGAAGCTCCGTGTGAAGACCCTGTTCATGTCCGACATCCATCTGGGCATGGCAGATTCCAAGGCTGTGCA